>JAABUZ0100009999.1_pt1 | contig 10662 bp, 8 predicted proteins | sample 5562091 | NCBI WGS metagenome assembly JAABUZ01 (sample SAMN12813069, study PRJNA571459) | rock metagenome | isolation source: Antarctica rocks | place: Antarctica: Victoria Land, Linnaeus Terrace sud | collected 2015-12-21 | reverse complement strand
CTCACTTGAGCTACAGTATCTGCAAATCCGCCCGTCAGCACGGGCCGAACCGAACCATGCAAGCCGAAATCTCCAATGACTTCTGGCTTAGATAAGCGGGTCGGGTCAATTACGAGAGAACTCCAGATTCAACTGGGTGAGATTTCTGGGAGCAGGTCAACCCGACAGAAGAGAACTTCTACGAGTGGATAGCGACCGCGGGGCTTTATTCTGGATTTCTGAATGCTATGCTTCCGCGAACTCCAAGCGCCTGCGGCCTCTGCCTGGAGCGGCAACGACCCCAGCTCTTTCGAGTCTCGCAGCGCTTCTTTGACATCCTGGGGGTAGAAGCGCCGCTGGTGACAGATGGGATCCTGCTTCCGTGGGAAGTCGATGGCAAACGCGGCACAATCTTCATCATGGCCCATACCAGGCTAGAAGCGTTCGACGCGGAAGACTGCCGAATGATGCAGACTCTCTCGGGGTTCGCAGCAATGGCTATCAGGCACCAACGGCAGCAACGCGTGCTCCTTGAGCAGGCAAGTACCGCGGCCGTCGCCATCATGGTCAACAATCTCGCGCACCAGATCAATAATCCCCTTCAAAGCCTCACAAACACCCTCTACATCGCCGCGGAGGGGACGGGCGGTACCGACGTTCAGTCGTTAGCCAGGGATATGTCCGACGATCTCCAGCGGTTGTCGGCTCTGGTCAAGAAGTTGCTTGATCTTCCGGTCGCTTCCCGCCGTGCTGAAAGCTGCTGATAGGAGGCATTTAGTTTTGTGCAAATGGCCATCCGCGACTCGAATCCATTGACGTCGCCAACAAGCACGGCAGCAAACGTGATGTGGGAGTATGCCGGTCCTCCCCTCTCCGAGTCTCTCCATCTGCGAAAATAACCCTGTGAAGAAACTCGCGATCTTGGGATCCACCGGCTCCATCGGCACCTCCACCCTCTCCATTTGCGAGTCCTTCCCCGACCGTTATCTCCCCATCGCCCTCGCCGCCGGGCACAACCTCGACGCTGCCCTCGCCCAATGTCGCCGTTGGCGCCCAAAGCTCATGTCGCTCGCTACCGAGGCCCTCGCCGCCGAGCTCTCCCTCCGTCTCAAAGCCGCTGGCCTGACCGAAACCGAAGTCGTCCACGGCACCTCCGGGACCGTCGCCGTCGCCACCCTCCCCGAGGTTGATTTCGTCGTCTCCGCTATCGTCGGCGTCGCTGGCCTCGAAGCCACCTACGCTGCCGTCCTCGCCGGCAAGACCATCGGCCTCGCCAACAAGGAGTGCCTCGTCGCCGCCGGCGACCTCATCATGGCGGCAGCCCGCAAACATAACGTCGCCCTCCTTCCCATCGACTCCGAGCACAACGCCGTCCATCAGGCCATGCGCGGCGGAAAACCCTCGGAGGTCAAGCAGATCTGGCTCACCGCCTCCGGTGGCCCCTTCCGCAACACCCCGCTCGCCGACTTCGCCCACATCACCCCCCAGCAGGCCCTCAAACACCCGACCTGGGTCATGGGCCAGCGCATCACCATCGACTCCGCCACCATGATGAACAAGGGCTTCGAGGTCATCGAGGCCTGCCGCCTCTTCTCCCTCCCGCCCGCGCAGGTCCGCGTCACCGTCCACCCGCAAAGTACAGTTCATTCGCTCGTCGAGTTTGTAGACGGCTCCATCCTCGCGCAGATCTCCGTCACGGATATGCGCCTCCCCATCCTGTATGCGCTCTCGTTCCCGGATCGCCCTGCCGCCCCGCCCGTCACCCCCTCCGCCACCTCCCTTACCTTCGACCTCGCCCAGCTCTCGCGCCTCGACTTCTCCCCGCCTGATTTCGATCGCTTCCCCTGTCTCCGCCTCGCCTACGAGGCTGCGGGGAGCCCCTCCGCCTGCATCGCGCTCAACGCCGCTGACGAGGTCGCCGTCGCCGCCTTCCTCGAAGGTCGCATTCCGTTCCTTGGCATCCCGCGTACAATCGAAGGGGTGCTGAGCTATACCCCTTTCGCCGCGCCTTCGTCTATCGAAGAGGTGCTCCTGGCCGACAAAGCCGCCCGCACCCGCGCCGCGGAGCTCATCGCGCAACCCACCTTTGCCGGCGCCTGACGCCCGCTCCCCCCTTGAGGTCCGCTCTCCCAGATGTCCACCATCCTTGAACTGGCTATCGTCCTCGGCATCATGGTCCTCGTCCATGAGTTCGGCCACTTCGCCGTCGCAAAACTCTGCGGCATCCGCGTCGAGACCTTCTCCATCGGCTTCGGCAAACGCCTCTTCGGCATCAAGCGCGGCGACACCGACTACCGCATCTCCGCCCTTCCTCTCGGCGGATATGTCAAGATGGCCGGCGACAACCCCGGCGAAGCTCCCTCAGGTGACCCCGGAGAGTTCAACGCCCACCCCCGCTGGCAGCGCGTCCTCGTAGCCCTTGCCGGCCCAACGGCGAATTTCATCCTGGCCTTCGCCCTCATGACGGGCGTCTCCATGCTCCACAACGAGGTGCAGGAGTACGTCTCAGAACCCGCTCATACCGACTACATTCCCCCAAAGTCCCCCGCCGCACAGACGGGCATCAAGCCGGGCGACCTGATTGTGCACTACGACAACGTCGAAAATCCCACCTGGGACCAGGTCGGCACACGCTCGCTCCTCAATCTCAACGGAAAAATTCCCTTCTCGTTCGTTCATGATGGGCAGCGTGTCGACACCAGCCTGGCAGTCGAGAACAAGGGTGATGCGGAAGACTTCTCCCTCGAAAAGCTCGGGCTCATCCCCAGGGTGCAGAACACACCGGTTCAGGTCAGCAGCCTTACCGGAGAAGAAAAGCTTCCCGCGGCACGTGCAGGCATACAGCCCGGGGACCTCATCCAGTCGATCGACGGCCTTCAGCTCCACTCCGTCACCGCTCTCCTCGCCTACCTGCAGGACACCGCCGGAAAACCCGTCTCCTTGGTCATCAATCGGCACGGCACGGCCGTTCCCATCAACCTCATTCCAGTCCTTGGTGACGCCGGCGACGGTACGAAGTACTTCCAACTCGGCTTCCACCCGGTGCAGCCCACGGCCAAGGTCCAGCACCTGCCCTTCAATGAAGCTGTGGTCGCCGCCTGGAAGTTCAATAAAAAAGCAGCTCTGCTCATCGGCGAAGTCCTGCATCGCATGTTCACTCGCCAGGTCTCCGTTCGCTCCCTCTCTGGTCCGATCGGCATCGGCAGCCAGATCCACGAGGCCGCCCAGATGCCCGGATGGATGCCGCTCGTCGGCCTCATGTCCTATATCTCCCTCAATCTTGGCATCTTCAATCTGCTGCCAATCCCCATCCTCGACGGTGGCATGATCCTCTTCCTCGTGATCGAATCCCTTATGCGCCGCGACCTGAATCACCAGATCAAGGAGCGCGTCTACCAGGTCGCCTTTGTCTGCCTGGTCGTCTTCGCCGCCTTCGTCATCTTCAACGACATCACCAAGCTCGGCATCTTCTCCAAGCTCAAGCCCTAGCGCCAGCACGTCCCCGTTGCACCTGCAGTGCTTGTCCTTAAAATTCAGCGTAGGGATCTGCTTCTGTCGTTACCGTCTCTCCTTCCAAGTACCCGCCCTGGTCCTCTGGTTTACCACCCGGCCAGAGCGGTGGCGCAGTGACCCGCTCCAAACGCATAACATGGAGTTAGCACACCTAGTGCACGTGTGAAGGAATACGACAACATGTACCGAAGTCTAGGCCTAAAGCACCTCGATCGAATACTTTGGACTTGAAGTACGGGGGGCCACCCGCCTCATCTACCGCTCCGCGCCTGTAGCTCCGCCACAATCTCCTTGGCAGCCCGTTTCGCCTCCTCGCCCCGATCCGGCGGAAAGCTGATCGCCCCCACCCGAGCGTGACCGCCGCCGCCATACCGCTCGCAGATCGCCGCCAGGTTCTTAAGCTCACCAACCGGCCTCGTCGTCCACGGATTCGTGCCCACCGCCACCTTGGTCCGAAAGCTCGATCGGCTCAGGCTGACGTTGTACGTCCCCTCCGGGAGCAGGAAGTACGGAATAAATTTGTTGTAACCCTCCGTAGGCTGGTCCGTGATGTCGAACGTGATCACGCCATCCTTCAACTCGGCCCGCGATCGGATCACCTCGATTGCGGCCCGGTGCCGCTCCATCAAAGGCCCGACCACCTCCTGCACAAACGGCTGGTCGAGCACCTCCTGCAGGCTCATCTCGGTGAGGAGCGGAATGATCTTCCTCACCAGATCGTCGTCGCTCGAGCTCTCGATCACCATCGTCAGCTTCATCGCCGGCTCGCGCATCTCGACCGCATCCTCGGCGCTCGCATACTTGGCTCCGTCCACGATGTTCGCCCAGTAGATGAGGTCCTCGAGCGGCGCCACATCCATCCCGAACCTTGTGCTCGCAACATGTGCGATCAACCCCGTGCACGAGGTATAGCTCGGATCGAAGAACTTCCGCATCGTCCCCAATCCACCCGCCTGCCCGCGCTCAAACTCCGCCTGATCCTCCGCCGATAGAAACGCGCTCAGATGGTGATCGAACCACCACGTCACCCGTGGCGAGGACGAGTACTTGAAGTCCACGACCGCATTCTCCTCGTCGGCCGCGAACTCGCTCTGGTCAAACAGCGCACCCGCCCTGTGCACTAGCCCCCGATACTGATACTCCCCCGTCGCCCCCCCAACACACTCCCGGTGAAAGCGCGTAAACAGAGACGCCGAGCAAGCTCCATCAAAACAATGATCATGAAAAAAAACTCGCAAACATACCCTCCGTGACGCCCCGCACATGCAGCGACGCGAATTCACAAGCATAGCTGCACGGACCTGCCTGTCAAGCAATCCGTCCTCGCTTCGACGTTACAATCCGTGCAGATCCCTTCAGGAAGACTTAGGAGCTCCTCGACATGTCCGCAGACGAATCCTCGCACCACGTCCACGACTCCGCCGAACCTGTGGCACCGCAAGCCATTCCTCCACCCTCGCTTTCCCCGGCCGACCGCATCTTCCGCGGCGCGGACGGCCTTCGGGCAGGCTGGAGTCTCCTCATCTTCCTTCTCCTTATCGGAGCTCTCATCGTCCCCACCATTCCCATATTCCGCCATCAACTCGCGCACCAGACCACACAAACGCACTCTGCCACACATCATCAGGAACGAGGTGTCTCCGATACCATCACGCAGGATGGCGTTCTCTTTATTGTCGTCCTCCTCAGCTCCCTCGTCATGTCGTATCTCGAACGCCGTCCCTTCGCCGCCTACGGCCTGGGAGCAACACCACGCGCTCCCTGGCAGTTCATCACCGGTTTGCTCTGGGGGCTTCTCTTCCTCTCCCTCCTCGTCTTTCTCCTCCAATCCACACACCTGCTCGTCTTCGACGCTCGCCTCCTCTCCAGCCCCGATGCGATATGCTTCGCCGCCGAGTGGAGTCTCGGCTTCCTCTTCGTCGGCCTTTTTGAGGAGTACTTCCTACGCGGCTTCCTCCTGTTCACCCTCGCTCGCGGCCTCTCTGCCATCTATGCCCTTGTCCTCAAAACTCCATACCGAGACGCTTTCGGCTTCTGGACCGCCGCCACCCTCCTCGCCTTCGTCTTCGGCCTCGGCCACCGCTCCAATCCCGGCGAGTCGGCCATCGGCCTCCTCACTGCCGGCTTCGCAGCTCTCGTCTTCTCGTACAGTCTCTGGCGTACTGGCTCCCTTTGGTGGGCCATCGGATTTCATGCCGCCTGGGACTGGGCACAGTCCTTCCTCTACGGCGTCGCAGACAGCGGCATCATGATGCAGCACCACCTTTTCGCCTCGCATCCCGTCGGTCAACCGCTCCTCTCGGGCGGCCTCACCGGTCCGGAAGGCAGCATTTTCGTTCTTCCTGTGCTCCTGCTCGCCACTGCCGCCATCTGGACCACACTTGCTCAGGTCTCCCGGCCAGCCCCCGCGACCCCTCTCGCCGCTTCCGATCAGCGGTTGGTTCAATGAAGCAGATCCTCTACCGCGCATGCACGGTCGTTCGATACGAGATCTGTTCCTCCATTTAGACTTAGAAATCGCATGTCTTCGCAGGACTTACTTCCGCCAGACCCTCTGGCGTACACGCGTCAGCCACGAGAGATCGTTACCGACGACGGAACATTGCCTACACAGAGCCGCCCGGTTTCAAGGCGCATAATCCGCTGGACCTCCGTCGCAGCACTCGTCCTCTTCGCCCTGATGAGCGCCGCCTTTGTGTGCGCACGAGTCTGGATGAAGCATGCAATGCTCGACGCCCTTCCTCGACTGGATGGCACCTTGTCCGCCTCAGGGCTGGGAGCTCCGGTCACTGTTCAAAGGGATCAACATGGCGTCCCCACCATTAAGGCTAGATCCATGGATGATCTCGTCTTCGCGCAAGGATATGTAACAGCGCAGGATCGCCTGTTCCAGATGGACTCCCTTCGCCGTCACGCGGCGGGGGAACTGGCCGAGGTCCTCGGGGCCGGGCTCGTGCCGCATGATCTCATGCAGCGAACGCTACGGATCCGCGCAACCGCGGACCGTGCCGTCGCTCAACTCGCACCCGATCAGCTTCATTGGCTTGAGGTGTACGCGCGCGGAGTCAACGCTGCAACGGACTCCATGCATGACCACTTACCAATCGAGTTTCGGCTTCTGAACTACAGACCGAAACCTTGGGTCGCGCTAGACAGCATCCTGGTCTCGTTGGTCATGTTCGAGGACCTGACCAACCGGTTCCCGGAGAAGCTGAATCGCGAAGCTCTGACCGCCCGCGTTGCCCCGGATGCTGCGCCGGAGTTGCGAGCCCAGTTCCTCTCGGATCTCTTCCCGGTCGGCTCATGGCGCGACCACCCTCCCAGTCAGCAAACGCCAGACCTGTCCATCCCTGTCGACGAGATTCCGCAGATCCCGCTCGACGACTCCCAGGTAAAACTTCGTCACGACAATCCAGCCACAAAATCTGACCTGAAAGATCTGCTCGCGCTCAGCCGGTCTCTCGCTCCCTCAGCATGCGCCGACTGCCAACCCGGTTCAAACAATTGGGTGGTCTCAGGGGTGCATACCGCCTCCGGCCAGCCCCTCCTCTCGAACGATATGCATCTCAGCCTGGCGGTTCCGGGCATCTGGTACGCAGCCAACCTCGAAGCGCCTTCGGCCGGTTCAAGCGAGGAGTTCCACGTCGCAGGCGTCACCCTGCCTGGAACGCCGTTCGTCATCGTCGGCCACAACCAGCATGTCGCCTGGGGCTTTACAAATCTAGGGGCCGATGTCCAGGACCTCTACATTGAACACCTTCGCGGTTCGGGGGGAAGCGCTGAGTTCGAAACCCCGGACGGCGCCTGGCACCCGGTACTCCATCAGCACGAAGTCATCCGGGTGCGTGGAAGCGGTGACCGCACGCTCGACGTCACCGCCACCCAACACGGATCCACCCCGACCCCCATCATCTCGCCGATGGTCCCCTCCGAATCCCGTTCGATCTCTCTGCGTTGGGTCATTTACGATTCGGGCGTACTCACAAGCCCTTTCTTCGACATCGCTTCCGCCCCCGATGCTCCTGCGCTCGCAAAAGCGTTCGCAAGCTTTGGCGGCCCAGCGCAGAACCTCGTCTACGCCGACGATCACGGGCACATCGGCTACCATGCAACCGGCAGGATACCGCTGCGCGGTCCCGCCGTCCTTCCCTCCGCACTGAGTCCTATCCCGACCGATGCGACCGCCGCCAATGCCTCCGCTCACGAATGGTCAAGCTATATCCCCTACAGTCAGCTCCCGCAGGCAGCGGATCCGTCCGGCGGCATCATCGCCACGGCAAACGCTCGCATCACCCCGGACGGCTATCCCTTTCCGATCACCGAAAACTGGGCCGACCCGTACCGCAATGAGCGAATCTGGAAGTTGCTCGCGGGTCGGCAGCAACTCTCCCCTGCGGACATGCTCGACATGCAAGGCGACATCTACTCCGACCCCGATCGCGTCATCGCACAACGCCTCGCCTATGCCATTGATCATGCCAGCCTCCCTAGCAACAGGAAACGGCTCCGCCAAGCTGCGGATCTGCTCCGATCTTGGAATGGAACGGTCAGCAGCGACTCCGCAGCAGCCGCGATCGTCGACGCCGCGCGCGCCGCGCTCTGGCCGATTCTCCTCGCCCCAAAGCTCGGGGCCGGAGCCCCGGCCCCAAAGGCCGCAAAGCCGGCCATGGCATCATGGCAGCTCTACGTCTGGGGCGAACGTGCCTTCGCCGAAGAACAGTTCATCATGCATACTCCTGCCCGCTGGCTTCCACCCTCCTATCAAACTTGGGACGATCTGCTCGCAGCGGCTGTCGACAGCGGCCTGACCGAATCACGCGCCCCATCCAATCTGGCGAAGTGGCACTATGGCAATGCCCACCCTCTCGAGATCCAGCACCCGCTGTTCGCTCAATCGGCACTGCTTCGGCATATCGTCGGGATGCCGATCGGCATGAGTTCGGAGGCACAAAGCGGAGACGGAACCACGGTCAAGCAGATCGGGCGCAGCTTCGGTCCTTCAGAGCGCTTCACCGCTGATCTCTCCAACCTCGACGCAAGCACTTTGAACCTTGTACTTGGCCAATCGGGAAGTCCATCCAGCCCTTACTTTCTCGATCAGTTTCAGGCATGGCTCCACGTCTCAACCTTTCCACTAGCCTTCAGCGACAAAGCTGCGGACTCCTCGGCAAGGCATACACTCACTCTGAACCCACGCTGATGAAGCCTGAAGTAGCCGATGTAAGCCTCAGCCCCACACCCCGCTTCAGCAAGCAGCAGCATTGAGCTTAGCCAGCACCTGGCCCCCAAGCCCGGACCAGCAAGGCGCGACTGAACCGATTTTCGGCACCGTTGTGGCCTGTCGCCGCTCATCGCTCCCAAGCCGGTTAAGGTGCCCTGATTTATGATCGACGCATCGATGGATCTCTCCGTAAAAGACCTTCTTCAGTCCGGCACCGAGCGCACAGATCGCGCTTTGGAACGTCTCTTGCCGCCTGCCGATATGGCCCCTCACTCTATCCACCGCGCCATGCGCCACAGCGTATTTGCTGGGGGCAAGCGTCTTCGCCCGATCCTCTGCTTCGAAGCTTGGCGAATGACGATTCAGCATACCCAAGGCGAAAAGGCTGCCACCGAGCTCGGCGCAGCGCTTGAGATGCTTCATACTTACTCCCTCATCCACGACGACCTCCCGTCTCTCGACAACGACGACCTTCGCCGCGGTCAGCCGACCTGTCACAAGGTGTTTGGGGAGGCCATTGCGATCCTCGCTGGGGACGCGCTCCAGACCCTCGCCTTTCACACCATCGCCCGGCTCGACTGCCCTGCCATCACGACCGTCGATATCCTCAAGGAGGTCGCCAGCGCCATCGGCACTGGTATTGGTCCAGCCCCGGCCGAGATCGATTATGATCTTGCACCAGGCCAAGCGCCCGGTATGATCGGTGGCCAGGTGGTTGACATCGAGTCGGAAGGGCAGCCGCCTACCGCCGAGCTCGTCGGGCAGATACACCGTGCCAAGACCGGAGCCTTGATTACAGTGTCCATCCTCGCGGGAGGATACATCGCCGGGGCCGGCCACGACAGGATCGACCGTCTGCGCATCTTCGGTCAGAACGCCGGCCTCGCCTTCCAGATCATTGATGACGTGCTCGATATCACGCAAGAGTCAGAGCAACTCGGCAAGACAGCCGGGAAGGATACTGCGACCACGAAAGCCACATGGCCCGCAATCTTTGGCGTACAGCGGTCACTCACTGACGCGCGAGACCTGATCACGAACGCCTTTGCGGCGCTCGAGCCCTTCGGAGAAGCTGCCAATCCGCTGAAGAGCCTCGCGCGCTACCTCGTCGACCGTAAGAACTAGGGCCAGGGTAGACGACGAGGAGCTCTAGGCTCCTCAAGCTCCGGCAGCTTGGAGGCTCCTGAAAACATGCTCTCTGAAATCGATATCCGAGATGCCCTGCGCGACTGTTACGATCCCGACGTGCCCTGCAACATCGTCGACCTTGGTCTCGTTCTCTCCGTTACCGTATCCGCCGACCTGGAAGCGCCCGGCATCGGGATCCGTGGTGTTCCGGAGAGATACCGGGTGGCCATTGAAGTCACTCTCACCAACCCTTCAGAGAGTGCCGAAGCGCATCTGATCGGACAGATCACCAACCGGCTGGCAGGACTCGAGACGGTCAGCCAGGCGCTCGTCTCCGTCCGCTCCGAACCTCATTGGAGCCCGCACCGCATCTCCCCAGCAGGCAGAAGAGCTCTTGGTCTTGACGGCAACCCCAATCTCGTGCAGATCCGGTAATTGCGTATGCCACCGAGTCGAGCGTCCCGAACCCTGCAACTTGTAAAGGTCACCGGGGCCAAAGGATTTCCTGTCCACCCGTTCGATGCGGCGCACGGCACCGAGACCGGCGGGCTCATTCCGGCCGCGAAGCTTGTCACCGGGCAGACGAGCGACAAGCACGTCACAGCCTACTATGGTGTCGCCCCGTCCATCCTCCGCTCTCTTTTCGATATCTGGCTCGACCGCACATCGCCGCCCTTCCCTATCGATCAATACACCTTTCTTGATATAGGTGCCGGTAAGGGGCGAGCGATGCTGATTGCCGCAGAGTCTCCGTTCGGGGAGGTCGTCGGCGTCGAACTTAACCCCGCACTTGCCGAGATGGCACAGAAGAACATTACAAT
>JAABUZ0100009998.1_pt1 | contig 10662 bp, 7 predicted proteins | sample 5562091 | NCBI WGS metagenome assembly JAABUZ01 (sample SAMN12813069, study PRJNA571459) | rock metagenome | isolation source: Antarctica rocks | place: Antarctica: Victoria Land, Linnaeus Terrace sud | collected 2015-12-21 | reverse complement strand
ATAACGTCCGCCCGGTGAGCGACCGGGCGCCTTTGACTGACGAGGGCGTCTGGCGCCGGCCATCCGCGCGGCGGGTTCGCTCGGTGCGCGACCGGCTGGCGCTCGTCTACGGGCGAATCCCGGCCGTCCCCGGCGGCCACGGCCACCCGATCGCCGAGCTGGTGCTGACCGTTCTCTCGCAGTCGACCAATGACCGCAACCGTGACGTCGCCTACCTGCGGCTGCGGGAGCGCTGGTCCGGCTGGGAGGAGATCCGCGATGCGCCCGTGGACGAGGTCGAGGCCGCGATCCGTCCCGGAGGCATCTCGAGGGTCAAGTCCGCGCGGATCAAGGACATCCTGGCCGCGATCACGGAGAACCCACCCGACGGTCAGCTCGGGCTCGACTGGCTCGCCGGGCAAGACGTGCCCGCGGCCCAGGAGTACCTCTGTTCGCTGCCCGGCGTGGCACGCAAGACGGCGGCGTGCGTGCTGCTGTTTGCGCTCGGGATGCCCGACGTTCCGGTGGATACGCACGTGTCGCGGGTGGGGACGCGGCTCGGGCTGTTCCGGGTCGGCGCGCCGTTTCTGGAGATGCACGACACGATGCTCGAGTTGACCCCGCGCGGTCAGGAGCTCGAGCTGCACATGAATTTGCTGCGCCACGGACGGCGGACCTGCCATCGGCGGCGACCGGCCTGCGAGGCCTGCGCGCTGGCGCGAATGTGCCCGAGCGCCGGCGCGCTCGGAGCTCGATGATGACAGCGATAGATCTGCTACGCTCTCACTAAGATTTTGAGACTCGACTAGGAGCAGACAACGACTATGGGCAAGACGATTGGAATTGACCTCGGAACGACCAACTCGTGTATGGCCGTGCTCGAGGGGGGCGAGCCGTCGGTGATCGAGAACGCCGAAGGTGGGCGGACGACACCGTCAGTGGTCGCCTTCACCAGCGGCGGCGAGCGGCTGGTCGGCACCGTGGCCAAGCGCCAGGCGGTGACCAATCCGCAGAACACGGTTTTCTCGATCAAGCGCTTCATGGGCCGCAAGGAGGGCGAGGTGCGCGAGGAGGAGTCGATCGTCCCCTACAAGGTGATTGCGGGGTCCGGGGGCGACGCGCGCGTCGAGGCCGCCGGCAAGGAGTACTCGCCGCCCGAGATCAGCGCGATGATCCTCGGCAAGCTCAAGGTCGACGCCGAGGCGTACCTGGGCGAAAGCGTCGACAGCGCCGTGATCACCGTCCCGGCCTACTTCAACGACGATCAGCGCCAGGCGACCAAGGACGCCGGCAAGATCGCCGGCCTGGACGTCAAGCGGATCATCAACGAGCCGACCGCGGCCTCGCTCGCGTACGGGCTCGACAAGGAGGCCGACCAGACGATCCTGATCTTCGACCTCGGTGGCGGCACATTCGACGTGTCGGTGCTGGAGATCGGCGACGGCGTGTTCGAGGTCAAGGCGACCGCGGGTGACAACCACCTCGGCGGCGACAACTTTGACAAGGCACTCGTCGACTGGCTGGTGTCGGAGTTCAAGAAGAGCCAGGGCATCGACCTCAGCGCCGACCCGATGGCGCTGCAGCGGCTCTACGAGGCGGCCGAGAAGGCCAAGATCGAGCTCTCCACCACGCAGGAGACGCAGATCAACCTGCCGTTCATCACCGCTGACTCCAGCGGCCCCAAGCACCTGGACACCCGCCTCACGCGGGCCAAGCTCAACGAGCTCACGGCGGATCTGCTCGCGCGTACCGTCGCGCCGGTGCGCCAGGCGCTCGATGACGCCAAGGAGAAGGGCGCGGCGACGATCGATCACGTCGTGCTCGTCGGCGGCATGACCCGCATGCCCTCCGTCCAGGAGAAGGTCAAGGAGCTGACCGGCAAGGAGCCCCACCGCGGCGTCAACCCCGATGAGGTCGTCGCCGTCGGCGCCGCGATCCAGGCCGGTGTGCTGGCCGGCGACGTCAAGGACGTGCTGCTGCTCGATGTGACCCCGCTCACCCTCGGGATCGAGACCAAGGGTGGCGTGATGACCAAGCTGATCGAGCGCAACACCACCATCCCGACCCGCAAGTCCGAGGTCTTCTCGACCGCCGAGGACAACCAGCCGAGCGTGGAGATCCACGTCCTGCAGGGCGAGCGCGAGATGGCGACCTACAACAAGTCGCTGGGCAAGTTCCAGCTCACCGGCATCCCGCCGGCGCCGCGGGGCATCCCGCAGGTCGAGGTCGCGTTCGACATCGACGCCAACGGCATCCTCAACGTGTCGGCCAAGGACCTCGGGACCGGCAAGGAGCAGAAGATCGAGATCCGCTCGGGGTCCGGGCTCTCCGATGACGAGATCAAGCGGATGGTGTCCGACGCCGAGTCCCACGCCGAGGACGACAAGCGCCTGCGCGAGCTGGCCGAGGCTCGCAACAACGGCGAGAACGCGGCCTACCAGGCCGAGCGCCAGCTCTCAGAGCTCGGCGAGACGGTCGACGCCGCCTCCAAGGAGGAGATCGAGACGGCGATCAAGGCGGTCCGCGAGAGCCTGACCTCCGAGAACGCCGACGACATCAAGGCCAAGACCGACACCCTGCAGTCGGCCTTCCACAAGGTCTCCGAGGCGATGTACCAGCGCGCCCAGGAGCAGCCGGAGGCCACGTCAGAGAACGGCGGGGGGGCCAGCGGGACCGCCTCGGGCCACGGCGCCGGCGCCGAGGAGGATGTCGTCGACGCCGAAGTCGTGGACGAGGGCAAGAAGTAATGCGCGACCCACGGATTCATGGGATCCCGGAGCCGGCCGAGGTGGCTGGCTCCGGGGCTGGTTCTGATGCTCCGGACGGCCCCCGGAGGCCCGAGGGCCCATCCCCGTCGGACGCCGGTGGTGCTTCGCGACCGGCACCCGCCGGGGATGTGACCTCGGGCCTGGTGGTTGATCCGGAAGCCTCGGATTCATCTGGCGCTCCAACCGCGGTCGGCTCCGAGGAGCCCGGAACCGCGGGTGCCGACGCTGGAGAGCACGAGCCCGAAGCGTTTGATCGTGACGTCGATGTCGCGGCTCTGGCGGCGCAGGCGGCGAAGGCTCAGGAGTATCTGGAGCTGGCCCAGCGGACGCGGGCGGAGTTCGAGAACTACCGCAAGCGTGCGATGCGCGAGGCCAGGGTGGCGCAGGAGCGGGGGGCGATCAAGCTCGCGCTCGAGCTGCTGCCGGCGATCGACAACCTCGATCGGGCCCTGTTGCATGCCGCCGGCAGCGAGGAGAACGGCGACGGGTCGTTGATCGCGGGGATCAGGCACGTCCACAGCGACCTCATCGCCGCGCTCAAGCGGGCCGAGATCGAGCCCTACTCCCCCGACGGCGAGCCGTTCGATCCCCAGTTCCACGAGGCGGTCGCCCAGCAGTCCGTCGAGGGCGCCGCGCCGGGCACCGTGGTCGAGGTCTACCAGCGGGGCTACCGCCGGGGCGAGAGCGTGCTGCGCCCCGCGCGCGTGGTCGTCGCCGGGTAGCGGGGAGGACACCGTGGCTGACCGGCCCGACTACTACAAGCTCCTCGGGGTGGGCAAGAACGCCTCCGACGCGGAGATCAAGAAGGCCTACCGCAAGCTGGCGCGCCGCTACCACCCGGACACCAACGCGGGCGACAAGCAGGCCGAGGAGCGCTTCAAGGAGATCTCCCAGGCCCATGACGTGCTCTCGGACGCCGACAAGCGCAAGGCCTATGACCGGGGCGGGATGCTCGGCGGCTTCGGCACGCCGGGGGGGTTTGATCCGAGCTCGTTCGGCGGCGGGGTGGGCGACATCCTGTCTGACCTGTTCGGCCGCGCCGGCGGGGCGCCCGGGCGGGGCGGCGCCGGCGGTGTGCGCGGCGGCCCCCAGCGCGCGGCGCGCGGCCGAGACCTCGAGACTGAGGTGTCGCTCAGCTTCGACCAGGCCGTCAACGGCGCCCAGGTCCCCCTCGCCGTGCCGACCTCGCAGCCGTGCCCGACCTGCAACGGCTCCGGCGCCAAACCCGGGACCGTGCCGCGGGTCTGCCCGGTCTGCCACGGCCGGGGACTGGAGTCCCAGAGCCAGGGGATCTTCTCGATGTCGCAGCCGTGCTCCAACTGCCACGGCTCGGGCACCGTGATCGACGATCCGTGCTCGACCTGCAACGGCTCGGGGGCCCAGCGGTCGGTGCGCCGGATGCGCGTCAACATTCCCGCCGGAGTCAAGGACGGCAGTCGCATCCGGCTGGCCGGCAAGGGGGAGCCTGGCCTGCGCGGCGCCGACCCCGGAGACCTGTACGTGATCACCCGCGTGGCCGAGTCCGCCGTGTTCAAGCGCAACGGCGACAACCTCGAGGTCGAGGTCCCGCTGACCATCCCCGAGGCGATTCAGGGTGGGGTGATCGAGGTCCCGACGCTCAACGGCTCCAAGCGACTGCGGGTTGCCGCCGGCACCAGGCACGGCACAGTTCAGCGGCTGCGCGGCGAGGGCCCGCAGCGGCTCGGCGGCAAGGGCCACGGTGATCTGCACTACCGATTCGTGATCGATGTCCCGGCGGCGCTCTCCCCCGAGCAGTCCGCCGCCGTCGAGAAGCTGTCTGAGGTGATGAACGGCAATCCCCGCGAGCGGCTGTTCACCGCGGCCGCCTCGGGCACGGTCTGATGGCCAGCCGGCGGATGCGCACCCGGGTCGAGGTGTCCACTGACCGCGGCGTGTTCATGATCTCGGTCGCCGCCGAGCTGGCCGAGATGCATCCCCAGACCCTGCGGATGTACGAGTCACGCGGACTGATCGAGCCCCAGCGTTCCCCGAAGGGCACGCGCCTGTATTCCCAGCGCGACGTCGAACGACTGCGGCGCATCCAGGAGATGACCGCCGAGCTGGGCATGAACCTGGCCGGCGTCGAGCGGGTGTTCGAGCTCGAGGAGAAGCTTGCCGAGATGGCCCGCAAGCTCGCCGGCCTCGAGCGACGCGCGCGCGAGCTGACCGCCGAGGTCAACCGGCTGGAGAGCCTGCGCCGCGAGCTGCGCGCCGAGATCGTCCCCTACGTTCGCGGCGGCGCGCTCGTCCGCCACGCCGACCTGCAGCGATCTGATCTGCGCAGACCCCGCGGGCAGAGCTAGCGCATCCGCGCGGACCGGCGAGGGTCCGAGCGCCGGTGTGCAAGGATTCCCGCCGGGAAGCGGGGAACGTCGAGAACATCGAACAGGAGTCGCGTCGTGGTCATGCATCGCTGGGGTGGGAGGCACGCGCAACGCATTGCGCTGCTCGTGGTCTCGGTACTTGCCCTGGCCGCGCAGAGCGCGGCGGCCTCCGGGCCGCCCGCGACGGTCGCTCGTCTCGGTCCCGCCCCGGCCGGACAGCGTCTGTCGCTGATGCTGCCGCTGCGGGCCGACGTCGCCGGCCTGGAGCGCCTGGCCAGCGCGGTCAGCACCTTCGGCTCGCCCCAGTACGGGCAGTTTCAGTCGATCTCCGAGCTCGCTCGCCGCTACGGCGCCTCGGCGCCGGACCGTGCCCGCGTGCTGCGCTTCCTGCACCACGCCGGCGCGAGCGCGATCAGGATCGACCGCACCGGCCTGTTCGCGGACGCGACCATGACCGTCGCCTCGGCCCAGCGCGCGTTCGGGTCCGCGCTGTCGCGCTTTCAGAGCGCGCGGGCCACGCGCTTCGTCGCTCCGAGCTCAAGCCCGCGTCTGCCCGCCGCCCTGGGCGGCGCGGCGACCGGCGTGGTCGGCCTCGACACCCGGCCGGTGTTCGGAAATCATCCCCGCGTAAGCGGCTCGAGCCGGTTTGGCCACGCCCCGGCGCACACCGGCTTCGCCAGCAGCGTCTCCGGCTACCAGACGCGGTCGGGCACCCCGAGCGGCTGCGCGGGCGCGATCGCCGGCCGCGGCTTCACCCCCAACCAGTATCTGACCGCCTACGACTACGCCGGCCTGCAGGCCGGCGGGACGACCGGCGCGGGTGAGCGGGTGGCGCTGATCGAGATCGACGGTTTCCGCCACTCGGACATCACCACCTTCGCCAGCTGCTTCGGCCTGCCGGTGCCGGCCATCAACGCCTACGGGGTCAACCTCGGCCGTCCGCTGCCGCCCGGCGGCGAGAGCACGCTCGACCTCGAGGTGCTCGACGCCGCCGCGCCGGGGCTGAAGGCGATCGACGTCTACGAGTCGCGCTCGCGGGCCTCGGACGTACTCCGTTCGCTGACCGCCCCGCTGCAGAGCAACCGCCGCGTCCCCGAGATCATCTCGGCCTCGCTGGGCACGTGCGAGCCGGCCCTGGCACTGGCCATCGGTGCCGCCGGGGTGCGCGCCGTCGAGGGTGAGCTCGCGCTCACCACGGCCGCTGGCATCTCGGTCCTCGCCGCCTCGGGCGACACCGGCTCGAGCGACTGCATCGGCCGCAACGGCCCGATCCCCGCCCTCGCGGTCAACTTTCCCGCCTCCTCGCCGTACGTCACCGGCGTCGGCGGCACCAACTTCGCGCTCACCCCAACCAACCAGATCGCCCAGCAGTCGGTCTGGAACGACGCCCCCGGCAACGTCGGCGCCGGCGGCGGCGGCCTGAGCCGGCTGTTCACCCGCCCCCGCTACCAGAAGGGGTTCCTCGCCGCGCCGCGCCGTGGCGTTCCCGACCTGGCCCTGCTGTCAGACCCGCTGCCCGGCTACGCGGTGTACTGCACGGCCAGGGACTGCCTGCAGGGCGGACCGGGACCGTGGATCTCGGTCGGCGGAACCAGCGCGGCGACGCCGCTGCTCGCCGGCGGCCTGGCGCTCGTGGACCAGATCCTGCGCTCGCGCGGCAAGCAGAACCTGGGGTCGGCGAACTCGGCGCTGTACTCGATCGCCCGCCGCCACCCGACCGCCGGGGTGTTCTCCGATATCACCAGCGGCAACAACGATCTCGGCCCCGTGCTTCCCAGTGGCAACCGGAAGCCGCTCGGATGCTGCACGGCCGTGCCCGGCTATGACCTGGTCACCGGCCTGGGAGGCGTCGACCTCGGCAAGCTGGCCGCTCTCGCCGTCGCCGACCAGCCCGCGATCGCGACGGTCGGGGTCTCGGTGCGTCATCAGCGCGTGCTCGCCCACCGCGCCCTCGTGGTCCGGATCAGCTGCTCGCGACGCTGCCTGGTCTCGGCGTTGGCGACGATCCTGGTGCCGCGGGCGCGTCCGATCCGGATCTCCTCCCAGCGCCACCTGCTGCTGCGCAGAGGATCGCGCCGGGTGACCCTGCACCTCACCCGGCGCCAAGCCCGGACGATCCGCGCGGCGCTGCGCCGCCGCCGTCGGGTCTACGCCTACGTGCTCAGCGTGCTGAGTGACTCGGGCAACAACGTCGAGGGGTCCAGCCGGACCCGTCGGCTGCGCATCACCGGCTGACGGCGCAGCTCTGATGTGCGATAATCTTAGTCATCAAGACTAAGATTCATCACGAAAATCGGAATCGCCATGCAACCTGATCGCTTCACCATCAAATCGCAGGAGGCGCTGCAGGCCGCCCAGCAGCTGGCTGACCAGCGTCACAACCCACAGACCACGCCCGAGCATCTGCTCGCCGTCCTGCTCGCGCAGGAGGGGGGGATCGTCGTCCCCGTGCTGCGCAAGCTCGGCGTCGAGCCGGCCGCGATTCGCGCCGAGGACAACCGCGCGCTGGAGGCGCTGCCGACGCTGACCGGTCCCGGCGGCCCCGGCAGCGGGCGCGCTGGCGACCCGGCCGGTGGCTCCAGCGAGCTGGTGCAGATCCTTCGCGCGGCCGAGGCCGAGATGCGCGAGCTCAAGGACGAATACGTCTCCACCGAGCATCTGCTGCTCGCCCTCTCGGCCCATCCCGGCCCGGCCGGCGACGCGCTGCGCTCCGGCGGCGCCACTCATGAGGCGCTGATCAAGACGCTGGGCGAGGTGCGCGGGTCGCATCGGGTGACCGACGAGAACCCCGAGGAGAAGTTCCAGGCGCTGGAGAAGTACGGCCGTGACCTGACCGAGGCCGCCGCCCAGGGCAAGCTCGATCCGGTGATCGGCCGCGATGACGAGATCCGCCGCGTCATCCAGGTCCTCTCGCGCCGGACCAAGAACAACCCCGTGCTGATCGGCGAGCCCGGGGTCGGCAAGACCGCGATCGCCGAGGGGCTGGCCCAGCGCATCGTGTCCGGTGACGTGCCCGAGGGGCTGCGCGATCGTCGCGTCATCGCGCTCGACGTTGGCGCGCTGATCGCCGGCTCCAAGTACCGGGGCGAATTCGAGGACCGGCTCAAGGCCGTTCTCAAGGAGATCGCCGACGCCGACGGAACCGTGATCCTGTTCATTGACGAGCTGCACACGATCGTCGGGGCCGGGGCAGCCGAGGGCGCCGTCGACGCGGCCAACCTGCTCAAGCCGATGCTCGCCCGCGGCGAGCTGCGGGCGGTCGGCGCGACCACCCTGGACGAGTACCGCAAGCACATCGAGAAGGACGCCGCGCTGGAGCGCCGCTTCCAGCCGGTGTACGTGGGGGAACCCAGCGTCCAGGACACGATCGCGATCCTGCGCGGTCTCAAGGAGCGCTACCAGGTCCACCACAAGGTCCGGATCCAGGACTCCGCGCTGGTCGCGGCCGCGACGCTCAGCCACCGCTACATCGCCGATCGCTTCCTACCCGACAAGGCGATCGACCTCGTCGACGAGGCCGCGTCGCGGATCCGGATGGAGATCGACTCCAAGCCAACCGAGATCGACGAGGTCGACCGCCACATCATGCAGCTCGAGATCGAGCTGCAGTCCCTCGGCGACGACGACGATCCGGGCACCGCCGAGCGCCGCGAACAGCTCGAGCGCTCGCTCGCGCAGGAGCGCGAGAGCTCGGCCGGGATGCACGCCGAGTGGGAGGCCGAGAAGGCCAGCCTCGGCGCCGTCGCCGACCTGCAGGAGCAGCTGGAGAGCGCCCGCACCGGGCTCGAGCGCGCCCAGCGCGAGGCCGACCTCGGCCGCGCCGCCGAGCTGCAGTACGGCGCGATTCCCGAGCTCGAGAAGGCACTGGCCGCGGCCGAGAGCGCAGAGGCGACGGCCGACGCCCCGGCCGCGCGCTTCCTCAAGGACGTGGTCGACGCCGAGGACGTGGCCGAGATCGTCGCCAAGTGGACCGGCGTGCCCGTGGCGCGACTGATCGAATCCGAGATCGCGAAGCTCGTGCACATGGAGGATCGCCTGCACCAGCGCGTGATCGGCCAGGACGAGGGCGTCACGGCGGTGGCCAGCGCCCTGCGCCGCTCCCGAGCCGGGCTGCAGGATCCCGATCGGCCGATCGGCAGCTTCCTGTTCCTGGGCCCGACCGGCGTCGGCAAGACCGAGTTGGCCCGCGCGCTGGCCGAGTTCATGTTCGACACCCAGGAGGCGATGATCCGCATCGACATGTCTGAGTACATGGAGAAGCATGCGGTCTCGCGGCTGGTCGGTGCGCCTCCCGGCTACGTCGGCTACGAGGAGGGCGGTCAGCTGACCGAGGCGGTGCGCCGCCGGCCCTACTCGGTGGTCCTGCTCGACGAGATCGAGAAGGCCCATCCGGACGTGTTCAACGCGCTGCTGCAGGTGATGGACGACGGACGGCTGACCGACGGCCAGGGCCGCACCGTGTCATTCAAGAACACCGTGCTGATCATGACCTCCAACATCCCCGGGGGCCGGGCGGGGGTCGAGGCGCAGTTCAGGCCGGAGTTCGTCAACCGCCTCGACGACATCGTCGAGTTCGCCTCGCTGACCCGGGACCAGATCGGCGCGATCGTCGACCTGCAGGTGGCCGGCGTCGTGCGGCGGGTGGCCGAGCGCGGGATCGGCCTCGAGCTCACCGAAGACGCCCGAACGCTGATCGGCAACCTCGGCTATGACCCGACCTACGGGGCGCGTCCGCTCAAGCGTGTGATCCAGAAGCGCCTGGTCGATCCACTCGCGCTGGCGATCCTCGAGGGACGCTTTGCCGCCGGGGACACCGTTCTCGTCGGCGCCGACGAGGGAGAGCTCACGCTGGAGCGCGCCGAGGCGCACGCCCCCGCCTGATCCAGGTTCCACCAACAGAACGTCCCGGGGTCCGGCCCGGGAAGTGTTTCGGATCGGCATCTCCTCAGATCCGATACAAGTGGGCGACCGCCGTCCATCTAAAAGGAGAGCCGGTGCCCACCTACATCATGCTGACCACGTTGAATCCCGACGGGGTCCAGACGATCAAGAACAACCCGGGCCGCATCAAGGAGGTCAACCGCGAGATCGAGCAGCTCGGCGCGACCGTCAAGGCGCAATGGGCGACCCTGGGTCAGTTCGATTTCATCAATGTCGTCGAGGCCCCGGACGAGCAGACCATCGCTCGGGTGTCGCTCGAGCTCGGCTCGCGCGGGACGGGCAAGTACGAGACGCTGACCGCGATCCCGATCGACGATTTCATCAGCGCGATCTGAGCTCGTCGCGAACGGCGATCGAGTTGTCATCACGGGTTCTCGTCCTCGGTGCGGGGGCGCGCGAGCATGCGCTCGCGCAGGCGCTGCTGCGCGCCCCGTCGGCCCCGGAGGTGCTGTGCGCGCCGGGTAATGCGGGGATCGCGGCCGAGGTCACGATCCCCGACCCCGGGCTGGACGCCGCCGACCCGGCCGCGGTCGTCGCGCTGGCGCAGCGAGCGCGGATCGACCTCGTCGTGGTCGGGCCCGAGGCGCCGCTGGTGGCCGGCGTGGCCGATGCCCTGACCGCGGCGGGGG
>JAABUZ0100009996.1_pt1 | contig 10666 bp, 8 predicted proteins | sample 5562091 | NCBI WGS metagenome assembly JAABUZ01 (sample SAMN12813069, study PRJNA571459) | rock metagenome | isolation source: Antarctica rocks | place: Antarctica: Victoria Land, Linnaeus Terrace sud | collected 2015-12-21 | reverse complement strand
GAGGCGCTGCCGGGCCTGCCGGTGTCGATGCCGGTGTCGGTGTCGTCTTCGGTGGTGGCCGAGATGGGCGAGTATGCGCGCTTCGTGACCACCTGCGCCAACGCCTACGTGCAGCCGCTAATGGCACGCTATGTGCGGCGGCTGGCCGAGCGGCTGCGGGCGGAAGGGTTCGCCGGCGCGCTGCGGCTGATGCATTCGGCCGGCGGGCTGGTCTCCCCCGGAATGGCGGCGGCGTTCCCGGTGCGGCTGTTGGAATCCGGCCCGGCGGGCGGTGCGCTAGCGGCGGCGCTGCTCGGGGCGCGGGCCGGTCATCGCGACCTGCTGGCGTTCGACATGGGCGGCACGACGGCCAAGTCCTGCCTGATCGAGGCCGGGCGGGCGCAGATCGCGCCGTTGCTCGAGGCCGGGCGGGAGCATCGCTTCAAGAAGGGGTCGGGGCTGCCGATCAAGGCGGCGACGATCGACATGATCGAGATCGGCGCGGGTGGCGGGTCGATCGCGTCGATCGACTCCGTCGGGCTGCTGCGGGTGGGGCCGCACTCGGCCGGGGCGGCGCCGGGACCGGCCTGCTACGGGCGCGGCGGGGCCGAGCCGACGGTGACGGACGCGAACCTGGTGCTGGGCTATTACGATCCCGGCTTCTTTCTCGGCGGCAGCATGACGCTGGACGTGGCGGCGGCGCGGGCGGCGATCGAGCGCGTGGCCGCCCCGCTCGGCCTCTCGGTCGAGCAGGCGGCGTGGGGCATCCACAAGGTGGTGGTCGAGAGCATGGCCGATTCCGCCCGGGTCTACCTGGTCGAGCGCGGGCGCGATCCGCGCCGCTACGCCATGGTGGGCTTCGGCGGCGCGGGGCCTGCGCATGCGGGCGGGGTGGCGCGGGCGCTGGGCATGGGCGAGCTGGTGATCCCGCCGGCGTCCGGCGCGGCGTCGGCGCTCGGCTTCCTGGCGGCGCCGCTGTCGGCCAGCCGGGTGCGCTCGTGGCCGCTGCTGCTGGCGCCCGATGCCGATCTCGGGGTCATCGAGGCCGCGCTGCAGGCGCTCGAGTCCGAGGCGCGGGTGGAGCTGGCCGAGGCCGGGCTCGAGGGCGGGGTCACGGTCGAGCGCTCGGCGGACATGCGGCTGCGCGGGCAGATGCACGAGATCGCGGTGCGGCTGGGCGCGGGCCGGCTCGAGCTGGACGGCGTGCAGTCGTTGCTGACGGCGTTCGCCATGGCGTATGCCGCGCGCTATGCGGCGGTGCAGGCGGGCATCGCGGTCGAGATGATCAACCTGCGGGTGACGGTCACCGGGCCGGCGCCTGAGCTGGTGATCGATACGCAGCCGATCCAGGGTGGGGCGGCGCTGAAGGCGCGGCGGCCGGCGTGGTTCGGCGACGGCTTCGTCGAGACGCCGGTGTATGACCGCTATGCGCTGGCCGAGGGCTTCGAGGCGGCCGGACCGGCGATCGTCGAGGAGCGGGAGGCGACCACGATCATCGGCCCGGGCGACACGCTGCGGGTCGACGGCGCCGGCAACCTGCGGATCGCGATCGGGGCGGCGAGTGCGATCAGCGTGGTGCGCCCGGGCATGGACACGGCGCAGGCGCGCGCGGCGATCGAGGCTGATCCGATCGCGCTCGAGATCATGTGGAGCCGGCTGACCACGGTGGTCGACGAGATGTGGCTGACCATCATCCGCACCGCGTTCTCGCTGATCATTGCCGAATCGCAGGATTTCGCCTGCGAGCTGCTCGACCCGGCCGGCGAGACCCTGGCGCACTCGCCGCGGGCGATGCCGGTGTTCAACCTGACCTTGCCGCGCGCGGTCAAGGCGCTGCTGCAGCGCTTCCCGGCCGAGGCGCTGTCCCCGGGCGACATGCTCGTGACCAACGATCCCTGGCTGTGCGCCGGACATCTGTTCGACATCGCCATCGTCTCGCCGGTGTTCCGCTCCGGCCGGGTGGTGGCGCTGGTGGGCACGGTCGGGCACGTGGCCGATATCGGCGGCACGCGCGACAGCCTGCGGGCGCGGGAGATCTTCGACGAGGGGCTGCAGATCCCGCCGATGAAGATCGCGCGCGAGGGGGTGGACAACGAGGATTTGTTCACGCTGATCGCCGGGAACGTACGCAATCCGGCGCAGGTGGTGGGCGATATCCAGGCGTTCATGTCGGCCAACCGGATCGGCGCGCAACGGCTGACATCGTTCATGGACGAGTATGGGTTGGACGATCTGCGGGCGCTGGCAACGATCGTGCAGGACCGGGCCGAGGCGGCGATGCGCGCCGCGATCCGCGCCCTGCCGGACGGGGTCTACACCAGCGAGGTCTCGTTCAGCCCGGTCGATGCGGAGCTGACTCTCGGGTTGCGGCTGACCGTCGCCGGCGACAGCATCGATCTGGATTTCGATGCACCGCCGCAACTGGCCCAGGGCGGCGTGAACTCGACCATGAACTACACGGCCGCGCACGCGACCTATCCGCTGAAATGCATGCTGACGCCGTCGGTGCGCGGCAATGCCGGGTGTTACCGCGCGTTCACGGTACGCGCGCCGGACGGGTCGATCCTGAATTGCCAGCGCCCGGCGGCAGTGGCGGCGCGGACGCGGACCGGGTGGTATCTCGCACCGGCGGTGTTCCACGCGCTGGCAGGCGCTGCGCCCCGTGCGGTGCAGTCGCCGACCGGGCTGCCGGTGGCGGTCAACGTGTCCGGCCGCCTGGCCGACGGGGCGATCTATGCCGACCACCTGTTCATGGGCGGCGGCCAGGGCGGCAGCGCGCATGGCGACGGTAAGTCGGGGCTGCTGTATCCGACGTCGGCGGCCAATACCGCCATCGAGGTGTTCGAGGCGCGGGTGCCGGTGCTGGTCGAGGAGAAGACGTTCCTGACCGATAGCGGCGGACCCGGCAGCGGTCGCGGCGGCCTCGGCCAGCGTGTGCGGTTCCGCAAGCTGCACGACGACGGGCTGCCGGCGCTGGCGGCGCTGTTCCCGGAGGGCGCCCGCGCGGTGCTGCCGGGGCTGGCCGGCGGGCAGGCGGGAAACCACGCCTTCGCCGGCGTGCGCGCGCCCGATGGCACGCTGCTGCGCGATTGCGGGGCCGGGGAGCTGGTGTCGCTGACCCGGACGGACGAGATCGCCGAGATCGTGTTCGCGGGCGGGGCGGGCTATGGCGAGCCGCGCGCGCGAGACCCGGTGCTGGTGGCAGAAGATTTGCTCGACGAACGGATCAGCGAGGCGGCGGCACGGACGATCTACGGCGCTGCCCAACCCGTCGCTGACCAAATCGCCGCTGCGGAGTAGCGCCATGGACACCAGCCCGGACCTCGCGCCTGCCACTCGCCGGCACCCGACCATCTTCGAGCCGGCGACGCTGATCCTGCTGACAGTGTTGTGCGTCGTCGGCGCGATCATCGGCATGCAGTTGCTGGTGACGCTGGGAGTGACGGCCAACACGTCCATCGTCGGCGCGCTGGTGGCGATGGGGCTGGCGCGGGTGCCGCTGGCGGCGTTCGCTCGGTATCGCTCGGTGCATGTGCAGAACCTGGCCCAGAGCGCGATTTCGGCGGCGACGTTCGGGGCCGGCAATAGCCTGCTGCTGCCGATCGGCATCCCGTTCCTGCTGGGTCGGGCGGACCTGGTGCTGCCGCTGCTGGGCGGGGTGGCGCTGGCGATGCTGGTCGATGCGACCATGCTCTACCGGCTGTTCGGCTCGCGGGCGTTTCCGGCCGAGGGGGCCTGGCCGCCGGGGGTGGCGGCGGCCGAGGCGATCCGCGCCGGCGACGAGGGCGGGCGCCGGGTCGCGATCCTGGGTGCGGGGGTGGTGACGGGCGTTGTGGGCACCGGGTTGCTGGGCATCCCGATGTCGGCGTTCGGCGTGGCGTTCCTGGGCAATATCTGGGCGTTGTCGATGTTCGGCCTCGGCTTGCTGCTGCGCGGTTATTCGCCGCAACTGTTCTCGGGGCTGCTGCCGGGCGGGGACATTGCAAAGGCGTTCATCCCGCATGGGGTGATGATCGGCGCCGGGCTGGTGGCGCTGGTGCAGGTTGTGCTGGTGATGATGGCGGGGCGGCGAACCGGGGAGGCGGCCCGGGGCCGGCTGCTCGGGATCGGCGGACTGGCGTTCCTGGTGATCGCGGTGCTGATCGCGCTGGGCGGCGGCATCGCGTCGGAGCTGTCGACGGGGATGCTGGTGCTGTTCGTGCTCTATGCTGCCTTCGCCGCTCTGGTGCACGAGCTGATCGTCGGACTGGCGGCGATGCATTCGGGCTGGTTCCCGGCGTTCGCGGTGGCGCTGATCACGCTGATCATCGGCATTCTGATCGGGTTCCCGCCGGTCTCGCTGGCGCTGCTGGTCGGCTTCTCGGCCGCGACCGGGCCGGCGTTTGCCGACATGGGGTATGACCTCAAGGCCGGGTTCATCCTGCGCGGCCAGAGCAGCGATCCCGCGTTCGAGGCGGACGGGCGCTGGCAGCAATATCTGGCGGCGATGTTCGCCTTCCTCGTCGCTGCGGTCGTCGTGCTGCTGTCATATCAGAGCTATTTCGCCAACAACCTGGTGGCGCCGGTGGCCCGGGTGTACGTGACCACGATCAAGGCCGGGGCGGCGCCGGGGGTGGCTTGGCAGCTGCTGCTGTGGGCGATCCCCGGCGCGCTGCTGCAATGGGCCGGGGGGCCGAAGCGGCAGATGGGCGTGTTGTTCGCGACCGGGACGCTGATCCTGTTCCCGGCCGCCGGCTGGGCGGTGCTGGTCGGGGTGGCGGCGCGGCTGGCCTATGCGCGGCTGCGCGGGGCCGAGGGCAAGGCGGAGATGGAGGTGTTCGCCGGGGGCGTGATCGCCGGCGACGCGCTGACCGGGTTCTACAACGGCGTGGCCAGCAATTTGCGCCGCTGAAAGGGGGGGCCACCGAGATGGTTTGACCCGGCCGGGCGCGGGCCCTACACGCCGCGCCTCAGGCGGAGAATCGATCGGCCCATGGCAACTGTGCTCGGCATCGACTTCGGCACCACCAACAGCGTCTGCGCGCTGCTCGACACCGAGACGGGCCGGACCGGGACGGTGCGCTTCTCGGTGGGCGACGGCGCCAGCGACGTGTTCCGCAGCGTGCTGTGCTTCTGGCAGGAGGTGGCCCGCGGGCGCTCGACGCTGCACCACGCTGCGGGCCCCGAGGCGATCGCCGCCTATCTCGACGATCCGCTCGACAGCCGGCTGGTGATGTCCACCAAGACCTACCTGGCCAGCCGCAGCTTCGCCTCGACCAACCTGCTGGGCCAGGTCTGGACGCTGGAGCGGCTGATCGGGTTGTTCCTGCGCGCCCTGCTCGCGGCCGGCGCGCTCGATCCGGCCGCGGTTTCGATCGTGGCCGGGCGGCCGGTGCGCTTCGCCGGCGAGGGGGCCGACGATGCCTATGGCGAGGAGCGGCTGCGGGCGGCGTTCGCCGAGGCCGGGATGCCGGCGATCGGCGTCGCCCTCGAGCCGGAGGCGGCCGGCTACCGCTTCACCCGCTCGCTCGACCGGGCGGCGACCGTGCTGATCGGCGATTTCGGCGGCGGCACCAGCGACTTCTCGGTGCTGCGCTTCACGCCCGACGCGCCAGTGCCGATCGCGCTGCTGGGCCGTGGCGGCGTCGGCATCGCCGGCGACGCATTCGACGCCCGGATCATGGACCAGGTGGTGGCGCCGCTGCTGGGCAAGGGCACGTCGTATGCGACCTGGAGCAACACCCTGCCGGTCCCGGCGGAGTGGTATACCGCGTTCGCGCGCTGGCACCGGCTGTCGCTGATGCGCACGCCCAAAGTGCTGCGCGACATCGCCGAGGTGCGGCGCACGGCCGAGCATCCCGAGCGGCTCGACACGCTGCTGCGCCTGATCGAGGACGAGCAGGGTTATGCACTCTATCGCGCCGTGTCGGACGCCAAGGCGGCGCTTTCCTCGGCCGAGGAGACGCTGTTGCGCTTCGAGCACGCCGGGTTCCGGATCGAGCAGGTGGTGCGCCGGGCCGAGTTCGAGGGCTGGATCGCGCCGGATCTCGCGCGCATGGATCGGGCGGTGGGGGAGGCGCTGGCCTCGGCCGGGCTGGACGACGCGTCGGTCGACCGCGTGTTCCTGACCGGGGGGACGGCGTTCGTGCCGGCGGTCCGCGGCGTGTTCGAGCGGCGGTTCGGGCGCGAGCGGATCTCCGGCGGGGGCGAGTTCGTCTCGGTGGCCGAAGGCTTGGCGCTGATCGGCGCGGAACGGTTGAAGGAGGCGGCATGAGCGAGACGATTGCGGTGATCGCACCCGGTGCCCAGACAATCGCAATCATCGCACCCGGTGCGATGGGTAGCGGGGTGGCGCGGGTGCTGAGCGCGCACGGGGCGCAGGTGCTGACGCTGCTCGAGGGCCGCAGCCCGGCCACGGTCGCGCGCGCCGAGGCGGCCGGGATGCGCGGGGCGAGCGAGGCGGAGGTCGCCGGGTGCGACCTGATCCTGTCGATCGTGCCGCCGGCGCAGGCGCGGGCGCTGGCCGAGCGGCTGGCCGGGCCGCTGCGTGCGGCGGCGCACAAGCCGATCGTGGTGGATTGCAACGCGGTGGACGTGGCGAGCGTGCGCGCGATCGGCGGGGTGATCACCGGGTCCGGCGCCGGGTTCGTCGATGGCGGCATCATCGGCCTGCCGCCCAAGCCGGGAGGGACGGGGCCGTCGTTCTATCTCTCTGGCGACGAGGCCGGGCGAGCCGGGGCGATCTTGGCGCGGCTGGGGCTGAAGGTCCGGGTGATCGAGGGCGGGGTCGGGGCGGCGTCGGCGCTGAAGATGTCCTACGCCGGGATCACCAAGGGCCTGACCGCGGTCGCGGCGATGATGATCCTGGGCGCGAGCCGGGCCGGGGCGGCGGACGCGCTGATGGACGAGTTGCGCGAGAGCCAGCCGGAGTTGGTCGCCCGCTTCGCGCGGGCGCTGCCGGACATGGTGCCGAAGGCGTATCGCTGGGTCGCCGAGATGCGCGAGATCGCGGCGTTCCTGGGGGGCGACCCGGCGGGCGCGTCCATGTTCGAGGGCGCGGCCCTGCTCTACGACCGGCTCGCGGCGGACAACGACGGCGCACGGACCGAGGTCGGCGCGCTGGAGACGTTCGCGCGGGCGCTGGGCAGCCTGAGCTAGGCGGCGGTCCAGCCGCCATCGGCGGCGTAGGCGGCGCCGTGGACGAAGCTGGCGCGGTCCGAGCAGAGCCAGGCGACGAGCTCGGCGATCTCCGGCGGGGTGCCGAGGCGGCCGAGAGGGGTGTTGGCCACGAGATAGTCGCCGAAGATGGAGCGGCTGGTGCTGGTCATGCGGGTCTCGACGTAGCCGGGGCAGACGGCGTTGATGCGGATGGCCTCGCGGCCATATTCGAGGGCCGCGGCGCGGGTGAGGCCGATCACGGCGTGCTTGGCGGCGACATAGGCCGAAGAGAACCGCAAGCCGACCAGGCCGGCGATCGAGGCGGTGTTGACGATGGCGCCGCCGCCGGCCGCCTGCATCGCCGGCAGCTCGTGCTTCATGCAAAGCCAGACGCTCTTGAGGTTCACCGCGATCATGCGGTCGAACGCCTCCTCGGACCATTCGGCCGTAGTCTGGCCCTGGGCGCCGAGCTGATAGGGCGCGATGCCGGCATTGTTGAAGGCGCAGTCGAGCCGTCCGTAGGCGCTGGTCGCAGCCGCGACGAGGGCGGCGACGTCGTCGGACTTGGTGACGTCGCCGCCGATGGCGATCGCCTGGCCGCCGGAGGCGTTGATCTCGGCGACGACGGCCTGGGCGGCGTCGTGTTCGAGGTCGGCCACGACGAGGCGGGCGCCTTCGCGGGCAAAGGCGAGCGCGGTGGCGCGGCCGATGCCGTTGCCGCCGCCGGTGATGAGGGCGGCCTTGCCGTCGAGCAGGCTCATGGGGCGCGGCGGGCGTCGAAGAAGGCGGTGATCTCGCCGAACGCCTGCTTGGTCTCGGGGGCGGCCGCGATCAGGCGAGCGTGCATTGGTTCCTTCCGGCCGTTCTGGCCATTCTCTTGGTTCCTATTCAGGATGCTGCGGATGAAGGATGCAAGAGCTTGAAGCAGATCCGCCTGACCGCGTTCGACATGAACTGCGTCGGCCACATCCAGCAGGGGCTGTGGCGTCATCCGCGCGACCGCTCCACCGACTATACCGACCTGACCTACTGGACCGGGCTCGCCCGCCTGCTCGAGCGCGGCCTGTTCGACGGGCTGTTCCTGGCCGACGTGCTGGGCGTCTACGACGTGCATGGCGGCTCGCCGGGGCCGGCGATCGAGCACGCGGTGCAGATCCCGGTCGGCGATCCGCTGCTGCTGGTGCCGGCGATGGCGGCGGTGACCGAGCACCTCGGCTTCGGGGTGACGGCCAATTTGATCTACGAACCTCCGTTCACCTTCGCGCGGCGGATGTCGACGCTGGACCACCTGACGCGCGGGCGGATCGGCTGGAACGTGGTGACCGGCTATCTGGACAGCGCCGCGCGCGCCATGGGGCTCGAGCGGCAGGTGGCGCACGACGACCGCTATGACGTGGCCGACGACTACATGCGGGCGGTGTATGCGCTGTGGGAGGGCAGTTGGGCCGAGGACGCGGTCCTGCGCAACCGTGAAACGGGGCGCTATGCCGACCCGGCGCGCGTGCGCAGCGTCCGTCACGACGGGCCTTTTCACCGGATGGAGGCGGTGCATCTGTGCGAGCCGTCACCGCAGCGCACGCCGGTGCTGTATCAGGCGGGCTCGTCGGGGCGGGGACGGCAGTTCGCCGGGTCGCATGCGGAGTGCGTGTTCCTGAACGGGCAGGGGAAACCGGCGGTGCGCGGCCATGTCGACGCGATCCGGGCCGCGGCGCAGGCGGCGGGGCGGGCGCCTGGCGACGTGCTGGCGCTCGTTGGCGCGACCGTGATCGTGGCCGAGACGGAGGCGCTCGCGCTGGCGAAGCTTGCCGATTATCGCCGCTACGCCTCGCCCGAGGCGGCGCTGGTGCATGCGTCGGCGTCGATGGGGATCGATCTCGACCGGTTCGGCATGGACGAGCCGATCGGCGGGGAGAGCAACGCCATCACGTCCAACCTGCAGGCGATGACGCAGCAGGGCATGACCAAGCGCGAGCTGCTGGGCCGCATGGGGCTGGGCAGCCGGCAGCCGCCGATCGTGGGCTCGGCGGCCCAAGTGGCCGACGAGCTGGCTGCCTGGATGTCGGAGGCCGATGTCGACGGCTTCATCCTGTCGCGCACGGTGACGCCCGAGTGCTTCGAGGATTTCATCGCGCTCGTCGTGCCGGAACTGCAGCGGCGTGGACTCTATAAAGAGTCCTATGCTGAGGGTACGCTGCGGGAGAAGCTGTTCGGGGCCGGACGATTGCTCCGTGCGCCGCATCCGGCGGCGGCATTGCGGCAGGTCTGAGGGAGAGCATCGTGTACACGCCACCCGCCTTTCGCGACGACGACCGGGACAGCATCCATGCGACGATCCGGGGCGCGCGCCTGGCCACGCTGGTGACGGCCACGGCCGAAGGGCTGGTCGCCACGCCGCTGCCGCTGATGATCGAACCCGCCGAAGGCGAGCACGGCACGCTCTATGGCCATGTCGCCCGCGCGAACCCGCAATGGCGGCTGGCGCCGATCGGCGCGGCGATGGCGGTGTTCATGGGGCCCGACGCCTATGTCACGCCCTCCTGGTATGCTTCCAAGCGCGAGCACGGGAAGGTGGTGCCGACCTGGAACTACGTCGCCGTGCACGCCTACGGGCCGGCCGAGTTCTTCGAAGACGCCGACCGGCTGCTCGACGTGGTGACGCGGCTGACCCGGCATCACGAGGCGCAGCGGGCGGAGGCCTGGCCGGTGTCGGACGCGCCGGCCCCGTTCATCGCGTCGCAGCTGAAGGGCATCGTCGGGTTGCGATTGCCGATCACGCGGCTGGAGGGCAAGCGCAAGCTGAGCCAGAACCGCAGCGAGGCGGACCGGGCGGGCGTGGCGGCCGGGCTGGGCGAGAGCGATGACGCGATGGATCGGGTGGTGGCTGGATTGATCTAGCCTAGCAGCCTGTCGGAGTGGGGTGTCGGGTCATTTGGTCGGCAAAGGTCGCAAATGAGGTGATGGGCGTCCGCTGTGTCGGCGCAGAGCGGCCAAGTCGGTGTCTGTGGCGATTTTGGCCGCCCCGATCGGGTCGGGGCGTCCGATAGGCCTTTCAATCGTCCCGACAGGGCCCGATCTGGCTCAGATCGCCCCCGTCAGAGCGAACATCCGCTCCATATTCCACGCCATGGTCACGAGGTTCCACTCGCCGCGCACATTCTCGAGGCCGCGAAGCAGAAACTGACGAACGCCAAGCACCGACTTGATGACGCCGAACACCGGTTCGGGCGTTTGCTTGCGCAGAGCATAGCGCTGCTTGCCCTGGCGCGTCTTGAGCCGATGGCGCATCGCCGCAAGCGGCGCAGGGTTCTGCGGCGACGGCGGCGGCTCGGCAAAACGCTCATCGGGCGAGGGATGATGCGCCTCTCGTCCCATTGCGATGAGCGGCTCGATTTCGGCCGCGGCACAGGCGTTCACGTTGTCCTCGCTGAAAGTAGATTTGAACTAAGCCTCTATCGCGGCAGTGCTTCACAATCTGCCTACGTTTCTATGGGCTTTCCGGGGGAGTATTTGCTTCATCGCCGGTGTTGCACAGGTGACGTTTGGGGAGAGC
>JAABUZ0100009995.1_pt1 | contig 10666 bp, 13 predicted proteins | sample 5562091 | NCBI WGS metagenome assembly JAABUZ01 (sample SAMN12813069, study PRJNA571459) | rock metagenome | isolation source: Antarctica rocks | place: Antarctica: Victoria Land, Linnaeus Terrace sud | collected 2015-12-21 | reverse complement strand
GCACGACCTCAAGCACAGCGCCACCCATGCTGCCTTCCAAGCAGCAGCACGAAGCAGCTCCTTTGCCATCTTTGCCCACTTGTGACGTGCCAGGCAGCGGCCCTTGCACTGTGCTAAAGCTGTACACCTCCAGGTCCACCGCGCGCGAGTCGCGCAGCGCGCGCTCCAGCAGCCGCACCGCCTCGAACGCTGCCTCGCCCGGCCGCCCCGCCTCGAACGCCGGCGACGCCATCGGCGATAGCTCCACGTTGAAGCGCAGGCTGCCCTCGTTCGCCCTGCGCGCACGGCCAGTGCAGCTTCAGGAGTACATGGCGTGCGGACGTTGCCAGTCAAGGCGCACAGGGGGACGAGAGGTGGGCAAGCACTTATGCGCTCAAGCAAAGCGTGTCGAGAGTGGCGTGCAGTGGCATGCGCATTTTCATAAGCACGCGCTACGCTCCACCAACCTGCAGGGCTCTGCGCTTGGCTACGCTGTCTTGGAGACACCACGCCGTGTTTGAGATACAGCCACTAGGGGCCAAGCGCCCGAGCAATTATAAGGCTGGATTTTGTTGACAGCCACTGCACCAACTCCCAGCCGGAGCTGCAGCAGGATAACTGTGCAAAGGAAGAGCCCGGTGGCTGCAAGGGGCACAGCACCGGTCAGGGAAGGGGGCGTCCAGCGTCGCAGTGACGACCGCCATCGCGCGCGTCGCGCCAAGCTGCACTGTTACGCTGCCATCGTCATCAGCCGAGAACTGCGCCGCAGCCCCTGTTAGCAGAACAACAGCGTAGAGTTGCTCAGAGCCTCTTGGAGCGCGCCGTGCAAGCTGCAGACCTGGTATCGCACTCTCCTGTAGTCGAACGGCCGGCGGCCATCAATGCGCTGGTCTTCCTTCAAAGCCTGCGTGCCGTGTGGAAGCTCAGCTGCAGTAGTTGTAGGAGGCAAGCTCTGCATCTTTGTGTTTCTCAAGTCAATTGCTGTAAGAGGGAATGCTCACCTTCAATATGAAGGCGCGTTCGTTGTTGGAAAGCAGGGCATCTAAGTCTCGTTGCATGGCGACCGAGAGCAACCAGTGCAGAGCCTGCTCAGGCACCCAGTGGCGAGGCGCGATAACCACAGGTAGAGGGAAGCGTCGGTCAGAGATCAAGCGTCTTCACACCTAGCAAGGCCATCGCTGGACCACTCCGTTTTTGGCCTGCTGTGGCGACCCTCCTATACCCTGAAGAAGCATGTGCAAAAGTCGAGCTGTACTTTTTTTAAAGCAAGAGCAAGAGCGATGCTGACAAGGGGAGCCTGCCTCAGCAGACTGCACCTTGCGCTCCTGACCATCTCCCTCCCGCATCCCAGGGGCCTGCGGCGGCACAGCGGTGGCATTGCCAGGGCGCTAAACTGCGAGTCCCACGCCGTGAGGAACCTTGTAGGTGCTACGACGCTGCTGGACTGTCGTTGGTTGTGCTTGTAGCGAGTTCAAGTTTGGCACGCTTCATACATATGTATTAGCAAACTGAGCAGTGTTCGTGCTTATGGCGCGCAGCGCAGTTCAAGCTGCAGGGCAAGCTAACGAGGCAGCGGCTGAGCGGGACCAGTATGTTCTCGACGCCTTCAGGAAGCAATGACGAGCTGGTCGACTTCCTGGTATGCGCCTGCACCACCCGCGCCGCGAGTCTGTGCCCAAGCTTGGGCTGCCGTGCTCAAGCCTCCGTGCATCTTGCCTGGCAGGTCGCACAGGAGCGGATGAGCGCGCGCACCGCCGACGCAATGCGCCGCGTGGACCGCAAGTTTTTCATCTCCAGGCAGGACCTGGGCCTGCCGCAAGCTGCCCTGTCGCCGCTGCTCAGCCGGCTGCACCCCAACGACCCGGCGTACCTGGTGTGCGCCAGCCGCGCGCGCTCGGCGCGTTTGGCTCCACCTCCTGTTGGCGCTGGCTTTGATTTAACGAATGAGTGAATGATTGAACAAGCGAATTAGTGAATGAAATACAGCCGTCTATCAGCACACTATAGCTCGTCATGGGGGCTGAGGTCGCGCCTGCCCGTCTCTGCTGCTGAGCGTACCACTCCGCAAGCATGGTTAAACTCATATGCTCGAGGACAGCAGCAATCATGCATGAACGGCATCTGCGAGAGCGGGCCGCGGCCGGCGCGCCGCAGGACATGCCGCTGCCGATCGGCCACTCGCAGACGATCTCCGCGCCGCACATGCACGCCACCGCGCTGGAGCTGCTGGCCGACCGGCTGCAGCCGGGCGCCAATGTGCTCGACGTCGGCTCAGGCGCGCAGCCAGCTCTCATGGAACGGCAGCTGCCATTGTCATGCGCTGTGGCCGCTGCTGCATGTCACAAGCGGCTCAGGTGCCCGGCCATGCTTTACGGCCGCTGCTGCATGTCCACACGTGGCCTCAGCATGCTGTGTTTGTCCAGCAAGTGTCCAGTGCATGAAGTGCACATTTAGCCAGTGACACCTTGGCCTGCCAGAGCCTGACATGTTGCACGCACTGCCGAGGGAGAACAACCACGGCGGCAAGCGCCTGCCTGTGCTCTGAGCGTCACCGGCTGTGGCGCTCTTTCGGCTGCTGGTGGCTTCTGTGGTGGCTGCTGTGGTGTGTGGAGGGCAGCGGACGCAGACGCGCGCCCCGCCAAGCGCAGGCAGCGGCTACCTGACAGCGGTGATGGGCGAGATGGTGGGCGAGGGCGGGCACGTGCTGGGCGTCGAGCGCCATGCGGAGGCGCGCCCCTACTGAGCATGCAGGGCCTGCCCCCCACCCTGACCAGCTCGACGCCCTTGCATGGTCAAGCAGGCCAGCGCTGCCTCGAGCCAGCTCGAGCCAGCTCTGCCCGTAGACCCGGCAGCATGCCGAGCGACAGGCTGCGCGGCATGCCTGCATGCGCATGCGGAGCTGCCAGACATAGAGCCCGGTGCGCTGGGCACCGCGCACGGCGCGGCCGGCGGGGCCCCAGCCGCTGACCGGCGCCCGGCTCAGCGCTGCGCGCGGCGGCGCCGCGCGCCAGCCCTTCAAGACGTAGAGCTCTGGTAGGCCGGGCACCGCGTCCGGCGCGGCCGGCAGGTCAAGCGCGGGCGGCCGCGCGGCGGCTGCGCGGCGCCGGTCAGCGGCCGGGGTCCCGCCGCCGCCCGCGCTCGACCCGCCGGCAGCGCCATGCATGGTGCCCGGCCTACCAGGCTCTCTGTCTTGAAGGGCTGGCGTGCGGCGCTGCAGCGCGCGCGGCGCCGAGCCGGGCGTCATTCAGCGGCTGGGGCCCCGCCGGCCGCGCCGTGCGCGGTTCCCAGCGCACCAGGCTCAATGTCTGGAGCGGCCGGTGTGCGCAGCCGCACGGCGCCTGTTGCAGCGCGCCTCCATTGTGCGGGGGACTTACGCCATGCCGGCTCGCCCGCGGAGCACCCGTCAGAGCGGTGGGTGGGCGCGGCTTTGCGGTGCCTGCTGCAGCCCTACCCTAACAGATGCGTTGGGCACTCACGCCATGCCGGCTCGCCCACGCGCAGCTGTCGGAGCGGTCAGTGAGGTCCGTGGAAGCGTCGTCGCCGCACCTGCTGCGCCGCGGCATTGTGCGATTGGTGGCCGGCAACGCGCTGGACCCGGACCTGCTTGCGGCGGCCGGGCCGTTTGACGCCATCCACGTCGGCGCCGCCGCGCCGTCCGCGGACATGGCGCGCGCCCCGCTCTCGGCGGCGCACCTCTCCAGCCTGCAGGCCGCTGCATGACTGCTGGCTTGCGGTCTTGCGAGGCCCGCAAACATGCTGTGTCCTGAATACGTAGCAGTGTGCCGCAAACTAAATTCTGCAGAAGTACACTCCAGTCTTCACGTTGCGGGCTTCCGCGGCACCCCTGCACGAGAAGTCGTGTGTGCCATGCAAATAGGAAGCGTAGCGCCACCGGCCTGCCTCCGGCTGCCTGTCACGCGCGCACACGCGCCCGTGGCGGCAGGTGAGGGTGCTGGCCGACAGCATGAAGCCCAACGGCCGGATGGTGGTCCCCGTGGGCGGCCCCAACGACGACATGCAGGTGCCGCCCAGCGCCCCACGCCCCGCAGGCGCGCGGCGCTCCCGCCCGTGCGCTCTGCCAGTGGCGCCGGATGCGGGGTGGCGGCCTGGCGGTCCGGCGCGCGGTCGCGTGCAGCTGGGAGGCAGGCATGCCGCGGCGCCCGCGGCGCCCCCATCCCTAACGTTACGCCCGCGCCAGGTCCTCAAGCGTGTGGACAAGGGCCCCGACGGGCGCCTGGCGGAGGAGGACCTGATGCCCGTGCGCTTCGTGCCGCTGCACGGCCTCTCGGCCAAGCGGCCGCCGCCGCCCGCTGCGCGCGACGCCCCCTCTTCAGAGTTGTAGCTGCAAGTGCGCGCGCGCTGCGCGCCGCCGGGCGCCCTGTCGCTGCGCGCCGCGGCTGCGCGGGCTGGCTGGGTGTTGGCTGCGCGGACTGGCGAGGTGAGGGAATGTGCTTGCATTCGTGCGTCGAGCCACGGCCTTGGCTGCGCGCAAGCCCTGGTGCGCTTTGAGAGGGGCATTCTGTGACGCCTGGGCTGACTTTGGAGCGGAAACACCAGCAGCGCCCGAGCCCTGGAGGGGAGCGAGAGAGAGATGGTTGCAAGCAGGCCAGGGGGCGCTGTGGGCCAGCATGCACAGGCTGTCGCAGTGCATGCCGCAGCTGCATGCGCGTCATGCCGGCGCGCGTGCCTGCAGGGGGCACTCAAGGCCTCGCTAGGGCTGTTTTGGCTTGTGGAGCCCGGGTGCTGCCCATGACGCTGAGTGCATGGCACATCAAAGGACGCTGCTTCATGCAGTCGCATATAGTTGCGCATGTTGTGCACGGATTTGCGTGTGCTGGGCATGGGCTTGCGGCACCAAGCGGTCTCTTGGGTGTCCTGGAAACTTTCCAGTGGAAAGCCTGTTTTACTGGTCAGCAACTTGTGCGATAGGTTCTCTGGGGTGTCCGGGTCACCACCTGTCTGTAACGTCCGTTCCATCAGCCTTGGTCTAACAAGCAAACACGTCTATGGTGCGTTGCTTCCTACACTCCAAGCATGCCTCCACGAGTTTTTGCAGCACTGCAAAAGCCGTGCAGCAAACAGCACCCCATGCGTTTAACAAACTCTGACTTGACACCGGCGTGTGCGATCGCGCGAAAGGGCGACAAGCAGTGGCGCATTCCCATCGTGTTTTCTGCGCGACGCGGCAGCGCACATTGCCAGAAAGGCATATAGGCAGCGCGATGCGAATGTTCTGAGCTGAAGCGCCACATGCATGTCTGATCAAGGCACATGAAGCAAAACCCCCAACTGGCATGGCCCCCTGGCTGCTCAAAACGGGCCACGCCAAGCAGAGGGTGGGTCCAGGCACGCGAGCGAGGCAGGGGGACTGTTCGGGTCATAACTACCCCTGTACTTACTATCCACGCCTCAACGCCACTTTTGCCTAACCTGATCCGCGCAGACAGACCACTGCATTGCGCCAAATCCACAGCCGTTTTACATGCAGAAGAACGACAGGAGCACACTGCGACACCGCGCGACAGAGCCCACGTAAGATGGACAGACGCTGCGGACGGTGCTGCCAGCCGCAAGACCCCCGCGCCAGCACCGCAGCGTCCAGCGCCAGCAGACGCACGCTGCAGACATGCCGATGATAAACCCAGGCGTCACGCTCGACCAAAACTCATCCCCGAAAAGCCCCGACGCGCCAACCCTGTGCACCCGCCATCCACGTGGAGCGTCTCTGCCAGCCCGCGCTCAGCCGCCCGCCGGGCCCAGGTCCCCAAAGGCAGCCGCTCTCCTGCTAGGTTTTCAATCCCTAAAAACCTGGCAAGCCCGCCGGCTACCTGTCCTCCGGCGCCTCGCGCCCGCCCTCCGCGCGCCGCCGCGCGGCCGCCTTGTCGGCCGCCTCCTTCACTGCAGCCTTCTTGACGACCTCCGGGTCCTCGTCCAGGCCCGGCAGCGCGGGCACGTCCTCTGCGCACATGCGGCGCAGGCCGTCAGTCCGGACGGCTCTGGGGGTCTCCCGGCGCGCCCGGCAGGCCGCGACAGCGCGCTTCCTGTGCGCGCAGTCGCGTCGGAGGGCGTGCTCGGGGTAGGGTAGGGTAGGGTTAGGGCGGGCGCGCGCCAGGGTCGAGCGCGCCGTTGTTGGGCGTCAGCAGGCCCTCCGCGGCCAGGCGCTCCACCATGGCCGCCTCAGCGCCGCACACCGCCTCATCCGCGCAGTGGCACCGGTGCTTCACCTGCGCGCCGCGCGCGGCCGGCCCTGGTGGAGGCACAATCAATGATGAGCACATTCTGTTATTACTGCTCTGTGGTGAACCAGGTGTTTGAGGACTCTGCGCGCCGGGCTGGCAGGCTTACCATGGCACAACGCGGCAAACGTGCTGTGTTTTCATGGCTGCATGACCAACGCCAGGGCAATCACTCATGCAGGCGCGCGCGCGCGCCTGGATGTGCAGCGGCAGGTACTTGCACTCGCGACGGCCCATGCCGAAGCGGCGGTCGCGGCCGTACCACTCCGTGGCCGCCTGCGCCAGGCCCTGCACGCCCACGGGCTGCCCCACCTGCGGCGCGGGCCAGCCCCTGAGTGGCCCCACCCCCTGCACCAGCCCGCACTCTAGAACAGCCGCAGGGCCCTGCCCCCGCCGGCTGGGCCGCCCGCGGTCCAGGCGCTCCTGCGAGGCACTGCGCAGGGGGGGTGCGGGACCGAGGCGCGGTCCGCAGGCTCATGTTGCGCCGCGCTGCCGCGCAGGTCCGCGCATGTGCCGGGCGCTGGCGCTCTGCCTCCCGGGGGCTGAAGCGGTCTGAGCACGGAGCAGGGGCGGCGGGGGCGGGCGCGCAACGCGGCGGCGCGCCTTGATGCCGGCGCGGCTGGCGGCGGCCCAGACGTTGGTGTTGTGCCCGATGTAGCCGCGGAAGGACTTGGGGTGCAGGTTCTCCGGGATGAAGTTGCAGCCCTCCCACTCCGGGAACGCGGCCGACAGCTCCTCCGGCGCCTTGCAGCCCAGCGTGCGCGCTTGCAGCTGCACGCGGCGCCGCAGCGCGTCAGGCCCGCCTCACCGCGGCCTTCCGAATCCGGCACGAGGGCTGGCCTGCGCCCGTCCACTGCCCCACCCACACGCTGTGCTGCACTGCGCAGGGGAGCGCCGGCGCGACGGGCGGCGGCTCCCTGATTGTCCGCGCACGGCGCCTCCTGGCCGCGGCGCGCGCGCCGCGGGCATTGCCAGCCCTAACCCTACCCTAAGGCACGCGCGCCTTCTTCGCGTCCTCCAGGTCGCACGCCAGGTTCTCGGCCGTGATCTCCTCGAAGGGCGGCAGCGCGCCCTCGAACGCCTCGTCCAGCAGCGGCGCGCGCACAAACTCGTCTCGCACGTGCAGCAGCGAGTAGTTGTGCTCCAGCAGGCTGCGCGCGCGGCGCGCGGTTGGTACGTGGAGGCAGCGGGGTCAGTCGCATCTCCTCAAGCAGCGCTCAAGCAGCCCGCCGCAGGCTGAATGTAACAGTGCAGCCCCTGGCCATCTGCGCAAACAGCCCCTGTCGGGGACCGATGCTGAAACTGAGTGTTGTCTGCGCAACAGAGATCAGGTTGCTGGCCAGCGTGGGTAGGAGGCACAGGCGCAGGCGCAACAGGCCCGTAGCTAAAAGGTCATGTCCCCCCTTGACCGCACATGAGCGCAGGCTCCCTCGCGGAGGCTCTTGCAGCAGCCCTAAGTGGTTTGGCGGCCACGCATGCCGGCCGGGGCGCGCACTAGATGAGCATGCGCGGCCAGTCCGGGTAGTCCGCCCAGCGGTGCATGGTGTCGTACACGCCGGGCGAGTACTCCATGACAATGTTCTCCACCCTGCGCCCGCCCCGACCGCCTCAGCGGCCCGCCTTCGTGCCATGCATCATGCGCGTGGCGCGCATGATGCTCCTTGGCCCTGACCGCATACGCCCCGCCCAGCATGGATGGCAGTAAAAGCCTTGCAGCGCCAGAAACTGCCAGGGCTGCGGCGGCGGCACCTTGTGGCCAGCATCGCCGCGGCGCAGTGCGCCAGAGCGGCACCATACCTCTGTGTGGCGCGTGTCAGAATGCAAGCACAGCCGGCAGAGGGGGTGAGAGGCGGCTCTGCGCATGAAAAGCATCGGGGGCGCCTGCATTCGCGCGCAGCATGCCCCTGAGCCTGCCCAGGGCGCCCGGGCGCAGCGCTGCGTGTCTGCAGACCCACAGGCTCCAAGCCCGGGACGGCACGCCGGGACCTCGCCCCACGGCCCCGCCCCGCGCGCGCGCGCCTGAACGTGTCCAGCACGCCCTTGGCGCTCTCGAACGCGGTTGGCTCGAAGCCCTCGACGTCCATCTTGAGCAGCGCCACGTCCTCCGCAACCACCGCGTCCACGCGCTCGCCCGTGACTTTCACGCGCTCGTACTCGCCCTCGTTGTTGATGTTCCTGCGCGAATTAGGGTAGGGTTAAGGGCAGGAGTGAGGCGCCCGCGGCCGCGCCGGCATACCGCCGCGGGCGTGCGGCGCTGCCAGCGCGCCCGCCGGGCGCCGTGCGCTCCAAGCAGCGCGGGCCGCCGCGTGCATGCTCGTGCGGGGGCGCGAAGGCGGCGCTGGTCGGCCGGGCGGGCAGGCAGCCCTGTTGCGGACAGTCGCCGGTGTTGCACGCGTGGCCGGCCTGAGCAAGACTCTTGTGGTGCTGTTCTCAGCACGCTTGAAACGTACCAGGCGCGCAGCCACCGCCACGCGCCTGAACACGTAAAGCGTGCTGACACCAGTATTACAAGAGTAGTGCTCAATGGCGGCGACGTCTGCAATTCCGGCGGCCGTCTGCAACAGGCGCGCCTGACCGCCCGCCCGCCCAGGCCCGCCTCCGCTCCCCTGCACGGTTTTGTGCATGCCAGGAGAGCTTTGGTGCCTTCCAGTGCCCATGCTTGCCTTTGCTAAGAGAAGTGCTCGCGGAGCAACAGGGGCAGGGTGACGTTCGCAAAGTCCTGCTGCCGCTGGGTCCAAGACTGCTCGCAGGCCGCGCCGCGCACTTGTGAACACCGCAGAACAGACCGCGGCGCTCAAGCGCCGCAGGGCATGACTTGGCACTCTGTGCCTCGACGGCGAGGCTGCTCTCTGCAGCACCCCCACGCGCCACACCCAGCACATCGGGCCACCTTGCAGGCGCGCTCAGGCGAGCCCAGAGCACGGGCCACGCACGCGCGCATGCGCCCTGCACCCCGTCTGCGTCCTGGGGACGGCGGATGGCGACGGGCCGCCGTCAGGGACCCGTCTGGTTCCCAAACGGCTCCCAGGAGGGAGCCCATCCTTAGAAGGTGGGGGGGCGCACTTGTCGATGTTGCGGCCGCCGATGGACGCGGTGCCCCAGATGCCGCGCTGCGGCACCACCAGCTCGTACTCGGCGCCCGGCTTGTCGCCGACCGCGGCCGCGCGCACGTCCACCAGGCCGCCCAGGCCGTTGAGCTCCACGCCGTACTGCAGGAACGCGCGGAAGGTGGGCACCGGCTCCCAGGCGACCACCCTGCGCCCTAGCGCTCGTCAGGGGGCAGAGTAAGGGTAAGGGTATTCCACTTGGTCCGGCCGCCCCACCACGCCGTACTGCAGGAACGCGCGGAAGGTGGGCACCGGCTCCCAGGCTACCACCCTGCGCGCTGCAGCGCTCGTCTGGGGGTAGGGACAGGGTTAGGTTTAGAATTTGAGTTAGGGCGACCCACCCGGTTCGGCCGCCATACAGCAGGCCCGCGCACGCCCGCGCCTATGCAGCGCTGGCGCCAGCAGGGCACTGCTCAAAACGACCTTCGGCGCATCGCAGCGAGCTGCAGCTGCGCCGCGTGTCCATTGCCGGCAGCGGGCGGCGGGCCGGCAGGGGCGCCCAGAGCAGCCTGGGGCAGAGCGGGGGCGCGCCTGCAGCCCAGGCTGGCCGCGTAGAGCGAGTAATACCCAAAGTTGGCGCCCACGTCGGCCACCAGGCGCGGCGGCCGCCGGCCGGCCGCGTCCGGCTTGGCCGCGCACGCGTCCTTGAGCCGCGTGTACCACACCTGCAACGCGGTCGGAGCGCGTCGCCCCCGGCGCGCTCGGGCAGCGCGCGGGGGCGCCCGCGCCGTGGCGCGCGGGCGCTGAGTACCCTACCCTATCCTGGGCCGGCCGCGCGCCTGCGTGATGCCCAGCTCCACCTGCCCGTTGGCGGCCATCTGGCCGCTGACATCGACGTCGTGCTTGGGGTTTGTGTAGGGCATGATGAAGCTGGGCACGGTCTTGGTGCGCGCGACGTGCACCTCCACGCCGCGCGCGACCAGCGCCTGGACGGGCGCCGCGCTCGCGTTGCCGCCCGCGGGCCCGCGGTGCTTCCACGGCCCGCAGTCGGCGCAGTCGGTGCCGAGGTCGCAGAACACCTGCGCCGGGCGGGGCGCTCACGCGGCGCTCGCGTGACACAGGCAGGCATTGTGGTCATGGTGCGCAGAGGCTGGAAGGCAACAGTCGAGCAACAAAGGAGCACCCCTGTATTCTGGAGTGTAAGCAGCAGTAGAGAGATGTGCTGTCTGTCCCACGGATGAAGAAAGCGAGGTCTGCCGAGTGCAATGTAAGAAGCCAAGCAACAGCCGTGCACCACGTGGTTTGCCACGGGGCGCAGTACCCATGCTGGGCGCAGCGCTCGGTGTGAACCCATGAGAGCGACACAGGGGGGGGGGGGGGGGGGGGGGGCAATTGGGAACCCAA
>JAABUZ0100009994.1_pt1 | contig 10667 bp, 7 predicted proteins | sample 5562091 | NCBI WGS metagenome assembly JAABUZ01 (sample SAMN12813069, study PRJNA571459) | rock metagenome | isolation source: Antarctica rocks | place: Antarctica: Victoria Land, Linnaeus Terrace sud | collected 2015-12-21 | reverse complement strand
TTCAGCAGGTCATCGGGGTTCAGCTTGCTGAGAAGGTCGTTTTGGAGCGCGCGACGTTCCTGTGCCGAAATATCAGACTTGAAGCCAATGGTGCTGCGTCCGCCAACCCGGTCGCTGACAATTTTGTCGAGCCCTTCAAATGCTCCGCCGCAGATGAACAGGATATTGGCGGTATTGATCTGAATAAAGTCCTGGTGTGGATGTTTGCGGCCACCCTGCGGCGGGACGTTTGCCACGGTGCCTTCGATGATCTTCAGCAGTGCCTGTTGCACACCCTCACCGGAGACATCGCGGGTAATGCTCGGATTGTCCGACTTGCGAGAAATCTTGTCGATCTCATCGATGTAGACAATGCCACGTTCGGCTCGCGGGATATCGAAGTCCGCGGCCTGAATCAGCTTGAGCAGGATATTTTCCACGTCTTCGCCAACGTAGCCAGCCTCGGTCAGTGCCGTGGCGTCGGCGATGCAAAAGGGAACGTCCAGTATCTTGGCAAGTGTCTGCGCGAGCAGGGTTTTCCCACATCCGGTGGGGCCGACCAGCAGGATGTTGCTCTTCCCGAGCTCGACATCGTCAATTTGCATGCTTGCCTGGACACGTTTGTAGTGGTTGTAGACGGCCACGGAGAGCACCTTTTTGGCGCGCTCCTGACCAATGACGTACTGATTCAACATATCGAAGATGCGACGTGGCGAAGGCATTTTTTGCGCCTGCGCTTTCGGACGGGGGGTGGCCCCGTTTTTCTCCTCTTGAATCATTTCGCGACAGAGCTCGATGCATTCGTCACAGATGTAGACGTTCGAAGGGCCCGCGATGAGGCGGCGCACCTGCTCCTGCGTTTTGCCGCAGAAGGAGCAGCGGTATTGCACGCGCGTATTCCGAGAGTTCGCCACACTCTACCTCCCCGCCGCCTCTACTACGGCAGGCATGTTCTCTGTCTCCAGCACTTCGTCTACCAGACCATAATCCTTGGCCTGCGCCGCACTCATAAAAAAGTCACGATCCGAGTCGTGGATGATTCTCTCCATCGTTTGACCGGTGTGTTTGGCCATAATCTGTCGGATGATATTCTGCAAGCGCAGGATCTCTCGGGCATGGATTTCGATGTCAGAGGCAGCGCCTTCAAGGCCACCCATCTGTGCCTGGTGGATATGAATCGTCGAGTTGGGCAGCGCGTAACGTTTCCCTGCTGCTCCACCCGACAGAAGCACAGTACCCATACTCGCGGTCATGCCGATAGCATACGTGCAGACGTCGGGTTTGATGTGCTGCATCGTGTCGTAAATGGCCAGACCCGCCACGATGGAGCCGCCCGGAGAGCTGATGTACATGTGGATGTCTTTGTCTGGATCTTCACTGGCAAGGAAGATGAGCTCGGCTGTGACGAGTGCGCTCATCTGACTCTCAATGGGTGTTGAAAGGAAGATAATTCGGTCTTTCAGCAGGCGAGAGAAGATGTCAAAGGCTCGTTCACCGCGGTTGGTGGATTCCACAACCATGGGCACCAGATTCGATGCCTGAGCCATCTGTTCGGGTGTCATGCCATACGTGGACAGGCTCCTCGCCGCCGGCGGTACCAGGCGCGTGGCATCAGACGGCTGTCCCGGCCGCCACAATCCCCTAGTGTGGTGCATAGTTATATTACTCTCCCGTGGTGCTGGTGTTGGCTACCTGCTCCCCGGTCGAAGCAGGGGGCGATGCGTGTGCGTCGGCGGTCGTCGCGTCATCCGGATCGTGAGCCGGCTCCTCATCGGTTGTTTGCGTGGCAGTTGTCGGGGGCAGACTGAGCAGATTGTCCCGCACCCATTGTACGGCGCGGTCGCGCTTGATCGCAGCACGCACGGCGCCTTCGAGGTCAGGTCGTTGCCCGGTGATGCCTGCGCTCGCCAGATAGTCGCTTATGGCCTGCTGGTGGGGTTCAATCGCCTCAGCATTGGCGAGTGCTTCAAGGAGAAGTTCATCGTGGACGGCCCGGTCGGCCTGCGGCCTATTTCGTTCCACATATTGGGCGGGTGTCATGCCCATCATCTGGAGATACTGCTCGAACGAGATTCCCTGCTGTTCGATGCGCCGGGAAAAGGTTCGAACCATGGTACGCAGTTCGTTGTCGACCATGACCTTTGGATAGTCGACCTTCGACATCCCAGAAAGGGCCTCCAGCGCGGCCGTTAGCTGCCGTTGCGCCTCCACCCGCTGTGCCTCGCTTTCGAGGTTCCCACGGAATCGGGATCGCATGCCCTCGATGCTTTCTTCATCATCGACCAGGGCGACGAGTTCGTCGTCAGAAGGCAGCTGTTTCTCTTTAACATCGTCCACACTGATGACGTAGGTGACTTCCTTCCCCGCCACGTCGGCACGTACAAAGTCCTCGGGGACCACCACCGTCAACGTCCGCTGCTCGCCCGTTTGGATTCCGACGAGACCTTGCTCGACCTCCGTTGGGAGCACGTGTTTCCCTAGCTCGATGACCGTCGATTCCTCGCCGTAGACTTCGGTTCCGTCAGCGGTGCAGACGAGGCTCCCGCTGATCTGGTCTCCGTCACGCGCCGGTCGCTCGACAGGGACCCAACTGACGTGCTGTGCTCGTGTCTGGTCGATGCGTTGTTGGATCGCTTCATCGCTAATTTCTATGAGCTCGGCGTCAATGTGAATGGCGCGGTAGTCCCCTAGCTCCACCACGGGTTTGACGGGAACGGTGGCTTTGAAGACGAGCGGTTGCGACTGCTCCATGCGCACAACTTCGAGATCCGGTTCGGCCATGGGTTCAACGCCTACTTCCCGAATAGCTTCACGGTAGGCCTCTGGGATCACGGTCTGCAACATTTCTTGACGCAGCCGTGTCTCACCGATGAAGTTTCGGAGAATGGCACGCGGCGCCTTCCCCTGGCGGAACCCAGGGACCCTGACCTGTGTCGCGAGCCGCTGGAACACTTTATCGGCCGCGCTTTCGAAACGCTGGGGCTCGACCTCGACCTCCAGCAGGACCCGGCAATGTTCGAGACGTTCGGTAGTGACTTTCACGCTGATGTGTGTGCCTCCTGACAGTGTAGTGGCTTGAGTATAGCATAGGGGTATGCTCAGTCGGACGACGTGGAACATCAACGCGATTGGGAACGTTTCTCTTGCAGAGGTGATTCCCAGCCTTGGGCGCCGAAGGTGAAGGCAGGACTATCATGTACAGGATGTTTACCGTCCAATGGGAAGGCTCGAGGTGTCTCGTGTCGATGGGCCCAGGGTTCGTGTGCACCGCCTTCCTGTTCCTTGCGCTATCGGCCTGTGGGCCCACGGTCCAAGGAGTCATGTTGCCCGCAACAGCCACGACCCGGCCCCTATCGCCGTCAACTGAGCCCACACCTCCGATCCGACCGACCGCTATTCCCGTGGCTACTGCCTCCGGTGCGGTGGCGCCAGTTCCACAGGGCGCGCCCACTGCCGCGCCCACGTCGGTGGTGACGGTCGGGGATGTCACGCCGACGGCTGTCGTGGTTGCCAAGGCGTCCGCTACGCCCCGACGTACGACCACCGACGCGAACATACTGGTCGACCTTCCCCATGGAAACGACACCATACATGGCACCATCCATGTCAGTGGGAGGGCCCGCGTCTTCGAGGCGGCACTGTCCTGGGCACTGGTTGTGCACGGGACGCCTGTGCTTCTTGGCAATACGATGACCTCCGCGGGAGCTCCCGAGTTTGGCGCCTTTCGTTTTGACATTGTTCCACCACCGACGGCCGGTGACGGAGATGCGCTGGTTCGCGTCTTCACGCACAGTCCCCGTGATGGGTCAGTTCAAGATCTGGTGGAGATACCGATACACCTTGCCGCGGCTCCACCGTCAGGTCGTACCATGCGCATCTGGTTTATGCGGAGTGTCCCGAACGGTGTGGCCGATGAAGCGGTCACACGGCGGCTTCCGGACACGGCGGCGGTCGCGACTGCGGCACTGCAAGAGCTGGTACGGGGACCATCAACGGACGAAGTGGCACGCGGCATCCTTGCTCCCCTTCCGCCGGGGACACAACTGCGGAGCATCAACATATCCGATGGAACAGCCCGGGCCGATTTCACACACCACCTCACCGACGACTCCGATGCCGCTCGCCGCCGCGCCGCATTTCGGGCCATCACGCTCACGCTGAAAGAATTCTCGACGGTGCAGAACGTGGTGATTTCCGTTGAAGGCACCCCTGTCAGTTCGTGAGCACCGCTTTGATCACCCCACTGCGTTTGTCAAGGGACGTTGCGAACGCACCAGGCGCCTCGGCAAGGGGAAATCGGTGCGTGATGACCGCTCCCGCGTCCACTGTTCCTCGGCGGAGGAGATCGACTGCGAGGCTGAAGTCTCGCCGCTGGGCGCCCGGCGCGGCATAGCAGTTCGAGCCGGCGAGACGAATTTCCCGTCCCACGAGTCTACTGGCCTCGATGTCAATCCGTCCGGTGAACACGCCTGTCAGCACCACCGTCCCCAGGCGGCGAACGAGTTCGATCGCCTGTTGTGGTGCTTGTGACGTGGCGCCGACAGCCTCGACCACAAGGTCATAGCCACCGCCCGTGGCCTCGGCGAGACGCGCTGTCGCGTCTGTGTTCGTCGTGAGCGCCACATCGTCCACGCCAAGGCGTCGTGCGGCATCGGCCTGGTGCGGGTATTTGGCGAGCAGTCCCGTTCGTGTGGCTCCCATCGCCTTTGCTGCCGCGAGTGCCAGCAGCCCAATGGTGCCACCACCGACCACGGCCACCGCCATGCCGTAGGCAATGCCCGCCAGTCGAAGCGCATGGACGCCAACCGCCAGCGGTTCCGTCATCGCCGCCTGGTCCCAGGGAAGGTCCGCAGGGACGTGATGCAGACTGCGGACGCTTGGCACGTGGAGGTACTCGGCATAACCTCCGGGAAGCCCCCCACCGATGAAGCGCATCTGCTGGCAGTGGTTGTAATCGCCGGTTTCGCAATAGAGGCAGTGACCACAGTTGACGATGGGCTCCACCGCCACATGATCGCCGGTTTCGAATCCCTGCCCTGCATCAATGTCGAGAACCTCACCGGCAATTTCGTGACCAATGCAGTGAGGCTGAGGCTTCCACGCACCCCGGAGACCATGCAGATCGCTACCGCAGATCCCACACGCGCGGACGCGCAACAACACGCCTCCTGGCTCGCGGACGGGCACGGCAACGTGCTCCACCACGACCGACCCGTCAGCCTGGAACAGGGCTGCACGCATCGAGGACGAACGTGACTCACCCATGGGTTGTAACCTCCTGCTGTTTTGCTTCGAGAAGACATGGCGGGCGGCGAGAACGTCGCCTCGTGGTCGTCGCTCTTCATCACCATGCGTGCGGTCATGTCAGGGAACACGGACCCCAGGCGGCACACGACGCATGCTCCACCGGGGCGCCGACGATATCACGATTTCCCCCCGTACCAGACACGGTACACAGCGCCCGCGTCATCATCGGAGATATAGAGCGACCCATCAACTCCCTGCGCGACATCCACCGGGCGGCCCCAGGACTTGCCTCCCACCAGCCAACCGGTGGCAAAGTCTTGCACTTCTGCGGGCCCGCCGTCATGCCGCTTGACCCGCACAACTTTGTAGCCTGTTGGCGTCGTGCGGTTCCAGGACCCGTGAAGCGGAACGAACAGGTCATGCTGGTACTCCGCGGGGAACTGGGCGCCCGTATAAAAAGCCGCACCGAGAGGCGCGGAGTGTGCCTGAATCTGGAGGGTGGGAACAATCGTGTCCTTACACAGGTCAGGTTTCCCGAACTGCGGATCGAGTAGACGCGCCCCATAGCACGACGGCCAGCCGAGGTTGTCGCCATCGCGAACGACGGTGATCGCTTCACCGGGAAGGTCGTCGCCCAGATTGTCACGTCCGTTCACCGTGGCCCACAGCAGACCCGTGGTGGGATCAAATGTGAATCCTACGGCGTTTCGGAGACCACGCGCGAAGATGTGTTCATTGCTACCGTCCAGGTTATATTGAACGATACTGGCACGTCGCGGATCTTTCTCGATGCACACGTTACACGACGAGCCAATGGACACATACAGTTTCTGGTCAGGGCCGATATGCACCGTACGGGTGGAATGTCCCCCATCGTTTGGGAGGTTCTGCACAATCACCTCGCGACGGTCTGAGCGTACGCCGCTGCTCTCGATGGGGAACCGCTCGACCTTCCCGGTTTCGCCCACATACATCCACCCATCGACGAACGCGACACCATGTGGATGTTGAAGACCCGCCGCCGCCGTGGCTCGTTCGGTGCTCACGCCAGTGTGACCCGGGTCTCGAAGCACAACCACCGACTGGCTCCCCATCAGTGTGACATAGAGATTGCCGTCGGGACCGACGGCCAGACCCCGGGCCCCGCTCAGCCCCGAGGCGAACAGATTGATATGAAAGCCAGCGGGCAACTGAATGACGTGCTCCTGCGCAAAGACCCCTTGTTGGAGAACCTGGGCGACTTCGAGCCTGGAGGGCACAAGGCCTGGATCACGGACCGGCTGGATGTCGGCGAGCGCGGCGGGTGTGGGGGCGGTTCCGGGTCCTGTGGGGCGTGCGGGCGCTGGTGGCATGGACAATGCTGGCGTTGCGACCGTGGTCACGACCGCGGGTGCTACGGCGGGTGCCCCTGAAGACGTCGGTCCTGCTGCGGGAGCCGCCGCCCTGGTCGCGACAGGCGTGGAAGCAAGCGGGACAGGAGTGGTCACCGGTGACGTAGGGCCAGCAGCTTGCGTGGTTGCATTGGTGGATCGCTGTGCCGTTGCTGCTGACACTCTCGGCGTTGCCGCTCGCGAACCGGGCGTCCCTGCCGGATCGGTGGTGGTACCCGGCGATCCACACGCGGCAACCAGCAACGCGACGACCGTCGCGTGCACCAAATGGTGGAGTACGCGCTGCCGTGTGTGACCCATGCGTCCCTCAGATACTCCGCGCTACCGCCCCAGGTGAGTCCGGAGATAGTCGCGACTGATACGGGCGGATTCGACCGGAGTCTTCAACGTTTTATCCTGCTCGACCATCAGCCAACCGGTGTAGCGCGCACTGGCCAGTGCCTGGAAGATGGCCGGGAGATCGATGCATCCCTGCCCGAGTTCGCAGAATCCACCGATGGCCATGCAGTCGCGTTGCACCATACGCTTCCGGCGCGCCCGCGCGATCGCCTCCGCGTTTGTGTCTTTCAGGTGGGTGTACCGTATGCGTGCGGCGTAGTCACGGCATGCTGCCACCGGGTCGGCGCCGCCGTAATACAGGTGGCCGGTATCCGGGGCGAAAAAGAGGACGGCAGCATCGACAAGTGCGAAGAGCCTATCGATCTCGTCCCTTGTCTCGACAAACGTGCCGACGTGGTTATGGAATGCGGCTTCGATGCCAAGTTGCAGGCATCCTTCTCCCACCCGTTTGAGGGAATCGGCCAGTGTCTGCCATCCCGTCGCATCCAGTCCATCTGACCTATTCCCGTCGGGATAGAGACCGGGTGTGCTTCGACGTTGTTCGTCACCCCCTGTGGCAACGCAGAGCACGGCGCCGCCCATCGCGTGTACGAAACGCGCGGCAGCAAGCGCGTTCTGTACCGCCTCCTCGGCCCGCTGTGGGTCATAATACGCGCCTCCCGCGTAGACGGATGCGAGGCGCAACCCACGCGACCCTAACTCGCTCAGATACCCGGCGGTATTGTCCCGGTAGTCGCCGTAGCCCTCCGTACCCTCGTACGCGAGTGCTTTAATTTCATCGAGGAATTGGGGAAAAGGGATCTTGCCTTCCCAAGAGATTGGGTGGCAACCAATGCCTGCCCCGTCGAGTCCCGGAATCATGGTTGCTTTCCTTCCGTATCGAGGCGCATCCTGCTCGTGGAGATCGTACCATTGCCGCCATTGAGGAACTATGCCGGCATGGCGCCTGTCGTGTGCCGTCAGGAATGCGCGTCATCCTGTGCCGTCAACGTCGTCAGGTCCTCAGTGCCCAGGCGACTGCCCGCGAGCGATGGCTGACCGCGCAAGAACGCCTCTCCCTCCATGGCGCGTCCGCCTGCTGCCTGTAACGTCCGGACAACAAGAACGCCCTGTCCGGTCGCGACACGCATGCCGGGCGCGGATGGTGCGTAACTTCGGACGACGGTGCCAGGAGGCTCTTGGACGGGAGCGTCGTCGACTCCCGCGTCGAGGATTTTCAGGGTCTTCCCGTTCCATGTCGTAAACGTGCCCGGCCAGGGCTGGAGCGCGCGTATGCGTCGCTCTATCTGGAAGGCTGCCTCACTCCATCGCACTTGGCCATCCTCGCGGGTCAGCAACTGGCAGTACGTGGCCGCGGCTTCGACCTGCGGGGTGGCGGGAAGCAGACCGTTTACCCAGGGGGTCAGCGCCTGTTGCACCATGCGGGCCCCAATCGACGACAGGATGGACGTGAGCGTCGGCGTCGTGGCATCGGGCGGGACAGCTACCCGTTCCTGGGCAATGATCGGTCCAGCATCCATGCGTGGCACGAGCTTAATCAGGGAAACACCCGTTTCCGCCACCCCATCGAGGATCGCGGTCGCGATGGGCGACGGGCCGCGGTATGCGGGCAGGAGCGAGGGATGAACATTCACAATCCCGAAAGGAAACAGCTTCAGCACGGAACGGGGTATGAGTTGTGCGTACGAAAAGAGCACGCCGACATCTGGATGGACCGCGCGCAGGAATGTAACCGCCTCATCGTTGCGCAGCGTGGGCGGCTGGTACACCTGCAGGCCGTACGCGGCGGCGGCCACTTTGACGGCAGGCGCCTGCACGCTGTTCCCGCGTCCCGATGGCCGATCTGGCGGTGTGACCACCATCACCACGTCCCAGCCAGGGGTTCCACTGGCGGCAAGTGCATTCAGTACGGGCACCGCGAAGTCTGGCGTACCAAAAAAGACAATCCGCATGCTATGCGCCGATGGGTCGCGTGGCGTCACACACCCGTTGTCTCGTCGTGCCTACCAGGCAGTTGGGAGCGGGCCATGACCGGCGAGGAGAACTCGCACCACATCAACGCATTCATGAGATAACTTTAACATAGCCAACATAGCCCGATCATGCACGTTTTCACCGAGCAGACCGTCACCGAACAGAAGTCTTTCTCGGTCTGAACAACCACCGATAGCCTGCACGCTCGGTTTCTGGGACATGAGTCACCGTGGTTCACGGTGGGCACTATGCTACCGTCAGTCGACTGGGGAGGAAAAACCGTCATGATGGAACACACCGATACATCGGCGCGACAGGCGTTTGTGGACGCGCACGTGACGCGCATTGAGCCACTGATGCGTGAAACGAACGTGGCCGATTGGGATGCCGCCGTCAGCGGCACCGAGGAGGCCAACGCGCGCGTGGGCGCGTTGACGTCTGAACTGCTCTCCGTCTATGCCGATCAGCACGCGTTCAAACAGGTTCGGCGGTGGAATGAGCTGCCGACAGGCGAGCCAGCGCTGGACCGTCAGATCCGCCTCCTGTTCCTTGCGTACGCGGGCTCGCAGCAGGACGACACGACCATCCACCGTATCACCGGACTGGAAACGAACATACGATCTGCCTATGTGAACTTCAGAGGCACGGTTGCTGGGCATCCCCTGTCGGATAACGACATCGGAGAGTTGCTGGCCACCGCGAACGATAGCAATGTGGTTCGGGCAGCGTGGGAAGCAAGTAAGCAGATAGGCTGGCAGGTGGCACGTGACGTGATCGAACTTGTTCACGTCCGAAACGATGCGGCACGTGGCATGGGTTTCAACGACCACTGGCGGAAAGATCTCCAACTCGCTGAACTCGATGAGGGCATGTTGTTCGACCTGTTTGATGACCTTGCAAGTGTCACCGAGTTACCATATGCGCGCGAGATGGCGGCACTAAACGAGGTGCTGGGAGCTCGTTTTGGCGTAGCCACGGATCAACTGCGACCGTGGCACTACGGTGATCCGTTTTTCCAGCGTCCGCCACGTTCGGATAGTCGGCTCGACGACATCTTCTCCTCCCGCAACCTCGAAGACCTTGCCATCCAGACGTTTGATGGTGTGGGAATGAATGTCCGACCGATTCTGCAGCGGAGCGATCTGTACGAGCGATCTGGCAAGAACCAGCACGCTTTTTGCACCAGCATTGATCGCAAGCAGGACGTGCGCATGCTCTGTAACCTGAAGCCCACCGAACGATGGATGGAAACCCTGCTCCATGAACTTGGTCACGCGGTCTACGATACACATCTCGACCCCGCGCTGCCTTTTCTTCTTCGCACGCCCTCGCACATCCTGACGACCGAGGCCATGGCGATGCTTATGGGACGACTGCCGCTGGACGGAACGTGGCTGCGCGACGTGGTTGGCGTGCCCGCGACCGAGGTCCAACAGATCATGCCAGTGCTGCAAGCACGGCAACGACTCGGGATGCTGATCTTCGTGCGGTGGGTGCTCGTGATGGTTCACTTCGAACGTGCCCTGTACACGGATCCCGAGCAAGACCTCAACAGCCTGTGGTGGGATCTTGTCGAGCGGTTCCAGCAGATACGGCGGCCCGAGGGACGCAACGAACCCGACTGGGCGGCGAAGATACACCTCGCCCTCTACCCGGTGTACTACCAGAACTACCTGCTGGGTGAGCTGACGGCGTCGCAAATTTCCCATACGATCCACCAGCGGTGTGGCGGATTCG
>JAABUZ0100009993.1_pt1 | contig 10667 bp, 9 predicted proteins | sample 5562091 | NCBI WGS metagenome assembly JAABUZ01 (sample SAMN12813069, study PRJNA571459) | rock metagenome | isolation source: Antarctica rocks | place: Antarctica: Victoria Land, Linnaeus Terrace sud | collected 2015-12-21 | reverse complement strand
CCGTTGGCGAGCCGATCAATCCCGAGGCATGGATGTGGTACCGCAAGGTGACGGGCGGCACACTGCCAATCATGGACACCTGGTGGCAGACGGAGACGGGCGCGATCATGATCTCGCCGACGCCGATTATGCCGCTCAAGCCCGGCAGCGCGACCAAGCCCTTCCTCGGCATCGAGGCCGATGTGGTGGACAAGCAAGGCAATCCCGTCCCCGAAGGAGAGGGCGGCTACCTGATTATCCGCCAGCCGTGGCCGAGCATGATGCGCACGATCTATCGCGACCCGGAGCGATACGAGACCTATTGGCGCACCATCGAGGGCGTCTACTTCGCGGGGGATTCCGCCTTCCGGGACGCGGACGGGTACTTCTGGATTCAGGGGCGCGTGGACGATGTTATCAAGAAGGCCGGTCATCGCCTCGGCTCGTCCGAGATCGAGAGCGCCCTCGTTTCGCATCCCGCCGTCGCAGAGGCCGCCGTGATCGGCAAGCCGGACGACATCAAGGGCGAGAGCATCAAGGCATTCGTCATCCTCAAAACCGGCTACAGTGGCTCGGATGTCCTGAAGACGCAACTCATCCAACATGTCCGCGAAACGGTCGGCCCAATCGCGCAGCCGGATGAACTGGACTTTGTGCCCAGCCTGCCGAAGACTCGCAGCGGCAAGATCATGCGCCGCTACATCAAGGCACAGGAACTCGGCCAGCCAACCGGCGACCTCTCGACGCTGGAGGAGTAATTCAGTAGTCAGTGGGGATGGCTCTCCTGCTGACTACTGATTAGTCAAGCAATTCGTTGACAAATACCGGCGGCGGGACTACTATTCCGAGTAGCATGTTGCATCGGCAAACCCGGCGTAATACAGGAGTCTTAACATGAGTGTGATCACCGAAGAGCAGACCGCGATTGTTCTCACCGACGAAGCCGCCGCGCAGGTGCGCACATTGGTCGAGAAGCAGGGCCGCAATGACCTTGCCCTCCGCCTGTTCGTGACGCAGGGTGGCTGCTCCGGTTTTTCCTACGGCATGGCGCTCGATCCCAATACTCGGGCGGACGACGCGGTCTTCGAGAAGGAAGGCGTCCGTTTGATCGTGGACGCGTTCAGCCAGAAGTACCTCAGTGGCGTGGAAGTGGGCTTCTCCTCGAATCTGATGGGTGGCGGCTTCACGATCAAGAACCCGAATGCCGCCTCCTCCTGTGGCTGCGGTCACTCCTTCCGCACCAAGGAAGAGGACGGCCAGCCAAAGCGCTGCGGGCACTGATTCGCCCTTCGTATTGCAAAGAAGAGGCCGGGCGCGATGCCCGGCCTTTTCGCATTCTCTTTCTCGTCCGACGAATGTTAATCGGCTTCAACCAATTCGGGCACGCGCGCCTCATTGTCAACCCATGCGTCTTCCGGCGCGATGGCCATGGCCGCGACGGGCGGCTTGATGAGGAAGTACGAGACAACGCTACAGACGATAATCACGCCGCTGGAGATGATGATCGCGCGATTCATGCCGGTGATGAAGGCATTACTGCTCGCGTCGCGGATCTGCGCGGCGAGTGCGGGCGGGACGCCGGGGAAGCGCCGTGTATCCTCGATGAAGCGACCGGCCAGAGTCATACCGGAGCCGATGAGATCAGCGAGTGGCTTGAAGGGGGCGAACGCTGGATTGCTCCGCGCCTGCACAATCGTCTCTGTCGTGTTGTACTGCCCCTGATACGCGCGGTTCATGATTGTGCCAAGGAGGGCGATACCGAACGCGGTGCCGATCTCGCGGATTGCGCCGTTGATGGCAGAGGCGACACCGCTCTTTTCACTCTCGACGCTGTTGAGCACCGCCGTCGTCATCGGCGCAAAGATCAGTGACATCCCGAAGCCCATCACGACGAACGCGGGGACAATTGCCAGATACGAGGCATGCACCCCGCCGCGCAGGAAAAGCAGCGTGCCAATGCCCGCGATGCACATGCCGATCGAGATGAGGAGGCGCGAGCCGATGCGCCCCACCAGTTGCCCGGAGATCGGCGAGAAGATCATCATCGTGATGACCATCGGCAGCATCGCTAACCCCGCCCGCACCGGTGAGAAGCCGTGGATGTTCTGCTGGTAAAGCGTCATGTAGAAGGCGACGCCCGCGATCAGAAAGGAGACGGCGAAGGCGTCCATGTTCGCACCGGAGAAGGTGGACGAGCGGAAAAAGCGCAGTGGCACCATCGGCTTTTCGGTGCGCGCCTCGACCGCGATGAAAGCCGCTGTCAACACCGCCGCCGCGACGAACGCGGTAAGGATCAGCGTATCGCCCCAGCCCCGGTCGCCCGCCTCAATCAGTCCCCAGGTCAACGACGCAATCGCGCCGGTAATGAGGATCGTGCCAGGAACGTCCAGCGCCACCGTACCGGAGGTATCGCGCGATTCCTGCACGACCGTCGAGGCAACGAAGAAGGCGACAATGCCGATGGGGATGTTGATGATAAAGACCCAGTGCCAGTTCGCGTACTGGACAAGAAAACCGCCGACAATCGGACCAAGGGCGAGGCCGGAAACGGAGATAGCGGACCAGATGCCGAGCGCCTTGCCTCGCTCCTCCGGCGGGAAGGCGACGGAGATCAGCGAGAGTGAGAGCGGCATGATAAAGGCCGCGCCCAGCCCCTGCACCGCGCGGGCGGCGATCAGCATCGTAATGTTTTGCGACACTGCGCCGAGCAGCGACGCGCAGGTGAAGAGGCCGAGACCGAAGAGAAACCAGCGCTTGCGCCCCAGCCGGTCCCCCAGCCCGCCCGCCGTGATCTGCAATGAGGCAAAGATGAGTGTGTACGCCGAGACGATCCACTGCAACTGCGTTGTCATCGCGTTCAATTCGCGCGAGATCGTCGGCAGTGCGATATTGACGACGAGATTATCGAGGATCGCCATAAAGAGCGCGAAACATGCCGCGATCAGCGTCCACCACTTCAGCCGTTGTCCTACCATGTGCTACACCCTCCGTCTTCGACAATATGACCGGATTGACGACCACGTTATCCGCGTCTGACATGTCCCTGTGTAGTCTGCCGTGGAACGGTTCGCGATACATTGTCCTTTCGGACAGATCGGTCCCCGTTCGTTCGGAGGGGCATTGCACCATCCCAGTGGCGGCCACATCGTCCCATCACAATCTCCTTGCTACACCGTTATCCGGCTCTGTACGTTCATTCGCAGTATAGAACTTTTGTTCTGTTTTGTCAAGTCGCTGTTCGTGTACAGAGCGATCGTGATGACGTGGTAACCTGGCTTCATCTTCGGTATTGTTTAGCACGTCGAACAGACGAGAATCATCCAATTCTCTCGTTTGCGATCTGGAGAGAATGAGCATGCAGCGTGAGCAGACGAGATTGATTTTACTCGACGGATTACCGGGTTCCGGCAAGTCAACGCTCGCGCAATTTCTCGTCCGTCACCTCATGGCGCATCAGATACCTGCCAGATGGTGGTATGAGGAGGAAAAAGGACATCCGCTTTACATTTTCCATGACTCAGCATCAATGCAACGTGTCCTTGATGACTTATCCGCAGGCCATTATCGAGACGTGATCGCCGCTGCGCTCGACAAGTGGCGACAACTCTCGGTAGCGTTGCAATCCTCAGACACCGTTGTACTCCTCGATAGTTGCCTGTTCGGGTACCTAACTTGGACACTCTTCCCATTCAATGTTCCCGAAACGGAAATTCATGCATACATCGCGGCGGTCGAGCGGATCATTCGCGCGAACAATCCACGTCTCATCTATCTGTACCAGAATGACGTTACAGGCGCTCTCAGGCGGATTTGCGAGCGGCGAGGGGGAAATACGGAGCAGCGGCTCATTCGCAACGCGACCGAGTCTTCATACGGGAAGCAGCGCCAACTGCACGGATTCGCTGGTATGGCGACGCTCTGGACGGACTACCGCGCATTCACCGACCAGGCCTTCGCCCGACTCGGCTTCCCCGGGCTAGCGATTGAGAATTCGGCTGGTGACTGGTCAACGTATCAGCGTCAGGCAGTGCAGTTTCTTGGCCTGCCGGAATCAACGGAGCCACTTATCCCCGATAGGCGGTTCTCACGATTTACCGGCATCTACCGCTACTGGGATGGCGGTATTGAGCGATCATGCATGGTGCGACTGGCGGACGGCGAATTGTTCCTCGATGGCGTTCCTTATGTTTGGCCGAACAATCGGCTCATCGCGAGAGATGGCAATCTGTTCGATGTTGAATCATTACCGCTTGAAGTGACCTTTGCGGAAGGTGCATCAGGGAGCATTGAGCGAATGGCGCTGACCGGGCCGGAATTGCTCTCCGGCCCGGTCAATATCATCTTCGAGAAGTGCTAAGGGCAACCCATGCGCTCTCGATATTTAGGATCGGTGCGCCCGCCAGGCGTCGCGGGCGGCGAGCCATTCGTCGCGCAGGAGATCGAACATCAGGTCATCGTGATAGCGTCCGCCTTTGACATCCGCCCATTTCAGCCGCCCGGCCTCGCGATACCCCTGCTTCAGCAGCGCGGCGGCGGAGCGGGTGTTGGCCTCGAAGACTGAGGAGCGCAGGGCGTGCAGATGGAGGCGGTCGAAGCAGTATTCGAGGAGCAGATGCTTCGCCTCGGTGCCGTACCCTTGATTACGGAACTCCGCTGGCCCCAACTCCGAGAAGGTTTCTGCCGTTCGGTGGAGGTACTCAATGCCATCCACGCCGACCAATCCGATGCAGCGGTCGTCCGTCCGCAACGCGACGATGAAGGCGATCCAGGGGGGATAGTCGCTCTTATACGCCTCGCCGATGTCGCGTTCGTAGGCGAGTGGGCTGAACGGCGCGCGGCCCCGATACATGAACGTGTCCGTCTCCGTCGCGGTGATCTGGGCGAGGGTCTCAGCGTCCGCCGTCTCGAACGGACGGAGGTAGACGCGCTCACTGACCATGATTGGATTATGCATCGCGCATCGCCCACGGCGTGAGCAGCGCCTGATAGATCAGTACGTCCACCCGGTGACCGGGGCGCATGATCGCCTCGCGCAGCCGTACCGCCGACGTCATCCCCAGCATCTCGGCAGTAGCAATCGTCTCTAGCTGATCGGCGGGGATATGAAGAACGAAGGTCATCAGTTCGAGGTCATCACGGAGCCACGGATGAAGGATGCGGAGCGCTGCCGCCCGGAGCGTGTCGGCATCCAAGAGCGACGGCGCGATGCGCAGTTTGAGCGTGCCAGTGCGGTAATCGGTCTGGAGCGTCACGCCACCGATCATCGCATCGTCCACCGTCTGCGCGATCACGTAATGCAGATCGGCGGGCCGATCTACGCTCCCATGCGCCTCCTTCAGCCATTTCTTGGCACGGACGGCGTTGACTGGGAATGGGCTGTCGAACCACGCCGCCGCACACGCCGCATCGGCAGCGACCATCGCCCGGATATACAGGTGTTCACCCGTAAGGTAGACCGCTCGCACGCTAATTTCCTCTCTGTATCACGCGGACGCACATGCGGCAACGCGACGAGTAGTGTACCATCCAGGCAACACGGCTCGTTCTTTCTCCCTTTCCTGTATGGGAAGGGGCTGGGGGTCAGGTATGCTCGCGCTCGACAATCCCGCGCTGACATTGATTGATGTGCAGGAAGCGGCACGGCGGATCGCGCCACATATTCGCCACACGCCGCTGCAACCATCGCCGGACCTTTCCACATTGGCGGGCCGCACGCTGCTCCTGAAACTGGAAAATCTCCAGCGCACCGGTGCGTTTAAAATCCGCGGTGCCCTCAACAAACTGTTGACGATGGACCCTGCGGTCGCGGCGCGCGGCGTCCTCACCGCCTCGGCAGGCAACCACGGGCAGGGTGTTGCCCTGGCAGCACGCCTCCTTGGCTACCCCGCGACGATTGTCTTGCCGATGGGCGTCTCGCTCGCAAAACTGGAAGCGATCGAACGGCAGGGCGCACAGACCACCTTGCACGGCGCCGCCTACGATGAGGCGGCATGCTACGCCCATGCGCTCGCCGAAGAACGCGGTATGACGTATGTCCACGCCTTCGACGATCCGCAGGTGATCGCCGGGCAAGGGACGATTGCCCTCGAAATGCTCGTTGACGCGCCGGACCTCGACACGCTCGTCGTGCCGGTAGGCGGTGGCGGTCTCCTGGCAGGCATCGCGACGGCGATACGCGCGCTCAAACCGTCGCTCACGATCGTCGGCGTGCAGGCGGCGGGAGCGCCCGCATGTGCGGATTCATTCCGGCGCGGCGAGCGACAAACGCTGCCCGTCGCGACGATCGCGGACGGCATCGCCGTCGCGCAACCGGGCGCGATAACCTTCCCGATCATTCATGCGCTCGTGGATCAGATGGTGACGGTGGACGACGAGGCGATGGCACGGGCGATGGTGTTGCTGCTGGAACGCGAGAAGCTGCTCTCCGAGGCGGCAGGCGCAGCGGGCCTCGCGGCGGCGCTCGGCGGCCTGCTACCAGAGTCGAGCCAACACGTCGGCGTGCTAATCAGTGGCGGCAATGTGGACCCGAACCTGCTGGACAAATGCATCCAAACCGGCCTCGCTTCCGCTGGACGCTTCCTCGCCTTCAAGACGTGGCTGCCCGATCAACCCGGCGCGCTCCACACCTTGACCGGCGTGCTAACCCAGGCGCGCATCAACATTCTCCATGTCGAGATTCAGCGGATCGGACCCTATACCGCTATCGGCCCCGTCGGCCTTGAAATGATCGTCGAGACCCGCAACGCCGATCACGCCGTCCAGGTCGTCGCCATTCTCCGCGCCGCCGGGTATCCCGTCGAGGTCGTCACGACGCGGGCGAGTGAGGAGACGCGTGGGGGCTAAGAACCCCACCCCGTCCCGCCCCCGCTTGGCCGACGGAGGAGTCGGGGGTGGAGGTTACTCCATCAGTCGAGCGGTTCGACGCCCGCGTCCCACTGCTGGCCGACGGCCTGCCGGACGCCAAGCGCGAGCGTTGGATAGGCATGGATCGCCTGAGCGACGCGACCCGAAAAGGCGCCCGCCTGCATCGTGACGACCAATTCGTGCAGAATGTCACCCGCGTGCGGCCCGATAATGTGCGCGCCGACGATCTGCCCGCCGCCGAGCATCTTCGTGATCCCCTTCGGCGCGAGGATCACCTTGATGAAGCCCTGCGTCTGGCCCATTGTGATCGCGCGATCCACGCGGTCGAATGACCAGTGGAGGACTTCGATCTTGTCGCCGTACTCCTTGCGCGCCGCCTCCTCGGTCATGCCGACACGCGCCACCTCGGGATCGGTGAAGGTCACCCACGGCACGACGCGGTAATCCGCCTTCTTCGCCCGAGACCGCTTACCCGGCTTGCCAATGTTCTCCGCAACAAGTCGCCCCTGGTACTCCGCGACATGCGTGAACTGATACAGCCCGGTGCAGTCGCCCGCCGCCCAGATATGTGGGATATGTGTCTGCAACGTCTCCTGCACGGGAATGCCCGTGCGGTTCATCTCGATGCCGACGTTTTCGAGCCGCAAATGCTCGATGCGCGCCTTGCGCCCGGCGGCGGCAATGAGCATTTCCGCGCGCACGGTCACTTCCTGCCCGTCGCGGACACCGATGACGACTTTGTCCGGTCCCTCAACGGTGACGCGCTTCGCTTCGGTGCCCGTGTAGATCGTGATCCCCTCCTTGAGGAGAATTTCCTTGAGCGCGGTGGACATCTCCGGGTCTTCTTTTGGCAGGAGGCGCGCGTTGCGCCCAACAATCGTCGTCGGCACGCCGAAGCGGGAGAAAATCTGCGCGAACTCGCAGCCAATCGGCCCGCCACCAAGCACGACGACCGAACGCGGCATGTCGTAGACGCTCTGCAAGACCTGGATATTCGTCATGAATCCCGCTTCGTGGATGCCCTCAATCGACGGGACATTTTCCTCCGAGCCGGTGGCGATGACGATGTCATCGGCGGCAATCTCGCGTTCGCCGACCACGATGGTATGCGTGTCAAGGAAGTGCGCGTGTCCCTCGATCACGTCAATACCGATCGCGCGGAAGACTTCGGCATTCTCGCCCTTCGCGATTGTGGCAATAATCGCATCCTTCCGACCGAGCACCGCCGGGAAGTTCACGGCGATGCCTTCCGCACGCAGGCCGTAGTCCGCCGCGTGGCGCATCTGGTAGAAGACCTTCGCCGATTCGATCAGCGCCTTCGACGGCACGCAGCCGGTATAGAGACATTCGCCGCCGACTCGCTCCTCCTCGATCATCGCGACCGTGTGCCCCATCTCCGCCGAAAGCCGCGCGGCCGTCATCCCCGCCGTCCCCGCGCCGATCACTACGACCCCGTACTTGCTCCGCGCGCCTTCCATAGTGCATTAGCTCCTTTGGTGAGTTGTTGCCCCATCGTGCGTATTGTACCGGAAAACCTAACCCCCGGCCCCTTCCCGCGAGGAAGGGGTGACTCATCGTGACACCGAGGCGTTCCCGTAACACCCTGCTCTCACGGAGGTTCACTCCCCTTCCTCGCGGGAAGGGGCCGGGGGTTAGGTTCCCTCCAACCGGACGTGCCACCACGCCGAACGGATGTATCGCTTCCGAAAATCATCCGGGAAAGATATGATAGCGTCAGAATGAGCGATAGCGTGAGATGAAGGAGCAAGCACGAGATGAGCGACATCAAACTCTTCCGTACGGATAACGGCACCGTCGAAGAGTTGAAAGGTACATCGGTCGCTCTTGAGAAGTCGCTCCAGACGCTTATTGAGCAACATCTCGAAGCATTCCTCGGTATCCGCTTCCTCGCGTCCGAGCATTCAACCGGCAAGGTGTATAGCGGACGTATTGATACGCTCGGCATAGACGAGAATGGCTGCCCTGTCATCATTGAATACAAGCGGGCACTCAACGAAAACGTCATCAATCAAGGGCTTTTCTATCTCGACTGGCTAATGGACCATAAAGCAGATTTCCGGTGGCTCGTTATGGATCGTATCGGAAAGACGCAAGCGGACAGCATCGAATGGGGATCTCCTCGGCTACTCTGCATCGCTGGCGACTTCACGAACTACGACGAGTATGCGGTTAAGCAGATCCCGCGCAACATTGAACTCATTCGCTACAGACGTTATGGCAACGATTTCCTAACGTTCGAACTCGTAAACATCAGTACATCCCTGTCACAGAGTGTCAACCTTTCCGTAGCAGCCAAGGGAAAAGCCGCCCCTCAGTCGACAATAACTGATGGGAGTCCGTCCACAGGTCAAAATCATTTAGATGAGCTTGAGCGGGCCACCACAGAGATTCACGATTTATTCGAATCTCTCAAGGCGTTCCTCTTCGCACTCAGCAGTGATGTACAGATGAGGCCGGTGCGGCGATATATCGCCTTTAAACGCATCCGAACCTTCGCAGCTGTGGCGATACGCCCGCGGCCGAAGTGCATTTGTATTTGGACAGGCGTAAATACAGCGCAAGTCGCCGAACAGGCGGGATTCCTTGATAGGGAAAAGAACGGTGGCGTACGCATCTTGCTACGGAACCAAGATGACCTCACAAGAGTGCAGCCCGTTCTGATCGCTGCATACGATGCATAGCAACCGTCTTAAACGTCCGTGGGCGGTTCACGAACCGCCCGTACGAACGAATGCGGGATATTGAACCCGATCTTCTCCGTCGCCCCCTTCCCCGTGGGGAAGGGGGCGGGGGGTTAGGGCCTCGCCTACCGATCACGCAGCCGGGGATCGAGGATGTCACGGATGCTGTCGCCGAGGAGGTTGAAGGAGAAGACCGTGAGCAGAATGGCGACGCCGGGGCCGACGCTCATCCACCAGAAGCCGTTACTGAGATAGGCGCGGGCGTGGTTGATGTCCGCGCCCCAGGTTGGCGTCGGCGGCTGCACGCCGAGGCCGAGGAAACTGAGGCTTGCCTCCGCGAGGATAGCGAAGGCGATACTGAGTGACGCCTGCACGATGAGCGGGTTGAGAATATTTGGTAGGATGTGGAGGAAGGCGACGCGTGCCTGGCTCGCGCCCGCTGTCCGCGCCGCCTCGACATACTCGCGCTGCTTTGCCTGCAAAACCTGCCCGCGCGTCAGGCGCGTATAGATGGGGATCGCGACGATACCGATGGCAATCATCGTATTGCGCAGGGTTGGGCCTAAAGCGGAGGTAATGGCGATGGCGAGCAGAAGCGCGGGAAAAGCGAGCAAGGCGTCAATGCCACGCAGGATGAGCAGGTCGGCCCATCCTCCCGTGTAGCCCGCGACCATGCCGAGTGTCACGCCGGTGATCAGGCCAATGCTAACGGCGATCAGCCCGACCGCGAGCGAGACGCGCGATCCATAGATCGCGCGGCTCAGGACATCGCGACCAAGGTCGTCCGTCCCCATCAGGTGATGGATGCTCGGCGACTGGATAGCGTCCGCCGGATGCGAGACCTTCGGGTCGGTACGTACGAGCAGCGGTGCGACGATCGCAACAAGGATGAGGAAGAAGATGAACGTGCCGCCGATCAAAAAGCGCGGCTGATGGCGGATAGTACGCCAACTGAAGAGGCGGCGCGGCTTCGGCGCCCCCGACAGGACAACAGACGCGGCGGTAGTGCGAGCGGCAGCATCAACCATACTTAATCCTCGGATCGAGAAATGCGTACAAGAGGTCCACGATGAGGTTGACCGACAGGAAACTGAGCGCGCTCAACAGCACGACTCCCTGCAC
>JAABUZ0100009991.1_pt1 | contig 10668 bp, 8 predicted proteins | sample 5562091 | NCBI WGS metagenome assembly JAABUZ01 (sample SAMN12813069, study PRJNA571459) | rock metagenome | isolation source: Antarctica rocks | place: Antarctica: Victoria Land, Linnaeus Terrace sud | collected 2015-12-21 | reverse complement strand
GATATGCTGGCGCTGATCATCGCCCACAGGAACATAGTGAGTTTGGTAGAGCAAGATATCGCAAGCCATGAGCACGGGATAGCAGTAGAGCCCTGCATCGACCGAATCTACATCATTGCCCGCTTTGGATTTAAACTGCGTCATACGATTGAGCCAGCCCATAGGCGTGAAGCAGTTGAGAATCCAACTCATCTCTGCGTGCTGATGCACATGCGATTGGACAAAGAGCCTGCATTGCTGCGGGTCAAGGCCGCAGGCGATATAGAGCGCCGCCAGCTTGCGGGTGTTGGCGTGCAGCTCTTTGGGATCAATGGGAAGTGTGATGGCGTGTAGATCGACAATGCAAAAGATATTGTCGAATTGATCCTGAGTTTCAACCCAGTTGCGGATAGCTCCCAGATAGTTGCCCAGATGAATATTTCCGGTTGGCTGTATACCGGAGAACACGCGCTTTTTTACCTGTGGAGCAGTCGGTTGCTGTCCCGTTTGTAATTTGACAATCTTATTAGTGTCTAACGACATATGCTCGTATACCTCCCTGTCGTAGTTATCTTGAAAATGTGAGTAAAAAGAGCAATAAAAAACGCTCCTCATCCGTGCAAGGACGAGAAGCGCAGATTTGAAATATCGCTTTCGTGGTACCACCCTGATTTAGATTATCCGCTCAACCCGAAGGGTATAGCGAGCAGACAGTCCCTTTTGCCGGATACGGTGCTCCCCCTCTAGCCTTATGGATCAAAAGATCAAGTAGCATCGGGTACACATATATCCTGTCCTCGATAACGGGGGACATTCCGAAAGAGTACTACTAGCATTCTGCGTTATTCACGCGTAGAAAACGTTCGCTCTTTAGCTTCCAGGCCCATTCCATAGCTAGACTGGTGTCGGTTTCCACCGTACCCGACTCTCTGTGCCCATACAGGCTATGTACTCTTCCTGTTCATTGCTTGATACAGTATTGTGCTTGTGAGAAAGTATATAGCGATGGGTACAGAAATGTCAAGTATGCGTGCTTATCCAATACGCATATGCATCTAAAAGCCTTGCATCAATGCACGCACGCTATGCACATACTTCCAGTTGAAGATGCCGCGATGAATCACACTCCATCCACCTTCGTTATAGCCACTGATAACTTCGTTCAGGTTACCGTGAAAACCGTTCATGAGAGAGCGGAGATAGATAGCTCCTAGTTCGATGTTATCTGACAGCTTGTAAGGATTATAGGACATCCGCGTCTGTTGGTTGAGGCCGTAGGCGGTGTAGGGCATAATCTGCATAACACCAATACCTCCGTCATATGAGATAACGTGTTGATTCCAGTCGCTCTCTTGCCATGCTATAGCGAGCAGCAAGTTGGCGGATAGGCCGTAGCGAACAGCGGCTTGCCGAAGCTGTTTTGCAACCTCCGCTTTGTTCGACCAATCCAGTGCATCGTAAGCGTACCAACGTGCGGAACCGTTGGAAAGCATGCCATTAGTGCTACCTTTTGTATGATGGACAGTAGAGTCAATACACAGGTTTTGGCCTACAAAGATGAGATCGACGTTGCGAATATGGTTGATGTGAGCCAAGCGTTGGACATTAGAGTGGTACGAGAAGGCGAGATCTCCGAGTGTATCTCCCGGCACAACTCTATGCCATGTGCATGTCTGTCCTGTCTCTACTGTTGTAGCTGCATAGACCGCCGTTGTGTCCTTTTGTGTTATTGCAAAAGAACCGAAAAATAGTAGACAGGTAAATACGATGAGCACTATCTGCTTTATAGTAGAAGAGCGCCAACAAAAAGAACTTTGAGAGAGCAAAAACTTGCCGATTCGTAGTAGAGCAAGTTCTCGCTGTCTTCGTGTCTGTTCCATATTTTTCCTTCTCCTTTCTCATCCAATATAGCCCTTGTCTCAATTGTTAAATAGAAATAGAGGAGGCTAGTGTGCAGTTATACTGCAATACACTCAATTCAAAAACAGCGAAGAGAGTAGAAAGTGTCAGGAAGAGACATTCTTCATATATGCATAGACTGAAGCGATAAAAAATGCTACACTAGTGGTGTAGCTTAAACAGAGAAGAAGTAGGGACATCTTTTGCTAGAGCAGGATGGGAACAGAGCGTCATGAAAACTGAAGAAATTCTAAGTGCAACTGTCGAAGAATACCTGGAAACGATTTATAATTTAAGCATGGAAGACGAACTGGTGATAGGAGCTCGCCTGGCCGAGCGCTTTCATGTTTCAGCCCCTACTGTAACCGAGATGTTAAAGCGGCTCGTGCGCGATGGATATATTGAGATGGATAATAAGCGTCACGTTACCTTGACAGAGGCGGGGAATAAAGCTGCTGAGGCGGTGCTACGCCGCCATAGATTGACGGAGCGTTTTCTGGTGGACATGCTAGGAATGCAGTGGCACCAGGTGCATGAAGAGGCTTGCCGCCTGGAACATTTTATTTCGGGGGCTGTAGAATCACGGGTCATCGCTAGTTTGAATAATCCCACCACGTGTCCACACGGGAATCCCATTCCAGGCTCAGTTCCAAATGCGCGAACCTATCTAAAAGACAATCATGCCGTCCGTTTATCTACGGTTCCGATAGGCGGGCGTGTGAGCATTTTGTGTGTCTCTGAAGTTGTCGAGGATGAGGAAGCTCTGATTCTCTACATGCACGAGAAGGGACTTACTCCAGGTATTCAACTGCTTGTACTTGCACAGAATAGTGAAGCCAATCTATCTGTCAGTACTCAAGAGCCAGGAAGTGAAGAAGTGAAACTACTTGTCGCTGACCACGTTGTAAGTATTAGTGGGGCGGCTGCTACGAAACTGTGGGTCACTCGCGTCGATTAGCAAGAGAAGTACTTGCATCACCCGCTGGATAGCCCGATTCTAACGTAAGAAGTGATTGCATGCTGAAGATCTCACGTAAACTTCTCTTCATCATGTCCCATTATAAGCATCAAGTATAGTTCTCTACAGAAGAGCTCTTGTGACGTCAGTATTTGCATAGACAGCTTACACTATTGACTGTCATGGTAGAGAGTAAATGTTGTTGAAGGGAAGTGGAGAAAGAGAAACGCCTTTTCCTTCCTTCGTATATATGAGATAGGGAGAGAGCAAGGTACTTATATAGACATATGTCCCCCGTTCTTCTCATCTTCATAGACTCTCTAGCATCAACTTTGTTATACTTGTTATTTAGTTGACATTGATCATACTCAAATTCTAGCACAGGCACGCTGTAGTGCGGAATGGTTTCACTCTATGAGCAACTCACATATATCGTTATCTCGATTGGGTACCGCTTCGAATGTCCCGAAGGCGATAGATCAACTCGATACTCTGCCAGCTCTATCGGCAGTGCATCCTGAGAGAAATAGAACAAACAAGATCGCTTTCTGGCACGACCGGCTTGTGGAGTTTGGCCTTGTGCTTTCAATGCTTCTCTATTATCTCATAGGGAATCAAAACATCGTAAAGATCTATAAGATACATATTGGGAACTTGACGCAATTAGACCCACGCTTATCCTGGATCTTTTTGGTGGCGTTTGTCGCCCTCAGTTGGTATCGTTTATCGTTTGCGGTTGCGCTTCTGCCGCTCACTCTTCCATTTTACCTGGCCCCAAAAGCTATCCTGAGCAATGTTGAGTTTAGTCCGGTAGAGATAACCCTATGGTTATGTGTAGGGATCGCGCTGGTTCAAGGTTTGATACAGCGGGGCAAGTGGGAGTATAAGCTCTCGGTCAGCGAGATACGCGATCGCGTCGGTCCGTTTTTGATTCCTCTCTGTATATTTTTTCTGGCCGCCCTCATCTCGATCAGCGTCGCCTTGTCGCCTGGTGCCGCGCTGCGCACTTTTCGCGAAGAGGTGCTTGACCCGTTTCTCTTTCTAAGTCTCGCATTATGCTGCTTACGCGCCCGGTGGGATATCACGCGTCTCCTGTCCGCCCTCTTTGCAATTGGTTTTGTCATTGCTCTTCTGGGCATTGTTCAATATCTCTTTTTCTTCAAAAGCACCCTCACACCTGATTCTGAAGGGGTGCCTGGCATCTACACCGTGTATGGAAGTCCAAACAGTGTTGGATTGCTTTTTGACTATACGCTACCGATCGGCCTGGCATTGATAGCCTCAAGAGTATCCTGGAAGTTGCGCATCTGCAGTCTCATCTGCTGTATCCCCTTTTTCTTCATCTTGTCGCAGGATCAATCGCGTGGAGCAGCCTTAGCCGCATTTCCTATAGCCTTGCTATTTGTGCTGATACTGTCGGTTCGCAAGCGTAAGATCGTCCTTGTTGGGACTCTTCTTGCTCTCATTTTGGGGGCAGGCGTAGTCGGTCTTTATCATCAAAAAATTGCTGACTATGTAAATAGGGATGTGATTAATGGTCATGCGAACCAACATGGAGTAAGTACGCTGCAGAGGCGTATCTATTTATGGGAGAGCGCAGTGAATATGATCCATGATAGTCCGTGGATCGGTTATGGGCTGGACAACTGGCTCTGTCATTATAGTGATCCTAAAACGTTGAGCCCGTGGCATCCCAAGCCTGGATGGACGAAGACCTGCGCGCCAGCGCCCCGCTATTATGCGATTGTAGAGGTGAACGGTCATACGACGTATATGAATGATGAGCCCAGCTTATCGCATCCGCACAATATCTTCTTACATGTGTGGGTGAGCATCGGAGTCTTCGGACTACTCGCTTTTGTGGCTGTCCTTATTCTGTTCTTCTGGCTCTTCGCGCGCGTCCTATCTTATGTAACACGTCATCCGATCGAGGGAAATGAGCAGCTTCGTTGGTTAACGGTCGGTGTTGGAGCAGGAATGTTGGCGGCGATCATTCAGGGGATGGCGGATAGTGCCTTTCTGGAGCAAGACCTAGCATTCTGTTTTTGGATGCTGGTTACTGCCTTACTCCTTATTCGCGTTCGCGCTGGTATGCCCTGGTGGGAGATGCTGCCTGCTAGGATCGAAGAAGGTCATGGTAAATGGCGTGAGTGAGACAGCATAAAAAGCACGGTATCATATCATTGGCCCTATCTGGATCGATCAGTTGTTACATGTTGTGACGATCATACTGATTATAGTCCTGCGACTGTAATATATCCTCCATGCTGATCTTCCAATTGTCCGCGAGGCACAAGCTACCAGATCTTGTTGATAGCCTGTGCTTTTTCTCGTGTAGCAACTATTGCTGTGTCGTATTTTGATCTGGTGGAGGATTCTCGCCATAGATTAAATCTGATAGATCTTTGCGCGTGCGTTCGATAATAGCACGTAATGTGTTTAGCTTTTGGGGATCGCGAAACGACGCCCGACCTGCGATAGCAAAGAGGCGCGCGACCTCCATTGACTCCTCGCGCAATGCCTGCAGCTCTGGTTCATTACGGTGAGGGCCGGGACCAAAGCCATGTTTGTGAGGAGGGCCAGAAGGCTCTTTTTGCCGCTCGGCCAGGAGTGTCCTTCCTGTATCAGTAATCTTGTAGATCTTTTTGCCGCCCTCTTCTTGGACAGTCACCAGTTCACGATCTTCCAGCATCTGGAGGGTTGGATAGATAGAGCCTGCACTGGGAGCGTAAAAGCCTCCTGAACGTTCTTCTAATGCCTTCATCATTTCGTAGCCGTGCATTGGTCGTTCTTGTAAAAGGTCGAGCAGCGCAAACTTTACATCACCACGTCCGAAGAAACGCCCACCTTCGGGGCCAAAGGAACCTTCAGGCCCAAATGGCCCGCCAGGACCAAAGAAACCGCGCCGCCGCATCTCAAAAAAGTGCGGTCCTAAATGGTGTTGCCTGCGGTGATGCAGCCAGGGAAGCTCCTGTTCCCCCCACCTATAATCACTCCCAGAGAACTGGAATGCAAACCGTCTACCTTCCCGATTAAACATGCGCTGAAACTCCTCCCGAAACTTTTGTAAACACGATATATCGTATATTATAGCATGTTTGTTTCTCTAAGACTTTCTTTCCCTTCGCTTCTCGCGCCGAAGGCGCGAGAAGCGAAGGGAAAGAAAATGTGACACATAGAATGAGTCATAGTGGTAGGCAGCATATCGTAGGGCGTACTTTTGCTGTAGTGCAAGGGAGAGTTCGCCAAAAAGCGGAAGGCTCACGTTTACTTCGTTATAATCCCTTTGGAAAAGATAGAGTTTAAGAGTAAAACATCTCTCTATGGAGTAAGCGCTATATGTCTAGTTTAGAAGGTGTCGTATTGAGTGACTATTATTTAGAGAAGCGGCTGAGTAAGGGCGGCATCGCTGATGTCTATTATGGCCATCCTCAAGGACAGATGGACGTTGAGGTAGCGATTAAAGTATTTCACTCGAGGCACGCTCAACAGATCTCTTTCCGTAAACATCTCAAGGCACAGGTAGAGATGATTGGTAATTTTGAGCATCCGAACATTCTACGTGTGCTGAAATATGGTGAAGGGGAGGGCCTACTCTATGTCGTAACGCCATATATGCATGCTGGAACGCTTGAAGATCTTTTACTGCGGGTAGGAGGACGATTCTCGGCACTACAAGCGCTACCTATTGTTCAGCAACTATGCGATGCAGTGCACTATGCGCACCAACGGCATGCAATACATGGCAATATTAAGCCGACGAATGTGCTTGTATCGCCGCAAGGAAGTATTCTACTCGCTGATTTTGGCGTGGCTGGTGACTACGCCGATGGGCAGCAATCGCTCACCCAGATTGGCTGGGGAGCTGCCGAATATACAGCTCCTGAGCAATCGCTGGGTGTGCTGCGACCAGAGAGCGATATCTATGCCCTGGGCGCACTGCTCTTTACGCTGCTTACAGGTGTGCCACCCTTTACCGGGCAGACCCCTGTGGAGGTGTTGTTGAAACATGTACGTCAGCAGCCACCTCTGGCCCATGAATTGGTGAACACCATTTCGAGTGCCGTCGATCATGTGCTCCAAAAGTCTTTACGGAAGCGTGCCGATGAACGATTTGCTTCTGCACTAGAGCTGCGGGATGCTTTTGTAAATGCTGTGAGTATTGCTCCCGTTGCCTCGCCAATCGCAACAGGCTCGCTCTTCCCTCATACTCCGCTGCCTTCCTCGGCGACGCTATCTATGGCTGCAACAGGCCCTCATACGCCTATTCCCCCCGCATCTCCTTCGATAGGCGAGGATTACTTAAGTACTCGTCGCAATCCGCGTACTCCCCTTCCATCAATGGAAGTGTCAGTGCCACAGGGAGTAGCTGCTGCACCAATAGGCAACAAGCCTTTGAGGCATATATCTTTAAAGCATATAGATGAGCCGGCTCAGATAGCTGTTCCTGCGCACAAGAGCGAAGAGAAGCAGGATAACACGATGGTTCATAATTGGAACTTTTTGCTGGAGGGGAAGAGCGAGTCGGACGAGGCTCCCTTCTGGTCCGCCGACCCTGCTGAATGGTCTCCACTGGGCGATATTGCGACGACGAAGATGCAAGAACAACCTTTGACTGCGGCTGAATATCTGGAAAGCAAGCCAGTGGTGGCTCAAGAGGAGGGGCGGGAGCAAAGAGTGAATGAGGAAGGATCAACGAAGACATTGAATACGATATTACGGAGATGGCTGCCGCTTATTATTGTCATTCTGCTCTTGCTGGGTCTGCTAGGAGCATTATGTTCGGCATTTTTGTAAAAAATCGACATTGATTTTTGCTACGACGGTGTATTCATATCCGTCAGAAACGTGGGCGCAAGAGAGTTTCTTCCAGAAAAGAATATCTAGACCAAAGATATGGTTAGGCAGGCTGTGGATGTAAACGATTCGCCAATGAAGTATAGTAGCTATGATTGACGAGAGTCCAGAAGGACTGGAAGAAAGCGGGATCACGTTTTTCTAAATAATGCAACAGATACTGTTGCTTCTCTGTGCTCGCCTGGCAGAAGTTCCCTCCCGCTGACAAATTGAGTTCTTTCAACGCACTCCGAAGCCGTATCTCGCTGAGGAGAAGAGGTGTCTTTCTTCCAGAGCGCGGCAAGAGATGATATAAAAGTTCGTCAATTAAGTGAAGGCTAGACGGAGGAGGAAAATCCTTGTCAGATGGAATAAGCAGGTCGATGATAGTGTTTAACTGGGCTCGTTCCTCCAGGCTTAGCTCAATCTTTTGCTTGCGTGGTGGAGGGGAAAGCCGAAGCATTTCGCTCATGAGTACTCCTCTTTTTTGGGAATTGGTTGGCGGCGATTTCTACCACACAAATGGTACCATATATTCTATCCGTAATTCAATGTTTGAATTGCACATATATTTTCGCCGCTCAAAACCCTCTTTAAGCCTTACTAGAAAACAATCGTCTTGTTTTCGTAGATCAGGATGCGATCACTTGTCTGTAATCGAACGGCCTCGGCAAGCACGCGGCGTTCGACATCGCTCCCTTTGCGGCTCAAATCGTCAACAGTATCACGATGATCGCAACGTATGACATCCTGGGCGATAATGGGGCCTTCATCGAGGTCATTGGTGACGTAGTGAGCCGTGGCTCCAATCAGCTTTACGCCACGCCTGAGCGCCTGATTATAAGGATTCGCTCCTACAAACGCTGGTAGAAAGCTATGATGAATATTGATGATACGGTTAGGATAGCTCTCCACAAAGAAGGGTTCAAGGATCTGCATATAACGCGCAAGCACGAGGAAATCTACTTTATCTGCGATAAAATCAACCATGCGCTGCTCATCTTCACGCCGCGTCTCACGCTGGACGGGAAAGTGATAGTAGGGAACATTATACATGTGAGCCAGCCCCTCTAACGTAAGATGGTTACTTATGATGAATGGAATATCCATCTTAAGCTCACCCGCCCGCCAACGCCAGAGCAAATCCACCAGACAATGATCGAACTTAGAGACCAGAATGCCCACGCGTTTGCGCTCACGCGAATAGAACACATTCCACTCCATATGCAAGGGTGCAGCTATGGGTTTAAAGGCGTCAAGCAGCTCAGATTTGCTCAGTTGAAAGCTCTCTTCTGCGAAGCACACGCGCATAAAGAATGTACTGCCATCCTGGTTCGCCGAATACTGATCGGATTCCAGTATATTGCCGTTATACTTAAAAATGAAGCTGGAGACGGCAGAGACGATGCCCCGTTGATCAGGACATGAGATCAAAAGCGTAATAGTATCTTTGTGTGTAGACAAAGCGGCCCTCCCACCTTTTTGTATAGTTTACACGAAACGAGAAATAGACGGGTTCGTGGTGTTTATGAGTGTATGTGTTACACACAGGTCTGTCAATGGGTTCTCAACAGGTTGTGTACAAAAAATATATCTGACTTCCATCGCTGTCATCTTCTGAGTACAGAAACTTGTGTTGCCTTGCTACTTTTCTCTTATTCGTCATTTTTTACGCGATTTGGGCAAAGCCCAAATCGCGTAAAAAATGACGAATAAGACGTATAACCTTTAGAGCAGTTCAAGGATAGTGGCGTTGGCCTGACCGCCGCCTTCGCACATAGTTTGAAGACCGTAGCGGATGCCGTTATCGCGCATATGATGAACCAGGGTGGTCATCAGCCGCGCACCAGAGCCACCGAGTGGATGACCCAGGGCAATTGCACCACCATTGGGATTGAGCAGCTTCTCGTCCGCGCCGATATCATGCAGCCAGGCCAGCGGTATAGAAGCAAATGCCTCATTGACCTCAAAGGCTCCGATCTCGCTGAGCTTCAGGCCACTGCGAGTCAGGACCTTCTGGGTCGCGGGTATCGGTCCAGTGAGCATTGGCATCGGGGCAGAACCGACCACAACGGCCGTATGGATGCGGGCGATAGGTGTCAGACCCAGCTCTCGTGCTTTCTCGCGCGTAGTAATCAGCAGTGCCGCCGAGCCATCGCTGATCTGAGAGGCGTTGCCAGCGGTAACCACTCCATCCGCACGGAAGGCTGTTTTGAGGGTGCCCAATGTCTCTACGCTACTGCCGCGCCGCACGCCCTCATCGGTTTTGATGAGTGTTCCATCGGCACGCTGTATGGGCGTGATCTGGCGCTCAAAGCGACCGGCGTCAATTGCGGCCGCCGCCTTTTCATGAGATCTGAGCGCGAACTCATCAAGCTGAGTGCGTGAGAAGCCCCATTCTTTTGCAATCATCTCTGCGCCAATGCCCTGGTTAGGGAAGGTCTCACCATAGCGCTCTATGTAGAGCGAGCCCAGTGGATTCTGTCCATTGGCCATTGGTGAACCCATAGGGACGCGCGACATCGACTCTACACCGCCGGCGACCACCACGTCGTAGTGACCTGCGATGACGCCTGCCGCCGCAAAATGCACAGCCTGCTGTGATGATCCACATTGCCGATCAACGGTCGTGCCCGGTACATGCTCCGGCCAGCCAGCCGAGAGCACGGCTGTACGGGCGATATCAAAGGTCTGCTCCCCGACCTGACTGACACAGCCCCAAATGACATCTTCCACGACTGAGGGGTCAATGCCAGTACGCGCAGCAATTGCCTGCAGCACCATAGCCGAAAGATCGGCGGGATGCACACTCGACAATCCTCCGTTGCGCTTGCCGACTGGCGTACGCACCGCTTCAACGATTACAGCATCTCTAGTCATCTAAATTCTCCATTTCTTTATCTCAATCAACAGGAATGCTAGCGCGTACGAAACTGGTGCAACGGATATCTGCATCAGTCGGAGCTAGCTGTTTGCTATGTTCTCTTTTCTGACAT
>JAABUZ0100009983.1_pt1 | contig 10673 bp, 7 predicted proteins | sample 5562091 | NCBI WGS metagenome assembly JAABUZ01 (sample SAMN12813069, study PRJNA571459) | rock metagenome | isolation source: Antarctica rocks | place: Antarctica: Victoria Land, Linnaeus Terrace sud | collected 2015-12-21 | reverse complement strand
CGACCAAGTACCCGTGGCCGCGCCGCGAGGGGACGAGCAAGTTCGGGGTCTACGCGGACGATCTGGTCGCCTTCGAGTGGGTCCGGCAGGGCGCGGTTGGTGAGCGGCGGTGCCTGGAGGCCGAGGTGATGGACTGGGCCGACGACGTGGCCTACTCGGTGCACGACCTCGAGGACGGCGTCCTCGCCGGCCTGGTCGACCTCGCGGAGCTGGCCGACCCCGGGCTCGGTCGGGAGCTGGTCGAGGTGGCGGCGGCGCAGTACGGGGTCGGTGACCCGGAGGCGGCGGCCAGGCTGCGCCGCCAGACCTGGTGGATGCCGGCCGGCCCCGGCAGCGCCTCAGGGGTCATCGCGCTCAAGGCCATCACCAGCGAGCTCATCGCCCGCTTCACCGGAGCCGCCCGTGACGCCACCCGCGCTGCCCAGGGACCGGGCCTGCTCACTCGCTACACGGCACGCCTGCACGTCCCGGACGAGATCCGGGCCGAGTGCGCCCTGCTCAAGGCGGTGACGGCGCACCTGGTCATGGGTCGGGCGGGTGCGTCGTCGCAGCAGCAGCGGGAGCGGGAGACGCTGGCGCGGCTGTGCGAACTGGTCCTGGCCGCGGCACCCGACGTCCTCGACGCCGGACTGCGCGAGGCCTGGCACGCCGCCGCCGACGACGCCGGTCGGCTGCGGGTCGTCGTCGACCAGGTCGCCCGGCTGACCGACACGTCAGCCATCCGCTGGCACGCGCGGCTCGCGCCGTGAGCTGCGACCTGCAGCGCTGCTGTACCGGCTGTGCTGGCGAGTGTCGCCGGGACCCGCGCTTGGTTCGGCAGGTGTTCGGCGGCGGCTGAGCCGCCATTCCCAGGGTCGGCCAAGCGCACCAGCCGGTGGGCTCCAGCGACATATGCTCGCCGCGTCGCCTGCCCGTCTTTCCGGTCGGCGGCCGGGGTGCGAGGCGGAGGAGGGCTCGTTGGCCGGGCGGATCAGCGACGCGAGCATCGCCGCCGTCCGGGAGCGGGCCAGCATCCTCGACGTCGTGGGCGCCCAGGTCGCGCTGAGCCCGGCGGGCAGCGGACGGCTCAAGGGGCTGTGTCCCTTCCACGAGGAGAAGACGCCGTCGTTCAGCGTCAACCCGTCGGCCAACCTTTACCACTGCTTCGGCTGCGGAGTCGGCGGCGACATCTTCGACTTCGTCATGCGCCTGGACAACCTGCAGTTCGGTGAGGCCGTCGAGCACCTCGCGCGCGGCGCCGGCGTCACGCTCGCCTACGAAGGGGGCACCAGCGGGGGCCGGCGCGAGGGTGGTGGCCGCCGCCAGCGGCTGGTCGAGGCCAACGCCGCCGCAGCCGACTACTACGTCGGGCAGTTGCGCACCGCCGAGGCGCAGACCGGCCGCGAGTTCCTGCTCGAGCGCGGCTTCGACGCCTCCGCGGCCGAGCGGTTCGGCATCGGCTACGCCCCCGGCGGCTGGGACAGCCTCACCCGCCACTTGCGGGGCTGCGACTTCACCGTCGAGGAGCTGACCGAGGCGGGCCTGTCGCGACCGGGCAGCAAGGGGAGCCCGATCGACAGGTTCCACCGCCGGCTGCTCTGGCCGATCCGCGACGTGGGCGGCGACGTCGTCGGCTTCGGCGCCCGCCGGCTGCACGACGACGACCCGATCGCGGCCAAGTACCTCAACACCCCCGAGACACCGCTGTTCAAGAAGAGCACCCTTCTCTATGGCGCCGACCTCGCACGGCGGGCCATTGGCCAGCGCGACCAGGTCGTCGTCGTCGAGGGCTACACCGACGTGATGGCCTGTCATCTCGCCGGGGTCGAGACCGCGGTCGCCACCTGCGGCACCGCGTTCGGTTCCGACCACGTCCGGCTGCTGCGCCGGATGCTGCACGACCAGGACGAGCACCGCGCCGAGGTCGTCTTCACCTTCGACGGCGACGCCGCCGGGCGCGCTGCGGCCCGCAAGGCGCTGCAGTTCGAGCAGCGGTTCGTCTCCCAGACCTACGTCGCGGTCGACGGCGCCGGCCGCGACCCCTGCGAGCTGCGGCAGGCCGGGGGAGACGCCGCCGTGCGCGAGCTCGTTGCGCGCCGGGTGCCGCTGGTTGAGTTTGCCATCCGCAGCGCGCTTGACGGCGTCGACCTCGACTCCGCAGAGGGGCGCAGCGCCGGGCTGCACGCCTGCGCCCCGCTGGTGGCCGGCATCAAGGACTGGGCGCTGCGGGGCGAGTACGCCCGCCGGCTGTCGGGGTGGCTCGGAATGGAGTCACCGGAGCCGGTCGTCGCCGAGGTGCGCCGGCTTGCGGACGCCGTCGACACGACGGGCGGCGGCTCGGGTGGCGGCGGCTCGGGTGCCAAGGGTGGCAGTGCCGCGGGTGGCAGTGCCGCGGGTGAGCCGGGCAGCAACGGCAGCACGAGCGAGGCCCGCCCTCTGCGTCCGCGCCGGCCGGTGAGCGGCGCCGAAGCCGCGGCGCTGACGGTCGAGCGGGAGGCGCTCAAGGGGGCGCTGCAGTGCGCCGCAGTGGCCGGCCCGATGTTCGACGCGACCGAGCCGGAGATGTTCCTCGACCAGGCCTACCGCGGCCTGCGCGAGGCGATCGGCCAGGCGGGCGGGACAAGCGCCGCGACGAGCATCCCGGCGTGGGTCGCTGCTGTGAGCGACGCGGCGCCGGACAACTCGGTGCGCTCGCTCGTCACCTCCCTGGCTGTCGAGCCGCTGCAGTACGAGGGCGACATCGAGCAGCGCTACGTCAGTTCCGTCGTGATGTCGGTGCATGAGCGGCACGTCACGCGGCGGGTGGCCGAGGTCAAGTCGCGGCTGCAGCGCACCAACCCCGAGTCCGAGACCGAGGCGTACAACCGCCTCTTCAACGAGCTGATCGTCCTCGAGCAGCGAAAGCGAGAGCTGCGCACGCAGCTGGACGGCGCGGCGTGAGGCCTCGGAGGGCTGTGCCCGGAGCCCGCACGGATCCGATCGTGCGTCACTCCTTCGCCGAGCGTGACCTAGCCCGCATTTCCTCCCGGGAGACATACCCTGAGGTGTCCACGGACGGTCAGGAGAGGACGAGATCCAGCCAATGAGCGCACCGGTCCTGCCGCGTGAAGCACAGGTCGACGAGGTCCGCGACCTCATCGCCAGAGGCAAGGAGGCCGGCTTTCTCACCTCTGACGAAGTCAGCCTGGCGATGATGGCGGCGGAGCTGCCGCAGGATCAGATCGACGTCGTGCTCAAGGTCATCCTCGACGAGGGTGTCGAGATCGTCGAGCTCTCCGCTGAGGACGACGCAGAGGACGCCGCGAAGCGCCGCAAGGAGGAGGAGGACCTCGCGCTCAAGACGCCGACCTCCGACCCGGTGCGGATGTACCTCAAGGAGATCGGCAAGGTACCGCTGCTCACCGCGGAGGAGGAGGTCGACCTCGCCAAGCGCATCGAGGCCGGGCTGTTCGCCTCGGAGAAGCTCTCGCTCGGCGCACCCAAGGTCGTCGACCGGATGCGCCGCGACCTCGAGATGATCGAGCGCGACGGGCAGATCGCCAAGCGCAAGCTGGTCGAGGCCAACCTGCGCCTCGTCGTCTCCATCGCGAAGCGGTACGTGGGGCGCGGGATGCTGTTCCTCGACCTGATCCAGGAGGGCAACCTCGGGCTGATCCGGGCGGTCGAGAAGTTCGACTACACCAAGGGCTACAAGTTCTCCACCTACGCGACGTGGTGGATCCGCCAGGCCATCACGCGCGCCATCGCCGACCAGGCCCGCACCATCCGCATCCCGGTGCACATGGTCGAGACCATCAACAAGCTGATCCGCATCCAGCGCCAGCTCCTGCAGGACCTCGGCCGCGAACCGCTGCCCGAGGAGATCGCCAAGGAGATGGACCTGACGCCGGACAAGGTCCGCGAGATCCTCAAAGTCTCCCAGGAGCCGGTGAGCCTCGAGACACCGATCGGCGAGGAGGAGGACTCCCACCTGGGCGACTTCATCGAGGACTCCGACGCGGTCGTGCCCGTCGACGCGGCGAGCTTCATCCTGCTGCAGGAACAGCTCGACTCGGTGCTGCACACCCTGTCGGATCGCGAGAAGAAGGTCATCCAGCTGCGCTTCGGCCTGACGGACGGTCACCCCCGGACGCTGGAAGAGGTCGGGCGTGAGTTCGGGGTCACCCGTGAGCGGATTCGGCAGATCGAGTCCAAGACCTTGTCCAAGCTGCGCCACCCCTCCCGCTCGCAGAAGCTGCGCGACTACCTCGAGTAGGCGCAGCTGCCGCTGGGGCGCTGCCCCGAACGCGCAGGCAAACTTCCGGGGGATCCTCGCCTAGGTCTGGCACGGCGGCGCGATGATGCGGCCCGCGGCCTCGGCCGCCCACAACCAGGCCTGCGCTCCCTTGGTGAGGCAGTGCCATGGCCCCCTGGTGCACTCTGCAGCACACGCGTCGTGCTGCCTGGCTTCCGACCCGAGCGCCTCCTCATGCGGCAGCGGGCACAATTGCACGGCGCTCGCCCTTCCGACCCGCCCCGGTAGCCGGCGAATGCTGACAGAACGGGCAGGTGCGGCGAGAGCGGCGTGCATCCGCGCCACCGCAAGGGCATAGCAGGTGTCCGGAGCCCTGCCGCGGGGCTTGGGCGCTGGTGACATCCGCCGGATACGCGGGCGGCGCAATTGCATGGCGCTCCCCTGGCTGCTTGCCCGAAGCGGCAGCCTTATGTGGACGAAGCGGGCAGGCAGGGCGAGAGCGCAGTGCATCTGCGCCCGATGAGGAGCAGGAGGTCGACCCACTCGCTCTGCGATGCGCGCTGACGCCCCGCCCCAGGCGTACGAGGCGGCGCCCGAACCGGGCGACAACGAGCAGCTGAACGGGGGTTGGCCGCTGGATCCTGTGCCAGCTGAAGACCTGGCCCGAGACAGGGGAGCCGCCGACCACCTGGGAGTTGCTGACGTACTGCTGACTCAGGGCCGGGAGGCGGGCGACCAGACTGGCATGAGGTCCAGGCCTCAGTTGCCCTCGCCTCTTCCGCGGTCGGCCGCCCCCCTGGGCATCCGCTGCCGCGGGGTCAGTTGCGCCCACCCATCGGCGAAATCGGCGAGCCGTTCGAGGTCGTCGAGCATTCGGCGGCTGGTGCTGGTCAGCCGGTAGTCGCCCGCCTCGTCGACCTCGACCAGGCCCGCCTCACGCAGCTCGCGCAACCGCTGGGACAACTGTGCGTCAGGTGCACCAAGACGGGTGGTGATGCTGCGGAAGGGTTGGGCCGGCCCGCGCAGCAGCTCGACCACCGCGAGGCTGTGGCGGCGGGCGAGCAGGTCGACCAGGCTGTGCAGCGACTCCCAGCCACCAGCCCCCGTCGGCCGTTCCCCACGGGCGCCGCGAGCCATCATCAGGTCGGCATCGGTCGTCAGGACCGGACGGGCACCGGCAGGGCGGCCAGCACATCGTCGGGCGTGAGCAGCAGCAGGCCCGGGTCGGGCTCGGCGGCGAAGGGGTCGCTGGTCGTCCCGGACCAGAGCACGGCGTGCTGGCGCCGGACCGCCGGTGGCCCCCAGCGCGACGGCGGCACCGGTCCGAACAGGACGAGCGAAGGGGTGCGGTAGGCCGTCGCCAGGTGGGCGACACCCGTGTCGGCCGAGAGGACGAGGCGGGCACAGGCGACCACCGCGCACAGCCCGGTCAGGTCGAGGCGGCCGGCGACGACGGCGTCCGGGGCCAGCCCGGCCCCGGCCGCGACAGCCCTGGCGAGGTCGAGCTCGTCGTTGCTGCCGGTGACCACCACGTCGTGGCCTGCGTCGGCCAGCGCCTCGGCAACGACCGACCAGCGTGATGCGGGCCAGCGCCGGGCGGCAGCGGCGCCGCCCGGGTGTACGACGGTCAGGCCACCGGCGAGTGGTGGCTCGTCGGGCGCGGCCAGGTCGAGGGCGAGCGGGTCGCACTCCACGCCGTGGGCCTCGAGCAGTCGGCACCAGCGCTGGACCTCGTGCTCGCCGTCGTCCCACGCCGGGGCGCCAGCGGTGTCGTAGGCCCAGATCTCGCCCGCTCGGAGCTCGCGCAAAAGCTGGGTCGACTGGGGGCCTCGGCCGTGCAGGTTCACCGCCAGCCGGGGCGGCCAGCCGGGCACTCGACTGAGCGGCGCCGTGGGGAGCACGCCGTCGACCGCGCCGGTGAGCATCGCCACCGGCTCAAGCCAACCGGGGGTGGCGAGCACCAGCCGCTGCTCGGGGTGAGCACGCCGCAGCCCGCGCAGGGCCGGGACAGCCGTGAGCAGGTCCCCGAGCCCGAGGGCGCGCAGCGCGAGCACTCGGCCGACCGGCTGGGTCACGGGTAGGAGGGCTCGGACCCATGCATGACCCGCAGCTCCTTGATCTCACAGCCGGCGGGCTGGGTGAGCGCGAACAGCACGGTCGCCGCGACGTTGGCCGGGTCGTTCAGCAGCGCGTCCGGTCCGGGCTTGTACTGCGGGTCGCGCCCGTCGAAGAACGCCGTCAACATCCCACCCGGGATCAGCAGCGTGACGCCCACCCGGCCGCGCAGCTCGGCCTGCAGCGCCTCCGTGAAGCCCACGACGCCGAACTTGGAGGCGCAGTAGGCCGTGGCGTCGCCTACGCCTTTGAGCGACAGGGTCGAGCCGACGGTCAGGACCGTCCCGTGCGAGCGCTCGAGGTAGGGCAGAGCGGCCCGCACGGTAGCGGCGGTGCCCAGCAGGTTGACTCCGACGATCCTGTCCCAGGTCGCACCGTCGAGCGCCCCGAGCGGGGCAGGGACGTCCCAGCCCGCCGCGGTGACGACGGCATTGAGTCTGCCGCCGGCGCCGTCGACGACGCGCCGGACGGCATCCTCGGTCGCTCGGGTGTCGGCCAGGTCGACAACCTCGTGCGGCACGCCGTCGACCGGGACCCGGTCGAGCGCGAGCGCGTGCCCTCCAGCGGCCCGGACCGCGGCGACGACGGCATGCCCGAGGCCGCTGGCTGCCCCGGTGACCAGCACCGTCCCCGGGTTCCGGCCGGTGCCGGTCGGGCCGGTCGGGGTGCTGCTGGCTGACGGGCTGGTTGGGCTGGACGGGTCGGTGTTCGGGTCAGCGCCCACGGCGCGCGGCCTCCTGGATCAGGGATGTGGTGGATCGTCCGGACAGATAGGGGAGCACGACGGCCTGGCCGCCCCACTCCGCGAGGGCGGGAGCCTCGGGCAGGTCGGCGACGGCGTAGTCGCCGCCCTTGGCCCAGACGTGCGGCCGCAGTTCGCGCAGGGCATCCGCGGGGGTGTCCTCGTCGAACTCGAGTACTGCGTCGACGCAGCCGAGCGCGAGCAGTACCGCCGCCCGGTCGGCGGCGGGGACGAGCGGCCGGTCGCGGCCCTTCAGCCGCCGCACGCTGTCGTCGCTGTTGAGCAGGACGACGAGGCAGTCCCCCAGCGCGCGCGCCTGCTGCAGCACGCCCACGTGGCCGGCGTGCAGCAGGTCGAAGCAGCCACCGGTGGCCACAACTGTGCCGCCTGCGGCGCGGACCCGACCCGCCACCTCGGCGGCGGTCGGGAGCGGCGCGAACCCGACAGCCACGCCAGGGACCATGTCGACAGCCATGTCGTCCGCTGCAGCGGAGAAACCGGCCCCGCGCACCTCGACGGCTGCTGCACCGCCCGAGGCGACAAAGCTGCTTGCCGCGACGACAGCTGCCTGCACGGCCTCCGACGGCAGGGCACCGTCGGCGAGCAGGCCGGCCGCAGCCGACGCGAAGCGGTCGCCCGCCCCGCACGGGTCCGACAGCGGGGTCGGGGGAGCCGGGACGAGCAGCGGGGGAGTGTCGGCGTCGCCCGCGAGTAGGGCGCCGTGCTCGCCGCGGGTGACGGCAACGGCGGACGCTGACCAGCGCTGGACGAGCGCCCGGGCCCCGGTCGTCGCTTCGGCGATCCCGCCGCCGCCGCTCGCCGCCGCGGTGTCGAGTCCGGCGAGCGAGGCGAAGTGCTGCAGCTCGCCGGCGTTGGGCGTGACCAGCCGGCACCCAGCCACCGGTTCGGGCCCCCGAGGGTGTGGATCCCACACGATCGGCAGCCGGCGGGGAAGCCCCGCCAGTCTGGAGAGCAGCTGCCGCACCCCCGGCTCGGCGGCGACACCTCGCCCGTAGTCGGCGACCAGCACGGCCTGCGCCTGCTCGAGTGCGGCCGTGGCATCGGGCGTGAGTGGTCCGACGGCACCAGCGGTACCGGCGGCGCCACCGCCACGGTCGAGCCGGACGAGGCTGCGCCCGGCCGCGCGAACTCGGATCTTCTCCGGCGTCGTGCCACCCAAGCCGAGGTCGACCACGCGAACACCGGCCGCCTCGAGCAGCTGCCACAGCTCAGCCCCCCCGGCATCACTCGCGATGGCCGTGACCAGCGTGACCGCTCGCCCGTCGCGGGCCGCCAGCACGGCGGCAAGCCCTGCCCCACCGGGCCGCGGGCGGTCTGTCAGATCGTCCACGACTGGCACAGGTGCGTCGGGTGCGAGCCGCTGGACGCGGCCGACCAGGTCGCGGTCGAGCAGCGTGTCACCCACGACGACCAACGGCGCACGGACGCGGCGAGGGGTAGCCGCGAACTCCTGCGGGACGGCGGTGGGCATGGAAGCGGCAGCGCGCGTGGCGCGCTCGCCGGCTGCAGGCTGCCCAACGGCAGTATCCGCAGCCGCAGGTGCAACCCCCAGCGCTACGTCGCACGCGCTCGCGACCAGATGCACCGCGACGAGGTGCGCCTCCTGAATGGTCGCGACGTGCGCCGAGTCAACAGCGACCACCTCGTCGCACACCAGCGCCAGCGGTGATGCAGCGGGCCCGGTGAGCGCCCACGTCAGGATGCCCAGCTCGCGCGCGGCCTGCGCGGCCCGGACGACCGACGGGCTGCAGCCAGAGGTCGACAACAGCAGCAGCACGTCGCCGGGCCGCCCATGCCCGCGGACCTGCCGCGCGAAGACCTCGTCGTAGCCGTAGTCGTTGGCGATGGCGGTCAGCGAGGAGGTCTCGGCGTGCAGGGCGACGGCCGACAGCGGCGGCCGGTCGTCGCGCAGCCGCCCGACCAGCTCGGCCGTCAGGTGCTGTGCCTCCGCCGCCGAGCCGCCGTTGCCGGCGACCAGCAGGCGAGCCCCGGCGGGCAGCACCCGCGCAAGGCGGCCACCCCAGGCAGTGAGCCGGTCGGTGTCGAGAGTGGGAAGGATGCGCATTAGCTCGGCGACATGGTGCCGGCCGAGCGGCAGCGGGCGGTTCACGAGCGCCCCTCGACGGAGGTGTCGGCGCCCGGCTCGCTCCAGTAGTCGGCCACGACGTCGAGCGGGGGCGCGGCACGCAGCTCGGCTGCCTCCGCCTGTTGGCCGAGCAGCTCCGCCTGCTGGCCGAGCAGCTCGGCATAGACCTGCAGCGTCATCCGCGCGACCCGGTCCCAGGAGTAGCGCCACTGGGCCCGTTGGGCGCCGGCAGCACCGAAGGCCTTCCGGCGAGCGTCGTCGGCAAGCAGGTCGCGCAGTGCCTCGGCGATGCGCTCCGGGCTCCGCGGCGGCACATGCAGCCCGGTGCGGCCGTCGACCACGGTGTCGATGAGACCGCCGACCGCAGACGCGACGACCGGGACGCCGCATGCCATCGCTTCGAGCGGGACGATGCCGAACGGCTCGTACCAGGGCGCCGAGACCAGCACGTCGGACGAGCGCAGCAGGGCCGGGAGGTCCGCGCGGCTCACCCGCCCGCGGAACACGACCCGGCTCGAAACCCCCGACTCGCCGGCCATGGCGCGTAGTCGTGCCACCTCACGGTCGCGGTCGAGCTCGGTGGCATCTGCCCCCCCCGCGACGACGAGCTCAGCCCCCGGCACCTCCGCCAGGGCGGCGATGACGTTGCCGACGCCCTTGCGCTCGACGAGCCGCCCGACGAACACAAGCCGGTGCCGGCTCGCAGGCCGAGGATCAGCCGGCCCGTCCGGGGTGAAGTGGGCGATGTCGACACCGCACGGCACGACGCGGATGCTGTCGTGCGCCGCGCCGAGACGCACCAGCTCGAAGACCTCGTCGGTGCAGGTGGCGACGATGCGGTCGACCTCGCCGACCAGGCGTTCCTCGATGGCCAGCCGGTCGACGGGGGAGGTGTCGCGGCTGCCCTGGTGCCGCCGCTTGACCACGCCCAGCGCGTGGAAGGTCAGCACGACCGGGATGCCGAGCGGCCGCGCTGCCTCGACGGCGGCGAGGCCAGACATCCAGAAGTGTGCGTGCACCACGTCCGGAGGCCTCGCGGCCCACTGCCGCGACAGGTCGGCCGCGAAGTCGTCCATCCAGGGGAGCAGCTCGTCCTTGGGCAGCACCCGCGGCGGACCGGCGGTCACATGGTCGACGCTCACGCCTGGGCTGATGCGCACCCGTCGCCGCAGCCGTACGTCGTCACGGCGGGTGTGGACGACGACCTCGGCGCCGCGTGCGGCCAGCCCCTTCGCCAAAGCAGCAACGTGGACGTTCTGGCCGCCGGCATCCTCTCCACCGAGTGTCGCGAGTGGGCTCGCGTGCTCAGAGACCATCGCGACCCTCATGGGCGGACCTCCATGTCCTGGCGGCTGGGCGGGGCGGTCGCGTCCGTCGTGGCGCATCCGCTGGCGGTCAGGCGCTCGATCGCCTGAATGACGTCGTCAACACTTACCGCAGCCAGGCACGGATGACCCGGGACGGGGCACTCGCGGGCGCGGCACCCGGCGCACGGG
>JAABUZ0100009982.1_pt1 | contig 10673 bp, 8 predicted proteins | sample 5562091 | NCBI WGS metagenome assembly JAABUZ01 (sample SAMN12813069, study PRJNA571459) | rock metagenome | isolation source: Antarctica rocks | place: Antarctica: Victoria Land, Linnaeus Terrace sud | collected 2015-12-21 | reverse complement strand
CGTCCGGCGAGCCCCGGGGCGGCCCGTCGATCTCCCACTGCTGCGACGCAATATCGTCCTGCGCGCACACAGGGACTCTTCTTTGCAGGCGTTTCTACGGGTGCTTGGCAGCCGGCCAGAATGGTTCTAGGACACGGATCATGGTGCGACGCCGCGCCAGGCAGCGCGCCAGACTCCTCTGCGCATGCACGCCTGCACACACACACACACACACACACACACACACACACACACACAGACACACACACACAGCATCTGTTTATCCTGGCCTGGCGGCGGCCACCGCAGCGCCGGGCCGCACCGCATACCACGACTCGGCCAGCGGCACGTTGCCGGCGCGCGCGTCGGTCTGGTACTCCATCTTCAGCCAGTCGTTCCAGAGCAGCCGGTCGGCCTGGCACACGCCCGGCAGCGCCCAGAAGCCGTACTCCAGGCCGTCCGCCGCGTCCTGCCGCGCGCGCGCGCCGGTCTCAGTGCTCTGACCGAATGAACTTCCTTGGGCAGTTGCCTGAGGCCAAGCTGTTTGGCCTCGCGCAGGAGCTCCTGGGAGGCACACGCCTGGCCGCGCGTATATTCTTCCAGGCAGGGTCTCACCTCGGGCGGGGTTGTGCCTGTGCAAATTGCAGGACCCAGCTGAGCTGGACATGGCAGCGAAGCAGCACAGACGCGTGCAGCTGCCGCCGTGAGCAGCATCTGCCTGTGCCAACGCCTCCCCTCCGCAGCGAATCCCATGCTTGCCTATGTGAGCCAGCAGCGCAGCCAGCAGAGCAGCCGCCTGCTCGCCATGCACGGCCATCACTCCGCACGAGCAGGCCGACGACCCCGAGGGAGCGCCTGCAAGCAGCAGCGACACGGCGCCCACGCGCTGAGCAGCCTCGCCTGTCTGCAAGCGGGCGCGGGCGCGGGCGCGGGCTGCGCACCTGCTGCGTGGCGGTGGCCATCAGCTCGCCCATGTAGCGCGTGGCGCGGAACTCGGACACGGCCGAGTTCTCCTGCGCCCAGATCATGCGCAGGCGCATATCGCGCATGATGCGATTGCTCCACGACTGCCTGCGGGCGCGCGCGCGCACGCGTCGGCCGAGCGCCAGGACCCGGGGGCGCATCCACCCTGCGGGGCGCTCCCGCCGCCGCCGCCGCTCCCGCCTCATCTCTTCAGCCCGGCGCTGCGCAGCATGCCTCCAGGCAACCAAACCATGGTGCGCATCCAGTAGCAGAGGAACACTGTCTTGGTAAATGTGCAGCTGAGTGCATGGGATGGCACGGCAGGCTGCCTCCTGCGTGGCTGCAGAGCACGGGGCGGACGCGCGGCCGTGGCGCACCACAGCCACTCCACATGCGTCTGGTACTCTGAGCGCGAGTCGTAGATGTGGTCCATGCCCAGGTCGTGCTCGGTGGCCTCCTCCGTGGCCGCGGCCTGCGCGGCATGGCACGCTGATACGCTGCCGCTCCAGGACTTGTAAGTGACACTTGCTGAACAAGATCGCGCGAGCTCCAGGACACTGCACGGTAACTCCCGCTGACCAACAGACAGAACGCCGCCAGCCCAAGCGGGCACTGGCTGCCGACAGGTTGCACTGAGCGAATAAAACAAGCCGCCTGCTCATCAAACATAACAGCATGTGAGCAGAGCGCAGGCGCGTGCACCTCCGGGCTCAGGGGCGGCGTCCACGTGGACGAGGACGCATCGCCGCCAAAGGGCGCGGCAAAGGCCGGCCGGCTCTGTCCCTGGCCACCGGCGCGGCCGCCGCCGGCGCGGCCCCCGGCCGCCCACGCGAACGCATCCCGCGGCTCCGGGCCCTGGAACTCGGCTGCGCCGCGCAAGGGCGCCCCCAGTTGTCACCCGCCCGCCCGCCTCAGCACCTCGCAGTGTCGCTGTCAGTCCTAGAGTAGACGCGCTGGCGTGCGCCACTCATGCTCAGCGCTCTCAGCATGGGGGGCCTGGGAAGCCCCCATGCAGGTTAGGGCTGCCATGGCCGCATGTCAGCCGAGCGGGACGCCTGCGGCGCCAGGACGGTAACGCCAGCGGCCGCGCGCGCCGCAATAGCAGTTTGGCAGTTGCGGGCCGACGCGACGCAAGCCAGGACGGCCCGCGCCGGCCGGCCCGCGGGCGCCCCTTGCTATGCCAGGGGTGTAACAGCCGCGGGGCACCATCGCCCGTAGACTTGACTTGCCCCTGACGGGCTTGCAACGCCTGACGCTGACGGTATACCCAAGGCTCATGCAGTCACAGGCCGCCTGCCACCCGGTGATTCCAGACAGGGCAGGCAGCTGCACTCAGGTGACAACATGCATGTGAGCATCCACCTTGAACACGCAGTGTAGGAGGGCGCTGGCAAGGCGCAGCCGTACCCGGATCGAACAGCTCGTCCGTTTTCGGGTCGGGCACGAGCTGCGACAGCTCGGCGAGCTCCCTCTGCGACAGCGTCGTCGCGCGCGAGCCCTGCTTCACGTCGCCTGCGCCGGTGCGCCGCGGCTGCGCGCGCAGTGAGCCGTGTGACTGCACACGCTGTGGGGCCAGCATGCAGCCCTGCAGGCGCGGGGAGCCTCAGTTGCGTTCTGGGCAGCATGCTTAGCATGAGGCTGCGCTGATAGGCAACGTCACAGGTGCGGCCTGCCGACGGTCACACAGGGACGCATGCCGGGCAGCAGGAGGCAGCCAGGCCAGGCAGCGGCGGCGCGGCGCACAAAGCCGCGCGCCTCCTTCTCTGCGCGGAGCTGCTTGGCGGCCGCGCGCCGGGCCACGGCTTCCGGGCTCCTGTCCAGCTTGGCGCCCCTCCGCCTGCACCGCTTTCACGCTCTCGGTCTGCACACAGTGTTCCAGCTCGAGTCGCACAACACGCACCGCCTGCACCGCTTTCACGCTCTCGGTCTGCATACGTTGAAAGTGCAGCTCGAATCTCACAACTTGCAGACATGCGCCTGCGCCCAGGCTTGCGCGCGCACGCGCTACCTCAGACACAAACACCGTAACACAGCACTGAACGCTCTCGAAGCGCTCTACTGAACTTCCAGCACCAGTCTACAGGAATGGCTAGCGGCGCACAGCGACGCAGTTGGCTGCTCAGCGCCTCCCTGAGCCTTTGCCTCCGCTGTCGCACCCTCCGCATCCTGTGGCTCCTCGCTCGCCCGAGCGCGCCACCCCTGCACCGCCGAACGCGCTGAGCACAAGCGGGTGCAGGAGCCGGTTGCAGGGGAGTGCAAGGTCTCCTGAAGGCAGGCTAGAAGTGGAGCGGCTCACTCTGCGTGTGTGGTGGCTGGCGCGGCGCAGAGGCGGACAGCGAGCACTGGCGGCTGGCTGCTCAACATGCAAATGCTGTGGGAAGCACAGGGGCCAGAGTGCTGCCATCTAAGAACGCCAGGCTGTTTGAAGAGTTCCGCAGGCTCTGAGTTGAGGCTCGAGTATACATATACTCGAGACTCCTGCCTACATAGACCTTTGTGAGCTGAGACTCCTGCCGACTGCCCTTCAGGGGCTGGCTGGATGGGCACTTTTACTCATTGGTAAAAGTGCTCGTCCAGCCCCTAAGCAGTCTCCAGAGGCGCTATTTGACATCTGGTGAGGGAAGCCGCCCAAGTGTCTGGGTGCGCAAGGATGGAGCAGCGCGGGCGCAGCGCTTGGGCAAGCATCCAGTTGCCTGCTTGCATGCTTGCCCTTGTAGCGCTGCCTAGCTCTCTCTTGGCAGGCGCCGGAGCAGCACGGGCCCACAGCGTCCAAAACAGCCTCGCCATGCCCGGCAACATGACGGCGCTTGCCGCCCAAAGCGCCAGCAGCTGGGGGCTCGCAAGCTTCCTGGACGTGGCGGGTGCGGTCACAAGGCACACCTTGCTGTGCATCCGTTGGGCAGGCCTGCGAGCTTGCTGCTGATGGGACCCTGCATGCGCAATCATGTGTGCATGGCGCAGAGCCCGGCACCACAGCAGAGGACGTCGTGATGGGCGCCGGCTCTCACAAGGCTGCCGCCTTGGTGGTCGCCGTCCTGGGCGACACAGCTCCCCAGCGGCGCGGGCCCTGCCATGCCGCGCACCGCGCCTGCTCCTGCTGCCTGCGCGCCTCAAAAGGCACCCCGGCAGAGCCCAACTTCGTTGACTGTCCTGCGCTCGCACAGCCTTTCCTCACGTCAGCGCGCCTGCCTCTCCTTCGGGCCCAACCTGCTTTCGCACGACGGCTTTCCTCGCCGCCAGAGCCGCCCCGCCTCATGCCCGCCCGCCCGTCCCGAGGCAGCAGAGCGCCGCGCAGGCGCGACGTGGCCGGCGGGGAGCCCTACGTCCGCGTCCTCCAGGGGCCCTACGCAGGGCCGCAGGAGGCGGGCGCGGCCGCGGCGCTGGCCGCCGCGGTCCCGGCGGACGCGCTCAACGCGGGCGCCGCGCGCGTGGAGCGCAGCCTGGGCGCAGCGCTGTTTCCGCTCACGTGCGCGCCTGCAGCGCCCTTTGCTGTTGGCGGGACACAGAATCGCCTTTGTTCGGCGTCCTGTGCGCTTGCGCGGCTGCATGAAACACATGATCGGTGCACGCGTGCACAGAGGTGTACATATCAGCACCGTCCGCGCGACTTGTCGGTGGATGCGAGGTGGACAGCTCGCGCGCCCGCGGGTCAGAGCCAGCGGAACGCGACCCCTGCCGCTGCATCCCCGCGCTGCGGCAGGCTGGCCGTGCGGGAGTTTACGGGCGCGGCGGCGCGCCCGCTGGCGGTGTACGACGTCTCTGCGGGCCGCATCACCCTCGACGCAAGGTGCGGAACGGGGCCATGGCATTTGTTTGGATATCACCTGCATGCAATGCACGCTTCGATATATCATCAACCTCCCGCTCATGCAGAACATTGCCGTGGCGGGTTGGCACCAGGCCGCAGCGCGTCACTGGCTGCAGGCCTGGCTTGATGCATGGTGCGCGCTGTGAGGGGTGATAGACCTGCGCACCGAGCAGTGCACTGTTTGCCGTTCCCGACACCGCGCCACACCGGGCGCACGCAGAGCGGCCGCAGCCGTGGCGCGCCTGCCGGCCGAGGCGCGGGACGCCGTGCGACGCTTTGCGTCCGGGATTGGCGCGGCGCTGTCTGAGCGGCTGGACGGCGCACAAAAGGCACGCGCAGGCCCTTCGACCCCACATCCGTGAGACGTGCAGCTGTCAAAGCGCACACTCCCGCCGGCATGCCACCTGTGCAGCAGCATGACATGCCTCCCTGCTGCCTGGATCATGTGCCGCCTGTGCGGCATCCGCGGGCTCTCCATGCCAGCTCACAAGCGGGCATGCCTGGTTTGACTGCTCGGGGCTTCAGATGCTTGTGCTGGGGCAGCGCGGTGTGCGCGTGCGGACCGTTGCGGTGTTCCATGCAGGGCGGCGAGGCTGCGAGCGGCCGGGCTGCGGGCGCGGCCGGGCTGGTCGCGGCGGCGGCGGCGGCGGCCGGCGCGGCCGCGCTCCTGGCGGCCGTGCCGCTCTGGTTCTGCATCGCCTGCCCGGTGTGCGGGCATGCTGCCGCACTGGTGCTGCTGTGCCTGCTAGGCGCTTCGTGAAAGCACGCCTGTGCTGTGATTTGCTGGCTGTGGCTCGCATGTATCACAGGTTGCATCGCACAGCTGGTGTCAATTGGCTGTAGCCGCATCATAGCACACCATGGGGCGGAAGCCTGCCGATTTGCCTAATCCCTTGTTGCAAACGGGCTGAGCGATCGGGGCATTTAGCAAAGAGAGCCGTCGGCGCGCATCGCACCCTGATCTGCGAAGCCGCGCGCGGCCCGCCTGACGCGCCCGCGACGCGCCCGCGACGCGCCAGGTGGTGCTGGGCCTGCTGGCGCCGCTGGCGCTCAACGTGGCGTGCGCGGCCGCGGCGGAGGCGGTGTGCGAGCACTACAAGCTGCCCGACGCGGACTGCGCGCAGCTCTGGCGCGCCGCATCACCCGTGACGGCGCCCCGCGCGCCCGGCCTGCACTGCATACGCGTGACCTGCAGCGCACGCAAGCATGGTACTCAGGGAGACTGTGGCGCGATGGCCATGGTCGTCGCGGCACGCTTCCTGCTTGCACAGCAGCGGCACTTGTGTCCGTGAGCAGAATGTTCGGTGGTTCAGACGGCCTGCAATAGCCGCCAGCCGTCGTGCGCGCTGGTCCGCAGGTACGGCGCGTTTGCGGTGGCGATGGTGCTATCGCTGGCCAGCGCGATCCCCATCGTGTTCGTGTGCCGCCTGCCGGAGTGCTCGCGCCTGGGCCGCGCCGCGGCATCGTAGCCGCGCCGGCGCCGCCGCGCGGCCGGCGCACTGGCGGCCGCGTGCGCGCGCTGCCAGCTCAGGTGCGAGCTGGGCGACGGCCGCCTTTATCCTCGGCGCTGTCGAACGATTAGCAATGTACCAGTTGTGGTCATGTCTGCCTGCTCTGGTGCGTGCCTAAGCGGGGCCGCCGGCCGCCGTAGCTGAGCAGATGCTGCCGCGTGCTAGCGGCTGGCGGCCATGATCCTGAGATAAGCATCCTTCCTGTACAACACTTGTAGCTTCACCCGGTACCTTCAACGCAACCTTTTCATAAAGGTAGTGGTAGACTCCTGCGCTAGGCATTAAGATACACGTACCTCGTGGCTTTCCCCCAGCAAAGCATTTTTTTCGCTTGCCTGTTGATTACCCATGTCATGCCTTGGTGCAGTTGCTGAGCTCATTTGTATATTGTCAGGCATACGTAAGCCAGGATTGGTGCAGTATACGCAGGTCTATAAGCGCGGGGGTGCCAGACAGCTGACCGTTGGTCTTGTTTTGATTACTGAGGTTTGACAACGGCCCTGGTGGCCATGCAATAGGGAACATGTTAGCAGGGGGGCTCATTGATGCATGTTGGCAGCTGCTGACCTGCAGGTCCGCTTGTCCACCAGGAGCACTGTAACCTACCGGCTCAACGAGCACAGCCTGCTCTGCTCTTACTCATGCAAAGTCCAGATGAAAAGCAGGTGTTGCGCAGGAACGCCTGCATGTGCTGGGCTGGCTAGGGTCTAAACGAACTTGAGGTCTGCACTGTTGCACACTGAACAAATCTCGTCAAAGCTGTTCGTGTAGCTTGCACCTTGCTCACGCCTTGTGTACTTGTAGCGGGCTAAAACGGGAGTAAGCATCGGGCCGGTCATGCGCACTCCATCAGTGCACCTCGCAGGGGCGCGCGGCACCACTGCGTCGCTGCGCTCGCCGACCGCGCGCCCCTTCACGAGGTGCCGCCCGTGCAGGCAGGCCAGGCGGCTCTGCTGCAGGGCGTCCGCGACCCCCGCGCTCGGCCAGTCCTTCAGCCAGCTCGAGGATGCGGCGAGCGCGCTGCGCAAGGCGCCGCCCTCCGAGAAGTACGAGTACTCCAAGGATGTGCTGGCCGCGATGAGCGCGCTGAAGAAGGCGGGCGCGCTGCGGCTGTGGGGCAGCGCGGCCAGCGTGGAGCGGCGGAACGTGGTCCTGTGGGAGCTGAAGCGCGTCGGGATCAAGGAGCCCTCCGTCATCGGCGTGTCCAGCATACGTGCGGCCCCATGCACTCGCTCTCGCTTGAACGGCGTGTCCAGCATACGTGCGGCCCCATGCACTCGCTCTCGCTTGAACGGGGCTGCTCAGGGCAGGCGCTGGCGGCAGTCCTCTGCCCGCCATTACGCAGTAAGGCACAGCCACACGTGAAGCACGCAGGGGTGCGCAGTGCTCCAGAGCGCTCCTGGCCCCTGGGAGGAGTGATACGAACGGGCAGGCAGGAGCTTTGCTAGTAGCTACAAGCGAACGTGCGCGAGCCTGGCGCCCCCAGGCGGAGCAGTGTCCGAGCGCAGCCCAAGCTGCTGACGGTGCCGCACGCTGCGCGCAGGTGACGACAGGGCCTTCCTCGTCACAGTGCTGGGCGTCACCAGCGTGCTCGCCGTCGTCGCCGGGCAGCTGCCGGGCGACTGGGTGCGCGCCCGCCTGCGCCGCACCGCTCATGTCCGCTTGGAGGCAGCCGCAACGTGCCTCCGCCAGCACCGCCGCGACCACGAGGGTTCCCAGAGCCTGGGGCTAGTGCCCAGGGCGGCGGCCTCGCGACAGCCGCGGGCGGCGCGGCGCAGGGCTTCTTCGTGCCCTACCTGACGGGCGGGATCAGCATCGCCGTGCTGGCGGTCGGCTCCACCGCGCCGGGGCTGCTCGAGTTCGCCATCGGCAAGTTCAGCTCCCTCTTCCCGGTGCGCGCCCTCCCCCGAACGTATGCCGCCCGCTGCTCAGTCCGGCAGGTGCACTCTCAGTCCAGCAGGTGCACTCTTAGTCCAGCAGGTGCACTCTCAGTCCAGCAGGTGCACAGCGCAGGCTGCACAGGCTTGCAGCAGCCCTGGATGGAACGCGCGTTTGTGACGCGCGGCTCGCATGCGCGCAGGACTACCGCGAGCGCGTGCTGAGGCATGAGGCCGCGCACTTCCTGTGCGCCCGCCGCGCCGCTTCCGGCTGGCCCGTCGAGGCAGATGGCCTGTCGAAGCCTGTCCAACATGCAACCCCGCCAGTGCTTCATGCTATGCACTGCCGCAAAAGGCTGCTGGGCGGTTTGTCGGCGAGGAGTTTGTGAGCATGAGTATGCACACGCGCCTATCGGATGCAAGCAGGCGTCCAGCCGGCAGCACAGCCGCGCCAGCGGGCCGGCGTGCATGCGTGTGATGAGCTGCGCGGGGGCGCGGCAGCGTGGGCTACCTCATGGGCGTGCCCGTCGGCAGCTACTCGCTGGACCTGGGCCGCGCGCACACGGACTTCATCGAGACCAAGCTGCAGCGGTGCGCGCGCCGCGCAGCGCCCTGTTCGCAGCGGCTCGTCGCGCTTGTTTCCCGTGGACGCTTGTCCTGCTCGCTGAGCGCAAACGGTCACAGGGGACCTGCCTGCATCCTGTGTTCTGTCGGTATATGGCTGTGGCTGACCTTCCGTTCGGTGTACCATCACATGCGTGGGGAATATGCGCTTGCTTGCTGGGGGTATGATTTACCTTTGGCAGGAGGTGCTGGTAGGGGCTGGGCGGAACGCAAGACGCGTGGCGATGCGCTGGCGGTGCTGATGGCCTGCCCACGGCGCAGGCGGCTCATAGAAGGCACCTAAGGTGCTGAAAGGGGCTGTGCGGGACGCAAGGGTGCGGTGGCACGCTGGCAGGGCTGATGGCCTGCCCCTCGCGCAGGCGGCTGATCGAGGGCACGCTGGAGGACGCGGACGTGAACAGCCTGGCGGCCGTCGCCATGGCCGGCGCGGCCGCGGAGGCCATGCAGTACCCGGAGGTGGCTCCCTCGCTGTGCCAGCGTGGGCTGTCTGCAGCGGCGCGCTGAAATGCTGCCTCCACCCTGCAGAGGGCTTCCTCGAGTGTCTAGAAACTTGGGCTTTAGCTCCCTGAGATGCTTCAATGTGCGCACTGCAGACTCTGGCGCTCGGCTATTCTGTCCGCAATAGCTCCGAGCAGGCGTGCAAGCGGTGTGTGCGTGTCTTAGCAGAAGATGGCTGGCCGTGCGCCAGGACCTCACAACATGCATATAGGGGGGGGGCCTGCAGCCGAGGGAGCTGCGCGGCCGCGCGCAGGTGACGGGCCAGAATGCGGACATGGCGGACCTGCAGCGGCTAATGATGCGCGGCAGGACAAAGCTGAATGCCGGCCAGCAGCAGAACCTTACGGTGCGCCCGCATCCGCACCTGTCACATAGCAGAGTCCTTCCTTCGGCCGGCGGGGATTGGAGCCAGCAGCCGCACGTGAGGGCCCGCCGCACCCAGGCACAAGCACCCCTACGCGTAAGTGCCTGTGTTGCTGTATTGTCGCGCAAACGCCCAGCCGGTACAAGCTTCTGATGATGCGCATGCTTTGCATCTGCATGCACTGGTTAGTGCCCTCTGTCTGCGACCGGCGTGAGCGCAAGCAACCACATGTGGGATAGCAGCTGCTGCTGAGCAGCACAGTTCCGCAACTGTTGTCCTCCTGCCAGTCTCTGTCAGCACCCGTGCTCTGTTACCTGCTTGCCGCATCTGGTTAATCATTGCAAGTGGCTGCTTCAAGTGTCTGTGCTGCTGGGCAGCGGCTGGCGGTGTACGAGGCCGCTCGGCTGCTACGCGACAACAGCGCTGCGTACAAGGCGCTGCAGGACGCCATGCAGCGGGGCAGCTCTGTGCCTGACTGCATTCGCGCAATAGAGAGCGCACGAGGTGATGGACAGGCGGAAAGCTGAACTCCTGTTGTGTAGTGCAGTAGAGGGTTACTAGCCCTGTAAAAGACTTGCAGAAGGGGGCACCACCAAACTATAAGGCAGAGGAGACATTTGCTTGGAGACTGTGTTGTACAATGTGCAGCCGGCCGCACCCCCGGCACAAACTGCGCTGAAAAGTAGAGTAGCTTTCCAAGATTGCAAGATTGCAGCAGCGCAATTAACCAACACAGGATACGCATAAGGCACTTGGGCGACCATGGAGCCTGCAGAGCCTGCAGAAACCTCAGGCCGCGCGCTGGTGCGAGCTGCAGATCCGACCCTTGAGCAGCGGGCGAGCACGTGCTTGCTGTGTGTCAGCTGTGTCACGCAGCTGGTGTGCAACAGCGTGCGGACGCTCCCCACGTGACTCTCACACTCTGCTGCGGGGTCTCAGGTTGTCGCGGTCGGCGCATCCCAGTGCTCGCTCAGAGCGCTGCAGTGGGCAGTTGACTACATTACACGCCCCGGCGACCACTGCCACGTCGTGCGCCAGCCTCCCATGCA
>JAABUZ0100009979.1_pt1 | contig 10675 bp, 17 predicted proteins | sample 5562091 | NCBI WGS metagenome assembly JAABUZ01 (sample SAMN12813069, study PRJNA571459) | rock metagenome | isolation source: Antarctica rocks | place: Antarctica: Victoria Land, Linnaeus Terrace sud | collected 2015-12-21 | reverse complement strand
GCGGCGCCCGTGCCGGTGCCGGGCAACGGCGGCGGCGGCGCGACTGCGCTGGCAGCAAGCGGGGCCGTGCGCGAGGCGTTCGGCAGCGCACCCGCGCGCCTGGGCGGCGCGCAGGACCTCGCGTCCGCGTTAGAGTCGGCATCACTGTCGAGCGGCGCGCGCTGCCGCTCTCAGGCTCTACCAGGTTTGAAGCCGTGCGAGTGCTTGGGGCTGGTGGCTTACTGCAGCTTGCACGGGTTCCAGGGCATGCGCATGAAGCAGAGGTGTTGCGTACGCAATGCACATGAGTGCAAGCGTTGAGCACTTCTTGAGCTGGTGTTGCGAGCAGGGCTAAATGTGTGCGTGCTCGAGCGCATCCCTGGCGCAGAAAGAGCATCGCACAACTTTGAAACCTTGCATAGAGTGCAGCTCTGCCGGGCAGGCGTGCGCGGGGGTGAGGACGCGGCGGCGCCAGGAGAGCAATGCACATCCTCTGCAATCACACCCTCCCGTTGCGGGCAGGCGTGCGCGGGGGCGAGGACGCGGCGGCGGCCGCCGCAGAGGAGGACGAGGAGGAGGAGGACCGCGAGACGCTGCACCGGCTGTGCCCCACGTACGCGACCGACATCAACTCGCCGCTGCGCCACGTCCGCACGCGCATCTACTTCACGTCCGAGTCGCACATGCACTCGCTCATCAATGTGCTGCGCTACTCGCACGCCGGTGCGCGCAGCGCAAGCCCTCGCTGCCAGTTAGGGCGCTGGCTAGGCTGCTTTACGTTGGCAAATCACTGAAAAGCAAGGAACATGTGATGTAGTGAAGTGGGCGCACTGGCATGTGAGAAGGCACCGCATGCGCGGCAGACATGCGCATGTTTGGCTGCACCGCGGATCGCGACTCATGCAGATGCTGCAGGGCGCGACTCTTGCAGATGCTGCAGGGCGCGAGGGCGGCGGCGACGGCGGGCTGGTGAGCGAGGACGCGATGCGCCGGCTGCGCGACACGACCGAGCTGGACTACCTTACGCACGTTGTGTTCCGCATGTACGAGAACAAGCGGTGCGCCCCGGCCGGCCCCTCCTCAGCAAGGCGCGGCAAGTCAGCGCAAGCGTCACTCCCCCAAACACGCCGATCCCTGCGTTGCATGCATGGATGGCCTGACCTCCGGCAGGCTGGCGGCAGCGCGGCCCACTGCTGCGGCACTGGTTAGGGTTTGGTCTACCCTGGCCAGGGTCTTGCCATTGTGCGATTGCAGGGTGCCGGTGGAGGATGCGGCGCGCTTCCGCGTGGAGGTGCTGTTCAGCCCGGGCGCCGCGCATAACCCGCTCGAGGTTGTGCCGCTGAAGCAGGACCACACGCTGCCGGTCGCGCCGCGCATGGCGCTGCACCGCGGCGCCGGCGACTTCGGCTCCGGCACGACGTGGGCGCGCCTGTCGGCGCTGCTCACGCCGCACGCGACGCCCGCCAAGGCGTCCACGTACACCTACTCCATGGTCTGACGGGCCCTCTCTCAGGGTATATGCAGGGTTCTTAGAGCATAGGGATAGGGTACACCTACTCCATGGTCTGACGGGCGCGCCCTCCCGGGCGTGCCGGGCCGCTCGCGAGGGGCTGGTGCTGTGCCGCTGCGGCAGGGCTCTTTGGGCTGGGTCGCCAGGTGGAAGCTTACGAACAGCACCCGGGCCCTCCTGGCAGGTTTCTGCATGCCATTGGTGGTGGCGCTCATCAGTGCAAACAAGATACCAAGTCGGGCTTGGGGCTCTGCATGGCGCTCTGTGCAGCGCTGGCTGCTGTGGGCACTGCTTCAGGATGCCACCCGCCCACCAGGGCTAGTTGCGGCGCTGAAGGGCATCGCTTGGTGGCCATGCCGCAGTGTTGACCTGTGGATGTGCCACTGACATGGCTCAGAATGAGCCCCTGCTGCTCAGGAGCAGCGGAGGGCTTGGAGTGTTGCTCTATGGTGGGAATTAATGCTTAGGTTGTCTATCATATTCGGTTATGATGTCTGCTCAGGATGCTCCATCACGCTCTCTTCTGGGCCTAGGGGGTGACAACACACAAAGAAGTGCGTGAGTCACGAATAAGCCATATTGGCTGAGCTGAAGCAGCCTGTGTGCTGTTGCTGTGAGTAGTACTAATTACACGTTAGATGACAGCAGTGGTGTGCACACACTTACTTGCATACAGGCAGAGAGAGCACGTTGCAGTTTATGTCAGGCATGAGGTCCAGCGCCCTGACCCTAAACCTATTAACTTCACTGCAAGGACGGGAGCAAGAGCTCGGCAGGTGCGGCCCCTCTACAGGCTCCCTGCCAGCAGGCTGAGTGCTCATGGTACAGTGCTGGGGACCCGTAAGCCCCAAGCTGGGCGCTCCTCATTGCATGTGCAGAGCAAGTGGCGGCGCTGCTGCTGTGAATCCTTCGGCCTGCATCCTGCAGGCCGCTCAACCCCAGCTCCAGCCCCACCCCCCACGCCATGGTCCTCCCCAACTCCATCTGCGCGCGCGCAAATCGCCAGAGCTTGTAAGACCATGCTGCTTGCTTGCCGAGCTCAGGTGGGCACGCCTGCACTTCTGTAGTACCCATGAGCATGCTGCGTCTGCGCAACACAGCAAGGCATGCATAGGACGAGCAATGCAGCTGCCACAAATGCCCGTCTCTGCAAAGCATGCAGGCTGCGGCAGGCGCCAGCGCCAGCACAGGGCTGCCTCAGGCGGCTCCCTGGGCTGCCACTAAGCAGGGCGCCCACCCGCCGCCGCCCCATCCGCCGCCGCCCCAACCGCCGCCGCCCCACCCGCCGCCCCACCCGCCGCCGCCGCCTGCGCGACAAGGGCGTGCATCACTAAGGGTTCTGCACAGCAGGGTGCATGTGCCTGTCCCCGTATTGCACGTGCCTGCAAGCACAGGTGCTTGCAAAACCACGAACGTACGATCCCGATGCACTTCCAGCCATGGCATGTGCCGTGGCCTCATGATTCAAACTGCGGCTGCACCACAAGGTGCAAGCACGGCCGCATATTAGGTGCAGCCTGTAGGTGCTACGCGTGCACTCGCGCACCCAGGATGCGGCATCACTGCAGCACGCTGTGCACGCACCTCCCCACCAGTTATCCGTGCGCGCCGGCGCCAGCATGCGCTGCGAGGACGCGTCGACGAACAGCACGCAGCTGCCCAGGCGCAGGTCGGCGCCCGCCGGCCGCGACAGCAGCGCCGGCCCGGCCCCGGCGGTGTGGTCCGCCACCAGGCGCTCCGCCGTGCCGCTGGCCGTGGGCAGCGCCGCCGTGCCGTCGACCGGGAGGACCTTGACCTGCATGCGTCAGCAGAGCATCGTATGCATGAATCCAGGAGGCTGCTGCGCGCTTGAGGTTGTAGCCTCATATTAGTATAAAGGGTGGGATAGGGTCAGGGTTTAATCTTAACCCTATTCTGCTGGTGAGACATTGAACAGATGCAGCACGCGACCGTGCAGCACAGCTGTCTGGTGCTGAGTCAACTTGGCCCCGAGCCGGGCCCCCGCGCCTTGAAGGTGAGCGTCGGCAGATCGGAGCCGAGCGGGTGCGGCTCGTAGCGCGGCTCCGACAGCAGCAGGAGCATGTCCGATGAGTTGCCGGCGCCGGCCGCGGCGTTCTCTGGCTCAGCGCGCAGGACCGCCACGGGGCTGCCCAGCCACTCGCCGTGCTGCGGCACCATCGCGCTGCCCTTGCTTGTGTTGGCAAATGCGTCTGCGACCACAAGCGCAGTGTTCACCACCCATGAAGCTGCTGTGTTAGTGATGACAGTCTGTGTGATGATACGGCGCGTCAAGGGATGTGCCTCTACTGCGCGCAGTGCTTGGTGCCTAGCAGTGCTCGGGCAACACATGCACAATCTCCCTATCAGCATGGGAATGAGGGATCGACATATTCTTCCAAACGCTCACAGTAAGCGCTCCTGCGCTTGTGCACATGCACTGGGCAAACCATTCAGCATGGAGCAAGCACATGTAGCCAGAAACCATGCATGTGCAAGGGTTGCAGTGGGGAGGCTGCGGCTGTACATGCCGCAGACTGCCATCTGGCAGTCGCAGGGCGCCGCATGTGTGCCGGCCACTGCAAGGCCCAACAGCGCCGCTATGCCCCGCGCGTCAGGCCTGCGTGCGGCCTGGGACTGGCGCGCGCGCCTATGCGCAGCGCCCCGGCCGCGTTGCCAGCCGCGAGGACGGGGACGACAGCCGGCGCGCCCGCCAGCATCAGCTGCGAGGGCGTCAGCAGGCCGCCGCGCGCCACGACGACGAACAGCGTGTCGGCCACCGGCGCGGGCAGGCCGGGGCCCGGCGCGTACGCGCGTGAGGCGGCGGCGGGCGCCTGCGCCGCCGGCAGCGCGCCGAGTGCAGCCGGGGAGCCCGCGCTCGCGGCTGGGTCAAGGGGGCGGCCGCCTGTGCGCGCTCGCGTGCGCCTTTATCAGCTGGCCGGCCCTTGCATGCGCACTGTGTGGAGGAAATGCTCCTCGCACGTCAGGCATGCCCTGATTAGGGCATCTCCTCGACTCCTCTGCCTGCCCTGCCAAAGTGCAGTGCTGCATGACGTGAGCGGCGGTGCAAGCTTCAGCATGCCCCGGTCTTAAACCATACGCTTGAGACACGCGCAAGCTTGGGACAGCGCAGGGGTGGTGTGGCTGCAGCTCCAGGCCAGCACGCCTAAGCCTGCCACCTCATGTTCTAAACCGCCTGATGCAAGGACAGGTCAGCCTGCAGCTCTCCTAGGAGTGCAGCCATCAGACACGCCTTTACTGGCCAAACACCCAGCTGCGTGAGATCGTATGCTGCGCTTATGCGCCAGCTGTGTAGCCAACAGACCCGTTAGCACGTACAAGAGGGAGGCTTGCACATCCAGTGCATGTTGGTCGGACACTCACCTGCCGTACTGGCTGCAGCAGCAAGCAGCACCACCACCACGCAGAGCGCCCTGCATCAGGTAATGCGTCAGCACGTGTCTGTCACCTACTGAGCGTAGGTCAGGCACTTAGTCAGAGCTGCCGGAAGCATGCCGTCCATGTGATAGCACTACTACCCACACTGCTACGGTAGCAGCAGAAAGTGACAACAGCTGGGCGCGTGCGCGGACCTGCTTTCCATCCTGGTGTGGCTTCAGCACACACACACAGCAATCTTGATGTTGCTCCTGCGCACTCTGCCTCAAAAGACTGAGCTTTCCCTGGGGATGAAGAAGCAAGGAGGATGCTTTGCACTTCAGGGTCAGGGCATGGACTTGGGGGTTTGGTCCTGCTGGAGAGCAAATCTGGACTGGCCACCACTGAGAAAGGGAACCTGCCTTGCCAATAGCAGTCTTACATAGTGGTGCACAGATTCAATACACAGATGCTGCTGCAAGCCTCCTCACGGCTAGGCACTTCGTAACAGGTCATAACAGGAGGTAGCGGGACACCACTGTGCCACCAGTACCGCGTATGTACAACACAGCATCATTGCCAGCAGCCTGTTACGACCGTCAGACTGCGCACAGCAGCACTCACACACACCCCCCATGCAATTGACCTTGCATCCCTTCCCGCACGCGCACGCTGCCCTGGCTCAACCCCAGTAGCTCCAACCATAGTATGGCGCGCCATAATGGCCGTAGTATCCTGGCCCGTCACCCCACGACCACCCGTGCCACTACTTCACCTGTGCCTTGGCGCCCAGCGCCTGCGTGTTCTGGTCAACGCCGCCAGCCGGCGGCGACGTGAGCGCGCGCGCGCGCGGTCCCGCCGCGGCGTCCTACGCCAGGCGCGACGCGACGCCGCCGCTGATGGGCAGCGCCGTGCTGTTATCCAGCGGCAGGATGCGCGCCTGCCCGGCAGACCACCTAATGGGTCGGGGAGGGTTGTAGGCATTTGCAGCCAGCGGCTAGCAGCTCCAGCTCCCATGCGAGCTGTTTTGTTTGCGTCCGGGTGCAATGTCACATGGCCAGGAGGAGCCGCATGCTGCGGCTCGGTAGAGATGGAAAGGGGCATGCCTTGAAGGTGAGCGTGCGCGTCTCCTTGACATAGCGCGGGCTGGACAGCAGCAGCAGTACGCTGGTGGCGTTGCCGGCGGCCGACGCGTGCAGCACCACCACCGGGCGGCCCAGCTTCTGGCCGTCATCGTGCACGAACAGGGCGCCGGAGGTGTCGTTGGCAAAGCTCTCTGCAGAGCGTGCATGTCCGCATCAGGCCTCCGGCGCCCACAGTGCCAGCCTCAGTGCCCAGACCCTTGTGTGCGCCGTGCAGCGCAGCGCAGTCAAGCCTGCCGCATGCTTGGGCAAGCACCCCGTCCTAGACATGATTTACATGTCTGCAGAGCGCCGGGGGTCGAGGACGCGCGACATGTGGGTGGCGCCGCTCTTACAGGTCATCGGTGACGAACGTGGCGACGCTGGATGCCAGTGAGCGTCAGGCTGCTGGGCGTGAGCGCCGCGGCTGGCGCCGAGAACATGGTGAAGACCATGTCCGCCTGCCGCGGCATGGCGGGCGCCTACGGCGCGGCCGCGGCCGCGGCGGACGTGTCGGGGAGCGCATCCGCGCGCGGCACGCTCAGGAGCACGTCCCGCGCCCTGCGCATGTCACCCTCATGCCTGAGGGTTAGGGTTACTGAGCATCAGTAACTTGCTCCAGAACCATGCTTCAGAGCGCATGCCGCACCCCTGCGCTTGTCACCCTCGTGCACACAGCGTGTCACTGCTGTTTGAACGAAGCGCCTCCTTAAGTGGCCTGGCCTACTCGTGTCCAGCACTGCAGATACTGTGCACTTCAAGGGGGCGCGCCAGACACATGGGCGATGCAGAGCATCGCGAGGGCAGCTGCAAAGCACTTCATCTGTAGCTGCCGGACGTGTGTCAGCGCTCTAAGCTTGGTCATGCGCAAATCACGCAATGCGTGCAAGCTCGCGCGCTACGGCGCTCCTGAAGGTCAGCAGCAAGGAGGGTGGCAGAAGCCTCAAGCCGCAGCTGGGTAAGAACCGTCTGCGCACGCGCAAACGCTTATATAGTACATGATATATAATACATGTGAGCATGCAGCAGCTCTGTGTCTCAGAAGGAGGGTGCATTGATCGTGTGGACTGCTTATATATTGCATGCAGCACGGATCACACGGCCGACAGTGCTGCACAGCAATTATGTTTATTTGATTATCTACAGCAGGCTGGGTGAACTGTGAGCTGCAGCTTACCCGTCAGTTCCGTAGATGGTGTCCGTCTTTTTCCCACGTCAACAGGACTTGATCGAGTTGATGAGTGGTCGCTCAAGGCTTGAGAGTGCCTTGTAACCGCTGCAATTAGGGTGCTTGCACAGGTGTTGCCTTCGGTAGCTTCTAAGCCTGTGTGGACTTGGAGCTGTGTGGGTGGCTAGCTAGCAACTCGCTGGTTCCCTGTGATTGCCATACACGCAGCAGGACCTCTAGAGCGCTGCCTAGCAAGCCCTTGATCAGCGTGTTCGCAGACCGCCAGGCCTCGCCCTACAACAGAAGGTGTGGCGCTTGTGGCTTGGCCACAAACCTTCTGTGCATAGCTTAGCCGGGTTCGCCTCGTGGCAAGCGCGGGGGTTTGCTGCCGGTGTGCGCTGCGCTGGCAGGCCTGGGACAGCGTCGCTGAGCGCGTGCTGCTGCGCGCAGGGGACGCTTGCCCGCGTGCGCGCGGCCCGCGCTCGCATGGCGTATCAGCCGGGGTACCCCGGCGCGCCGGGCGCCTACCCGCAGCAGTACGGCGCGCCGTACGGCCACCCCGGCGGCGCCCCGCAGCAGTATGGGCCGCCGCCGGGCTACCCGCAGGCCGGGCCGCAGGCCTACTACGGGGCAGCGCCCGCCCCGCCGCAGCCCGGGTACCCAGCACAGCCTGGCTATGCGCCCGCACCGGGGTATCCCATGCAGCAGCCGCAGCCGTACGGGTACCCGCCGCCGCAGCAGTATGCCCCGCAGCCCTACGGGGCGCCGCCCTACCAGGCCGCCCCGGCGCCGGCCTACGGGCCGCCCATGGGTGCGCGGCCCCGGCCAACCCATTGACGGAGCCAACGGGCGGGCTTGCTGTCTGCCGAGCTGAAGTGCGAGTGCGTGCTTAGAGTTTGCAACCTGCACTTTGCAAGGGGCTCAGCTGGCACCGCGCATTCCCTCAGCAAACGTGCCGGCGTGCCGCACCAGGCTGGGGTTGCATGGTGTTGCAGCCTGCTGGAATGTGGGCTCGTCAACCTTGATGGGCAACAGGCTCAGGCTCGCACGTGTGGCAGGGTGGCTGACGTGGGTGCGTGGCACGGCGCAGTGGTGCAGCAGCAGGCGCCGGTGCCGCAGAAGACGGGGGGCGGCTACGTGGCGCCGCTGCTGGCGGGCGGCACGGGCCTGCTCGCAGGTGCTGCCCCGGCGCTGCGCGGTGGTGGCGCAGCTGAGCAGCAGGTTGCCTTGATGGAGTGAGAGAGGCGACGGCGCGCCCGGTATCGAGCATGCTTGCCGAGCACATGAGCCTGCTACGCGAGCCGTTGCCAGGCTCGCCGGCTTGTTGCACTGACAGCGCTGGGCTTGCGCAGCATGCTCGCGCTCTCCTCAGCCTGGTACCTGCGGCAGCGCCCGCACGACCTCGGGCTCTCCAGAATGGATGTGCCCTGGACCGCAGGCACCATGCTGGGCGAGGCACTGGCGAGCCACGGCGGCGGCGGCGGCGGGTACGGCGGCGGCGGGTTTGGCGGCGGCTATGGCGGGGGCATGGGCGGGGGCATGATGCCAGACCAGACGACCATCATTGAAAACAATTACTATGGCAACAGCGGTGGCGGCGGCGGCAGCGGCGGCGGCGGCGGCGGCGACTGGGGGGGCGGCGGTGGTGACTACGGCGGGGGCGGGGATGACTTTGGCGGGGGCGGGGATGACTTTTAGTGCCTCAAAGATAGTGCCACGTTGGCTTGTGGAGGTGTTACTTAGGTGGTTCTGAGTAGTGTGAAGAGCTCTGTCATTGCGAAGGTGCTCTGCATGTATGTGTTACCAGGGCGGGCACTGGACTTGACGATAATAGATGACAGCTCTTGTACTTGTACATGAGTAGGCTGCAGTTCTGACCGCACTTGGCGTTGGTTAAAACGTTGCTTGCCGCAAGATCACTAAGATCCACACTAAGTGGGTGAGCAAGGACATAGTGCCTGGCCAGGTTGTTTCAGAGATGTGCATGTGCCGCGTTGGTGCCAGGGTGCAGGCGCGGCCCGTTAGTGGCAGGTAGACGCACTAGGGGCAGCGGTTTTGACTGCACGCGTGGATTCTATGCTGCTCACAAGACAGAGCTTGCCTCGAGATGCGTTGCAGGGCTGTCAAGATTTACGCGCAGTGCTGCGCTAACTTGCATTGCCGCCCTGCACGGGGAGCGTGGGATCACACGCAGACAGGAACAGGCGATACAGATGCGGGGCATTGCTGCACGTCAGAGTTCAGCACGCCCTAGGGCGCATAAGGAGGAGGACAACGACCAAGACCCACCCCAGAACACCGCCCCGGGACCCGCCCCGCAACCCCTCTCTGCCTCCGCCCAGTGCCGCCAAAGTGGGGCGGTGTTGCGGGGCGGGATGAGCCGGTGTTGCGGGGCAGGGCTGAGCCGGTGTTTGCGGGGCGGGCCAATGTCGTTCTCCTCCTCCACCCTTGTTAAAGGTCTGCGCCTGCGTCTGCGCGGCGGACGAGCGCAAAGCCTTGGAACCCCACGTGGGAGATCGAGCAGCCGCGCGTCGCGAAGCGCAGGCGGAACCAGCAGGACTGGCAGCTGCAAGTCCATCTCACAGTAGCGCCTGGTGTGGTCCTGCGCTGGCAGCGCTGGCACGGATGACGCAGCAGCCTGCTGCTCATGCACGTGCGTGGCTGCCAAAGCCCGGCCCGCCGTTCTCCTCCCATGCAGGCGCATGATGGTGCTGGTCAGCCCAGCGGAGCAGTCTGACACGCGTGCGCGCACAGTTTGAGCTCTCTGTGCTCGCTGGCGAGCTGTTCAAAACTCAGCGGCAGCCGCGACGAGCGCTATGACCACACCATGCGCTACTGCGAGGTCTACTCGCAGCTGCCCTTCTAGGCACCCTGCGCTTCGCGCCGCGCGGCGACACGATCATTTTCTTGGTGTCCAAGGCCTGCTCCTCCGCCGCGCTCTTCGTCCGCTGTCTCCTGACTTGAAAGTCAAGTCAGTGTGTACAATACGAGCCCTGAACCTGGCAGAAAGGGCGAAAGTTCTGGCCGCCTCGGACTGGAGCGCATCCATCGCTTCCATCCGTGCGCCAATCCTCGCAGACTGACCGCCATGGCGTGCTCACACCTTGCCAGCAAGGTGAGCCTCAGCGCCTGTCCATGCCTGTTCAAAGCGGCCAGCCCTAACTTGTTGCCTGTGCGCATTCCCGATCTGAGCGCCGCCTGGGGGCCCGCAGGCCACCCTGGCCGCCCTGCCCACCAGCTTCAAGGGCGCTACTCGGCAGACCCGCCACCGGCAGGCACGGAGCACTCAGTTGGCCCTGTGGCTGGCAGAGCCCGCAGCCTCACCTCGACCCCCTCCCCTGTCACTCTTGCAAGGCAGAGCAAGGAGTGTACTGAACACGCCCTCCGGCGCGTGGGAGGCTTGCCAGCCTGGTGGAAAGCGAGGGGCGATCTGGGCGGGTGCAGGCCGGCCATGTGGTGCTGCGCATCAGCGCGCTGGCGCAGCGGGCAGAGTACATCTGGGCGGACGGCCTGGAGGGCTCC
>JAABUZ0100009976.1_pt1 | contig 10682 bp, 3 predicted proteins | sample 5562091 | NCBI WGS metagenome assembly JAABUZ01 (sample SAMN12813069, study PRJNA571459) | rock metagenome | isolation source: Antarctica rocks | place: Antarctica: Victoria Land, Linnaeus Terrace sud | collected 2015-12-21 | reverse complement strand
CGGGGGGGCCGGGCCCCCCCCCGGCGCCCCACCACCCCCCCCCCCCGCCCAAACCCGGGGGGGGGGGGGGGCCCCGGCCGGGCGGCCGCCCCCCGCGACGCGGTCATGTCCATACTCTTACTCTACATGGGGGGTCGATGGTGACGGGGACCTGCGGGTCGGAGGGGTGGGGGTCCACGCTGAGGAACTGGCCCTGCGCGGGGCTGTACTCCCGCGCCCGCATGGCGTACGTCTGTGGCCCGGCGTCGTACGGCTGCCCCGCGTAGCCGAACGGCGTCGCCGCTTGCAGGCCCGCCAGTTGAGCCATGCCGGCGTTGCCCGTTGTGCTGGGACGTGCGGCGCCCCAGGCGTCGTAGGTCCCCGCCCCGAGCACGGCGTTGTTCTGGTCCGTGGCCAGGCGCACGCTGCCCAGCAGGTCCGTCGCCAGGTAGGCGCCGCGGTTGGTGCTCGGGTTGTAGGCCGTCAGCGGCGCCTGCCCCGCGCCCGGGTCGAGGTAGGCATAGTCCGCTTGCCCGTCGCTGGCCACGCTCGACAGCCCGCCCACCAGGTCCTGCGCCTGGCTGCGCACCTGCCACGTCGGCGTGCCCTGCTCATACGAGCGCAAGCGGTCGCCCTGCCCGTCGTTCACGAGGGAGAGGTTGGTACCGGGGCCGGTCACGCCCGTCAGCTGCCCCAGGTCGTTGTAGCTGCTGACGGTGACGCCGCTCGGCCCGCTGGCGCTGGTCTGGTTGCCGTTGCCATCGTAGCCGTACACGGTCGCGCTCAAGCCGGTCGTGCTCGTCAGCAGCTCATCCGCCGCGTCGTAGCCGTTCGCCGTCACGCTCGTCCCGCTCAGCGGGCTGGTCCCCGTGACCAGCAGCCGGTTGCCCGCCGCGTCGTACTGATCCTGCTCGCCGCTCCCGTCGGGGTACAGCGCGCTGACCAGCCGTCCCGCCCCGTCGTAGCCGTAGCTCGTGGTGCCCTGGCCGTTCCGCAGCGCGCGCCGCTGCCCCGCCGCGTCCAGTGTCGCCGTCTGGCTGAAGATAGTGGTGGTCCCCGACAGGTCCGTGGTCCCGGTCAGCCGCCCTGCCCCGTCGTAGCTCCACTGGGTCACGGCCCCGCTCGGCGACCGCTGCCCCGTCAGGTTGCCCGCCCCGTCGTGGGTCAGGGTGTCCGTGCTCCCGTCCGGCAGCGCCACCGCCGTGGGCCGCCCCGCCGCGTCCAGCGTCCAGCCCTCCGTCCGCCCGTCCGGGTAGGTCAGGCTGATCCGGTTGCCCGCCCCGTCGTACCCATAGCGCAGGTGCAGCGTCACCGGGCTCGGCACGCCCGGCGTCGCGGTCGGGCTGCTCGTCGCCGTCGCCGTCGGGCTGCTCGTCGCCGTCGGGCTGCTCGTCGCCGTCGCCGTCGCGGTCGCGTTCGCCGTCGGGCTGCTCGTCGGCCGCGGCGTGGCAGTCGCCGTCGCGCTGCTCGTCGGCGTCCTCGTCGGCGTCGCCACCGGCGCCTTCGTGGCCGTTGCGGTCGGCGTGCGCGTCGCGGTCGGTGTCGCCGTCGCCGTCCGCGTGGCCGTGGCCGTCGGTGTCGCCGTCCGCGTGGCCGTCGGTGTCGCCGTGCGCGCGCTGTTCGGCCCGGCCGGCGCGCGCCAGACGCCGGCGACGCGCGGGCCGACGCTGCCCCCCTGCGCGCCCCGCCCTGCCCCCGCAACGACCGCCCGCGTCCGTGGCGCCTGCGCCGCGGCCGGCGCGCCCCCAGCCGCTCCCGCCCCCGCGGGCAGGGGCGTGGTGGTGCGGAGGGACGCTCTCCCTCCGCCAACAGCCCGCACCACGCGCGGCACGGCCGCCAGGCGCGGCTGCGCGCCCAGCGCAGCGGCCACCCCCCCATCATCAGCGCCGTGCCCGCCGTGCCCACCGCCTGCGTCATCAGCGCCATGCCCGCCATGCCCGTCATGCCCGTCGTGCCCGTCGTGCCCGTCGTGCCCGCGGCCTGCATCCCCACGGGGACCGCCCGCCCCCGCACCGCCCGCACCACGTTGTTGCCCGTGTCCGCGATGTACAGCGTCCCCGCCGCGTCCACCGCCACCCGGAACGGCCCACTCAGGTGCGCCTGCCCCGCTGGCCCTCCGTCCCCGCTGTACCCCGCCACGCCCGTCCCCACCACCGTGGTGATCGCGCCGCTCGCCCCCACCGCCCGCACCCGGCTGTTGCCGTCGTCCATGATGTACAGCGTGCCCGCCCCGTCCAGCGCCAGCCCGCGCGGCGAGGCCAGCGTCGCCGCCGTTGCCGCCCCGCCGTCGCCCCCGAAGCCCGACGCCCCGCTGCCCGCCACCGTGGTGATCACGCTCGCGCTGCTCACGCCTCCCGGCGCGGGGACGCACGCCGCCCCCGTCGTCGCCGTGGCGCTCAGCGCCGCCGTGCTCGTGACGGTGCGCGCGGGCAGCGCCGCCCCGCCCAGCCCCCCCGCCGTCTCCGTCAGGTCGATCGTCCGCCCCAGCGCGTCGCGACACCACGTCACTTGGCTGTCCGCCGTGTCCAGCCACCGCGGCTGCCCGTTCGCGTCGTAGCCCCGGTAGACTACGCTCCCGTCCGTCGTGGTCGTGGTGACGGGCTGGCTGTCCCCGTCGTAGCCCGTCCGCGCCACGTGCCCGGCGCCGTCGGTCACCACCACCGCATTGCCCAGGGCGTCGTAGCCGTAGCTCGTGGCCCGTCCCAGGGGATCGGTCGCCGTGAGCACCCGCCCGTCCGCGTCGTAGGCCCGCGCCCGCGCCTGCCCGTCGGCGTCGGTCAGCCGCACCGTCCGCCCCAGCGCGTCGTACCCGTACCCGGCCGCGTCCCCCGCCCCGTCCGTCACCGCCACCGTCCGCCCCAGCGCGTCGTAGCCGCTCGTCGTCGTGTCGCCCAGCGCGTCCGCCGTCGTCACCAGCTGCCCCGCCGCGTCGTAGCCGCTGGTGGTCACGCGCCCCGCCCCGTCGGTCACGATGACGGCCTGCCCCAGCGCGTCGTAGCGCGTGCTCGTCGTGTCGCCCAACCCGTCGGCGCTCCCCAGCACGCGCCCCGCCGCGTCGTAGCGCGTGCTCGTCCCGCGCCCCGTCGGGTCCGTCACCCGGATGACCCGCCCCAGCGCGTCCCGCGTCGTCGTCGTCCCCTGCCCCAGCGCGTCGATCATCCCGCTGGGCCGCTCCGCCCGGTCGTACAGGTCCGTCGTCAGCCCGCCCAGCGGGTCAAGCGTCGCCACGCGGTTGCCCGCCCGGTCGTAGCCGTACCGCGTCACCGCGCCCCGCGCGTCCGTGCGCGCCACCAGGCGTCCCGCCGGGTCGTAGCGGCTGGTCGTGGCAAACCCCCGCGCGTCGGTCACGGCCACCGCGCGCCCCAGCGCGTCGTAGCCGTAGGCCGTGGCATGGCCCAGCGCGTCGGTCCCCGTCAAGAGCCGCCCTGCGGCGTCGTAGGCGCTGTGCGTGGCCTGCCCCAGCGCGTCCGTCACGACCACGGTCTGCCCCAGCGCGTCGTAGCCGTAGGCGGTCTGGCCGCCCAGCGCGTCGGTCGCGCTCAGCAACCGCCCCGCACGGTCGTAGCGGCTGCCCGTCACGTCGCCCAGCGCGTCGGTCACGGCCACGGTGCGGCCCAGCGCGTCGTAGCCGTAGGCCGTGGCATTGCCCAGCGCGTCGGTCGCGCTCAGCAAGCGGCCGGCCGCGTCGTAGGCGGAGTGCGTGGCGTGACCCAGCGCGCCGGTCACGGCCACGGTGCGCCCCAGCAGGTCGTAGCCGTAGCCGGTGGGGTTGCCCAGCGCGTCGGTCGCCAGACGCAGCCGCCCGTCCGCGTCGTAGGCGCTCCGCGTGGCGTGACCCAGCGCGTCGGTCACGGCGATGGTGCGGCCCAGGGCGTCGTAGGCGCTCCGCGTCACATTGCCCAGCGCATCGGTCACGGCCACGGTCCGCCCCAGCGCGTCGTACCCCGTCCCCGTGCCGCTGCCGTTGGGATCGGTGCGCTGGGTCTGCCGTCCCAGCGCGTCGTAGCCATAAACGGTCGTATTGCCCAATGCGTCGCTCCGCGCGGTCAGGCGGTTGTCCGCGTCATAGCGGCTGCGCGCCACCGCGCCCAGCGCGTCGGTCATCGCCAGCGTCTGGCCCAGCGGGTCGTAGCCGTACACGGTCTGGTTGCCCAGGGCGTCGGTCGCCGTGACCAACCGCCCCGCCAGATCGTAGGCGCTGCGCGTGGCGTGGCCCAGCGCGCCGGTCACGGCAACCGTGCGGCCGAGGGCGTCGTAGCCATACCTGGTGGGGTTGCCCAGCGCGTCGGTACTGCTCAGCAAGCGGCCGCCCGCGTCGTAAAAGCTGCCCGTCACCGCGCCCAGGGCGTCTGTCACTGTCACGGTCCGGCCTAAAGCGTCGTAAGCGTAGCTCGTCGGGTTGCCCAGCGCGTCTGTGCTGCTCAGCAGCCGTCCCGCCGCGTCGTAGGAACTGTGCGTGGCGTGGCCCAGCGCGTCGGTGACGGCGATGGTGCGGCCCAGCGCGTCGTAGCCGTAGCCCATGGGGATGCTCAGCGCGTCCCACGCGGTCTGCAGCCGCCCGTCCGCGTCGTAGCTGCTCGTCGTCACGTTGCCCAGCGCGTCGGTGACCGCCACGGTCCGCCCCAGCGCGTCATAGCCGTAGGCGGTCTGATTGCCCAGCGCGTCGGTCGCCGTCAGCAGGCGCCCGCCCGCGTCGTAGGCGCTCGCGGTGACGTGCCCCAGCGCATCGGTCACGGCCACCGTCTCGCCCAGCGCGTCGTAGCCGGTCTGCGTGACATTGCCCAGCGCGTCGACCTGCGTCAGCAACCGTCCGTCGCCGTCGTAGGCGCTTTGGGTCACGTTGCCCAGCGCGTCGGTCACCGCCACGGTGCGGCCCAGCGCGTCGTAGCCGTAGGTGGTCGTCGCGGCCAGCCCGGTCCCCGCCGCCGTGGTCACGCTGGCCACCCGTCCGGCCAGGTCATAGGTGTAACGCGTGGCCCGTCTGGAGGCGTCGTCGGTCTCCCGCAACTGCCCCGCGCCGTCATAGATGTTGAGCACGGTGCGCGCGCCAAGCGCGTCGGTGCTGCTGACCAGCCGCCCGTCGCCGTCGTCGTAGTTGTTGGTCACGCCGCCCAATGGGTCGGTCACCGCCACGGTCCGCCCCAGCGCGTCGTAGCCGTAGGCGGTGACGTTGCCCAGCGCGTCGGTCGCGCTGACCACTTGCCCCGCGGTGTTGTAGGCGCTGCGCGTCACGTCGCCCAGCGCGTCCGTCACCGCGACCGTGCGGCCCAGGGCGTCGTAGCCGTACTGCATGCTCCGCCCCAGGCCGTCGGTCTGCGAGATCAGCCGCCCCAGCCCGTCATAGGCGCGCGTGGTCTGGTGGCCCAGCGCATCGGTGGTGGTCAGCGGGCGCCCCAGCGCGTCGTAGGCGGTACTGGTGACGTTGCCCAGCGCGTCCGTGGTGGTCACGGGATCGCCCGCCGCGTCGTAGCGGGCGGTGGTCTGGTGGCCCAGCGCGTCGGTGGCGGTCAGCGGGTCGCCCTGCCCGTCCACCCCGTAGGACGTGGCCGCGCCCAGCGCGTCGCTGGCCGTGAGCAGGTCGCCCTGTGCGTCGTAGCCGTCGGCCGTGGTATAGCCGTTGGCGTCCGTCTGGCCCGTCAGGTCGCCCTGCGCGTCGTACTGGCTCGCGGTGCGGTTGCCCAGCCCGTCCACGGCCAGCGTCTGGTCGCCGTTGCCGTCGAACGCGCTATTGGACGAGACGGTCCCCTGCGGGGCGGCGACGGAGTTGCCCACGGCGTCGTAGGTCGCGTCGACGGCCTCCGCGCGCGTGGTCCCCGCCGCGTCGCTGCTGTAGCGCAACCGGCCGTGCGCGTCGTAGTAGTCCTGGCGCTGCCCGCCCAGCGGGTCGGTCACCACCGTGCCCACGGCCGGTCCGGTCCCCGACCCCTGCGTGGCGCCGTTGTAGCTGAAGCCCATGGTATTACCCAGCGGGTCGGCCACGGCGGCGACCCGCCCGGAGGCGTCGTAGGTGATGGCGGTGGTGGCGCCGAGCGGGTCGGCCACGCTCGTGAGCAGCCCCGCCGTGTAGGTGTAGCGCGTGGTCGCGCCCAGGGGGTCGGCCACGCTGGTCAGTAGCCCGCCGCCGTAGCCGTAGCGCCAGGCGCGTCCCAGCGGGTCGGTCAGGCTGGTGATCAGGCCGCCCGCGAGAGCCATGGTCAGGCTCCGCCCCGTGGCCCCGTCGGTCACGGTGATGGCGCTGCCGTCGGCGGCGTACCCGAGCGTTGTGACGTTGCCGTGGTGGTCGTGCAGCTCGCTGAGGCGGCCCCAGTTGTCGAACACGGCGTAGCAGCCGCGCTGGCAGTAGGTGACGCGGAACTGCCCTCCACTCGGGCTGCCCGTGCCGGGGACGCCCGCGCCGGGCGCGCCCGCGTTCGCCGTGTAGGTCAGCGGGTCCTCGCTGCCCGGCGGCGTCCGGTAGGCCAGCGTGCTCGGGTCCTGGGCGTAGGTGACCTGCCGCCCGTCCTCCAGCGTGTGCGTCACGCTGGCGGTGTGCCCGTCGTCGCCGAACGACAGGTGCTCGAAGTAGGTCGAGGTCCAGCCGGGCCCGAACGGCCCCGCCGTGGCTCCCAGGCCGGTCCCGCCCGTGGCGCCGACGCCGCACCGCGCGTTGTAGTAGCGGGTCAGGGCCAGCGGGATGCCCGTGCTGGGCAGCGGAGCGAGGTCGGTAGCCACGCTCAGGTAGTCGCCCGAGGCGGTGTTGACGCCGTCGACGCGGGCCTGCGGCTCGGGGTTATGCCCGCTCTGCGGGCCCACGCCGCCCACGCCGAGCTGGCAGGGCAGCGTGGGCACGTCGGGGTCCACGGCTACCGCCGCGCTGGCCGTCCCGCTGAGCGCGCCCGTGGCTCCGGCCGCGACGGCGCTAAAGGTCACGTCGTAGGCGCCGGGCGCGACGACGGCGCCGTTGTTGTCCTTGCCGTCCCACACCCACCCGTCGCGCTGCCGGCTGCTGCCCCTGTCGATCGTGCGGATGGGCGCGCCCGAGGCGTCGAACACGCCCACGGTGACGGTCAGCGCCGTCTGGGCGAAGGTGGGATCGGACGGCGGTCCCAGCACGGTCCCGCTCAGCGCAACGACCTGGCCGCCCTGCGGGAAGAAGTCGCCCGGCGTCACGCCGGCGCTCCACTGCAGCGCCCCGCCGGTCCCCGGCAGCAGCAGTTGCCGCGTCAGGGTTACCGGCGCGGTCCCCGCGGTCGTACTGGAGACGGTCAGGGTGTAGGGCACGCCCGTGGTGGCGAGGACCGGCGCGGCCCACACGCCAAAGGCGGCCCGCGCGCTCCCGCTGAGCGCGCCGACCGAGAGCGTGGCCGAGGTCGCGGTCGTGGTGGTCACGCCCTGGGTGAAGGAGAGGCCGGGCGGCAGGGTCAGCGTGACCTGCACGCCTTGTTGGGCCGCCACGGCGGTATCCGTCAAGAGCGCGGTGATGCTGAAGGGGTCGGTCAGGTAGCCGCCCAACCCGTCGGGCGCCAGGGCCGTCGGCGCCTGGGCGTCGAGCAGCAGCGGGCTCGTGGCGTCCTGCCAGTCCCCGTCGTTGTAGGCGCTGGTGTAGAAGACGGTCCCTTGCGACGGGTCCACCGCGACGGGACTGCACGACCCGGGCGGCATGTTTGTGTTCGCCCACGTCGCGCCGCCATCGACGCTGCGGTAGACGGGAGCGAAGCACCCTCCCGACCCTTCGAGCAGCGATGGGTAGGCCGGATCGATCGCGACCCCGCTGAACGTCGTGCCGTTCGGAAGCCTGCTGGCCGTCCCGTTGAGGACGGCCCAATGCGCCCCCCCGTCGACGCTCTTGAGCTCGCCCTGACTCGTGCCCACGTACAGCGTCGGCGTCAGCGCGGTGGTCGGGTCAAGGCTCAGGCCCGTCGGATCGGAGCTGCTCGCCGTGCCCATGAGATACCTCCAGGTCGCGCCCCCATCGGCGCTCTTCCAGACCCCGGCCGCCCACGTGGTGTTGGCGGGGACGAGCGCGAAGAGGGTCCGCGGGCTCGTAGTCGCCACGACCAGGCCCGTCGTCACCGTGTTCGAGAGGCCGGTGACCGCCCAGGAGTTGCCCCCGTCATGGCTGACGTAGAGGCCGTTGGCCGCCGTCGTCCACAGGGTCGTGGGGTCGGTGGGGTCGACGGTCAGGGACGCGCTCTTCCCAGAGGCCTGGGCCGGCAGGTTGGCCAGTTGGGTCCAATACGCCGCGCCGTTCGTGCTGCCGTAGTTGGCCGTGCCGCCCTCGCCATTGGCCACGTAGAGGGTCCGCGGGTTGCTCGGCGCTGGCACGACCAGGCCCGCGGCGCCGAAGCCGGGGCCGAGCGTCGGCCCCAGTTGATCGGCTAGCGCCCACGTCTGGCCGTGGTCCGTACTCGTCCAGGGGCTGTCAGGGTAGTGGTCGCTGTAGAGCACGCCGTCCCCGCCCACGCTCGGCGGCCCGCCATCGGTGGCCCGGTTGTCGCTCTGCATCCAGGTCGCCCCGTGGTCCGCGCTCATGTACAACCCGTCGCCGCCCGCCCACACCGTCGTGCCGTCGGCGTGGAGAAGGCCGGTCAAGACGCTAGCCGTCCCGAGACCACCGCTCGGTCCGCCCGCGCTACGGGCACAGGTGGCGCCCCCGTCGGTGCTGCGGTACAGGCCGCCGCCGATGGCGGGCGCCGCGTACAGGTATCCGTTCGCCGGGTCATGCGCAAGGGCGTTCATGCTGTAGCCGGTCGGCAAGCCGCTCGCCGACCCCTGCCCGTCGATCTCGTTCCAACTGGCGCCGGCGTCCGTGCTCTGGTACACGCGGCCGCTGTTGGTCCCGACAAGTACGACCGTCGGCCCGCCAACCGTCGTGGTATACGCGATCAGCGCCCCACTCACACCGCTATCCGCCGGCTGGGCGGCGACCGCGCTCCACGTGTGCCCGCCGTCGGCGCTGCGCACGACGCCAAGGCCCTGGACGCCCGCATAGACCACCGTCGGCGACGCCGGGTCGACGGCGAAACTCTGGACGACGCGGTTCGTGTACGTCACCACCGGCGTGAACGTGGCCCCGCCGTCGGTGCTGATATCGATGGCGCTGCCGTTGGCGCAGTTGCTCAACCCGACCAGGATAGTGTTCTGCTGCCCTGGATTGGCCAGCAGGGCGTTGGGGCAGGGGATGCTCGCCCCGGTCGCCCACGTCGTTCCTCCATCGGTACTGCTGTAGAAGGCGCAGTTCGGACGGCAGTAATAGGGCGACGCGACGCTGTAGAGCTTATTGCTGGTGAAAGGATCGGCCGTCAGCAGCAGCCCGTTGCCGTTCCGCGGCTGCCAGGTCCGACCGCCGTTCTGGCTCTCCCACTCGGCGAAGTTTGTGCCCGTCCACATCGTCCCCGGCGTGTGCGCATCGAAGGCCAACCCATAGGCGAAGAGGGGCGGGCCGTTGGTCTCCGTCCACGCGTCGCCGGGCACGACCGGCGTGCCCGCGACGGCGGCCGGGCGGATCGCGACGGCGGCCGGGCGGATCGCGACGGATTGCACGGAGCCCGGGGGGGCGCGGGGCGCGCGGGGACGACCCGGAGGGGCCAACCCGCCGGGGCGCGGCCTTTGCCGGCTAGGCCAGCGAGGCCAGCGAGGCCAGCGAGGCCAGCGAGGCTACCAGCGGTCGGACCACTTGCCGTCGCGCCTCGAGCGTCACCACCGCGCCGCTATGGACCGTGGCCGTGACGGCAGCCCGCGCCGACAGGCCCCACACGTCCGCGTGCCGCCCATCGACGCGGAGGGCGCTGGAGGGGCCGAGGCGCAGCGCCCGCGCGCGGGCGCCGCTCCAGATATAGATGGTCGTGGCGTCGTAGCCGGTGATCGTGCCCTGGTAGGCGCCGTCCGCCGCCGGTCGCGGGACCATGGCTGTCATGGCTGTCGTGCCCACGCCGATACCCCAGGTCCGTCGCCCGAGCACGAACTGACGCGTCGCCCTACCGCGCCCTGCCGGGCGTCGCGGCAGCATCCGCAGCCACACCGTTAGCCGCTTGCGCGCCACCGGTTGGACACGGTGACGGGGGGGCAGTGGAGGGAGCGGCTCACTCAGTCGCGGGACCGTCGTGCGCGCCGGGGCTCCTGTTTGGGCGCCGTGCGGGTCGACCGCGCGGCCGCTGTTCCACGCCTCATCTCCGGTCGGGCGAGTGGCCGGACCCGCCGACCTTGCCGGCGACGCGATGGACAACGTGCCGGCGCTCGCGAACGCGGCGGAGGGGACGTGGATGTCGGAGGAGATGTGGCAGTTGTGTCGGACGGGGCGCCGCGCGACGCCGAGGGGATAGCCTGCCCGACCATCAGGACGACGAAGGTGAGCCAGGACAACACGGCGCGCCGCGGCATAGATCGCTCCAGGTGGTGGTCGTCGGGCGGTGGCCACATGCGCCATCGCCGGGAACGGTATCGACGTTTCGACCAATAGGTGTCGCCGCCACAAATGGGACGACACGACTACCAGAGCGGCCAGGAGAGAATAACCGCGACACGCCGCCGCGGGGAGACGCTGCCAGCGGAGGGTATCGTAGCATCTGGCTGCTCCCTTGTCAATAGTTCCTCAAACGGGGGGGTGTACCCCAAAAAAGTGAGGGGTCGGAAAAAGGGGTACCCTCCAAAGGGGCACGGGCGCTGAGACGCCCTTAGCGTGCCCGAGGAGGGTACCGATGGACAGAGTGGACCTGCCCGAGGAC
>JAABUZ0100009973.1_pt1 | contig 10685 bp, 12 predicted proteins | sample 5562091 | NCBI WGS metagenome assembly JAABUZ01 (sample SAMN12813069, study PRJNA571459) | rock metagenome | isolation source: Antarctica rocks | place: Antarctica: Victoria Land, Linnaeus Terrace sud | collected 2015-12-21 | reverse complement strand
GGTTCTCGTTTGCTACGGTCCCCAACAGTCCCTTCGCTTCCTCGAATCGCCCCGCTTCGAGCGCCCCACGCGCCCGAGCGAGGGCTCCGGCAAGTCGCCTGGCCCGTTCGGCCTCGGCGGCTTTTGCTTTGTCCGCCTCCTCGCGCCGGCGCCGTTCTTCCAGCAGGCGATCAAGGTCCAGTTGCGACGCAAGCTCTTCTGCACGCGCCTGCCAGTGGTTGACGGCATTAATCGCAGCCACCTCGGACCGCACGGCAATACGTCCGATCCGGGTCGCTTCGGCCCGGGCCTCTTCGGCAAATGCTCGCTCGCTGAGTGCCTCGGCCTCATGCCGGACCCGTTGGGCATGGTTGTGAGCCTGTTCGGCCTCCCGCTGATTCGCCAGGAAAGAATCGTATCGTTCTAGGTCCTGCAAGGCCATCGCTCGTACCTCCTGGTCCCGGCGGACGATGGCCGCAAGGCTGCCGCTGGCGACCTCAAGCTCGGTCAGGAGATCCACGAGGTCGGGAACCCGGTTTCCGGTTGCGGCAGGCGCCGCAGCCCGGTCGCCGGCATCGCCAGGTTGGTCTTCCGGAATCGGATCGAGCCCGAGCGCGTCCGCAAGCTCGCCGAAGCTCTTGAGAGTAATGGATTGGGACATGGCGTACCTCCTACTGAATGGGAATGACGGAGGGCTGGGGCGCAGTCAGGCACGGTGTGGATGTACACCGTCCCGGTAGGGCATCAGCGGATCCGGTCGGAGCGATGGAGCGGGCTTTTCAGGGTTTGTCTGCCCGGATTCGAAATCGATCGGCACGAGTAGGCTCGGCGCGCACTGCAGATTGGTAATGGCAATCCACTGCTCCGCAACCACGGCCAGCAGGTCGTCGCTGCTGAGTGGCGTGTGATTCACTTCGAGTGCCACGCGCAGCAGGGCGAATTGAGAACCGTCCGGACGCTGTCCGAGCTGATAACAGCCTGCGAGCTGCCGATCCATCGTGATGACTTGCTGCACCACGATGGCGATTCCGACCCGAGACGGCGGACCAAGTACGTGTTGCAGCTGGCGTAAACCGGCGCGCAGTTCGCGTTCGATCTTCTGGCGCCGTTTGCCGTCTGCCACCAACACCTCGAGTGGGACCTGGTCGTGTCGGTGCCCGAGGGCTTTCCAGCCAAACCGTACAGCGCCAATGGCGTGGCTCGCCACTGTCACTACCAAGGCCGAAATCCGGCCAGCGTAGGTGCAGAGATGCTTGGACATGTTACGGGCTCCTGTGTTTGACATGCGTGATGCCGAGCATTCGGCCCGGCATCAAGATCCTATTGAGGCGGGCGGTTTTTCCTGGGGGCGCACGGGACATGGTTATCCTCCTCTGATTCACGACATAGATCGAGGCCTGGACGGGAGGGTCCGACCTCTCAGTTCATACCGATTCTGACCGTCACGACGTTCGATGTTTAGAAATGGAAGAAGGTATTTGTGACACCGTCAGTTCAACACCGAATCGAGTAGACCAGGCTTCCGCAGATGAGTGCCGCAGCGTAGCTGGCACAATGGGCCGTGAAGATTCCCTTCCCACCCGTCTATTCGGTTCTTGCCGTCGGGCCGCTCCTTAAGGAAGTCCAACGCTTATACGGTCTGGCGGGTCCCATGTCCGGGGAACTTTTGAGGGCGTGGGCAAACGATGTCTACGAGCTGAGAACGCCGAGCGGTCGCTACGTCCTCAAGGTGTATCGGGATCAATGGCGCTTGGCAGAGGAAGTGACGTGGGAAGCGGAGCTCCAGGCGTACCTGTGCGCACAAGGTCTCGGGGTTGCCCAGATCATTTCTCTACCCGATGGAGCGCTAACTGCCTCCCTGCAAACGCGAGAGGGCAATCGTCCAATGGTCCTCTCGCGCTACGTCGAGGGGAACAAGCCCGATCACCCCTTGACCTCGGAGTTCTACTATCAGTTCGGACGTCTTGGCGCCGAGATGCATCAATTATCCAACGGCTTCTCCAGCCTACATCCGGCTCCCTGCCTCGATCGCACTACCCTTGTCGATGAGCCACTGGCAACCGTGCGGCCTTGGTTCGCCGACTGCCCGAACGATTGGTCATTCCTCTCGGCCCTTGGGGATGCGCTGCGAACCAAGCTGGATCATCTGACCAGACAGGGGATGGATTGGGGCATCTGCCAGGGCGACTTCTCCCTCGATAACATCCATGTAGTGGAAGATGGACGTCTTGTCCTCCATGACTTCGACCATGCTGCTCTCTCCTGGCGCGCCCTCGACCTCTATGGCGTGCAGGTATCGAAGCGCGGAAATTGGGATGCCTTCCTTCAGGGATACACGAGTGTCCGCTCGGTGACCCATGCAGATGTCGCCACTGGCCCGTATCTATGGGCGACGAGCTACTTGAGGATGATGGCTGGAGAAGTAGCTCACTGGGTGGCGCGGGTTGGAACGCTTCGTGTCCAAGAGTGGATCGACGACGAGTTGCAAGCGCTCCATAGTTGGAGCGCGGCATACTTGTAACTCAAGTCAGACTGTCATCAACTTGTCGCGAGCCGGCTAGTAAACGACCACAGGGATCATGATGTGTAGAAGCGTTCCAGCTTCTTTCTGGCTTCATCGCTCGTGAAGTGCCAGGAGACGGTGGCCCACTGGTCGTTGCGCCTCTGTTCCCAGGCAGCAACCTCTCGACGCAAGGTAGCGAGATCCGGGATACGCTGGTCCAGGCACTGGCGCGCCAGCATCGACAACTCGATCTCAACCATGTTCAACCACGATGCGTGCTTCGGGGTATAGTGCCACTCGAGCTTCCGCGTCAGTCGTCTCGCCTCGTCCGCTGAGAACGCGGCGCACAGCGATGCCGGTGAGTGCGTGTTGAGGTTATCGACCACCAGCCGGATGCCTTCCGCCTCCGGGAACTGCTCGTCAACGAGCCACTGAAGCACCTGGGCAAAGTCCTGCTTGCCGTGATGCTCCGAGACGATCACGTGCCGCCACCCGCGCGTGGGACAGAAGAGGACGAAGAGGCTGCCCGTCCCTTCCCGCTTGTACTCGTAATCGTAGCGCGCTGCTCGCCCGGGTCGCGGCGGAATGGGGGCGATGACATCATCCAGGAGTTGGTAGGGACATTCATCGAGGCAGACGACGGGACGAAGGGGATCATCCGGCTCGGCGTAGAGGTCGAGGATGTCCTCCATCCGCCACAGGAAGTCAGCTCCGACCTCGCCTAAGCACCACTGCCGCTTCTGCCATGGCTTCAGTCTTTTTTTTGAGCGTCCGGCGGACTGTCTCATCCCTGATCTCGTCGACCACCCCCAGTTCTACGCGCTTGTCGGCGAGCAGCTGCATGGTCCAGTCCTTCCGGCCTTCGGGCGGTGTCGAGCAGGAAAGGGCGATCAGCTGGGCTTCCTGCTTGAGATCGAGTTTCGGTCGTCCTCCCTTGCGATACCGTTCCGTGATGGCCGCAGCAACTCGTCCTTGCACAAACCGCTTGCGGATGCGAGCAACGGTGGAAACGGAGGTATGAGCGGCGGCGGCGATATCAGCGTCCTTGAGGCCATCCGCCGCATGGAGCAGGACATGGGCACGCGTGACCTGGCGGGCACTTGCCTTGCCCTTCCGGGTCAGAGCAACCAGTTGGGCTCGTTCATCCGGGGTGAGGTCAACGATGTACTATTTACGCATGGGGAGGCGCTCTTTCCTTGTCCTGCCTACTCGCGTCACCGTTCCCATGGTCATGAGCCAGGACGATTCCTGTCGATGGAGATGCCCGTGACAGAAGTTTCTTCCGGTGGCCGGCGACAACAGGTGGAAGATCTCCTCGCGAGACTGCAGGCACACGTCGAAGCCCTCACCATGGTGCGACACGCTGAAGCAAATCTGGCCGGTCACCGTTTCGCCCGAGAGTATATCGGGACACAGCTGCGGGCCTTCGGGTTTCACGTTGAAGAACAGGCGGTGATGGGGGAGGGACCCGAGGAGCGGAACGTGATCGCTCGGCCAGGTGGGGCGAGCCGCGATTCCGTTCTCCTGATCGAGGCGCACTACGACACGGTGCCCAATAGCCCGGGGGCCGATGACAACGCGAGCGGTCTAGCTGTTCTCCTTGAGGCCGCACGCTTGTTGGGTCCCGTAGCCGGGATCACCTTTGCAGCGTTCTGTCTGGAGGAAGACAAGGCGCAGGGAGCCCGGGCCTTTGCCCAGTCGCTCCAAGGCGCTGCGCTCCCCGACGCGATCATTCTCGATATGGTCGGGTACACGGAACCGGGCCTTGATCGATCACTCGCGGTAGTCGCTCTCTGGCGATCCCACCGACTCGCGCTCCAAGTGACGAGGGAATGCATTCGAGAGCGCCAGCTAGCGTTGCCAATCACCGCGCCGGGTCTTGAAAAGTTGCTGCCAGACGTGCAAACCCGCGGCGAGCACTCGGTGCTGTCGGAGTATGGCATGTCAGCGGTAATGCTGACCGATGGCGGGAACCTCCGCAACCCGCACTACCACAGCCCGACCGACCTGCCACCAACCCTCGACCATCACTTCATGGCTCGAATCTGCCGTGCGGTACTACGTTCCGCTCGCCGCAAACTCGCGGCGTTTCCCGAGTCCGCACTTTAGGTAGTCCACCGCATAAGGCCTGGACGGGAAGTCGACCAGTAGGGTGGCCCGAATGACCGACACTGCACCCATCACAATCTCTGTGGTCGTGTACTAGTGGTGTGTCCACAAAGCTCTGAGGGATAGATGAAGTCCGGGAAGCGAAGGCTCGCAAGACACCCAAGGACCAAGCAGGGTGTACAAGAGAGAATGGGATACCAGAGTCGCGCACCCCAGAAGGCAGGACCGTGTGTCAACGGTTGAGGAATCTCAGGTCCGAGTAGTCCCCTACCACTCTGATTGGCTTGTCCTCTATGAGATCGAGGCCCAGCGGCTCCGGACGATCCTTTCCGGCATTGCTGTTGACGCGCAGCACTTTGGGAGCACTGCGGTGCCTGGGCTGGACGCTAAGCCGAATGTCGACATTCTCGTCGGCGTGCCCGGCGGGGCTTCCCTTACCACGGAGCAGATTGATGCGCTCACCCAGCATGGTTACGAATACCTGGGCGAGGATGGTCGTCGCCCTGGGCGTGTGTTCTTTCGGAAGCGGGGCGGTGCATCGTTCAATCTCAGCGTTGTCCCCTTTGGCAGCGAACTGTGGCAGGACAATGTGGCGATTCGCGACTATTTACGAACCCACCCAGACGAAGCGAGACAGTACGCCAACGTTAAGTACGCGGCGGCGGCGAAGTCGCCGCACAGTTTGCTGGGGTACCAAAATCGGAAGCGCGATTTCGTAGAGAAACTGCGCGACCTGGCACGCGCATGGGCAGCGAGCGGTGACGGTCGAACCTGAGCCGCACATCTTGGCGAGCTTCGAGACAGCGCCTAGCTGAACCACAAACCTTTCTGGACAAACCACTAGTCTTGGCGGGACCCAGCATGATGAGGACGGCTCGCAGAAAAGAGGACGGAGCGGTAGAGAGCGTGTTTTGCCCATGAGTTCGTCCTCATGTGTGCCATCATTACTGCTGAGTACGGCATTCACGAGGGAAGTTCAAGCTATCTCAAAGGGCGGGACCGGGTTGCGTTGACACTGGAAGAAGCCAATAACGATGGGCAGCGTGAGGTTGAGCTGCAGGCTGAAGCGCAGACCGTCCTCGACGACCTGCATCTACTATCAGTCCTTCAAACGTGGGGAGAGCCGCATCTCGTTGGCAGCATGGCAATGGGCCTCATGGCTTGCAAGGATATTGACTTCAACGTCCTCGTTGCCCATGTCGGTGCTGACACACTGCGTGCGGCCTACGCTGCCATGGCTCCAGTTGTCGTCCATCCCCGCGTCTCACGGTTGCGGTATGCGAGTCAACTCGGCCAGTTCAACCCTGACGGCTCTCCCGTAGAGGAAGGCTTTTACTGCGGTATCCACTACCGCGCCGAGAACAGGGAACCCTGGAAGATCGACGTGTGGGCCGTTGTTCCGCCCCGCCCTGAGATTGCACTTCGCGATCAGATGACTCGAGAGTTGAGCGCGGAGATGCGCGCCGCCATTCTTGCCCTCAAGCGTGAAGTACAGCAGGATGCTCGCTACGCCGCAGCCGGTGTCCATAGCCGTTACGTCTACCATGCTGCTCTAGAGGGGATCCGAACCTGGGCACAGTTCCAACACTGGCTGGCGCACCATGGCTTTCCCTCGATCCCGACCCCCGACTGACCGAGCGGAGATGGACAAAGGAGACGCGTTTCTTCGAGCAGGCCTTTTCGAAAGACGCTCGAAGATATTTGAGACGGATAGCAGGCCTCCTACCCAGTGAATACGGGACCCCCGAGCACCGCATCCCGGCATCGATGGCACCCATCGTTACCGCAGTGTGTGATGAATGGGTCATCGCGAATGGCTTGACCTGCCGCCTCTAATGCTTCCTTCGCTGGATACGCTCTCCACGTTGTCTGACCCACAGTTGTCCGTCGTTCCAGGTGGGCCAGTACCGACTCGAACTTCTCGAAGCCGCGGCTGCACCCCCCCGCTTCCACCATCATGACCCTTCCGTGGGAGTCGTTGGCCCACCGCCGAAAGGGCTGCCGGCCAGCCGATTTCTCCGCGAGATGAAGTAACGTTAACGATCGTAGACGTACGCCCATGAGGACAACCCATCCGTTCAGGTCAGCCAAACTCTCCAATGGCCGATACACCGCGGTCGATTCCTGGCCGTCAATCAGGTCGTGAGCGAGTGGTCCCACCGCCGTGAACGAATTCAATGGGTGGTTGCCTCGCACCCGGTTGCGCATCGCCAGCACCGCAGCGGATACTGCACCCATGTCCTCCTGATCCAGTTCCATGGATTCGGGTGTGAAAATGCGACGACCGCCCGACTCGTCCCGTGGGACGGACGCGTAATCCGAGCCGTTTCGCTGTGGTCGCATGGCAGGAACGTCTGGCGGTGGCACATTGAAGGAACTAAACGTCGGGACGAGTACCGTGCATCGTGCCGCGAGGAGCCCTTCCACGACTGAGATCGCCCCACCCTCTACCCAGCCAAACGAGCGAAGTGAGGCATGAACGCAACTCGGGCTGCCGGCGATGCCGAGCCGCTCGGCAGCACGCTGTACGTCTTCCTGGGTGACGATCGTGGTCATATCTCAGCCTCGCACGTCCACGTCAACAATCGCCTGTAATTCTCACCAACGGTCCTCTTCCACACCGAAGTACCAAGCCGCTTGCGTATGACCAATACCCTGGGCGCTTCATGCAGAACCGGTACCGCGACTTCCATCACGCTCATGGCGACCGTCCACGCGTTTCGAGACGAGCCCGGAGTCCAACGGCGCGAATCCTTTTTTGCGGTAGCCGCTACCCGTCGCTCAGGTGATGTGCTGGACCAGAACGCCGATCATGGAGTCAGTGAACCCGCAGCCGATGCCTTGGAGGCAGGATCACCCAAGGGCGAAGACGGTGAAAAGTCGAGACGCATAACACCGCGCGATGGTGGATGAGATGGAGTCGCCTACGCCGGCGATACCTCGGCCAGATAAGGCGCGTTCCGTATATCGGTGGTGAGGGTAGTGATCGCCCCGACAAGCACGAGGGCCACAAACCCGACGACGATACTGCCTTGCCCGCCGAGGGATTGGAGCAGGATCCCAGCGAGGGCAGCACCGACCGATTGGGCCGACCAGATGCTGAGTCGGACAATGCTGGCGACCCGACCCTGTATTGCGTCAGGGACCAATAGCTGGCGAGAGGCACCTTGCACGATCTGCAACACAGGGAGGCCAATTGCCCATAGGCCAGCGATGACCCCAAAGAAGAGGGGGCTTGGCACCACGATCAGCAACGGATAGAGGAGCGTGTAGATCCAGACGACACCGATGGAGATGTGACCGATGGTGAACATTCTCTGGAGGCGATGCGAGATAACGGACCCGAGAATGCCGCCGATGCTCATGAGGGCCAGGATAACTCCGATCTCGAATGACGTTGCGTTGGCTCGCTGGGCCAGCACGATCATGACAAGGAGGGTGCCGCTGCGCACGGCCTGGAAGAGAGCACTAGCGGCTATCAGAGCACGTAATGTCCCGTGCCTCCAGGTCCAGACAAGTCCCTCCCGTATCTCCTCCAGAAGATCCCGCGGCGTGCCCTGACGTTCAAGTTGGAACTCGGATCGGACGAACAGCAGGGACACAACCGAGGCCGAGTATGAGATCGCATCGGCGAGAAAGGGGATCGCGTTTCCTATGCCGTAGAGGAGACCGCCGAGGGGTGGACCGATGACGCCCAGACTGAAGACAGCAAACTGATCGTACTGCGCCCCCTGAGCGAGCTGCTCCACGGGCACGATGCGCCTCGTCGAGGCCTGAAGCGCGGTGAAAAAGAGAACTGACATTAGTCCATCCAGCAGCGCAGTGACATAGAGTTGCCAGACGGTGAGTTGTCCGAAGGCCAGCGCGACGGGAATACTCACCAAGTTGACGCCCCGAACCGCGTCCGACAGGATCGCAACTTTCTTCCGATCCCACCGGTCGATGAGCGCTCCGGCCGGGAGGCCCACGATAATCGGCGGCAGGTTGCCAAGGGCGCTCACGATACCGACCTGTAACGCGGACTGAGTCAAGCTCAGGGTGAGGAGCGGAAAGGCGATGCTGGAGATGCGTGTGCCGAGGGTTGAGACGATCTGACCTGCAAACCGGATGACGTAATCACGGTTGCGGATCAGCGGAACTGCGGGAGATGCTTCTTTTTGATCCATTGTCATCGTCTGACCTCCAGCGCGGCCTACAGGAATGAAGAAACACCGCAGCCTACACTGAAGTTGACATCTTGCTGCAAGAAGGGATACGTGCGTACAATAGAACTGAGGAGAGCAGTTGTCGCGAGCGAGAGACGAAGACCCGTGCTCGTGTCCCGCGGAGGTTGCGAACTGCCGGGCTCAGGCGTTCGGCGCCAATGACCCTCCGGATGCGCACCATGCGGAAGATGGCAAACAAGCCGAATTAGAAGTGGCGAAGTTTATTAGTCTGTACGCCACTGGTTTGAGATCTGCGAAGCCCAACTGCTCGTATCACGGCGCAACCGACGGGTGGCTGTTACAACCAAAGGACTACCAGACCGCTGTTTCAGTGGCTGGACAAAGAGCAGATGCTCCTAAGCCGTGGTCAACTCCCGAAAGACTCCTCGCTCGTACCGAATTCGAGCGCCACGCGCATGGAGAGCCTATGCCGCAGCGGTCGGTCCGAAGGTCCATACATCCGGCATGACATCACTCCTCGTCTGAACTTTTCTGGTGGGTCACATCCCGGTACAGTTGCTGACTGATCAAGCGTCGATCGCCGGCTGCAGACTCGAGGTGAGGAGATAACCGACACTCAAGTCACTCGGGGTGATGTACCACCTCTGCGTCTGCTCGTTCCACCTCCATTCCTCGGTCTGCTCGTAAGCTCCGATCGCTACTGCTGGAGAGCACGCTCGTTTTTGATCCAGCGTCAGCCCGGCTGAGCCTCGCCGTCGGTCTCTTTGGGGACCGGTTCAGGAGAGCATGCTCGATCCTGTTCGGGTCCGGGGTGAGAGTATCCCCATCGGCTTTTCGGGTCAAAGCCGACCAAACCTCAGATACACTCCGAGCGTACCGATACCCCGTGACGAGAGCGTGTCTTCCGTGTGACCTGAGGGTGACTTTTCGCAAATCTTGGCCGCGATCTTGGATACGGCGCACCACGGTATTGGTGGCGTGTCGACGCAGCAGGTTTCCATTCACGACGATCAGTACCAGCATGAGGACTCACGTGACGGAGCCACTGGATCCCGGCAAGGGAAAGATCGAGTTCGTTGCGCCCCTACCGGGTCAGCGCAGTGGCCACCGTCAGCTGCATTCCGACGAGCAACGCATCCCCGCGGACTATCCCTACAGCCTCCACCGCCATGTGCGGTGCGGGCTCCAACGTCTTGACGCCGCGGCGCCGTTATGAGCCGCTCGTGATCCTCCACCGCTACTGTGATGGAAGGTGCTTTCCTTGCCCGATGCCGCACCCAAGCGACGGCCAGTGGCCAGCGCACTGGGCGGACCTGCCGTTGTCAGTGGACGAAGTCGAGTACCTTCGAGACGTTCCATCTGACAATTCCCAGCATCTCTTCCCGTTCAGGGAAGTCACCCTCAAGGAGACGCAGGGGACCTGAGCACAGGGACACATGCAGGCACAGCGTGTAGAAGCGAAGCCTCGCGTGGTCGAGGCCGTCCTGCCGCAGATGCCGGTAGTGCTTCCCAAACCGGAACTCCAGGAAGGCGTGTGTTGTTCCCACTCGACATCGAAGAACATGAGGCCTTCGATGTCGATGATGGCTGGGTGGCCCTGCGCGTCCACCAGGACGTGGTCGGGTCCCAGCTCACCGTGAATCAGGCCGTACTCCGAGCGCAGCGGAATGCCAGCGGCCATAGACCGAAGGGTCTCCTCAAGCCTCTTGTGCACCTCTCTCAACCGGTCGATGTGTGCTGCCGCGTGGTCGAGATGATCGAGTGCCCGTCGCAGCGCGAGTTGCTCGCAGCGCACGTCTTGGGGCGCCTGGTTGTCGACAGAGGCAAGCTTGCCGAAGCGCGAGTTACGGCGAGCATGGATCGTCCTGAGCATCTCTCCAAGTTCGGACGTGATCCGTGCCGCATCATCCGGCTGGCGTTGCCAGTGC
>JAABUZ0100009972.1_pt1 | contig 10685 bp, 5 predicted proteins | sample 5562091 | NCBI WGS metagenome assembly JAABUZ01 (sample SAMN12813069, study PRJNA571459) | rock metagenome | isolation source: Antarctica rocks | place: Antarctica: Victoria Land, Linnaeus Terrace sud | collected 2015-12-21 | reverse complement strand
TCTTGGTCCCTTCAAACGAAACCCGTGCGCAACATGCAGATTGGACAGCAAATTCTGCCCTGGGCACTTTGGACATATAAGCTTGCCATGTCCAGTCTATCACCCTCTGTTTTTTTCTCAAATGTTCGTCTTGTTGAGATCTGTCTGCCTCTACTGTCATCATTTCAAGCTGGCAAAGATTCAGGTCCACTTGTTTTGCTGCAAATTCCGCCTACTCGCTTACGGCTTGTTAAACGAGTGTAAAGACCTAGATGAAATGATACACAAACAAAAAGATCCAGCTTCTGATAGTGACAGGTCTGAACATCTTGAGGAAGGTGCGGAAGCAGCTGCACATATGGAACAAAGAGACCGTTTTGTGCGTAAAAAAATACGGCGAGCAATGGCAAATGGCTTGTGTAATCGCATGAACACAGCTGCTGCCAATGAAAGGAGAAAGTTAATTCGTGAATTCATGAAGCGATTAAGCAGAAGGAAATGTGACAATTGTCATGGAAAGTCACCTTCATTTCGAAAAGATGGTTTCTCTAAGATCTTTGAAATGCCTTTGAGCAAGAAAGACCAAGTATTGATGCAGCAGAAAGCTATGATACGCGACAACGTACTGGACAGAAGGAAGATATCTCACGTAGCGGATAAAGCGGGGACCGCGAACGACGAAGGCTATGACGGCGAGGATTCGGAAGAGAGTAGCGACACAGATCGACATGCTGGTAATGTCGAGCGCTCCTCGCCTGGAACATATTTGACAGTTGCAGAGATAAGAACCCACTTGCGGAAGTTATTCGAGAATGAAAGGGAAATGGTCATGCACCTTTATTCCCTCGATAAGCTGAAAAGAACAAACGTCTCCGCTGACATATTCTTTTTGCATGCAATAGCTGTTCCTCCGAATCGATTCCGACCCGCATCCCTCGTTGGTGATGAGGTACACGAGAATGTACAAAATGAAGCACTTTCCAAAGTCCTTAATATTTGTTCGCAGATTGTACAAGTTATGGCGCAAGTGAACTCTAAAGATGACGACGAAATCAGCGCATTACAACAAAAGTCAGCTTTCTCGCGATTGATTCAAAATTTCGTGGCTTTGCAGATCGAGGTTAACAGTTTTATTGATTCCACCAAATCTCCTACACCCACATTCCATAAGCTACCTGTCCCTGGGATCAAACAGTTTCTGGAAAAGAAAGAAGGTATTTTCCGGAAAAATATGATGGGAAAGCGGGTGAATTTTGCTGCGCGTTCGGTTATTTCGCCAGATCCGAATATTGAAACAAATGAGATTGGTGTGCCACCAGTGTTCGCTGAAAAACTCACTTACCCAGAGCCAGTGACAGCCCACAATTTTCAAGAGTTGCGTCAAGCCGTAATCAACGGTCCTCGTCTTTGGCCAGGAGCAGTCCAAATTCAGAATGAGAACGGAATCAATATTAGTCTCAAAACGATGACCAAGGAAGAGCGAATTGCGCAAGCTAACCAGCTGCTTACGCCACAACATCAAAGCAACACTACCGAAGTACATTATGTAAACAAAAAAGTCTTGCGGCATCTCCGCAATCACGATGTGGTTCTGTTCAACCGGCAGCCAACGCTGCATAAACCTTCGATGATGGGCCACAAAGTCCGAGTCCTCCCTGGCGAGAAAACTATACGGTTGCACTATGCCAACACCAATGCCTATAATGCTGATTTTGATGGTGACGAAATGAACCTTCATTTTCCCCAAAACGAGAACGCTAGAGCGGAGGCAATGACAATATGTAATACGGATTCTCAATATCTAGTATCGACATCTGGAAATCCTCTCCGTGGATTGATTCAGGACCATATTGTCACAGGAGTTTGGATGACTAACAAAGAAACGATGTTCACTCGCGAGGAGTACCAACAACTTATCTATGGATCATTGCGACCTGAAGATGGACACACTTCGAGAAATCGACTACTGACACTTGCCCCTGCTATTTGGAAGCCGCAAGCACTCTGGACCGGCAAACAGCTGATTTCAACCGTCTTACTGAATCTAACTCCTTTGGGAAAAGATGTTCAAGGCCTCAATTTAGATTCAAAGGCCAAAGTAGCTAGTTCTTATTGGGGTGACAGTTCTTTGGAAGGAGAGGTTATATTTCGAGATGGAGAATTGCTATGTGGCGTACTGGACAAATCACAGTTCGGAGCATCGGCATTCGGAATGGTCCACTCGGTACACGAATTATATGGTCCTTCAGCTGCCGGAAAATTGTTAAGTGTACTAGGCAGACTCTTCACAAAATTCATTCAGTCACGAGGCTTTACGTGTCGTATGGATGATTTGCGCCTCAGTGCAAGCGGTGACATATGGAGGCGAGACTTGATTGATGGCAACAAAGATGCTGGCCAGCAAGCTTCATGTGCGTATGTCATGCTTGATAACATCTCGTCAGATCCACAAATTCTCCGGCAACGTTTGGAGGAAGTACTACGTGATGATGAGAAACTTGCTGGGCTCGATGCAGCTGTGCAGTCAAAGATGAACGGTGTCACATCCTCAATCATCAAACAGTGCATTCCAGATGGTTTGCTAAAGCCTTTCCCTCATAACAGTATGCAAGCGATGACATTATCTGGAGCGAAGGGTAGCAATGTCAATGTGTCACAAATATCTTGCCTCCTTGGTCAACAAGAACTTGAAGGGCGAAGAGTGCCAACAATGATAAGCGGCAAGTCCTTGCCCTCTTTTGTCGCCTTTGATTCTAGTGCTAAAGCAGGTGGTTACATATCCGGAAGATTTTTGACTGGCGTTAAACCTCAAGAATACTACTTTCACTGCATGGCTGGAAGAGAGGGGCTCATCGATACTGCGGTAAAAACTAGTCGGTCTGGATATTTGCAAAGATGTTTGACCAAGCATATGGAAGGTTTACAAGTAAATTATGATCACACTGTTCGGGACAGTGATGGCTCGTTGATCCAATTTTTATATGGTGAAGACTCTCTAGATGTCACTAAACAAAAACATCTTGATCAGTTTAAATTTTGCACTCAGAATTTTCAGTCCTTGATACAAAAATATCAACCTGCAAGAGTTGCAAGTGTGGTCGATACAGTTACGGCGCAGACCTACATCAAAAAGATTATGAAAAAGCGAAAGAAATATATTGATGCAAGCGATTTCAAGCGTATGGATAATTATGATCCGGCATTATCCATATATGATCCAAGCAAATTTTTGGGGAGCGTATCGGAGTCTTTTTATGCAAATCTTGATGCCTATATTGATCGGGATCCAGATCGAACACTTGCCAGGAAGGGCGAGCACGAAAGCCCTCTAGCAGATCGCAAGAGCGTCCGGCAACTAATGTACTTGAAGTACATGCGTTCCATGGTTGAGCCTGGCGAGGCTGTTGGTATGCTAGCAGGGCAATCCATTGGTGAGCCTTCGACACAAATGACATTAAATACGTTTCACTTTGCTGGGTTCGGTGCAAAAAACGTAACGCTAGGAATTCCCCGTCTTCGAGAAATTGTGATGACGGCTAGCGCTGCAATAAAAACTCCGACGATGTCTTTAACTGTCCGGCCGCATATCAGTGACCAAGAAGTTGACGTATTTTGCAAAAATCTTAGCAGAAGAATTCTGTCGGAGTTCATTGAGAACGTTAAAGTCACAGAAAGAGTAGCATTGAAACCCGATGAAGCAGAGGCGAAGACGTATATCGTTCATCTTAGTTTCTTTCCGAGTGAAGAGTACGAAGAAGAATATGGCGTCAGTAAAACCGAGATTATTGAAGTTTTAGAGAAGACATTCATACGGCGACTTGATGCCGCTATCTCGAAGGAGTTGAAACGAAGGATACGGAACAAAGGAGAAAGCCAAATTGGTTTTGACGAGACTACACCACAGGTTGGTACTGCAGCAGCTAAGGTCAGCGTGGATGAGAGTTCCAACGAACAAGCTCAGCCCGAGCATGAATTCGTGGACGAGAGTGCGTCTGACAATGGCGATGATGACGCTACAAACACTAGAATGAAATCACGACAGGAGGACATTGCTACTTATGATGAACCTGACGAGGACGAAAAAGAAGATGGCGCAATTGCAGGGGAAGAACAGAACAAGAAATCCGTTCCAGAAGCTTTCGTTGACGAGGGAATAGGCTCGCCTCTAACGAATGATCTCAATGACGATCATATTCAAAACCAGGCGACCTTGCGCAATCAAAGGCTTATTGAAAAATTCACCAATGTCAAAAAGTTTAGCTTTGACGATCAAAAGGGCCGTTGGTGCGAGGTTGAGATGGAGTATCCTGCGGCTATACAGAAAATCTTAATGGTCAATATTGTTGAGAAGGTTTGCAAGGAGACAGTCGTTCATCAACTGTCTGGAATCCTAAGATGTTACGAAGTACCAACCGAAAACCCTGCCGATTCTTTGGTATGTTGGGAGAAAATAAAAACTAATTTCAGCGTCATATCGTTACTGAAGGAGTGAACTTGAAAGGTATCTGGGAGCAACAAGACCTTGTTGACAGCGATCGGGTGTACTCTAACGACATTGTTGCAATACTTATGAATTACGGAGTCGAGGCAGCACGAGCAGCCATAATTAAAGAAATCTCTGCAGTGTTTGCAGTGTACGGCATTGAAGTCAACCACCGACACTTGAGTCTGATTGGAGACGTCATGACTCGTGAAGGAGGTTATTCACCTTTCAATCGAATTGGCATTGAGTCTAACGCGTCCCCATTCTTAAAGATGAGCTTTGAGACAACCTGCCATTTCTTGCAGCTAGCAGCCCTTGATGGAAGTGTCGATTCCCTCGACAGTCCAAGTGCAAAAATTGTACTAGGAAAAGTTGCCGGAGTGGGAACTGGGTGCTTTGATCTAATGACAAAGTTACCAAATACAGAGCTCCCGGGCAGTGATATATAAGTTGTAAATGTAAGCTGGGTGGGTCCCTCATAGAGATATAATGACACACCTATTACGATCAATGTTTTGTTTTTGGTGATCCTGGTCAGCCTCAATGTGATTGGTCGACATACTCTACTGTACTCAATGACTAAGATAATGAGACGGTAGTATTGGCTTCACCTACCACTCTTCTATGGATTCCTCTTCGCCGTTCAAGGACGTGCCAGATTCTCGAAACGGCGCTGATTTATCTGGGCATGCTGAGAACCATCCGCATAGTTCCCCTCCCAATTCTCTTTCGGCACGAACTCTCCAGACATTGGCTCGAAAAACCTCGAGTAGTGTGCTCAAGCGCAGTTCTCCACCTGTGGATCTACGAGCCCAATTACATAAGCTAAAGTTTGAATTATCTGCAGTCAAAGATGAGGCTGATCGAGATCGTCTGAGGCACGAAAAGGCTGTACGCGAGCTCGAAGCGAAAGTGAAGAGTGAAGGAAAGAACACTGATGTTTGCACCTTGAAGGAGTATGCTAACTGTAGAAACTAGAAGCAGACCGAAGACTACTTTACGACAAACATCAGAAATCAATCTCAGACATTGAATCATTAAGGACCGAATCAATAAATGACAAAGTGGATGTGGAAAGGTCAAACCGCGCACTTCGCAGTGAGAGTCATGAGCTGAAAGATCAATTGGACGAACTCTCGAATAATGCCAAAGCATTTGAAAGACAGTCGGCGCAAACCATAAACGAGCTCGAGCAAAGATGTGAACAGCTTAGCAATACTCTGAAAAATCTTGAAAATGAAATCAGGAAAGGTAATAATCTGCTCAATGATAAACAACAAACTCTGCGAAAAGCGGAAGAGCGCTGTGAGGGTCTAGAAGCGGAATTAAAGCGAAACGCTGTTTCAAAGGAAGAAATAGTAGATGTGTCAACTTTAAAGCGAGAGCTATCGGTCAAAGTCTCTGACAAGAAAAATCTAGAACATCAACTTCAAAAAGTTAACGCAGCTTTAAAAAAGTATGAGGATAATAGCCAGTCATTGGAGGTTGTAAAAGAGAGCAAAAGAAATCTAGAAAAACGTCTTGAGCTTATGGATGATATGAGGCGTCAACTTGGCGAGACAGAGTCTCAACTTTTATTTTTAAAACAAGAAAAGGCCAGTTGGACCTCATTCTTTACCCAGGATGAATTGAAGGAATTCTCCACACCGTCTGCCATCGCAGCAGCATTATCACAACAACGAAGTGAGAACGCTTTATTGATGGAACGATTGGAAAACACGAATGCACGTGATACAACCAGAGAAGACGAGTTATTACAACACAAAAAGCAAGAGCAGGAACTACAAACCCAAGTAGAGCAAAGCAGGAAGATCCTTAATAGATGTGAGAAAGCGAGACAGCGGCTGGAGAAACAACGGGACTTGGCTACCAAGGAGACACGACTGTTACGAGATCAGCTGAAGAGCTACGATTCCGAGGAAACTCTCAACATGAACTTTGACGCACAGAAATTAAAACGAATTGAAGAACTAGAAAGCCTCTTAGAACAATATAAGGAGCAGCTCAACGACGCACTAAATAGCGTTAGTCTAGAAGCGAATGCTGCCGTTGCAGGGGTAGAAAAAGGGCAAAAGAGAAAACTTGATGAAGAGGATGAGAAGCGTGTGGGAGAGCTCTCACGACGCAATAGATCTCTTCAAGAAGGTAACCTTGTACTGATGCAGAAGTGGCTAAACATAGAACTTTCCCAAAGTCAGGAGATTGTTGCAAGAAGATCGAAAGAATTGGACGTGTCGCAGGCCAAATGCAAGCAATTGCAGGAAAACTTGTCAAATCGCACACGAATTCTCGAGTTTCGAGATAATCCTGCAAGTCGAGAACAGGTTGTGAAACAAGACACTCTTGACTCTCTACAAAAGGAAGTCGAGATTTTGAGAGCTCAGGTAGAGGGTGGAGTGAAAGGACAGCCACAAATGATCAGCATCGAAACTCTGCACAATATGCGCAAAGAAGCCAGGAAACTGGAACAGGACATCAGTGATAAAGATAAGAGAATGGATCGTTTGAAACAAGTATGGACGTCAAAGTCCTCGGAATTCCGGGAAGCAGTATATGCTATCTTGGGATATCGTCTGGAGTTCCTGGCAGACGGTCGAGTCAAAATCTTGTCGGTATTTGCAGAGTCTGGTGAAAATGCACTTATATTTGATGGAGAAGGCAAGACCATGCAAATGGGCGGAGGATCAGGCGGTCGTTTTGCTAACGAGTTTCGGAATCTCGTTGAGTTTTGGTGCCATGAGCGTAAGGAAGTGCCTTGCTTCCTTGCAGCTCTGACCCTCGAGCTCTTTGAACGCAGTACGCGAGGCGCCGCGTTTTAGATCGGAACTAGTTGAAACCACCAATGTGTGACGGATAATATCGAGGATGTGTCATTTTGCCTCAGCAGCATTCCGCATTTCTCTGTTCCTTTGTATCGATTCTGCAACTTTCGCGAGACGCCACTCACAGTGCTCTGCGTATGGACAAATGCGGCATTTGAAGGCTTCTTTGATACTGACTCCACGCGCTGGTCTTTTGCCAATCCACCTACTGTTAACCTTCGACGTAGCAAAGGACTTACCACTCAAGCATGTCTGTCAAATATACGTCCAAAGCTCTTTGATCAAAGTCAAAGGGTTGGGTGAAGAACACATCGCCTTCTTTTTGGCTGTGATAATTCTCAAGTTAACGCTTATTGGCTCTTAGACCTACCACAGTCAAAGTTTTACAGATGCTTCCATCGAGCTGACGGAGCTGGTTTGCCACATGCTTCCACAGTAATAGAAAATTACTGTTTTCTGAGACTAAATCGTAAAAATGATCGTCAGCCGACTGTAGCCGTTTTATAAACGTGTCTGAGAACGGAGTCTCGAGACCAAAATCGGAAATCTCAGCTAGGCGCGCAATGTCGATCCCATCCTTGACTAGGGATTGCAGTAAAGATCTATATAGCATTAATTGTAGCTTTGACATTTGTTGTTGAGACTCTGACGGGACTGTTCGCCTAACTCTGGACTTCGCATCTATAAGCTTTGTTTGATAGTCGGCGCGATGTTCGATGAAGTCTGTGATCGGCATTTGATTTGAGTGAATTGTTTTACTCGGTTGGACTTGTTCATACCTAAGTTCATCGATCACGCCTCTTACAAGTACGTCGCCAACAAATCCAAAAACTGGCATTTCACGAGTGAGCCCCGTTGCCAGTAACGACTGATATCCCGACAGCATGTTAATTATTTTGAGACCCCAGCGATCTTCTTCTGTAGTCGTCTCAATGAGGATTTCGTCTTGAACCTCTAATTCGAGAGCCTTGTGTATAGTTTGGCCCATCTTCATGGCTGAATCGTTAGCACATATTTCGGCAGGAGACTTACCATTGTTTTGCACTGGACGGGTCTTGGCAAAGAGATATTGATACTCGCACCAGGATGGACTTATAAAATCTGTGACACTCAGGGCGTTCCTTTTTCGAAATCTCGCAAGTGGGGACCTTCCCTCCGCATCTATAATTTGTACTAATTCTGTGCTTTCTTCATCTGGCTAAGATTAGTCACTTCGAAAGAGTCTCGGATGTACCATCTTGTAATCCGTTGGCTGCTGCCGGAGCCTCCTCGGCGATGACATCCAGCGGCATCTCATGAAATGTACCAAGCAGCGAGTCTTCCATTGAAAATTGGCCATTACTACCAATGATGTCAAAGCTGAAGTCTTCAATGTCGAAGTCGCCGTAATCTGATTCGTCGTGAGTATCTTCTTCCGGTTTCATCTGCTTGTGTACATCACAGCAACATACCTCGCGTCGATGCAAAATCGTAATGCACGTGACTCCAAAACATTATTCTGTCTACACCAGTGTACGGGCTTTGGATCTACGACAAGATCTCATTGTACTCGGATAAATTATTGACTACATTTAATATACAGTACTAGTAGACTCAAAGTCTACCACCAGCCAAATTGCTCACAATGCAAAGTAATGGAGGGTCCGTCGACTCGGATATTCTTTGCGGCAACAGTCCGTACAAGGCGCATCATCTCAGAAGGTCCACAAGCAGCAATGCCAATCTCCTCATGAAATGAAGCCTCGCGGACAACCTTAGTAATAAGCTGATCGAAATTTGGCCGGCCGCGTCGAACTGCCCATTCTAAATCGTATTGCAAGACACCACAGCTACTTTCACTTTCGGAGGGTGAATTTATAAATGTCGGGGAGGTCGCAGAGTTCGTGAAGTTTGTGCCAGAGATAGACTCTACGTCGTCTGCTCCGTATGCCTCTAAAATGCCATCGTACATGTCGTGCTCCTCTGTCTCTGCTATGATATCTTTTCCATCTTCTGAAGCATAAAGAATGGCGTCTCCCAATCCGTCAAGCTCATCACTCAGACAGCGCTCACGCTTGACGTCTTCGCGTCGCGAAGTTTGCCCAATTATTGGATCTTGTCTACTAACATGAATATGCAGCCTTACGCGCATACATCTGATCAGTTCGTCGATCTCCTTAGTGAACCAAGTCAAGTGGCGGCGGTCTTTGATAGCCCATATCACATCCATGGACTTGACTGTTCCCTTGTGCAAGATGTTCATCGCATGAGCGAATACGAAAGTTGCCCCCGAACCACCAGCAATTAGAATGACACGATCCATTACGTGAAAGGTAGGACAATGACCATACGGCCCGTCAACCAAGGCCTTGAGGTTGGAGCCTGGCTTTAACAAAGCCCTTTTGTATAAGGCCAGAGTGAAGCCCTCTTGAGCTCGTATAATAAATTCTAAATCACCTTTGGCTGACGAAATTGTGAAAGGGTGAAATTGGAAATGTCGTATAGATGGAATAGATAGAAATGCGTGCGATCCAGGGGCCCAGGTAAAGGGACGTTGAAGCACAACTTTAGTGGCCAATCCAGGTAGAGGGTGTATTGTGGCGTACTCAGAAAAGAAGTTCCTGTTACCTAGTAGAAGTCGGGCAAATCTTAATAATCTATCATACATCCAAAGTGTAGCACAACCAATCATCCAAAGTCGAAGTTGTGTGTTGTGAAAGTAACAAAGGAGAGTTCCCAAGATAAAAAGGAAAATATGTAAGGCGTAGAAATACTCATAAAAACGCTTCCTTATCGGAGCATAGGCTGCTGTGAGTATGATGAGAAGCAATGCAACTAAGCCGAGCCAGCCGAACATTTGCTGCTGAGAACGTAGGTAGTTGAGCTGTTGCGTGAGTGAGAGATGGACACAGTAACAGATCATATGACCGATGCACTGGAGAACAGTCATAAGAGCAGCCAATCGATGTAGCACGTTTAATTGTACGTGACTGTAACCAATCAGAAGAGATAGCGGATTGTTTTTTAACGCGAAGAGCAAGATAAGGCAAAAGTTGTAGGTTGCCATGTAACTAAAGCGTTTTCCCAAGCAAGCCCAGACATTTGAATAATCTGTGTCATAAAAGGTGCAAAATGCGTTCGCTGTAGTAAAAATCGTGCCTAGCATCATATGATTCCGTGAGGTAAAGCCAGGTAATTTTCGCACACCCCAGTGTCTCCATAAACGGAATACAGATGCTAGATGCATCCTCGTTCGAGTGTGAAATCTTCCAGTCACGCACCATAGGAGTATGTGACGTGCTGCAAAGCAGAACGCTACCAACCCAAGAAATACAAGATAGATCCACCATAAATTCCAGCTGCTCAGATTTACTTCCTCATCACTAGTGAACATGGTGTCCAGAGGAAAAATTGCTCCTCCA
>JAABUZ0100009971.1_pt1 | contig 10687 bp, 10 predicted proteins | sample 5562091 | NCBI WGS metagenome assembly JAABUZ01 (sample SAMN12813069, study PRJNA571459) | rock metagenome | isolation source: Antarctica rocks | place: Antarctica: Victoria Land, Linnaeus Terrace sud | collected 2015-12-21 | reverse complement strand
TGGCGACGAAGGGCTCGGGCGATCAGTCGACTGGGTCGCCGGCTTGGCGCCGCAGCTGTTCGGTGGCGAGATATCTCGTGCTTCGTGTGCGCCCTTCTTGCGCGACGAGGCCCGCGTCGAGAAGCCGCCTGAGGTCCTGGCTGGCGGTCGCTAGCGAGATATCAGCCTCGGCGGCGTAGGCGGCGCGTTCGACGCCGTCAAACAGGCTGTGTTCGAGCGCAATTACGAGCCGGTCCGGCCACCGGCGCGACTCGACGAGCCGCTCGAGCGCTGCCCAGCGTGTAGCTGCGCCAGCGATCAACCCGAGCCGTTGCTTGGCCTGCTCGATGTGCGCCGTGACGCAAAACCCTACCCATAAAGACGCGTCGCGCTCGGGTTGATAGCTGCCGCCCTGGACTTGCTGAAGTGCCGTGTAGTAGTCAGCCGTGTGGTGTCCTAGGTATTCCTCGATCGAGCTGAACTCGGGCGCCAAGAGGCCTTCGCGCGCCAGGACCAACGACTGCACGATTCTTGCGATCCGGCCGTTACCGTCACGACACGGGTGTATCGACACCACATGTAGATGAGCCATCGCGGCGCGGACCGCAACGTGCGCATCGAGGTCATCGTTCTGAAGCCAGTCGACGGTCTCGGTCATGAGCGCCGGCACCGATCCGGCTGTCGGCCCCTCGTACGCGGGAGGGCCGCCGCCGGGGCTGGTGACAAAGATTGGCCCGGTGCGCCACAGACCGGGGAGCTTGTCGCGCTGGAACAAGCAGGCATCGAAGTGAAGGTCAAGGATCACGCGGTCAAGCCAGCGGAAGTGGGGGTCTATCGCCATCACTCCGACGTGGTCCATCGCACGCGCGTATGAGGCGACTGCCAGCCGGTTCTCGTCGTCTGGCCCGGGTCGCTCCTCGCCGGCGACCAGCGCTGGCGCCTCGCCAGGCGCAACGACGAATCCCTCGATAGACACCGAACTCTCGACCGAGCTGGCGCGGACCTGACGACGGAGCTGGCCGAGCCACGGTCCAGATACTGACGTGGCGTCACCGAGCTCAGCGCGAAGCTCGTCGAGCTGGCGAAGCTGGGCTTTGAGCGGTTCAGAGATGGGAGGAGTTGCGTACAACATAACTTAGAGACTAGACGAATAGACGAATACTCGTCAAGTCGTGTAAAAGGTTAGCCGTCCAGTACTGCCTTGTAGGCCGCATCGCGGTCTTGCCGACTAACGATCACTTTCGCGGTCTCGACATCGAGATTTGTGCGAACGCTTCGGCGACGAAGCGCGCGCCGGTGGGGTGGCGTCGGCGAAAGCGTGGCGACGTACGGTGACATGTCTGTTGTGTCGACGTACGTCGACATGCTAATGTTGCCTACGTACGTTGACATTATTGTGTTGGCGCCGTACGCTTGCAGAGCACTTCTCCGCTCGCGGACCATATGCCCACGCCCATCACCTCCATACGCGATGTCGCCGCGGCTGTTCGTGGCCGTCGTCTGGGCCTGGGTCTCAGCCAAGCGGATGTGGCCAGACGGGCGCGCGTCTCGCGTCAGTGGATCAGCGAGATCGAGTCCGGCAAGGCGACGGCCGAGCTGCAGCTCGTCATCCGACTCCTCGACGCGCTGGGACTGTGCCTCAGTCTTGACGAGCGCGATGCGCACGCCCGAGAGTCACAACCGGCTGCGCCGGCAGGCGTCGATCTCGACGCGCTGCTTGACGAGTACCGCGAGCCGTGAGCGACTCGCTGCTGGTGATCCTCGACGAGGTCGTCGCGGGGACGTTGACGCGGCTGTCCGGGGGCCGGCTGCGGTTCGACTACGAGGCGGCGTATCAGCAGCAGCGAGGGCACACTCCGCTGTCGCTCTCGATGCCGGTCCAGGTGACCTCGCACGCCCACCAGGTGATTAGCCCGTGGCTGTGGGGCCTGCTCCCTGACAACGAGGCCGTGTTGCGCCGGTGGGGACGAGGGTTTCACGTATCGCCGTCCTCAGCGTTCTCGCTGCTGGCAACCCCAGTCGGCGAGGACTGCGCCGGTGCGGTCCGGTTTGCTCCGCCTGACAGGCTCGAGCGGATGCTCGGCCGGGCCGGCGAGGTAACGTGGCTCAGCGAGGCCGAGGTCGCCCAACGGCTGCGCGAGCTGCGCGAGGACTCGACGGCGTGGCTGGGCCGATCGTTCACCGGACAGTTCAGCCTGGCCGGTGCGCAGGCCAAGACGGCGCTGCTCCTCGACGGAAACCGCTGGGGTGTCCCGTCGGGCTCGATCCCGACGACTCACATCCTCAAGCCGGCCATAGCCGGCTTCGATGACCACGACCTCAACGAGCATCTGTGCCTGGATGCGGCGCGGCGGGCCGGCCTGATCGCAGCGCGCAGCACGATCGCGCAGTTCGCTGACGAGACCGCGGTCGTGGTCACCCGCTATGACCGCCGTTTGGGTGCTGACGGGATAATCGCCCGCGTCCACCAGGAGGACCTGTGCCAAGCGCTTGGGGTGGCTCCGAGTGACAAGTACCAGAACGAGGGGGGTCCCACCCCGGCTCAGATCGTCCGGCTGCTGCGCAATGGGATGCCACCGCGGGTCGGGGAGGATGCCATTCGCCGATTCGCCGACGCGCTGATCTGGAACTGGCTGATCGGCGGCACCGACGCGCACGCGAAGAACTACTCGGTCCTGCTCGCTGGAGATCAGGCGCGGCTTGCGCCGCTGTACGACATTGCATCCGCGCTCCCATACGGCATGCATGAGCGGAAGCTGAGGCTGTCCATGAAGATCGGGTCAAGCTATGAGGTCTACCCCCAACGCAACCGGTGGCCCGACGCCGCCCGCGACCTCGGGCTCGACGCCGAGGCGCTAGTCGACCGCGCGCGGCAGCTGGCGCGGATCGCCCCGGAGACACTCGCTGACGCCGTGAGTGCTCGCGCGGTCACAGCGCTGGACCGAGACTTGCCGCGCAGACTGCTGGACCTCGTGACCGATCGTGCCGGACGCTGCCTCAAAGTGCTTGCCATGCTCCCCACAACTGGCTGACCAGCGGAATCGCAAGGTGCGGTGGGCGCTCCCTTCGCCGTGCGATGACGATGACGGCGGTCGTCGTGGAAGAATCTGACGGTGCACCTTGACGACGACCTGGCTGCAGACACCGAGGCGCTCGCGCGGGCCGAGGGCAAGAGCCTGAACGAGACCGTCAAACTCGCGCTCAGCGAGGCCGTGGAGCGACGCCGTCGCGACCCCGCGTTCACCGATCACGTGCGACGGATCATCGAGCAGGACCGCGAGCTGCTCGAGCGGCTCGCGAAGTGACCGTCGCGCACATCGATCTCGTGGTCGCGCCACGGCCCTCGTAGTCGTCGAACCGCGCCATCAGACGGTGATGGTGCTCCCGATGCTCCGCTCCGCGGGTTGGCGAGGGCTCTCCCTGCCACGACTTCGGCGGAGCACTGCGCGTGACCGGCGGGCAGTCAAGGGAGCCGCGTCAGCGGCCGCCGAAGGCGGGGCCAAAGGCCCGACCTTGACGCCGCGGCGGCACGCGCGACAATCGCGCCGACTTCGTGACAGGGCGCCGCTGCCGGTGATCGCGGCGCTGGCCGGCGCTAGGTCAGGTGGATCGTCGTGGCCAGCGGCGCGGCGCGTCTCCGGACGAGGCGGTAGGAGTCTCCGATGGCTGTGATGGCGCGCGGGGCGATGGCGGATCCGATTCAAGAAGCTGTTCGGATTCGGGCGAGGGCTCGAGCCCGGTGTCGGCAAGGTAGGCGTGGAGCTGCTCGCGGCTGGTGAGCGGGGTCGCCTCGAGCCAGCGTGCGTCGAAGTCCTTGGCGAGGCGATCGAACAGCCCGTCGTCGGCCTGACGGTGGAGATGAATGACCGGTGGCGACGTGCCGGTGGAGCCGATGCGTGTAAGCACAAGCAGCATCTCGTCGTCGACACGGAAGAAGATGTGGTCCTCGCCTGCAGGCGAGGCGCGGACCTCGATCGCGTCGATGCCGAGCAACGGTTCGACCCGTTCGTCTGGGTCCTCGATGATGAGACGGACCCGGCATCCGTTGGGCGCTCTGGTGCGGAACAGCTCCAAGAGGCCAGAATCGGATCCGAGGTAGGGGATGACGATCTCGATGCGGTCGGCCGCTGCGCGCAGGAGCTCGTCGACATTCGGTGCGGCGAGGTCGGTGGCATGCGCATACCCCACGATCGCATCGCCGGTCGTGTGGGTTGCCGGCTCGCCCGCTCCGGTTGTGGCCGGAGCAGGCACGTCGTCGGGCCAGAGCGCGTGCTCGGTCGTGTCGAGCGCGTTCGCGACCCGGGTGCGGCTCCGCGGGTAAGGGGTGCGACCCGCGAGCCAGCGCCGCACGGTTTTGACGTCGACCTGGACGGTGCCGGCAAACTCCTCAAGCGACAGGCCGGCGCGGCTAATTGCGGTCCGCAGCTGCTCGTTCTCCAAGACCATCTCACCCTTCCCAAAAGTTGCCGGTTTCCAGCGGTTCCAGTGTAGATGTCCGAAGACGTCCCCGGACCTCCCAGGACGTCCTTGAGGACGTCCCGAGATGTCCTTGCGCCGTCCCAGGTGAGCCTGCATGGTGATGACCGTGCTCACCGCGACCCCGCAGATGACCGTCTCAAGCCACCCGCCTGGTCGCGTGGCGCTGACCCGGGATGAGGTGATGACCGCCTCCGAGGTGGCCGAGCTTCTGCACCTTCCGGTGTCGACCGTCTACTACCTGGCGCGCCGCGGAGAGCTGCCGGCGAGTCGGCTTGGGCGGACGTGGCGGTTTCTGCGGCCGCGGATCGAGCGGCTGCTCGAGGCGTAGCCGCCAATAAGGATGCTGGGATGAGTCGAGTGGACAGGCCGGACGGGTGGGGACCGTCGCATCAGACCGACCCGCGCCGGCGGTGGATCGCGAAGCCGCCGGTGCAGGTCGCCGCGCTTAGTGCGGCGTTCCTGATCGCGAGCGCGGTCCATTTCGGCCTGACCAGCGTCGCAATCGTGCTGATCATCATGCTGGTGATGCTCGTCGTGGTCGACGCGATCATCGCCTCCCACGCGCGGCCCCGTGCACCAGGAAGGCCCGCGATCCCCGGCGACCGGGACCCCCTACACGCCATCCGCACGCTCGCCGGGCGCGCCGGCGGCGGCGTGTGGCTCGGCGCGGGCGACGATGGGGAGGGGCGGTTCGCGCGGCCGGAGCGGGCGGTACTGCTGCTCGGCCCGCCGCGGTCAGGCAAGACCAGCGGCGTGATCATCCCGGCGGTGCTCGCCCACGCCGGCCCGGCGATCGTGACCTCGACCAAGCCGGATGTCGCCCGCGCGACTGCGCCGGCCAGGGCGCGTGACGGGCGGGTGTGGATGTTTGACCCGACCGGCGCGAGCAGCCCGCCGGCGGGGCTCGAGCAGCTTCGGTGGTCGCCGGTGACCAGTGCGCTCACGTGGGACGGCGCGGTGGTGATCGCCAGAGCGATGACCGTGAGCGTCGGGACCGGCACCACCGACCGCTCGCACTGGGCCAACCGCGCGCAGGCCTTGCTGGCGCCCCTGTTGCACGCCGCGGCCGTGCATGGCAAGGCGATGGAGACAGTCGTTGACTGGGTGATGCGCCACGAGCTCGACGAGCCCGGGCTCCTCTTGGAGGATCAGCGGGCAAGCCGGCTGGCGTTCGGATCCTTGGTCGGCCTGCTGAACACCGAGGATCGGGAGCGGTCTTCAGTCTTCTCCGCCGCCGCCGACGCGCTTCAGGCCTACACGAGCGAGGGCGCGCTCATGACCGCGAGCGACCCGAACTTCGACCCGGCCGCGTTCATCGCCAGCCGGGACACCGTGTTCATCTACGCGCCGGCGGAGGAACAGGCTGCCGTCGCCCCGGTCGTCTGCGGCCTCCTGGCGGAGGTTCGGCGCGCGACGTACCGCGCGCACGCTGCCGGCCAACTCCCCGGCCGGGTGTTGTTCGCTTTGGACGAGGTCGCGAACATCGCGCCGCTTCTGGAGTTGCCGCAGATCGCGTCCGAGGGCGGTGGGCAGGGCCTCGCCCTCCTCGCGGCGCTCCAGGACCTCTCGCAGGCGCGGGCCCGCTGGGGCAAGGCGGCCGACGGATTCCTCACCCTGTTCGGGACCAAGCTGCTGCTGCCCGGGATCGCCGACACCACGACGCTGGAGGCGGTCTCGACGATGCTCGGCGAGTACGACCGGCAGGTCGTCTCCCGAACCAGCGACGCCAACCTGTTCAGCGACCCGGGCAAGAAGAGCCGGACGGTGTCGACACAGCGCACGCGGGTGCTCTCCCCGGGCGAGGTCGCCGGGATCCCCGCCGGCCGCGGACTGCACTTGGACGGCATCGACTGGGAGCTGCTCACGCTCACCGTCGCTCACCGCGACGAGCCGTGGCGAACCCTAACCAGCCCGGCCGGGTCATGAACGCGACCGAGTCCGTGCCTCGGATCGGCCTCTGTGGGCGTTTCGCGGGCGGGACGGCTTGGGACGACTTGGGACTTCTTGCTCCCAGCACTCCCTGTGCGTGGAGTGTATGTCTGGATCGGTGGGCGATGAGCGTGGTGGGAGTCGGGGGTCTGGGGTGCTGATCGTCGCGAAGATCACCAAGGGCACGGCGGGCGGGTATGCCGAGTACCTGGAGGGGAAGGCGAGGGGATCGGAGCTGGGCGACTACTACCTCAAGGACGGGGAACGAGTGGAGGCTCCGGGTCGCTGGGCGGGCGGAGCGCACCTGTTCGGGCTCGACCCCGAGGTGCGGGTGACCGGTGAGCAGCTGCGCACGCTGATGGACGTCCGCCGCCCCGACACCGGGAGCGAGCTGCGCCGGGTCGGCGCCAGTGGTGAGGCGGTCGCGGCGTTGGACGCGACGTTCTCCGCGCCGAAGTCGGTCAGCGCCGTCTGGGCCCTCGGCTCACCGGAGCTGCGTGAGCGGATCGAGGCCGCGCACGAGACGGCGATCGGCCGCGCGCTCGACCACTCAGTCCGGCAGGTGCCGATGCTGCGTCAACGCGTGGACGCAGGCACGGTCCTCCATGACAGGGCGGTCGGGGTGGTCGCGACGAGTTGGCGGCACACCACCGCTCGCGCCGTTGCGGATCAGGTTCCGGACCCGCAGCTGCACTCGCATGTGCTGTTGCACGCCGCGCATCGCCGCGATGGGCGGCTGGTGGCGATCGATTCGCGGACGTGGCTGCAGCATCAGCGCGAGGTCGGCGCGGCGTACCGGACCGAGCTCGCCCGTGAGCTCGCCACGCTGGGGTTCTCCGTCCAGCGCGGCACGGGCCGCGGCGAGCGGTACTTCGAGCTGGCCGGCGTCCCGCAGACGCTGGTGGACCGCTGGTCCAGCCGCCACCACCAGGTCCAGGCCGCGATCCGCGACCGGCTGAGCGCGACCGAGCGCGACCTGCGAGCGGTGATTGCCGAAGGCGGCCCCGCCGCCGCCGACGCGCACGAGCGCCTGGAGCTGCTGCTCGCCAACGGGCAGCTCGCCCCCGCCGAGGAACGACTGATGGGCACGATCACCCGCGCGGAGAAGGTCGCGGCCACCGCGGCCGATCTCGACGAGGAGTGGCAGCGCACGGCGCATGCGATCGGATTCAGACCGGAGCGCGTTGAGATCCTCCGCCACCAGCAGCGCCAACCGCTGACGCCAGCCGCGCCGGAACAGGTGCTCGAGGCGTTGACGGAGTTCGACGCGACGTTCTCCGCCCGCGAGGCCCGCGCGGTCGCGCTCGAGCGCTCCGCCGGCATCCCAATCGACGACGCGCTCCGGCCGCTGGTCGAGCTGCATGAGGCCGGGGAGATCCTGCGCCTCGCCGACGGGAGCGGCACGACCCGCGAGCACCGCGCCCGCGAACAGACGACCATCGACACCGCGGACCGCGTGATCGCACACCGGACCACGCCGCTCGATCGGGACTCCGTCGCGGCGCAGGCAGACCGGCTCGACCGCGAGCTCCAAGGCCGAGGAGGCCGGCTCTCAGACGAGCAGCGCGAGGCGATCATGCTCGCCTGCTCGGACCGTCAACTCGTGATGATCGAGGGCCAGGCCGGAACCGGCAAGAGCACCGCGCTGACCGGCATCGCCCGCGCCCACCACAAAGCCGGCCGGGACATCATCCTCACCAGCACCGCCGCCGTGGCGGCCGAGCGCCTGGCGCGCGATCTTCACCGCGCCGGCGTCGACACTCGCCACTACTCGCTCGCCGCGCTACAGGCCGCGATCAGCAACGGCACGGTCCTCCTCGGGCCGCAGACGACGATCATGCACGACGAGGCCGCACTCGCCTCCACTCGTGAACAACACGCCCTCCTCTCCGCAGTCGAGACCTCTGGCGCGAGGTTGATCTCGGTCGGCGATCCGCACCAGAACCCGCCGGTCGGCGCCGGTGGACTCTGGCCCCACCTCGAGGCCGCCACCCGCGCCGACGACAGCCGGGCCGTTCTGACCCGCAACCTCCGCGCCCACGATCCCGCCGACCGTCGCGATCAGGCCCGCTTCCGCGACGGCCACCACGAACTCGCGATCCGCGGCTACGCCGCCCGCGCCCGCGTCCACATCGGCGCCGACCTCACCCGAGCGGAAGACGCCGCACTCGACGCCGCCCACACCGACACCCAGAAAGGCCGCACGACGATCGTGCTCGCCCAGACCTCGAACGACCACCTCGACGAACTGAACGCGCGCTACCAGGCGATCCGCCAGCAACACGGCGAGCTCGGCACCGACACGATCGCGGCGCCCGGCCGCCCGTACAGCCTCCACCCTGGCGACGGGGTCCAAATCCGTCGCACCATCAACCACCCCGATCACGGACCGCTGCGCAACGGCACCACCGCGGTGATCCGCGACATCGACCCCGACGCCCAGACGATCGAGCTCGCGCTCCCCACCGGGCAGTCCGTCAACCTGAGCATCGACCAGGCCGACGCTGCCCAGCTCCGGCTCGCGTACGTCCAACACCCATTCCCCGCCCAAGGCATCACGACTGACACCGCCCACCTGATTGTCTCAGCCCACGCGACCCGCGAGGGGACGTACGTCGCGCTCTCCCGCGCCCGTGAGGAGACGCACCTCTTCGCCGAGGAGCCTGTCAACTCCGACCGGGACGGCGATCGCCTGCAATCCTTGGCCGACCGGATCAGCCGCACGGAGCCCGACCTTCCCTCGATCGCCATACCGCTCGAGCACGAGCCGTCGATCACCGCGACGCCCGCCCGCCGCGAGCCCGTCAACGAGCCCAGCAGGCCGATCTCGCAGTCGCGTGACCACGATCATCCGGGAGCCCGCGAGCGCACCTCGACCAACGAGGAGACCGCGTTCGACGGCATGACCGAGCGCGACACCCGACATGCGGAGGCTGTGCGCGACGCGGCCCTCGTACATCAAGGCAGGATCGACCCGGACACTCCCGGCCACGCCGACCGAGACACGCCCCGGCGGCGATGGCCACGTCGACCTGGGATCGAGCCGGGCCGCCACCAACGAGAGCTCATCCGCGACAACGCCGAGACCACCCCTGAGCGAGGCTGGGAACCATGACGAGTCCGCCCCGCACTAGTGAGTGCGTTAGCGGACGCAGGACGCTCTCGTGGACCGAGAGCTTCTGCATCGTTGCCGGCGGCGCCAAGCTGATCATCGGTTTCGTTCGGAACGCTCGACCGCGCTGCCCGCCCGAGAGGTTCGTCTGGAGCGAGCCCCATAGCGCGATCGAGGATGAGCTTGTGACTTCTCGGTGACGGAGCGAATGTGCTTGACCCAGGACAACGGCTGGAACCGAGAGCGGGTTCGGCGCGTGGTCGATCCCGCGCGCGGGGCGCGGGGCAAGGTCCAAGACATCTCACGGATGACAGGCCTCAGCACGCAGACGCCGCAGACCTGCATGATGGATCTGATGCGCCCGATTCCGGATGTCCACCTTGCACTCGGCGGGCCGCCGCCGTCGACCTTGGAGCAGTCCGTTCTGCGCACCATCGGTGAGGAGCCTCCCACCCACGAGTGGGAGGCTGATGCTGTGCGCGCTCGACTACCGGTCGGGCGGCCGACACGTACCGCCGACGAGACCGACGCCTGCCCTCGAACGGCTGGTCCGATGACACATGATCTGGGATGGCGAGAGCGGCTACCATGCTGCGGTGCCCGCTGAGGTGTCGAGAGGCCGGTGAGTTAAGCCACCAATTCGCCGTCGTCGACGACGGCGAATTCCCCTCTGAACGCCATGGCGGCCGTCGCTCGTACCGATCGTTCGAGGGCATCACGTGCACGCGACAGGGCGGTCGCTAGTTCCTCCGCTGTCTTGAGTGCAGCGTGAGCCCTCCGAACAATCTCAAACTGCTCTTCGAGTGGCGGCTTGGGTATGAGCACGGAACGGAGTCGCTTATAGGCGACTCCTGACACGCCAGACCCGGTGGATCGGAGCTCAATTGCGCGCCTCACAGCAGGCGAACGGAGCGCGAGTGCGAGGTAATCGCCAGTGAGGCCGTCTCCTGGGCGGAGCAACAGGATGCGCTGGGCGATCGAGAATGGCTCGTCTACGTCGACGACTCCCACCTCGCCTAGTGGCGCCTCCATGGTGAACAGCACATCACCACGTTCGGGCAGTCCCCTGGTCATGTAGGTGCCGTACGTCTCGGCGGCAACGAAGCGGTCGACGTGCCAGTCGATGCGGCCGTCGCGCAGCTGAGTTGTCCGCACGTGCGGTATCGTGCCCGCGTCGCTCGTTGGTGG
>JAABUZ0100009969.1_pt1 | contig 10689 bp, 12 predicted proteins | sample 5562091 | NCBI WGS metagenome assembly JAABUZ01 (sample SAMN12813069, study PRJNA571459) | rock metagenome | isolation source: Antarctica rocks | place: Antarctica: Victoria Land, Linnaeus Terrace sud | collected 2015-12-21 | reverse complement strand
CCCCGCCACCGGCGACCCCCGGGTCCACCTCAAGCCCGTCCGTCGACACGGCCTCACGTTCGTGCCGCTCACCCGGCGCCCCGGCGGGATCCAGGCCTTCAAGGTGATCTACCCCGCGGCCGGCCGGCCGGGCCAGCCGCCAGACGCTCCAGACCCATGAGGGTCACGAGTGGTTCTACGTGCTCGACGGTCACGTGCGCTTCGTGCTCGGCGACCAGGACCTCACCCTCGGCCCAGGTGAAGCCGCGGAGTGCGACGCCCGCGTACCCCACTGGCTGTGGAGCGCCGCCGACCGCCCCGCCGAACTGCTCATCCTCGTCGACGTCCACGGCGAGCGCGCCCACGTCGCCGCCGCGAAGCCCGCCACCCTGAAGAGCCGCCTGCCGTCCGAGGACCAGCCGGCGCACTGAGCTGGGCACCGAAAAGCCCAAGCCGAAGCTGCGCGAAGCGCGGGCAGCCTGGCCTCGGCGACAGTGGCGACCGGGTAGTAGGCCTTTCACATCGAAGCACCCGAGGCCAGTGTCACCAGGAGCGGGTCCGGCTCGGCCTGGAAGGTAGCGGCACGCTCTGCCCAAGGACGGGTGATCTCATCCCCTGCTGGCCGGCCCGGGCATCACCGGGCATGCCCCAGGGCATGACTATCGGTGCCACCGGTTGAGCAACGACCTGCGGTGACTCGCGAGCTTCGCGAGCGGCCCGTCTCGGGTAACCGCCCCGTCACCGGTTGGTGATCGTCCACCAGGCGCCGTCACAGCGGGAGCTCGAACGGTGGCGCGAGCTGTGCCTCAGCACCGGCCACCCCGGTGGCGCCTCCTGACCCTCACGGTCGGGTGAGGACTCCGCTGCGCAGGGCGTCGAACAGCCGCTCGAGGCGCGCGCGGTGGTCGTCCACCACGGCGCTGCCCGGCTCTCCGGCGGTGCGGCGACGCGCGGTCTCCACCAGGACGGTGCCGTAACCGGCGATGAAGAAGGCGGCGAGCAATGCCGGGTCGCCCTCAAAGGTCGGGTCGCGCTCGAGCTCCTCGGCGAGGGTCCGCTGGAGGTCGGCGGCGATCTGTCTCGCGCGCGCGATCAGCGCGGGCGACGCCGCGACGGTCCGGAAGAAGGGGATGGATCGGTCGTTGACGCCGGAGAGCGGGTGGCGGGCGCCGACGAGACGTAGGGTCGCCTCGCGCAGGGACGCCAGAACGTCGACGCCCGGAGCGCGGTCGCGCACCGCCGAGCGCAGGAGTTCGTCGGCGTCGACCGCGCGGTCCAGGTAGAGGTCCTCCTTGCGCGGGAAGTGCTTGAAGACCGTGACGCTGGACACGCCGGCCTCCCGCGCGACCTCGGCGACGGTGACGGTGTCGAACCCGCGCTCGAGGAACAGCCGTGCGGCGGCCTGCGCGATCCTCGCACGCGTCTGCGGGCCGCCTCGCTCTCCGGTCCTGGACATCCGTCCCGTCCTCTTGTGTGACTCACCTTAGTGACCTAACCTAACGGCATGTCCTATGCAGAGCGCACTGCCAGTGTCCTCGGGGCGGCCCCCGCCGGGCTGCTCGCCGCCGCGGCGCCGATCCGGGCCCGCGTCCGGGTCGAGGTGGTGCACCGGCTCGAGCAGCCGGATCGCATCGCGCTGCAGGGGGCTCTCGGTGCATGAGCCGGCTGCAGACCGGTCTGCGCGCTCGCCCCGGTCGTTGCGGGAGGCATGGGTGGCCTTGGCGGGACTGTCCGCGGTGTTCCTGTTCGAGATGCTGGACAACTCGATCCTGAACGTCGCGCTGCCCACGATCGGGCGCGACCTGCACGCCTCGACGGCCGCGCTGCAGTGGGTGACCGGCGCGTACGCGGTCGTGTTCGGCGGGCTGATGCTGGCATGCGGGGCGCTCGCCGACCGCGTCGGACGGCGACGGGTCATGCTCGCCGGGCTGGTCCTGCTTGGGACCGCGAGCCTGGCAACCGCCTTGGTGACCACGGCGGAGCAGCTCATCGCCGTCCGGGCGGCGATGGGGGTCGCGGCCGCGATGACGACCCCGGGTTCGTTGGCGCTGGCCTTTCGGCTGTTCGCCGACGACGGCCTACGCGTCCGGGCCATCACCCTCATCTCGACCGTCGGCCTGGTCGGGCTCGCGATCGGCCCGACAGCGGGTGGCTTCGTGCTCGCGATCGCCCCATGGCAGGTCCTGCTGCTGGTCAACGTGCCCATCGCTGTCCTCGCGATCGTCGGCATACGAACAGGCATCGCCCCGGATAAGGCAGCTGAGCTGCACCGCGACCCGGTCGACGCCCCAGGCGCGGTGCTGGGCACGGCGACGGTCGTGCTCGCCCTCGTCGCACCAACCCTGTTCCTCGACGACGGCGCCGGCGCCTGGGCGCCGTGGACAGCCACCGCGGCGGCCGTCGGGGCAGCGATCTGCTTTCTCCTGCGCGAGCGGTCAGCGCGCTACCCGCTGCTCGACCTGACGCTCGTCGCTCGGCCTCTGGTGTCAAGCGGCCTGGCGTACAAAGCGGCATCCGGTCTGGCCCTGGCCGGCCTCGGCTACCTGGTGACGCTGCAGCTGCAGCTCGACTGGCGCTGGACGCCCGCCCACGCCGCGATCGGGATGCTGCCGCAGGTCGTCATCCTGGTCGCAGCCGGGCCGTTCGTCTCCCGCATCGTGGACCGGGTCGGCTTGGACCGGGCCGCGTGGCTCAGCGCCGCAACGGTCGTCCTCGGGCTCGCCGTCTACGGTCCGCTGAGCAGGTACGGGTACGCGTGGATCGCGGTCGCGCTGGTGCTCGTCGCCGCCGGGATCCGCGTGAACGGCGTCGTCGCCGGGACCAACGTGCTCCGCGGCCTGCCGCAAAACCGGACCTCGATCGGCGCGGCCCTGGTCGACACCGCCTCCGAAGTCGCCACCGCGATCGGTATCGCCGTCACCGGCACCGTCCTCGCGGCGCTGTTCACCGGCGACATCGCCACATCGGGCTGGAGCACGCAGCAGAGCGCGCAGTTCCGCGAGGCCGTCACGATCGCGGGCCTCGCGCTCACAGTCCTGGCAGCAGCGCTCGTCGGCTGGGGCATCGTCCGGGCGCGGCACGTCGAGAACAACCAGGCAACTACATCCACCGACCAAGCGATCCCTGCGCCGGCCTGACACCCCCACCGCAACCGCGGCGCGGCGCGGCGCAACAGGCTGCGTTGCCTCGACGCGCCGGTCTGTGCTGCACACGCCGGCGCGTCCGGCCGCCCAGCACCTGCATCACGCGCCCGCTCGGTCTGCTCGCGTAGACGGACCGGGCGTGCGTCACGGCTGTTCCACTTCAGCGCCGGGTATCGCACCGGCCGCTTTACCGGTGACGCGCCCGCCGGTGCCCGAGACCCGGGCCGATCGTGCGGCGGCGGACCGCCGTGGGGCCAGCCGGTCCGCCGCCGCCGTGTACTTCAGCAACAACCGGACCAGCTCGAGCCGTTCGACGCGGGGCCAGTCCGCTGTGATGAGCTCGAAGGCCTCCCGCTGCTGGGCCCGGAACCGGTCACGGGCGGCCGCTCCCTCGGAGGTGAGCTGCAACACCGTGCGGCGCCCGTCGTGTTGCGCCGCCGCACGCACGAGGTAGCCCGCGGCGATGCCGTCCGACACCATCCGGCTCGCGACAGACGCATCGACCGTCAACTGTTCGGCCAGCCCGCCCACTGTCAGCTCGCCGTCCGCCTCGTCCACGGCATTGACCACCACGTTGCGTGAGAGGTCGCGGCGTTTGGCTGTCGAGTCAGCGCTGACCTGGGGGGTGCGGCGCCGCAACCGTGAGAAGGCGGTGCCGACCGCGTCGAGCAGCGACTCCTCGTCAAGATCGGGCCAAGCCGGCTCGCGTTCCACGCGTACATCCTGCGTCAGGCCGGAAAGGTCCACATCAATAAGTGGCACCCCTACTAAGACCTTCTCCGAAGGTCTTATAGATCCGGACGCGCGCGCACACGAGATACAGCCACAGCCAAGCCCGCTGCGCGGGCCGGACCGGCCACAGGCCGGCAACTGCTGGGCATGGACCGAAGCCCCGGCCATGCGATCCGAGCGTCTTGCTCTGGCCCGGCGGCTGCAAGCCGAGCTGCCTGTCCTGCGCCGGCTGAGCGACCGCCGGCTTCGGCACCTGCTACGGCCCTGGCTGGTCGCCGGGTGGACCGCCGCCGACGTGCTCTACGCCCTCGACCACGACCCCGGCGGCGCAACGCGTACCTGGACGACCCGGGTTCACTCCCCCGGAGGCTGGGTGCACTCGAGGATGGCGCCCTGGCAGGACCCGTCCGGGGTGTCGCCGCCGCCGGTCAGCGCGCCGGCCGCCGCTAGGCATGCACAGCTCCAGGCGGTACAACGCCAGCGCGCCAAACAGGCCGCGCAGGTGACCGAACAGGCCGACCTTGCCCACCGCTGGTCCGGGCTGATCGCCGAGGCAGCCGGGCGGGGGTGGAGCCGGCTCGAAGCGGCAGCCGTTTCCCCGCTGCGGCTGCGGCCTCCTTCCGGTGGACCCATGACAGCCGCTCTCGTGCGCCGCCTGGTGCTCGACGCGCTGTCGCCGGCGGCAACAGACCCCGGGACCGGTGCACACACAGACCTGCCGGACCCGGGCAGCGTCGACCTCGAGCAGGTACGGGCAGCAGTCGCACGACTGGTGGCGTGAGCCCAAGGTGACAGGCGCGCCGAGAAGCTACAAGCCAACCCCCGAGCGAGTTGTAGGTCAGCTCGCGACCTGCAAGCAGTGTTGTAGCCCGCACGCGCCTGGGGTTCGACGCCCGCTGACCAGGCCGATGCCCTCAGCCGGCCGTAGCCAGCCCCCGAGCGTCCCTGCGGTGCGGGCAACTCCACCTGCGCTACGTCAGGCCGGCTCCGTCATCTTGCGGGCGGGCAGCTTCTCACGGGAACCATGCGTGGCAAGCCCCTGCTTGGCAAGCGGTCAAGCCGACCAGTGGCGTGAACTTCACGAAACCCACAGGAGGCCGCATGAGCACGATGATCGAACTAGACAGCCGCAGCCGCGTGACACTGCCCGGTAAGGCCGGCCGCCGATACCTCGTCCACGAGGAGGCCGACGGTGTGCTCGTCCTTGAGCCGGCCGTCGTCATCAGCGAGGCCGAGTGGCGCTACCTGGCAGACCCTGCGGTGCAGGCCAGCGTCCAGTACGCCCGAGAGCACCAAGAGGAAGCGCGGCCACGCCCGAAGCGCACGACGACCTCCTGACCCCTCCAGGGGCCGGTCTGGGAGCCGGCGGAGTCGTAGCAGCAGGTAGAAGCAGCGCAGCGAGATGTCCGCCTAGGGCAGCCCTAGCGGCGTGCGCCTGCTGCGCACGGCGCACCCAGGCGACCAGGCGACACCCAGGCGGGTGTCGACCGGGCGCGGTCTTCCTGCACGCGCAGCTGCTCAGCACAGTTGGTGCAAGGCACGACAGTCCCCCGGCGCGTCGGCGCCCGCGGGGACCTGTCCCGGTCTAGCTTGGCTAACCAGTGTGAACCGTTGCCAACAGGTGTGAATAACTGTTAGCCGGTGCTGAGAGGAGGGCCGCGGCATGTACGTCGTCGCCCTCGCCAACCAGAAGGGCGGCGTGGCCAAGACGACGAGCGCAGCCAACATTGCCGACGCCGCCGCCGAACGCGGCCAGCGGGTCCTGCTGGTCGACCTCGACCCGCAGGCCAACGCCACCACCCTGACCGACGCACAACCGCGTGAGCACCGCGACGAGACCTTCGGCACCGTGCGGCAGCTGACCATGAGCGACGCGCTGCACCACGCCCAACCCCGGACGGGGGCGCTGACCCAGGCGGGCACGGTCCGGGCCATCGCTGTTGCCGCAGGCGAGCACTGGGCGAGCGGCCTGCGGGTCGCGCCGTCGAGCCAGGACCTCGCGGCCCGCGGCGAGGAAGGCTGGCCGGGGGCGGACCGGCGCCTGGCGGTCGCGCTGGACGGCGTCGACGAGCTCGCCGACCTGGTGGTCCTCGACTGCGGCCCGACGCTGGGCCCGCTGTTCCTGGCAGCGCTGAATGCCGCGGACGGCGTACTGCTCGTCAGCGAGCCGGCAGACAACGCCCTCGAGGGCCTACCGCCGACCGTGCAGGTGCTGCAGGAGGTCCGGGCCCAGCGCGGCGGTGCCGCACCGCAGCTGCTCGGCATCGTGGCGACCAACGTGCCGGGCCACGAGGCCCGGGCTGCCGAGCTGCTCGCACAGATCCGCACCGACTACGGCGAGCGGTTGTGGGAGGTCGTGCCGCGCCGCTCGATCGTCCGGCAGGCCGAGGGGGCACACGCTCCGGTACGGGCGATGGGGCGGGCCGGGCGCGAGGTCACCGACGCCTACGACGGCATCGCCGGCCGGGTCCTCGAGCAGGCCGGCCTTGCCATGGCCCAAGGAGCCCGCTGATGCCGCCGACCCGCCCCAAGGCCCGTGCTCCCAGGACGCAGCTCGACGACGACGCCTCGCCGGCGTCGGCAGCACCCCCGCCGCCTGACCTTGCGCCCGCACCCGACAACGGCGTCCTGTACGGGTCCCGCGGCCGCACCGCGCGTCGCCGGTCGCGTCAGATCGGCCCGCGGCTGTCCGACGAGCTCTACGCCCGCCTCGTCGCCTGCTCCGAGGCCACGGGGATCAGCCAGCAGCGGCTGGTCGTGCGGGGGATCGAGGAGGAGCTCCGTAGGCAGGGGTACGGGGCTGCTCACTAGGGTTCACACCTGCTAACACCTGCTCACAGATGCTAACCATCCTTGGAGGCGCCGGATCGAGACGGGAGGCATCGTCAGCGTCTGCATGCCCGCGGCACCTGCTGCGGGCTCGGCGCTGTTGCGGCGATCGGGTCGACGCCGGCAAGCCGGTCTCCTCGGAGCCGTGTGTTGTTAGGTGCGGGGCGGTCGTCGCCAGGCGTCTAGGAGTCGGGTGAGGCGGTCTGTCGGCTCTGCTGTGGGCCAGAACAGCACGAGACAAACGATCACGGTAGCCATGAGGGCGATCAGGGCGAAGATGACGATAGAGGCTGTGTTCATGCTGGGACACTCGGACGTAGGTTCTGCGAAGTTCTCAGCCGTTCGGGTGAGGTTCGCTAGGTCGGGTGACACCCGATCGGCCTAGTAGTGCCGTCGACCGATGAGCTGGTCGTGCTCCCCGTCGAGTAGTGGCTCGTCAGCGATGAACGTGACACCGAACCGGTCGATGGTCAGGATGCCCTGGGCCTGGATGGGGTGGCTTGGTGCAGCGGTGTCGCGGTCTTCAAACTGGCCGTTGGCGGTCGTGATGTGGAGCTTGCCGTCGTGCGCGAGCTTGGTCCGAGCCCCGAAACGGGCTTGATACACCTGGTTGTAGCGGGGAGCAGGGGCACGCTCTGGCTCTTTCCTCGGGTCGTGTGGGTTGTGGCTGATAGTCAGTCCTAGCTCTGCCAGAAGCGGCGCCGGCGGTTGGGCGTCGGCGCGGTCGCGGCGCGGGCTGCGGCGTGCTCATCGAGCGCGGTGATGTGCTGGCTGATCTGGTCGCCTAGTTCATAGCTGTGGTCGATGGTTGCCTGGATGGCGTCGCTTGCTAGTTGCCTGGTGGAAGCCAGCGACGCTGCTAATGGCGCCCGGGCGTCAGGCCTCCGACCACCCGGCTGCAAACCTCCTCAGAGTCTGCATAGCTTCAACTGCGCCAGCGACAGTGGTGGCCGTCATAAGCAGCGAGGGCCGCACTACCGCCACCACGATCAACAACACCACGACCAGGACGCGCACGAGCAGCCCAAAGCAACGCCTGCGAGACCAATCCCTAACCGGCACACACATCTGTGTGAGAATCTCTGCCAGTACCACCTGGCCCACCACCTTCTCTGGTTGCGGACGCACCGTGGACACGAAGAAGACGGGAGCCACAGGGCGCCCCCGATGCCCGTCGGGGGCGCCCTACTACTACGTCGGGGCGCCGAGCGTTCCTCTTGCCAGATCGTCGCCCACTGGGGCTGATGGCAGCGTTCCGACACGCCGGGCGCGCTCCGGGACGGCGGAGATAGATGCAGGTCAAGAGGTTCGCGAGCGTGGCGGCAAAGTCGGCGTATTACGGTGCTTGACAAGCCAGGGGCTTACACCTCAGCGCCTTGACCAGGGCCTATGCGGCACCTGAGTGTTTGGTCGGGCAAGCCAGCGGCTTACGTCTGCGTCTGCCGCAAAGCCGGAGATGAGACCTACGGCCCGCCCGCTTACCGCGGCAGGTGTGTCATGCACTCCGAGACGCGTCAAGCGCACCGTCGTGCTCACTCAGCCCTTTCGCGCCCGCGCGCCCGGCTCTGCTCAACGCTCGGTCACCGTGGAGCGGGTGACCGAGAACAGCTCCTCGAGCTCGCCGATGGTGCGCTCACCCGCCTGGTGGAGGTTTGCGAGGTGGGCTCCCTGCCTGGGGCTGAGCTTGGGCTGCTTACCGCGCAGCCCTTTGCCCACTGCAGTTAGCGGCGAGGAACGCGCCGAGCGTGTAGGCGGGTGAGCGGTCTAGGTTGTGCCGGGCCCGGTCGTAGCGCCGGGTGGTGCGCGGGTCGGCGTGGCCGACTGCGTCCTGCACGTCCTCGAGGGGGACACCGGCCTCGCGGGCCAGGGTGACGAAGGTGTGCCGCAGCGAGTGCGGGGTGATCTTCTCGGCGTTGGCGATGCCGGCGCCCCGGGCGAGGCGGCGCACGGTCAGGTAGGCCTCCCCCGCGGTCCAGCGCCGCCCGGACGCGGTCACGAACAGCGGCCCGGCGGTGCGGGCGGCCAGGTAGCGGTCGAGTGCGCTGGCTGCGGCCGGGGCGAGGACGAGCTGGTGGCGTGCGCCGCCTTTGCGGGTCACGGTCAGCACGCGGTGCCCGCGGGCTACGGCGAGGTCGGTCACGTCGCTGGCGAGCGCCTCACCGACGCGCAGCCCGCCAGTCAGCAGCACGGCGACAAGGGCGGCCGAGCGGGGGCTGTCCTGGCCCGCCTGGTCGAGCAGCAGCCGGGCCTCGCCGCGGTCCAGACCAAGGGTCTGTGAGTCCTGCCCGACCTTGGGCCGGCGGACGTGCGTCATCGGGTTGCGGGCGACGGCACCCTCGCTGTCGGCGTAGGCGTAGAAGCCGGCGAGGCACGCGAGGGTGCGGGCGACGGTCGCCGAGGAGGCCGGCCGGCCGGTCGTCGGGCGGGGGGTTTCGGTCAGCCACCGGGCGTACACGTCCAGGGTGGCCCGGGTCGCTGCCAGCGGGTCGATGCCGACCCCGGACAGCCAAGAGAAGTAGCCGCGCACGTCCCGGCGGTAGGCGGCCTGTGTGTGGCCGGCGTACTGCGCCAGGAACCGGGCCGCGACGACCGAGGCGCGGACCTCGGCCGGCATGCGGGCGACCGGGGCGGTGAGCAGCGCAGCTGCGGCGGGGGTTGCGTCGAGCCGGACGAGGTCTGTCGCGGCTTCAGCCATTAGCCTACGATAACAGTGATTATCGTAGGCAGATTGGCTTCGCCTGAACATCTACCGATACGCCCTGCGAGCTGCCCGTCGCAGCCGTCAGCTGACCCCCCTGACGGTGCCCCGCATAGCGCACCCCTGCGGGAATCTTCACCGAACCAGACTTACGGGACACTCACCACGGCAGACACCGACTGACCTGCAACGCTCCCGCAGAGAGGTCGTCATCTGGGACGGGGCCGGTCGGCCCGGCCGAGGGGGCTGGAGCTCGCGCCTTACCCGACGGTTGCGTCGACGTCGACGCCGGCTGATCCGCGCGGGCAGGAACCGCCATCAGGCCGGTCGCCACCACGCACCCGGCCGCAGCAGTGACCACACGAACCGGCAGCACGCTGATCTTCATGTGTCGAGATGAGTCTCCACAGCAGACAGCCGCAAGTCCGGCTGTCAGCCGTCCCCGAGGCCCGTCACACTCCGGTAAGACCACGTCCGGCTGCTGGGGTGTCGACCTGCCCCTGCCGGGCGGTGCTTGCGCTTGCAGAAGCCCGCCGCGCCCGAATGAGCCGCGATGGACGCCATCCGGGAGCCCGCCAGTCGCCTGGCCGGCCCACGGGGCCGGCAGGTCGCGCAGGGACGGTCAGCGCGCGAGGTGGGCGCCGCCGTCGACGACGAGGACGTGTCCGGTGATGAAGCCGTTGCCGATGAGCAGGGCGATGGCGGCGGCGATGTCGTCCGGGTGCCCTGTGCGTCCGGCCGGGAGCTGCTGGGACGCCTGAGCGAAGAAGGCGGCGCGGTCGGCGTCGGGCCAGGAGTTCCACCAGGGGGTGTCGACGACGCCGGGGCTGACGGCGTTGACCCGTAGCGGAGCAAGCTCAGCGGCCAGCGGTCGCACCGCGGCCTCGAGGGCGCCGTTGACCGCGGCGAGACCTGCGGTGCCCGGGAACGCTGCTTGCGCGGAGGCGGCAGTCACCAACGTCACCGATCCGGCGCGGCGCAGGTGTGACAGTGCGGCCTGCACGGCCTCGAGCTGGGCGAAGGTCTTGGCGGCGAACGCCCGTCGCAGCTCCGTGAGGTCGAGGGCCGCGAACGGGCCGGCGCCGGCCCCGCCGCTTACGCACACCACCAGGTGGTCGATCTCGCCGAGGCGGTTGAACAGCGCGTCGAGCTGACCGCGGTCGGTCGCGTCGACCTGCTCGCCGCGCACAGCCGGGAGCGCCGCCACGGTCTGCGCCACCTTGTCCTCGGAGCGCCCGGCGACGACCACGTCGGCGCCCTGGTCGGCCAGCAGGGCGGCGGTTGCCCGGCCGATGCCGGAGGTGCCAC
>JAABUZ0100009968.1_pt1 | contig 10689 bp, 9 predicted proteins | sample 5562091 | NCBI WGS metagenome assembly JAABUZ01 (sample SAMN12813069, study PRJNA571459) | rock metagenome | isolation source: Antarctica rocks | place: Antarctica: Victoria Land, Linnaeus Terrace sud | collected 2015-12-21 | reverse complement strand
GCTTGGATCTCGCCCGCCTGCAGGCTCCGTTGGCTGCGCTCTTCACCCCCGCCAGCGCCGCCGCCGGCGGCGAGGTGCCCACCTTCACGGAGTCCACGGTGGCCGGCATCGACGCCTTCTCGCTGCGCCTGACCGCAAGTCTCGAGCTCGACTATGCGGTGTTTGATCACCAACTGGTCCTGTCGACCAACCCCGCTGCCCTGGCCGCCGTGCGCGCCGCCGGCCCCGGCCTGGCCGCCAGTGCCTCCTACCGCCAGTCGGTGACCGGGCGTCCGGCGCGCGTCAGCTCGCTGGCCTTTGCCAGCGTGGCCCCGCTGCTGGCGCTTGTCGAGCAGACCGGACTCGCTCGCAGCCCGAGCTATCTTGGCCGCCGTGGGGACCTCGACCGGGTGCGCGCCGTGGGGGAGAGCTCGTCGGTCAAGGGAGCGCAGAGCACCACGGAGATCTTCCTTTCCATACCCTGATCTCCATCTCTGCGTCAGCCGCCCCCGCCGGGCGCCTCAGGACGGGGCGCTGATCTGATCTCCCTTCGCAAAGACACGAGGAACCATGACCCCGCTTGCCGACAACGAGTACCTGTTCACCTCGGAGTCCGTCACCGAAGGACACCCCGACAAGATCGCCGATCAGATCTCCGACGGGGTCCTCGATGCCGTCCTGGCCGAGGACCCCTACGGTCGCGTCGCCTGTGAGACCCTGGTCAACACCGGCCTGATCGTCGTCTCCGGGGAGATCACCACCGAGACCTACGTCGACATCCCCGCCATCGCCCGCGAGACGGTCAGGCGCATCGGCTATGACAACGCCACCTACGGCTTTGACTGCAACACCTGCGCGGTGATCAACGCCATCGACAAGCAGTCGCCCGACATCGCCCAGGGCGTGAGCCAGGCCTATGAGAAGCGCACCGACCCGGGCGGCGACGACGAGATCGACACCGCCGGTGCCGGCGACCAGGGGATGATGTTCGGCTATGCCTCCAGCGAGACCGACGAGCTCATGCCCCTGCCGATCTCACTGGCCCACAAGCTCGCCAAGCGCCTGGCCGAGGTACGCAAGGCCGAGGTGGTGCCCTACCTGCGTCCCGACGGCAAGACCCAGGTCACGGTGCGCTACGTCGACGGACGCCCGGTGGAGATCGAGAAGGTCCTCATCTCCACCCAGCACCGCGACGGCGTCGACTCAGAAGCGATGATCAAGCCCGACCTCTATGAGCACGTCCTGCGTCCTGTCCTGCCCCCCGATCTCTTTGACGAGCGCAAGCTGCTGAAGAACTTCCTGGTCAACCCGACCGGACGCTTCGTCATCGGCGGTCCCATGGGCGACTGCGGGTTGACGGGGCGCAAGATCATCGTCGACACCTACGGCGGCATGGCCCGCCACGGCGGTGGGGCGTTCTCGGGCAAGGACCCGTCCAAGGTCGACCGCTCGGCCGCCTACGCCGCCCGCTACGTGGCCAAGAACCTGGTGGCCGCGGGCGTGGCTGACCGGGCCGAGGTCCAGGTGGCCTACGCCATCGGGGTGGCTCACCCGGTGTCGGTGATGGTGGAGACCTTCGGTACCGAGAAGATCGGACGAGCCCAGATCGCTCACCTGGTCTCCGAGCACTTCGATCTGCGTCCCGGAGCGTTTCGCGAGTACCTGCGCCTGCATCGGCCGATCTATCAGAAGACCGCCGCCTACGGGCACTTCGGTCGAGAGGACGCCGACTTCACCTGGGAGAGGATTGACAAGGCTGAGGCGCTGCGCGCCGACGCCGGACTGGGCGATCGCCCGAGCTGAGAAGGCTCAGCGGGATCCCCAGCAGCGCCTAGGGTGCTGGCGTGGCCGCCATCGCCCAGGTCGAGCCCCTGACCACCGCGCGCTCGCTGCGGGGACCCTTTGACTACCGCCTGCCCGCCGGGCTCAGCGGCGTGCAGGTGGGAGCCATGCTCGTGGTCCCCTTCGGGCGCCGGGAGATCCTCGGAGTGGTCACCGGGTTGTCAGAGCGCTCTGAGGTGGCCGAGGAGCGGTTGGTGGAGCCCCTGCGCGCCCTGGAGCCGGCGATCCCGCCTGACCTGGTGGCGCTGGCCCGGTGGATGGCCGTCGAGTACTGCTCGACTCCCGCCCGGGCGCTCGGGCTCGTGCTCCCCCCGGGGGCGGGAAGGGTGGGCCCCCGACGTGTCCTGCATGCCCAGATCACCGGGGCGGGCGAGGCAGGTCGGGCGGACCCGGCGGCTCGCCTGACCCCTGGCCAGCAAGCCGTCCTTGAGCTGTTGTCGAGGCTGGGGACGGTGGCCGTGACCGACACCGGGGCGGGACATGGCACCCTGCGTCGCCTCCAGGCGCGGGGGCTCATCGGGCTGCACCGGCGCCCGGTATCCACGCCCCGTCTGCGCCATGATCCCGTGGGAGCCCGAGCCTCCCATCCGCCCGAGCTCAACCGCTCCCAGCGCGAGGCCCTGGCGACGATCGTCGCCGCCATCGAGGACCGGGCCGCCGCACGTCTGCTGCTGCACGGCGTCACCGGGTCGGGCAAGACCGAGGTGTACCTGCGCGCCGCCGCCGCCACCCTTCAGCAGGGTCGCGCAGCCATCGTGCTCGTGCCCGAGATCGCCCTCACCCCTCAGATCGTCAGCCGCTTCCTCGATCGCTTCGGCGACACGGTGGCGGTGCTGCACTCCCAGCTGACCCCGGCCCAGCGCCGTGGTGAGTGGGAGCGCCTGCGCCGCGGGCAGGCGCGCGTGTGCGTCGGACCTCGCTCGGCGGTGTTTGCCCCCCTCTCAGATCTCGGTTTGATCGTGTTAGACGAGGAGCACGACTCCTCCTACAAGCATGAGGGAGATCCACGCTATGACGCCCGCCTGGTCGCCGAGCGACGCTCGCACCACAGCCAGGCGGTCCTGGTGGCGGGCTCGGCCACGCCCCGCCCGGAAAGCGCGCACCGCCTGACGCGCCTGCGGCTGGGCGAGCGGGTGGACGGGCGTCCCCTGCCCCGAGTGCAGATCCTGGACATGCGCGAGGCCCAGCACCCCCTGCACCCCCGCAGTGCCGAAGCGCTGGCCGACCTGCGCCGCGCCGGCGGCAAGGCCATCCTGCTGCTCAACCGCCGGGGGTGGTCGAACTTCCTCACCTGCCGTTCCTGCGGGCACGTGTGGAGCTGTCCGGCCTGCGACGTCACCCTCGTCCTGCATCGAGGCGCCGGTCTGCTGGCCTGTCATCACTGTGGACATCGCGAGGCCGTCCCCGACCGCTGTGAGAGTTGCGCCTCGGTGAGCGTGGCCCGCCATGGCGTGGGCACCGAGCGCCTGGCCGACGAGCTCATGCGCACGCTGGGCGATGAGGACTTTCCGGTGCTGCGCCTGGACGCCGACGTCGCCGAGCTGCGGGGCCAGGCCGCCCGGGTGCTGGCACGCTTTGAGGCGGCCCCGGCAGGGATCCTGCTGGGTACCCAGATGGTGGCCAAGGGACACGACTTCCGCGACGTCTCCCTGGGGATCGTGCTCGACGCCGACTCCACCCTGCGCTTCCCTGACTTTCGCGCCGAGGAGCGCACCTTCGCCCTGGTCGCCCAGCTCGCGGGCCGGGTGGGACGGGGGGTCAGGCGGGGCGCGCAGAGTCGCGTGGTCGTGCAGACGATGGCTCCCGACGCTCCCTCGATCCGGCTGGCCGCCGACCACGACTCCGATGGCTTTCTCGCCCGCGAGCTCGAGCGGCGACGGGCTCTGTCCTATCCACCCTTCGCCGACCTCATTCGCGTGGTATGCGCCTCCGAGCAGGTGGGTGGCGCCCACGCCGCCGCCCGAGCTGTCGCCCTCGGCGTCAACGTGCCGGCGACGACGCTGCTGGGCCCGGCACCGCTGTTTCGCCTGCGCGGGCGCGAGCGCAGTCAGGTGGTGATCAAGACCCGCGACCGCCCGGCGGCGGTCAGCGCAGTGGGGCGGGCGGTGAGCGCGGCGGCCGCCGCGCGGGCCCATCAGGGCGTCCACTTCAGCGTCGACGTCGACCCTCAATGAGGGCGGTGGCGCCTCCGAAGCGGTGCCCGGTGCAACCACTAGACTGCGCGTCGCCGATGGTCCCCGCCCTGACCCAGGAGCTCGACGAGGAGCCGGGCGAGGAGCATGAGGATGAGCTTGACTCCGAGGAGTCCGACGCCTCCCCGACCCTGGCCCCGGAGGTGCGTGCCCGCCGTGAGGCGGCGCTGCGCCACGTGCGCTCCTTCGGCGACCCGGCGCTGCGCAGCCGCGCCCTGGCCGTCGAGCGCTTTGACGTGCGCCTGCACGACGAGGTCGACCACATGGGTCGCCTCATGCGCGACTGCCTGGGCATCGGACTGGCGGCCACCCAGCTGGGCGTCCTTCATCGCGTCCTCGTCTACCGCGTCGAGTCGGGCTCGCCGGTCATCGGGCTCGTCAACCCATCCGTCCTGTGGTCGGGTCGGGAGAAGGAGATCATGGAGGAGGGCTGCCTCAGCCTGCCCGGAGTGCACGTTGACGTCGACCGCCCCGTGTACGTGCGGGTGGGGGCTCTGAGTCCCGACGGAGACGAGCTGACGATCGAGGCCTCCGGCCTTGAGGCACGAGTCCTGCAGCACGAGATCGATCACCTCGACGGCGTCCTCATCCTCGATCGCACCACGCGCGAGCAGCGCAAGGAGGCGATCCGCACCCTGCGCGAGGCGACCGCGGATTAGCCGGCGCCCTCACCCGTTGACAAGCGACCAGCCAACGGTGCGCAGCGTCTACCTGGGGACCTCCGCCTTTGCCGGCGTCGTGCTCGACGGCCTGATGGGAGCCGGCGAAGCCCCGGTCCTGGTGATCACCCGCCCGGATGCCCCCCGGGGACGAGGGCGACGTCTGGCCGCCCCCCCGGTGGCCGACTGCGCCCGGCGCCACGGAATCGAGCTGGTCCAGCCTGCGGACATAAACGCCGATGCGGCGCGGGCGACGATCGCGGCGGTGGCCCCTGAGGTGGTGGTGGTGTGCGCCTTTGGCGCCCTCATCCGTGAGCCGCTGCTGTCAGAGCATGAGATCCTCAACGTCCATCCGTCGCTGCTTCCCCGCTGGCGCGGCGCGGCACCCATCGAGCGGGCGCTCATGGCGGGTGACGAGTCCACAGGGGTGTCGATCATGCGCCTGACCGCCGGCCTGGACAGCGGACCGGTCGGGCCCCGCGCGACCGAGACCATCCGGGCCACCGACACCTACGGCTCCCTGGGCTCCCGTCTGGCGCCGCTGGGTGCCCGATTGCTCATAGACGCCCTGCGTCGCTCTGGCGCCTACGCAGCGCAAGACGAGGCGGGCATCACCTACGCCGAGAAGATCACCGCCGCCGACCGGCGCCTGGACCCGACGCGCCCGGCGCTCTGCCTCGAGCGTGTCGTGCGGGCACTGCATCCCCACATCGGAGCCCGCCTGGAGCTCTCAGACGCCAGCCTGCTCGGGGTGCAGGCTGCGCGCGCCCACCCTGACGATCCGCTGGCCCCCGCGCCGGGGGAGCTCAGGCGCAGCGGCGGCCGCCTGGTGCTGGGAGCCAACCCCGGAAGCCTCGAGCTGCTGGAGGTCAAGGCGCCCGGCGCCCGCGCCATGGCCGCCGGGGACTACCTGCGCGGACGCTCGCAGCACTGATGGTCCCCTCTACCTCTGGGCACGTCCGCCCGCCTCAGCGCCCATCGCCGGCGGGCTCTGCGGTCTCACCCGCGCGGGCCTGTGCGTTGGCGGTCATCCGCCGAGTGTTCGAGCAGGGGGCGTGGGCGGATCGGGCGCTGCCGGGCGAGGCCGCCGGCCTGGAGGCGCGCGAGCGGGCGCTGGCCACCCGCCTGGCCTACGGGACCATCCAGCGCCGCGACACCCTCGACCACGTCATCGTCGCATTGTCCGGGCGGGCGATCGGCGCGCTCGATCCGCCGGTCCTCGCCGTCCTTCGCCTCGGTCTCTACCAGCTGCTGCTCTGTGACGGGATCGCCGCCCACGCCGCCGTCCACGAGTCCGTCGAGCAGGCCAAGGCCGGGCGCCGCGGCCCGTCTGGCCTGGTCAATGCCGTGCTGCGTCGGGCCGTCACCGAGGGTCCGCTGCTGCTGGAGGCTCTCGATGACACCACATGTGAGGGTGCCGCCCTGCGTCACTCCCTGCCCCGGTGGCTGGCGGGAATGTGGTGGGAGGCGTTCGGCCCCACGCAGGCGCGGACGTTGATGGCGCGAGTCAACGAGCCCGCCGAGATGGCCCTGCGCGCCAACCGGCTGCTCACCACCCCCGGGGAGCTGGCGGGAGCGCTGCCCGTCGGCACCCGAGGCGTGACCATGCCCCCCGAGGCGCTGGTGTGTGAGGGCGCCTTTGACGCCCACGGGTCGTCGTTCTGGCGCGAGGGGGCCTTCATGCCCCAGTCACGAGCCTCCATGCTCGTCGCCCATGCCCTCGCTCCCGTCGCCGGCGAGCGCATACTCGACCTGTGCTCGGCCCCCGGGGCAAAGACCACCCACATCGCGGCGTTGATGGGCGATCAGGGCCACATCCTTTCCATCGAGCGCCACCGGGGGCGCGCCCGGGCCCTGCGACGGACCTGCGAGCGTATGCGGGTCACCTGCGTGACCGTCGCCGAGGCCGATGCTCGACGTCCACCGACCGCCGGGGAGTCCTTTGATCGCGTGCTCGTCGATCCGCCGTGCTCGGGGCTGGGAACGCTTCAGTCGCGCCCGGACCTGCGCTGGCGCGCCTCACCCCAGGCCATCGGAGAGCTCGCCGCCCAGCAGGCCGAGATCCTCGACGCGGCCGCCGCCGCCGTGCGCCCGGGAGGGCTGCTGGTCTACTCGACCTGCACCCTCTCCCCGCGGGAGAACGAACTCACCCTCGAGCGCTTCGGCGCCCGCCATCCCGACTTCGAGCCGGCGCCGGCGCCGTCTGACCTGGCGGCGTGGGAGGATCCCTGTGTGCCGGGTCGCCTGCTCGTGCTCCCTCACCGTCACCACACCGACGGTTTCTTCATCGCGCGCCTGCATCGGCGCGCCGGCTCGGCGCGATGACGGCACCCGGGGCTGGGTCGCGGTCCGGCGAGGAGCCGGCCATCAATCTGGGCCTCAGCTGTCCCCACTGCGCCGAGCCCTGGCTGCGTCCCAGCAACCTGCCGGGACGTTACCGCTGCGTGTACTGCCTGCACCGCTTCGAGCTGGTGTCGGTGTGCCCCAACTGCGGTGAGCACTCGACCTTCGTGCGCATGTCCAGCACGGCGATGGTCAGCTGCAACAACTGTCAGGCCACCATGCTCCAGCCCATTTGAAATGCATCCGGTACTTCTCGAGGAGCCGCGCGTCGCTCCCTCCATCCTCTCCGCCGACTTCGCTCGCCTGGGAGTCCAGGTCGAGGAGGTGCTCGCCGCCGGTGCCCGGGTCATCCACGTCGATGTCATGGACGGCCATTTCGTGCCCCCCATCACCATGGGGGCCCTGGCGGTCGACGCGCTGGCCCAGCGGGTGCACGACGCGGGCGCCATGATCGATGTCCACCTCATGATCGAGCGTCCCGAGCGCCACGTCGCCGATTTCGCCCAGGCCGGTGCCGACCTCGTCACCTTCCATGCGGAGGCAACCCCCCACGTGCACTACACCGTGAGCGCCATTCACGCCGCCGGGGCCGCCGCCGGCGTGGCGATCTGCCCGGGCACTCCGGTGCGTGTCCTGGCCGAGGTCGCCGGCGACCTCGATCTGGCGCTGTGCATGACTGTCGACCCGGGGTGGGGTGGACAGCCGTTCATCTCCGCCTCGATCGACAAGGTGCGCCGGCTGCGGGCACTGATCGGCGCCGGGCGCGCGCTGGAGGTCGACGGCGGTATCGACGCCCACACCGCCGGTCCGTGTGCCGGGGCCGGGGCCAGCACATTCGTGGCCGGGTCGGCGATCTTCAAGGCCGACGATCCGGGCCGCGCCTACGCCGAGATCGCCGCGGCGGTGGCGCCGAGCGCGGCGGTCGGGCGCCCACCGCGCCGGTAGACGACGGTCAGCGCCAACGCGAGCACGCCCGCCGCACCGAAGTAGCCCAGCTCGGCACGCAGGAGCTGGTTGGCCACCAGCGGCAGGACCAGCCAGATGACGAACACCAGCGCGCTGGCCAGCCACGCGCCGGCGGCGTGGCGAGCCTGGCCGCGCGCCAGGGCGGCCTGGTTGAGCGTACCGCTGGCCAGGTGCAGGCCCATCCCCAGCCCCACCAGCGCCAGGCCACCGCGACCGTAGGAGAAGTGCTGCCCGAAGAGCTGGTGCATGACCGGGGGGCCGAGCACGAGCAGGCCCAGGGCAATGGCGCCGGCGAAGGCGGCCACCGCCAGCAGGGTGACCCGGATGGCGCGGGCAAACGCCGCGTGGCCCGCGGTGGCCTCCAGACCGGCGAGGTGGGGCAGCAACGAGGTCTGGATGGACTGAAACAGCTGTAGTGGGGCACGCGCGATGAGCAGCACGTTGAACACGATTCCCGCCAGCGCCCGGTCGGGGGAGATGGCGTCCACGCTGATCACCGCCCCGTTGAGCAGGGCCTGCTCGGCGAGCATGATCCCCGCCACCGAGATGGCAAAGCCCCCGCCCCGCCGCATCGACAGCGAGCCATCTCGGTCGACCGCGCCGGGCATCCCCGCTCCGTCCACCCCCTCTGGGGTCGCCCTCTCCCCGGCCAGTGACTGCTCGACGGCTCCCGCCCGCCGGGCCCGCCCCCGGGCAAACGCCGTGGGCACCACCACCAATGACACGAACGGCGCGGCGGCGATGCCCAGGGCGACGGCCGACTGCCCGCTGGCCACCCCCACCGCGACCGCCACCGCAAAGGCAAAGCGCGACAGTGACTCCATCAGCACGAGCCCCCCGTAGAGCCCGAAGTACTGATGTCCGGCCAGCCAGCCCCGCGCGAAGTAGCTGGCGGCGTAGGCCAGCACCCCCACCACCAAGACGGCGTACAGGGTCTCTGAGCCGTCGAAGACATGGTCGCGCACGCGGCGATGAAGGATCAGGACCGCCACCAAGAAGGCCACCGTGAACCCCCCCTGGATGACCAGCGGCACGCGCAGGCAATGGCGGTCTGGTCCCCCTCGGGCGCGACGATCGGCGATCGAGCGCGACAGGAGCTGCTCGACGGGGCGGTATATCACCGAGATGATCACGAACATCACCGACCACAACAGGTCCAGGCGCTTGGCGGCCACCTCGCTGAGCAGATGACTGGCCAGTGAGAAGTAGGCGAAGGTGAACAGTCCGGTGGCCGCGATGCCGATCGACAGCACACGCGCGCCGCGCCCGTAGCTCACACCGCCACGAGGAGCATGGTCCAGGGAAACGGAGACCGGGTCTGCACCACCTGGCCGTGGCGGGACAGCAGCGCCTGAAACGAGCGCCGCGACCAGTGGTTGAGGTGCCCGGGGGTGTTGCCGAGATCTGACCAGTAGGCCCCGCGCGCCAGGTTCAGGCCACGCCACAGCGGCTCGCGCGGCACCGAGACCAGCAGGTGGCGTGCCGCCACACGCGCCATCTCGGCCACGGTGTGCTCGGGGTCGGGCACATGCTCGAGCACTTCGATGGCGGTGGCGGCGTCGAACTCCCCGTCGGCGAAGGGCAGGTGCTCGGCCGCCATGACCTGGTACTCGAGGTTCGGCGCCTGGCGCTCAGACCACTCCCTGCTGAGCTTGGCGTCGTCGAGGTCGATTCCCACCACCCGCCGGTCACCCAGGCGCTGAGCCCACCGCTGGGTGAGCACCCCCTCCCCACAGCCGACATCGAGCAGCGACCGGGGCGCGGCGCTCACGAACAGATCCTCGAGGGCCCCGGTGAAGCCCGCCATCAGACGGCGGACCACCGGGTTGGTGGACCCGTACTTGTCGTAGGTGTTGCCGGTGACCGTCCCTGCGGCGGCGCTGGGGGCGGGCGGGGGTGTCATACGCCGAGGGCCTCGCGCTCCTCGGTCTTGCCGGTGGCGGCGCCAGCGCCCGCACCGGTGGTGGCGGGCACCCCCGTGTCGTGCGCCCCAGGCTCATAGTGGGAGGGCTTTACGCCCACCTCGAGCTCGATCCGGCGGACCCGCTCGAAGGTGCGCTGAATCATCACCCGTTGCGCGTACAGAAGGTCGCCGATGACCCCCAGGCCGGCCAGGAGCATGGCGGCGATGAACAGGACGGCGCCCAGGATCAGGGACTGGACGTGCCCCTTGCCTCCACCCTCGGCGTAGAAGTAGGCAAAGCGTCCCCACACCACCGCCGACACCAGGCCGACCAGCAGCGCCGCGCGCCAGAACACTCTGAGCGGCTCGTACTGGGAGTAGATGCGAAAGATCGACACCGTGTTGCGTCGAACGTAGGAGCCCATGGAGGGAAACAGACGCGAGGGCCGCGTGTGCTCGGTCCGTGGGTTGGTGCGGATGGGCACGTGGTCGGTGGCGACCAGGAGCTTGCCCGCCTGGACGATCGACTCCAGGGTGTAGGTGAACTTCGACACGACGATGAGCTGGATGGCCGCCTCGCGGTTATAGGCGCGAAAGCCCGAGGTGGTGTCGGGCACGGTGGTGGAGGAGGCCTGGCGAACCACCCAGGAGCCCAGGCGCTGGAGGGACTTCTTCAGGGGCGAGAAGTGATCGATGCCGCTGACCTCTCGGTCGCCGACCACCATGTCGGCCTTGCCCGCCAGCACCGGCGCCAGCAGCTTGGGGATGTCGGCGGCGCAGTACTGGTTGTCGGCGTCGGTGTTGA
>JAABUZ0100009966.1_pt1 | contig 10691 bp, 7 predicted proteins | sample 5562091 | NCBI WGS metagenome assembly JAABUZ01 (sample SAMN12813069, study PRJNA571459) | rock metagenome | isolation source: Antarctica rocks | place: Antarctica: Victoria Land, Linnaeus Terrace sud | collected 2015-12-21 | reverse complement strand
AGCTGAACAATACCGCAATACACCACCGCTTAGTAGTGGGTACACCCAATGACAACAAAATGGCAGGAATCCCCGCAACTACAGGGATCCCGGCCTCTCCACCGCCTGATTACACGGGGAACTTCGGCCTAGGGCCCATCTGCGCCCCGTCAGCCGCCGCGAGTTCCTCAAGCAGGGCGGCTCGGCGGCGGCCGCGGTCTCGATCCTCGGTCTCGCGGGCTGCGGAGGCAGCTCATCATCAAAGAGCACGTTGAACATCGGGATGACGAGTGACCTCTTTCCGGCCTTCTCGCAGAAGGGGGCCCAGGGACAGGTTGCGCCGTTCACCCGGTTCGGAGCTCTGCACAAGCTCAAGGTGAACGTTCGGCAGGAGAACTCGGACACGTCAGCTTACTTCGAGCACATGCGCACCGAGCTGCTCGCGGGGGCGGCGGATGTGGACGTGTTCGCCGGAGACGTGTCCTGGCCGCCGCAGTTCGCCAGTCAGGGATACTTGGCCGACCTCTCGGGCCGCTTCACGGCGGCCGAGCGCGCGGCCTATCTCCCGGCCACTATTGACTCCAACGTTTGGAACGGCAAGGTCTACGGGGTCCCGTTCTTCACCGACGTCGGGCTGCTCTACTACCGCAAGGACCTGCTCGAGCGCGCCGGATACTCCGCCCCACCCCAGACCTGGAGCGAGCTGCAGGAGATGGCGAGCAAAGTGATGCGCGACCAGAAGATCAAATACGGGTTCACGTTCACCGGCGCCAACTACGAAGGCGGAACGCTGCTCGGCACGGAGTTCATCAAGACCGCGGGCGGCTCGGTGATCGACGGCACCACGGTAGCGGCCAACAGCCCGCAGGCGATCGAAGGCCTCACGATCGCGCGGTCGATGATCACCCGGGGGATCGCGCCGCAAGCCGTGGCCGACTACCAGGAAGGCGACGCCGAGGCGCCGTTCATCGGCGGCTACTCCGTGTTCCTGCGCAACTGGGCCTACGTATTCGGAGACATCAACAATCCCAAGATGTCAAAGATCCATCCCTCGCAGGTCGGCGTGACCTCGATCCCGCGCGCGTCGACAGCGGTTCCGCCCGTCAACGTCGGCGGCGGCTGGAACCTCTACATCCCAGCCAGCTCCACAAACCAGGATGCGGCCTGGAAGCTCATCCAGTTCATCTCGAGCGCCGCCCAGCAGAAATACACCAACGAGACAATCGGCTATCTGCCAACCCGTACCGCGCTCTACAGCGATCCCGCCCTGGCTAAAGACAGTCCGGTGCTGGCGGTCGCCAAGACCGAGATCGCACAGACGATCACCCCGCCCAAGAACCCCTACTACAAGGACATGTCGGCGGTCATGGCCGCGCAGTTCAACGCCAACCTGCGGGGCGCTCAGACCCCCACGCAGACTGCGGACAACGTGCAGAACGCACTCGAGGCGATCGTCAAGAAGAGTCCGGCATGATGCCGGCTGAGCGCTGTCGGCCGCGGAGCGACTACACCGCAGATTGGCGCGGGAGCAGCCGTGGCTGAGATCGAACTGAAGGACATAACCAAGCGCTATCCCGATGGCACCGAAGCGGTCAAGCACATCGACCTCAAGATCGAGGACGGCGAGCTGATGATTCTCGTCGGTCCGTCGGGCTGCGGGAAGACGACCACGCTGAGAATGATCGCCGGCCTGGAGGAGATCACCAGCGGCACCCTGAGGATCGGGGAACACGTGGTCAACGGCCTGGCGCCCAAAGACCGCGACATCGCGATGGTGTTCCAGAACTACGCGCTGTATCCGCACATGACGGTGCGCAAGAACATGGCGTTCGCGCTCAGGCTCGCGAAAGTGCCGCGCGAGCAGATCGATCGACGCGTCAACGAGGCTGCCGACATCCTCGACCTCAGCGAGCACCTGGAGCGCAAGCCGGCAAACCTTTCCGGGGGACAGCGCCAACGGGTGGCAATGGGACGCGCGATCGTTCGCGACCCCGTGGCGTTTCTGATGGACGAGCCGCTGTCGAACCTGGACGCCAAGCTGCGCGGACAGATGCGAATCGAGGTGGCCCGGCTACAGCAACGTCTCGGCACAACCACCGTCTACGTAACCCATGACCAGATCGAGGCAATGACCCTAGGAGATCGGGTGGCGGTGATGCACGACGGACTGATCCAGCAGGTCGACTCTCCTCAACAGCTCTATGACGACCCGGTGAACCTGTTCGTCGCCAGGTTCATCGGCTCCCCTCCCATGAACGTGCTTCCCGCTCGCCTGGCGGGCGGAGCGCTCCAGCTCCCGTTCGGCGAAATCGCGCTCTCGGATGGACTCCGGGCGAAGCTTCGCTCCCGTCTGGCCACTGACGAGGTACTCGTCGGCATCCGGCCGGAGGCGTTTGAGCCCGTCCCGGCGAGTGGCGAACCTGCCAGCGGCCTGCAGCTCACCCCGCGGCTTGATGTGGTCGAGTCGCTCGGCTCGGAGATGTACGCCTACTTCGACGTCGAGTGCGTCGCGCAACTTCCGCCCGACCTCCTTGGCGCCGCCGAACAGGCGACCGGGACGCCGCTCGGCCGGCACGGCAACGCTCTGCAAGTCGTCGCCCAGCTACCCGCGAAGACCCCGGCGAGCGCGGGGCAGACCGTTGCTCTCAAGCTCGACGCGTCGGAGCTGAAGCTGTTCGATCCTCGCAACGGCGACAACGTCTTGCTGAGCGGCCACAGAGGCACTGAGGCGGACACGAAGGTCACCTCAGCCACGCCTGCGCGATCGGCGGCGCACCGGCGCGGAGGTCCGGCTAGATGAGCGCACTGCACGGCACGGATGCGGTTGGGGCGTCTATGGCCGAGAACGTGGTGGACCGGCTCGCACGGCTTCGGGTCCTCCCTGTCGCGACCCTCGACGCGAGCGTCGCCCAGCAAGTCGGCGCGACACTGGTCAAGGCCGGGCTACCGTGCATCGAGATCACCTTTCGAGCCGACGGTGCGGCCGAAGCGATACGCGAAGCTTCGCGCGTCGACGGCTTGCTGGTGGGCGCCGGGACAGTCCTTTCCCCAGAGCAGGCTCGGGCGGCCGTTCAAGCGGGAGCCGCGTTTGGAGTGGCCCCGGGACTCAGCGAGGACGTGGTCGCGGCCTGTCGAGAGGAGCGGCTGCCATTCTTCCCTGGTGTAGCTACCCCCACCGAGATCGAGCGTGCGCGCCGAATGAGGCTGCGCACGCTGAAGGTATTTCCGGTCAGCTCGCTCGGCGGCGTGCCGTTCCTGCGCGCAGTCTCGGCCACCTATCCGGATGTCCGCTTCATCCCCACTGGCGGGATCGATGCATCCAGCCTCAAGCAGTATCTGGCGCTGCCGAGCGTCCTCGCCTGCGGCGGAAGCTGGCTTGTCAACGATCGGGTGGTTCGCGATCGGGCGTTTGACGAACTCGCGACAAGAGCGCGCGAGGCCGTAGAGCTGACGACATGAACTGCCTCAACTTACGACCCGCCGACTCCTGCCGCTGGGACCTGGTTTCCCTCGGCGAGATCATGCTCCGCCTCGACCCCGGCGAAGGCAGAATCGCTACTACTCGCAACTTACGAGTCTGGGAGGGAGGCGGCGAGTACAACGTGGCCCGTGGCCTCAAACGCTGCTTCGGACTGCAGACCGGAATTGTCACGGCATTGGCCGACAACCCAGTCGGCCGCCTGATCGAGGACCTCATCTACCAAGGAGGAGTCGACCACGCCCAGATCAACTGGGCCCCCTACGACGGGATCGGACGAACCGTACGCAACGGCCTGAACTTCACCGAGCGCGGCTACGGCGTTCGCGCGGCACTCGGCTGCTCGGACCGCGCCAACAGTGCCGCGTCGCAGATGCGACTCGGGGACATCGACTGGGACCAGATCTTCGGCCAGCACGGCGCCCGCTGGTTCCACACTGGCGGCATCTTCGCCGCGCTCTCACATACCACCGCGGAGCTCGCGCTCGAAGCCATGATCGCCGCCCGCAGACACGGCACGATCGTCTCCTACGACCTCAACTACCGGCCGTCCCTGTGGAAAGACCACGGCGGATCAGAACGCGGTGTCGCGGTCAACCAGCGGCTTGTCGACGAGGTGGACGTACTGCTCGGCAACGAAGAGGACTTCTCTGCTGGCCTTGGCTACCAGCTCGCTGGCGACACCGAGATGCTCAAGCTCGACCCATGCGCCTATCTAGACCTGCTTGAGCAGACTCTCGAGCGAATCCCCACCCTGTCAATTGCCGCGAGCACCCTGCGGCAAGCCCACACCGCGACCATCAACGATTGGAGCGCCGTGTGCCGCACACGCGGGAGCGCGCACATTGGACCGTGGATGGATCGCCTCGAAGTCCTAGATCGAGTCGGCGGCGGCGACTCGTTCGCTTCTGGCTTCTTCTACGGGTTGATGCAAAACGACGACCTCGATCAGGCGCTTGCCTGTGGAGTCGCGCATGGCGCGTTGGCAATGACCACACCCGGAGACACTTCGATGGCCACTATTGCGGATGTCCAAAGGTTCATGGCCGGCGGAGCGGCCAGGGTGCTCCGATAACTCCCCCGCAGCGCGGAAGACCGGCCCAGCCAGGGTCGTCGAGGAACTCGAGGGCTTGGTAACGAGCTCCGGCCAGATTGGCTTCCGCCCTCCGCGTTGCTGCGGTTGGATCAGGCGGCGACAGTAGCGGCACCTCCTTCCTGACAGTGCCGGGAATCTGCTGGCAGCGCTGGCTCGAGTCCCGCTCGGCGCGAAAGCGTAACTCTCCGCCCCGCTGACTGGGGATCGCCAGGCTGCTGCTCACGCCCGGCCGAGCGGGCATCTGCGCCCGACTCGGCGACACTCACGCTGCGGAACGAATCCAGGCGTCACCGCCGCGTCATCGCTGAGTACGGCGATCGCGGCATTGCAGGTGTCTCGCCCCAGCGGATGAGCTCCCTCGTATGCCAAACCCGCGCACGGGTGCTTGCAAGCTCGCTGCTAACGCTCGGGTTGAAGCAGAAGTCCGCGACGAACTCGGTCGCACTACTGGATCCACGAAGGAGGGACACTCTCGGGAGCCGCGCCGACCGGGCTCGGCGCTTCTGCTTCCGGCGGTTTGCGGCCGCACGCGTTCGGCTACCACGCGGCACGAGACCTGCATTCGTGTTGCGACGCAACTTCTCGGCGGCTCGCCCAGAGACGCGGTTTGCGCGGAGAGGGCTATCCATTTGAGTCAGGTAGGGTTGGTCTGTGCCGACGGCGGGCCAGGACTATCCGGGCTCGTACGGCGAGCTCCGCGCCTGGTTTCCTGACGATCACGCGTGCGTCGACTACCTCGAGTGGTTGCGCTGGCCCGACGGGTTCCGGTGCCCGCGGTGTGTCAGCCACGAAGGCTGGAGATTGAGCAACGGGCGCTGGGAGTGCACCCGGTGTGCGCGTCAGACCTCGGTGACGGCCGGAACGATCTTCCACCGGACTCGCACCCCGTTGCCGACGTGGTTCGCGGCGGCGTGGCTGATGACCAGCCAGAAGCAGGGGATCTCGGCGCTCGGGCTGCAGCGCGTGTTGGGGCTCGGGTCCTACCAAACGGCGTGGGCGATGCTGCACCGCTTTCGATCGGCGATGGTCCGTCCGGGCCGCGAGCGGTTGAGCGGCTGGGTGGAGGTCGACGAGGCGTACGTCGGCGGCGTCGAGGGCACCGTCCACGGCCGCGAGACGGCGACGAAGTCGATCGTCGCAATCGCCGTTGAGATGGCGCAGCCCAAGGGCTTCGGGCGGATTCGCCTGCAGTCGGTCCCCGACGTCACGCAGGACAGCCTGATCCCTTTCATCGAGGCAGCCGTGGAGCCAGGCGCGACGGTTCACACCGATGGCTGGCAGGCGTACTGGACGGTGCCCGAGCACGGCTACACGCACGAACGGAGCGTGATGCGCAAGCAGAACGATCCCGCGCACGTGGTGATGCCGGGCGTCCACCGCGTCGCGAGTCTCTTGCAGCGCTGGCTCCTTGGCACCCACCAGGGCGGGGTCAGCCAAGAGCACCTCGACGCGTATCTCAACGAATTCACCTTCCGTTTCAACCGACGTCACTCACGGCGACGCGGAATGCTGTTCTACCGCCTGCTCGAACAGTCCATCGCGGCTGAGCCGATCACCTACAGCAGCCTGATCGCCAACCCGGGAGCGACCGGCCAACCGCACACGCCTCCCTCACGCCCAGGTCGCGTCGCCGCGGTGCCGGCGGTCCACCGCCCCTGGCGGCAAACCCCAGGGAATGCGGCCTACCTGAGCTAAATGGATAGCCCTCTGCGCGGAAAGGAGCGGAATAGCGGGGCGTGCGACATAGCGCAGCGGCCCGCCGATGCATACGCAGCGACCCTCGGATCAGCGAGGCCCCGCGAGGATCCGGGCGATCGCTATCGCGTGAATCCGATCACCAGCAGGGCTCCCAGTGGCTCGCGGGCGCGAAGCAATCCGGACCCACGCCGCGCGATCGCTTTCGCCTCTGAACTGGCAGACGGCTTACGAGCGCTTCGGCGACATCTGGATCGCCCGGATCGGCCCCAGGGGATCGCGCGGCGGACGATCGGATTCGTCCGGATTAGTGCGCCGCGGTCGTGTCGACGCCCCGGCGGCGGTAGCCCCTGCATAGGTAGCGCGCTCGATTTGCACGGCGAGGCGTGAGCCCCGCAATCGGCGATGAGCGCGTCGTTATCGAAGCGATCGCCCCGGGCGCGGAGCGCTCGCAGCAATGGATCTAGGGGCTGCCCGAGATGGCCCCCCGTCGTGAGCGCGCCGCCGAGAGCGGCCCTCGCCCTCGCGCGCTGGCTGCTCGCCGGACGGGTAGCCAATCTAATTGGAGGTGGTGAGGGGCGCTGGGGTCAGGGTCGCTGCGCAGCGAGGCTGGTGAGGGCGCTGAGCAGCCGGCCCACCGAGTTTTCTGCGTGGTGCTGTGCAGCGAGCGCCCGGAGGGCGGGTTCGTTGGTCGGGTAGGCGTTTCGTTGGCCGGGCGGGAGCGCGACGGGGAGATCGTCGACCGGCCGCACGACGGTGGTCGCAGCCTGGAGGTACGCCCGGTCCGGTGCGCGCAGCGGGCAGTCACGCAGCACGCCCGTGATGTCTCCGTGGCGGCGGATCATCGCCGCTGCGGTCACGGCGCCGACGCCCTTGAGCCCGGGAAGTCCGTCAGAGGGGTCGCCGCGCAGGATCGCGAAGTCGGCGTATCGACGGCCTGGGATTACGTAGCGGCGCGTGATCTCGGTTTCGTCGATCACCGCCAGCCCTGACCGCTCCGGATACAAGACGCACACGCGTGGATCCTCCACCAGCGCGAACAGATCCCGGTCACCGCTGGCGATCTCAACAGTCCCGGAGGCGAGTCTGGTCAGCGTCGCGATCACGTCCTCAGCTTCGTAATCGGCGACACCAACGACGTCGATCCCGATGTGCTCAAGTAGCTGGGTGATCACCGGAAGGTCGGCGACCAGTCCGGGTGGCACCGGCTCAGAGACCCGGTGGGCCTTGTAGTCCGCGATCAGGTCCACTCGCCACTGGGGCCGCCATGCCCAGTCCTCGGCGATCACCAGCCGGCGGGGTCGGCGGTCGGCGACCAGCCGCGCCAGCCTGTCCAAGAAACCGCCGATCGCGTTCCCGTCATTCCCCGAAACGCGCGCGCTGGCCACCGCGCCGTAATAGGCGCGAAAGATCAGACTCGATCCATCGATCAACAACCACTCGCAGGCCATCCCCGTGCCATTCTGCCGCGCCCGTCACGCCAGCCAGCCTCGCGCGCCCTGCGCACGCTGCGTGACGCTCTCAGGCAAATGGCTGACCGCGTGGTTGACCGGACCGTGACCACCGCCGAGCGCGAACGGCTCGCAGCGACTGCGGCCAGCACGCGGGTGACCCACTCTGCGTCTGGGCCGGGAACACACAGCAGACAGCACCAGCCGCGCCGTCCACTGAGGGGACGGACCGATCCTCCGCCGCAAGGCAGACCCGGACGATGGCAGCCTTCCGCATCTATCGTCCGCGGCTGGACCTGAGGTTTCGGGTGCCCGTATGCGCGCGGTCCCCTGGGGTGTCCGCATGCGGACGCGCTGCTTGTCGGCGACGCGGGTTTCTTGCAGAGTGGGGGCCGCACTGTTCTTCGGAGACGATGGAGGTATGAGATGAGGGCCTATCGTGGCGCCGTCACGGCTTTGGGTGAGCGTGCGCCGGGGAGGTCGCGTGGTCAGTTGCGGGTGGCGATGCTCGCGCCTCCATGGATTCCGGTTCCGCCTTCTGGCTACGGCGGGATTGAGGCGGTGGTGGCGCTGTTGTGTGACGCGTTGGTCGAGAGGGGTCACGCTGTCACGCTGTTCGGCGCTCCGGGATCGACCTCGTCAGCGGCCGTGGTCTCGCTGTTGGATCGTCCGCACCCGGAGGCGATTGAGCGTGCGCTGTTTGAGGCTGATCATGTCGCGCGCGCGTTTGAGCTGATCGATGACGCGGCCGCGTCCGGGGATGCGTTTGATGTTGTGCACGATCATTGCGGGTTCACGGCGTTCGCGATGGCTGACCGGTTGGACACGCCGTTGGTGCATACGCTGCACGGGCCGTTTACGCCTGAGACCTACGCCTTTTATCGTTGCCATTCGCGGCGGGCCTGCGTGGTGGCGATCAGTAACGCTCAGCTCGCGCAGGGGCCGTCGAGCCTACGCGTGGCGGGCGTGGTTCCCAATCCGATCAAGGTTTCTCGGTGGCCGTTTCAGGCGCACAAGGAGGGCTATCTGTTGTGGATCGGGCGGATGACTGAGGAGAAGGGCCCCCATCGCGCAATCGCGGTCGCGCGTGAGGCGGGGCGTCGGTTGGTGATTGCCGGTCCGATTCAGCCTGGTCAGCAGCCGTTCTTTGACCGCGAGATCGCGCCGCATCTCGATGACCAGCAGATCCGCTACGTGGGCGAGGTTGGCGGCATTGCGAAGCAGCGGCTGTTTGCTGGCGCTGACGCGCTGCTGATGCCGATCCGCTGGCCGGAGCCGTTTGGAATGGTGATGATCGAAGCGATGGTGTGCGGTACCCCGGTGATCGCCTTCCCGGAGGGCTCTGCGGTTGAGCTTGTCCGCAGTGGCGAGACCGGCTTTTTGGTCGCCGACGAGCACGAGATGGCCGTTGCTGTAGACAACCTCGCGCAGCTGGTTCCGAGGCGCTGCCGCGCCTCGGTGGCGGCGCGCTATGACATCAATATCGTGGCCGCCGCCTACGAGCAGGTGTATGCGAGCATCACGCAACCGCGCCTGTCCGCAAGCGCGCCCGAGCCGGAGCCGGTCGAGCCCTCTCTGCGCGCGTCAGGCGGTAGATCGGGCAGCCGTGCCGCCGCCCGGGCCCTGGGCCAGGCCGGAAGGGCGAGCGAGCTGCCCGGAATCGTCGGAGTGAGTTAGCGATGCCCGACGGTCTGGTCAGCATCTTGGATGGGGGGGCGTTCGTGGTTTGCGACCGGCGCGGAGACATTGATTCGATCCCTGGGCGACCCCACGGCTTGTTCGTCGATGACACGCGCTTTATCTCCCGCCTGCGGCTGACGGTCGACGAACGGCCGCTTGACGTCCTCTCGGTCGCCGACAGCGACTACTTCTCGACCGAGTTCTACCTCGTGCCGCGAGTAAAGAGCATCTATCAGAACCCCTATATCTCGGTGGTCCGTCGCCGACTGGTGAGCAAAGCGATGCAGGAAGAGCTCACGGTGATGAGCCATCTCGAGTCCGCAACTCAGCTTGAGTTGCGCCTTGACATCGCCACCGACTTCGCCGACCTGTTCGAGGTCAAAGACAACACCGTTCGCGAGCGCGAGATCGACATCAGCGTCCAGGACGAGGTGCTTGTCTTCAGCTACCGCCGCGAGGATTTTCATCGCGAAACGCGCGTGGCGGTCACCCTGGGCTTCGACGAGCAGGCTCGAGCGGCCGACCTAAAGCGGGCCTTCGACGGCGACTGCCTGCGTTTCCAGGTCAATCTCGCGGCCCGCGAGAGCTGGTGCGCCAGTATCACAGTCAGCACGCGATCTTGCCAGCGCGGGCGACTCAGCATTGATGCTCGCCGGCCTACGAGTGCGTACAGGCCCGCCCGCGATGCGATGCGCCGGCAGGTCGATGCCTGGCTCGCGCAGGCGCCCACGCTGGAGTGTGACTGGGATCCGCTGCCCCACATATATCGCCAGAGCCTGCTCGACCTCGCTGCGCTTCGCATCTGCGACGAGACCGTCCCTGGCCAGAGCCTGCCGGCGGCTGGGCTGCCCTGGTTCATGACTCTGTTCGGACGCGACAGCCTGATCACGAGCTATCAAGCGCTGCCCTTCTGCCCACAGCTCGCCCAGACCACGCTGCGTGTGCTCGCCGCCCGCCAAGGGCAAGCAGTCAACGACTTTCGCGACGAGCAGCCCGGCAAGATCCTGCACGAGTTGCGACGCGGAGAGCTCACCGCCAACGGAGAGCGTCCGCACTCCCCTTACTACGGCACGGCCGACGCGACCCCGCTGTTCCTGATCTTGCTCGAAGAGACCGAGCGCTGGACAGGAGATCAGCAGCTCGCCGCCGAGCTTGAGCCCAACGCGCGCGCGGCGCTCGAGTGGATCGACCGATTCGGAGACGCCGATGGCGACGGCTACGTCGAATACGAGCGCCACAACGTACAGACCGGCCTTGAAAATCAGTGCTGGAAAGACTCCTGGAACTCGATCCTGTTTGCCGACGGCCAGCG
>JAABUZ0100009965.1_pt1 | contig 10691 bp, 11 predicted proteins | sample 5562091 | NCBI WGS metagenome assembly JAABUZ01 (sample SAMN12813069, study PRJNA571459) | rock metagenome | isolation source: Antarctica rocks | place: Antarctica: Victoria Land, Linnaeus Terrace sud | collected 2015-12-21 | reverse complement strand
CCATGTAGGGGTTTGTCGTCGGTACTGCGACGCGGAACGCGTCGGACTGTCCGGCCCCGGTAAACGTGCGAGCGCCGTTGAGGTACTTCCCAACGCCCGGAATGTCGAAGAAATCAGCACCGAACGGCGTGCTGCCAGCCGGGCACGTCACGGTTCCGCTTCCCGTCCCTCCGGCAGCCACGCCACCGGCGTACGGGCGCCACACCGTGTCGCCGGCCGCGAAAGTCTGGGTGTCGCCCGCGGCGGTGATCGAACCCGCTACGCCGCGGGTCTGGGTCCGGATCATCACGTCGGGATGATCCGCCGCCGGCATCGTCGACATGAAGAACGCCTCACCCGGCGGAGCGGTACACGTCCCCGAGACAGACGCGAACGGCATCAGGTACGGCCAATCCGGCCAAGAAGAGTCGGCCCCGGCGCTCGCCGGGCACACCGCCAGCAGGAACGTCGCCACCACGAGCGCTGCCCGGTGACACCGAACGTGGCGGGATCCCACACCCAACACACGGCACAACGTATCAGCAACAACTAGCTGCCCGAGGCGACTCAGGCAACGAGGAGTCGGGGTTGGCGCCGATTGCGTCCAAGGGCGATCAGCCCGTCAAGACGCGGATCGCGATCCTCATGCCGCGCGCACCCCACGAACCTGCTCGCGGTGGGCCGCCGGGGCGACGTCGAAGCGGCGGTGAAACACCGGCGCATCCTCTCGACCGTCCCCGACCCGCACTCGCGCGCCAATCACCTCGACCGGCGCGGCACTGGCCTCGAGGGCCGATCCGCGAGCTCTGAGACCAAGCCGCCCTCAAGGAGGTTCGGCCGACCGCTCGCCTACGCCCAGCACGAGGACGCGGAGCTCTTTAATCAACTGCGGTTGCGGCGTGTGCGCTCACGCCCGCGGCGACGCTGGTTGACAGCTCGACGCGCAAGGAACTCAGCCGCGCATCCCACCAGAGACGCGCCAGGCCGATGACAACGAGCGCAGCGACGACGCCGATTACTCCCACCCACCACGGTGCCCCGTACAGCGAGAAGCCCCCGCCGGAGGGGTCACGAATCATGCGGCGCACTTGCCCGGGTTTGCTCGAGAGGAATCCTCGCCGGCCGACACCCACGCCCCCTGGGGACCCAAGTATCCGGCCTGCTATCCGCTTCGTCTCCGACCCTTGGCCCGAGCCCGCAAGAGTATGGTCAACCGAGAGCACCTGACCGCCGGTCAGACGCAGAAAGGCGACCGGCGGTTGGCGTGGGCGCTGGGCAGCGACCTGCGCAGCACGGATGCGGCACCGATCCCGCGCCGGGCCCCTGACCCGCAACCACGGCCGCGGGAGAGTGCCCGCCGAGCTCGTCGCGAGCGAGGGCGGCGCACCGGTCGCACGGAAGCGTTGATTGGCGGGCTGCTCGACCCGCCGAGTCGTCGCCTGCGCGAACCCGTAACCGGCGTCACCGAGCCGGCGGCGATGAGCTGCTGAGGCTCGATCCGGCCGGTACGTCGCCGCGTTGACGGGTCAGGCCGTGAGACGTGGTCAGAAGGCGCGCTGCCCGCTGCACGACCACCGCACACCGAGCCTCCACGTCTACCCTGACCCCTGGTAGGGCTGCTTCGGCTGCTGGGCAGCGTCTTCGACCTCGTAGCCACCCTATGGTTCTCGACCAGTCTCGGGATGTGCGGCTGGCAGGCAGCCGGTTCATCCGGGTTGATCTGAGGGTTGAGATGGAGTCTCAACCCGCAAGTCCTGCTGGATCGACTCCTGACGGTTACTCGTCGCCGAGCGTGACGACGAGCTTTTGGGCTGAGACGCCGGCTCGTTGGGCGTCGAGCGCCGCCTGGATGCTCTTCAGGCCGTGGCCGACCACCCGCGGTTCGGGTGCCGCGCTGTATCGGCCCTCGGCGAGGGCGGCCGGCAGGAAGGTCTCGTAGATCGCCGGCCCGATCTCGTCGTTGGCTAATGAGGCGCCTTGGATGAACTTGGTGGAGATTCTCTTGGTCATGCCCGACAGCTGGGTGCGGGCGCCGGCACGGGCAAAGCGCAGGAGGAACAGCGGGAAGCGACCGGGCCGCCCGGCCACCTCCGCCATCGACACTGGCGCGGCTGCCTGGGCTAGGAAGCGGTTGCCCTCACAATGACTGAGCACTTGCAGGCAGGGCAATGCTGAGCCGGTCCCGAGCGAGATCGCGCCGGCGACCCGGCGGCCGCGTAGGGTCGCGACCAGCTCGGTGACGACGTCGCGGTTGTGATAGTCAAATGATCGGCTGGCGCCGAGGGATCTCACCAGGCCGTCGTTGCGCGGCGAGCAGGTGGTGATCACCTCATACCCGGCGGCGACGGCGAGCTGGATGGCGTTTGTCCCCACGCTGGTCGATCCGCCCCAGACCAGGAGCGTCTCACCGGCGGGCGCGGGCTCAGCGCTCGGGTGCCAGAGCCCGAGTTGCTTGGCCTGGAACAGGCCGCAGGCGGAGGTCGATAGGCCCAGCGGCAGCACCGCGCCCTGCTCGAAGCTCATGCTGTCGGGAATCGGGGAGGCCATGTGGTCCGCGACGGTGGTGTAGAGCTGGAAGGCGCCCTCCGCGGGGGTGTTGCGGTCCTTCTCGGCTCCGAGCGCCAAGCCGAGCACGCGGTCCCCGGCGGAGAAACGCGTGACCTCGCTCCCGATCTCGACCACCTCGCCGGCGAGGTCGTAACCGAGCACCGCGCGCTCCTTGATCCAGGAGTAGACGGGGCGACGGGAGGTCTGGACGATCCAGTCGACTGGGTTGATCGCCACCGCGGCGTTACGCACGACGATCTGCCGGGGCCCGGGCGTCGGATACGGCGCCGGGCCGACCTCGAGCTGCCCGGGGCGGGCATTCAGCCAGGCGGCGGAGTTGTCCGGATTCATCAGCGCGCTCCTGCTGCGATGTCGTTCTGTTTGGGGTGACTGGAGCCGAGCAAGAGCTCGCCGCGGGCGGCCTCGGCCAGTCCGGGGCCGAACAGGGCACACGGCGTGTGGGCGCCGGGGCGAGCCTCGCCGGCCAGGAGCCGTCTTGTCACCTCTGCCGCTGCCGCGGCCGTGAATTCCATTGCCTCTTCGGCGCGCATCCAGCCTTCGCGCTCGCTTCCGTCGGGGAAGCTGACCTTGGCATGGCCCCAGGAGTGCACGCGCGGACGGGGACGCCCGGGCAGCTTGGCCTTCGCCATCTGGCTCGTGAGCAGCTGGCGCACGCGTGATGAGCGTGCAAGCAGCCCGAACGTGGGCAGGGCGTAGCGGATCACCGCTCCGGCCGGTATCTCGGTGGAGCCCGAGATGACGTTTGCCGCCTGGCTGTCGCGCCATGCGGCGAAGAGGTCGCCGCTTGGGAAGTTGATGCTGGTGACCCGGTCGCCGTCGGGAGTGACGAGCTGCGCCGGCGTGTCGTCGAACGCCGTGGTGACGAGCTTGTCGGCCCGAACCTGGCGGCGTCCGAGCGGCAGGCTGTCGACGATGCTTCCCGCCAGGGCGGCGCCGATCGCGTCACCCTCGCTGGCCACGGACGGCAGTGCGTCGACACGTACGTCCGTCGGGGTCGGCTGTCCGTCGGTCAGCGCAACGAGCACGCTCTCGGTCGCGACGACGCCGAAGCCTGCTCCGGGAACCAGCGTCTGGCCAGCACGCCGAGCTGCGGTGTCACGCGCGAAAGCCGCCTCGAAGGAGGCGTATTCGTTGGAGAGATCGAGATAGTGGGTGTTCTCCGGGAGCGCGTGGATCACAGTCGCAGCCGTCGAGGCGAACGGACCCACCGTGCTCACAACAACCGCCGGGGGCTGGGCCGCGAGGATCTGCCCCAGCTGCTCGAGTGAGCCGGTCTCAAGGCGCGGGATCCGGCTCAGCGTGGATGCCGCCAGTTTCAGCCGCTGGCGATCGCGACCGAAAAGGACCAGCTGTGTGCCGGACGCGTCCAACCGGGCAGCGATCGCACGTCCGACCCTTCCGGTCGCGCCCAGAATCATGACTTCGTCAGGCATTTCGGGTCTCCCCGTATCGAGTGATGGGTGAAATGATGGCATGTCCTGTCATCATAACGGCATTGCATGCCATGTATTAGGCTGTTGCGATGCCCCGTTGGGAACCGGGCGCGCCGGAGCGTCTCGAACGTGCCGCGCTAGAGCTGTTTGCCGAGCGCGGCTTTGAACAGACCACCGTCCCAGAGATCGCCGAACGTGCCGGGCTGACAACCCGATCGTTCTTCCGTCACTTCGCCGACAAACGCGAGGTGCTGTTCAGAGGCATGGATGAGCTGCCCGACCGGGTCGCCGGCCTTCTCAGGGACGCGCCGCGGTCACTCAGCGTGGTCGAGATGCTCAGCTGGGGCATCGAGACGATGGCGACAAACTTCTTCGACGGCCATCGCGAGGAGCTCCGGGCCCGTCGTGCGATCGTGGAAACAGACCCCGGGCTGCAGGAGCGCGACCTGCGCAAGCAATCCGACATGGCCGAAGCGATCGCACGAGCGCTCGAGGAGGACGGACTCGACCAGCTATCCGCCACAGTCGCCGGCAAGCTCGCGATCACGATCTCCAGCACAGCGATCGCCCACTGGCTTGACGCCGCCGACGACCGTCCGCTCGTCGAGCACGTCAAAGACGTCCGAGACACGGCAACCGACCTGATGGCAGACCGAGTCCAGCGCCGCAGCCCCGACTCAGAGCCTGCGACCAGCGCTAAGAAGACGGAGCCGGCCAGCTGAGGCGGCGGACCCAGATCGCCGTGCCACCGGTGCGCGTCGGCTCGCCGAGCGAGGTGGCCAGACGCCGCCAGGTCTGCGATCGGGAGATCAGCGAGTCACGGACGCTGTTTGCAAAGAGCACCACTCGGATCGCACCCTCCATGAGAGCAATGCAACGACCGCCTGGCGAAATGGGTTGCGCTCCGCTCATCGCCACGTGCGCGACCGCCGCCGAACGACGACGCCGGCCATCGCGGCCGAGTCCCCCGCCTTCCGCGCAATCCGAGACCAGCGGTGCTGCCGTCGAGATGCCCCAATGGGGGCGCGGAAGCAGGAGTTCGCCGACGTCAGGTTTGTCCCACAAGCGGATCGTCCTGCGGGACCCGAGCCGGCACCCGCTGGATCTCTCTGAGGGCTGCTCATGCTCTGCCCAGCTTGACGGAGCCACCTTTCGCCAGTGGCCCGCGCCGGCGAAGGGCGGGTAGAGACCTTGGACGCTCACGCGACGGCTCGCTCGCGGGCGGCGGCGAGAAGCTGCTCGGCTTCCTGTCGCCGGGGGGTAGCGAGCACCTGCTCGGCCAGCTCGGGACCTTGTCGCCGAAGACGATTTGGGCGATGTCCGTGTTCTGAGGATCCTTGCGAAGGCGCCCCACGAGCCGTCTTGACCTCGTGGGTGAAGACCCACACGCGGCGCTCGGGTTCCGGCCAGGCGCGCCGACATAGCTGTGATCGCGGCTTACGCTCCCTGTGGCGCAATCGGCGTTTGTGGGCGACGGGTCGGCGGGCTCGATTAGGAGTCGGCTATGTCGGCGCCTGCGAGCGCTTCGTGTCCGTTGCAAGCATCGTCGCTGGCACGTTGCTCGGCGGTACTGCTCGTTTCCGGGGCGGCGCCTGAACTGCTGCCGTGCGGGTTGATCTGGGGCGGGCCGGCCATTCGGCGAGCGACCGCGGCGCCGAGAAGGGGCATCACGAGGTTGCCCATGATCGGGACCAGCACCCCGGTGAACACCAGCGCGTTGAGCGCGCTCGGCAGCGACTCCAGCTTGCGGCCGAAGAGGCTGAGCAGTACCAGGACGATCAGGAACGCCACGAACCACGCGGCGAGCGTCGTCACCAGTCGCATCTGTAGCCGGCGTGCGCGGGAGGGCCCGTCGAGCGGTTCGCTCATTTTGTCCTTTGCTCTGTGTGCCGGCCGGCGGACGTTCGCGCTGGTCCGGTGATGGGCGACATGAAGCCAACGGTAGGTCCCTTGGTTGCATAAGGCAAAGACAGCTTCGTTATGCTCTTTAGAGCACTTTGCTATGGATCTCAGGCAGCTTTCCTACTTTGTCGCGGTCGCCGAGGAGGGGCAGTTCACGCGTGCGTCGGTCCGGGTGTCGGTGGCTCAGCCGGCGGTCAGCGCGCAGATCGGTCGCCTCGAGCGTGAGCTGGGCGAGAAGGTGTTTCATCGCGATCAGCGCGCGGTGACGTTGACCGAGGCCGGCGAGGCGCTGCTGCCCCATGCGCGGGCGGCGCTCGCCGCGGCTCAGCGAGGCCGCGACACGATCGCCTCGCTGCGCGGCATGCTCCACGGGCGACTGCGCATCGGTGTCTCGCGGCCCCTCGACCATCGTTTGGCCGCGACGCTCGGAGAGTTCCGTCGCGCTCATCCGGCGATCGAGATCACGCTGACCGAGCAGCACAACGAGCCGCTCGTGGAGGCTCTGGCCAACGGCGACATCGACGCCGCGGTCGTCGGGATGGCCGGCCAGCCGCTCCCGCCCCAACTCGGCACGCGCGTGATCGCCGTCGAACCCCTCGTCCTCGGGGTCAGACCCGACGATCCGCTCGCCCGGCGCAAGACGATCACCCTGCGTCAGCTGCGCGAGCGGCCAATGATCACGCTTACCCATGGCAGCGGCCTGCGCAGCGTGCTCGAGCATGCCTGTCGCGAGGCCGGCTTCACGCCGCAGATCGCCGCCGAGACCAGCGAACTCGCTTCCCTGGTCGAACTGGCTGCCGAAGGACTGGGCGTCGCCGTGCTGCCCCGCTCAGCGGTCGGACAAGCCTGTCTCACTGTCCTTCAGATCAGGCCACGTCTGGAACGGCGCACAGCGCTGGCCTGGAATCAGGCGACCACCACCCCGGCGGGGCGCGCCTTTCTCACCCTCGCCGACAAGCACTTCTGCGGCGCTACTGCTCACGGTGTCGGTCAAGGACCGGCTTGACGTCCAGCACGGGGGTTTCGTCGAGCGCCTCGAGGTTGCGAACGCGGACTCTCGTGGCGTCGATGGAGAGGATGTGGACGCGGTGAAGCCCGATCGGGTTGGGCCGATCCGGCGAGCGGGTGCTGAAGACGCCGCGCTGCGGATTAGCCGGGTCGCCGCGAGGCCGCACCTGCAGGACGTCGCGGCGCGCGCGATCCAGCCACGTCAGCACGATGATGTCGCTGCCGATGCGAAGGTCGTCTAGTCCCTCGCGGACCGTTTCGTCGAACACGATCCAGGCGTCGGGGGATCCTTGCTCGCCTTGGTTTGGGGCCGCGTCACGGTCAGTCAGCGAAGACTGGACCCATCCGATCGGGTGCAGTTCATAGCGATCGTCGCTCATGCGGGCCTCCCCCGGTTGGTCTGTTCACGTCGGACTCGGTCGCCGACGTCGCGGTGTCTGATGTGCTCGCGGCCGTGATCGTGCGCCAGGAGTCCCAGGTGATGCGCACGATGACCGGCGTGATCGCCAGGCCGATCAGCGGGTCGGCGGCCTTGAGACCCAACGCGAGTAGGCGTGCGCCGTCGGCGATCAGCGCCGGACTGTGGAGGCGTTGTCCGGCGCATGTGCGGATCCGCGCGGCGATCGCGTTGCCCGATGAAGCCGACTGCGACCGGCGCCGGCGAGCGCGCCCAGCCCAACGACGTGGCGGTGCTGAGCATCGGCCGCTGCACGCGCTAGCGATGCTCGCCGGCGTGAGACGAGGGCGCCTCTCCCACCGCCGGGGCCTGACTCGCCAGGCCCTGCGCCGCCGGCGGCGCGGCCGCGATACCAAGGCGGTAAACCAGCCGACCGCCCAGCTCGCCCCCGACGACCGTCAACACCAGCGCGACCAGCGTGAGCACCAGCACCACCACCGGCGTGTGCCGCGCCGCAGAGTAATGACCGTTGCGCAGGATCAGATCGCCGACACACACCGCACCCATCAGGCTCATCACCACGGCGTGACGATCGACCACGCTGCGCTGCGCGCTCGCCGGGCGCGTCCGGCGGTTGCGCTCCACCACGCCGGTAGCCACGGCAGCAAACAGGATCGCCGTGCCCACGATCAGGGCATAGGAGCCGCCCTTAAACCATGTCCGCGACCACGCGTGCCCATCCCCGCCCACCAGCGACACCACGTCACACACCGCCGCCACGATCACCCCGCCGATCGGCGCGTGAACCAACGGCGGATGCACCGGTCGCAACCCACCCGCCCAACCACGCCCTCCGGCGCCGCTCGGCCCGGTCAAGCCAGCCGTCATTCTCAACCTCCTTCGCAGGCGGGCATCAACGGCGTCGACGCTAAGCCCCAAAGCGCCATAAGGCAAAGACAGGTCCGTTATATGCAGCAGAGCGCATCGCTATGGCCGGTCCGCCTCGTAAAAGGCGGACCAGTACGCCCGCGTAACGTCAAACCGCCAGCGGCCAGCGGCATCCAACCGTGCTGCGGCACATGCCGAGCATGCTCTCGGTCATTGACGTCAGCACCATGCTCGAAAAGACCGGAGAGCCAAACGCCGTGGCGGCGGACTCCGGCTGGCGCCGTGGCGACGAGTCGCCGCCGCGACGAGCTTCGACATGGATCCGGAGTCCGCTGCGCGGCTCTCCGCGCCGGCCTGCCACCAACTGGAGCGCGAACAAGGCACACCCACAAGGCGAACGCGCCGGTCAGCGCACCCGTGCGGGTTCCACGTGATCTCACGTTTAGGCGCCCTGCTCCGTTATAGGTGAGGCCCCCATGACAGGGCTGAGGCTAGGAGTCGAGACGAAGGAGCTGAGATGGCGCGAGAGAAGCAGCTGGTTCGCTACCAGGTACGGTCGATCGGGCGCGAGGTCGCCGACGAGGTGCGCGCGGTCTTGCGCGCCCCGGACTACGGTCACCCCGTCCACGCCGAGGTGGCCACCGGACCTGCGCCTTGCCGGGTCTGCCTCGAGAAGTTCGTGCCGGGCCAAGAGCGACGCCTTCTTCTCACCTACGACCCGTTTCGCGAGGTCGAGCCCGAGCAGCCACTACCGGGCCCGATCTTCATCCACGAGACGAGCTGCATCCCGTTCGCCGGCGAGGGCCTGCCCGCGACGCTGGCGAACGATCGCCTGACACTATCTGCCTACGGCGAGGATCGCGAGCCAATCGATGAGACTCGGACAGCCACTGCCATCGATGCCGCGGAGGCGCTTGAGCGCCTGTTCGCGAACGGCGCGACCCAGTATGTCCACGCGCGCTCGACGCCGAATGGCTGTTTTCTCTGCCAGTTCGATCGCACCGAGGAGATTGTCCCGTTCGTCGTGGAACTTCGCGGTGGCGGTCGGGTGATCAGGCGGTGGGCGCGAGCGTAGCGGCCGGCTGGGTCGTGGTGGTGGTCGGGCTGGGCGGGGTGGTCGATCGGCTCGCGTGGGCGCGCCGGGCGGTGACGTCGCGTTCGACGGCTAGGGCGAGGGCGGCGAGGTGCTGGTAGCCGATGATCTTGCGGAACTGGGCTTCGGCTTCGAGCATCCCGGCCGCGGTCCAGCGCAGGCACATGTCGCCGTTTTGCCAGCGCTTGACGTTGCGGCTGGTGGCGCGGCAGATGGCGATCATCGACTCGATCGGGTTCGTCGAGGACAAGGTGCGCCAGAGCTGCTCGTTGACGCGCAGGCGCTGCAGCGTGACGGTCTCGGCCAGGCCCTCGCGCAGCGACGCGGCCGCGCCGGGGTGGGAATGCGCAAGCTCGCCCGCGAGCGCCTCCAGGCGCTCGATCGCGGCCTGGTGATCGCCGAGCTTCCAGGCCGCGCGCAGGCGCCGCTTGACGACGGGCCGGTCGCGTTCTGGCAGGTGGTCGAGCACGTTGCGTTCCTTGTGGCGGACGCACCGCTGGACGGGGACCGGGCCGAAGACGGCGTCGACGGCCGCCCTGAGCGCCTTGCCGCCGTCAAGGACGACCAGCACGCCCTGGTCGCAGTCCAGGCCGCGGCCGACGAGGTTGGCCAGCAGCTCGACGCAGACGCGCTTGTTCTCCGTCGAGCCGTCCCACAGCCCGAGCGGGACCTTGACGCCGTCGGTCGTGACGCCGAGCGCCACCACACAGCAGCGGCCCTTGAGCTCGAGGCCGTCGAGCATCAGCGCGGCCAGACGGACGTCGGCCAAGCTGCGCGACATCAGCGCGCGCAGGTGCTCGCCGGTGCGCCCGACGAACTCGCGACTGACGGCCGACTTCGAGGCAGAGCGCTCCCGGTCGACGACGTCTTGGCCGACGGGCTCACGCGTGCGCGCGAACCGCCGCGTCGAGACGCCGGCGAGCATCTGCTCGAGCACGACCTTGGTCAGCGGGTCGCGGTCAGCGAAATGCGCGTAGGTGCTCATCGTCACCTCCCCGGTGTCGTCGCTCGCGCGCACCCGCGGACGCTCGACCGGGACCCGCCGCCCGCCGAGCGTGACCTGCCCGGCCTCGTTGCCATGCCTCACGGCCGTGCGCTCGACATCGTGGCGGCCCTTCGGGCCGACCACGTCGTCGACCTCTTCGGCCATCAACTCCGTGAGCACGCCGAGCCCGACCCCGACGCTCAAGGCCAAAAGGCCCTCCTTCGCCGCACCGGCCAGCTCGCCGAGCGCCTCCTGCACGCGCTGCGGCAGCGCGTCGAACTTCGCGCAGGCGATCTCGTCGGCCGTCTCGTCTACGTTCCTCATGGCGGTTCTCCTTGTCCTCGATGGTCTTGTTCGCACTCGCCACGCTGCCAGCAGCAGCAGACGAGGCGGGAGGACCGCCACCACTTCAAGTTCTACGAGCTACGGGACAACCTC
>JAABUZ0100009964.1_pt1 | contig 10692 bp, 10 predicted proteins | sample 5562091 | NCBI WGS metagenome assembly JAABUZ01 (sample SAMN12813069, study PRJNA571459) | rock metagenome | isolation source: Antarctica rocks | place: Antarctica: Victoria Land, Linnaeus Terrace sud | collected 2015-12-21 | reverse complement strand
GTTTCGCCACAAGCTTGGACCGACTCGCTCGTGCCGCGATGGAAAGAGCTTCTCGCGCGATGCGACGTTCGGTACGACGATTTTATCCGCACGACCGAACCTCGGCACGTACGACAAGTCGTGGAGGTCTTCGAACGCTTGAAAGCCTCGGGCGACGTATATCTCGGGAAATATGAAGGCTGGTATTGCACGAACGATGAGACGTTCTGGCTCGAGTCCAAGTTGATCGACGGCCGGTGTCCGAACCCGGAGTGCCGGCGAGCAGTGCAATGGCTGGCAGAGGACGACTGGTTCTTCGCGCTATCCCGATACCGCGACCGGCTGCTCGCGCACTTTCGCGAAACGCCGTCGTGGGTGCGTCCGGAACGCGCTTATAACGAAATGGTGGCGACGCTGGAGAGCGGCCTTGATGACCTCTGCATCTCGCGCGTCAATCTCGACTGGGGCGTTCCGCTGCCCGGCGGCGGCGTCATGTACGTCTGGCTCGATGCGTTACTGAACTACATAACGGCGCTCGATTATGCGGACGACGGACAACGGTTTCGTACATTTTGGCCCGCGGACGTCCAGCTGGTCGGTAAGGAAATCGCACGCTTCCACACGATCATTTGGCCGGCACTCCTCTGGGCGCTGGGCTTGCCGCAGCCGGAGCGGGTGTTCGCCCACGGTTGGATCACGATCGAGGGCGAGAAGATGTCCAAGAGCCGTGGGAACGTCGTAGACCCCTTCGACGTGCTCGATCGTTTTGGCGCCGATACGGTGCGCTATTTCCTGTTGCGTGAGGCTCCGTTTGGCAGCGACTTTTCGTTTAGCGAAGAGAAGGTGCGGGTCCGCCGCAACGGCGATCTGGGTAACGATCTAGGCAATCTGTTAAAGCGCTCGCTCGCGATGCTCGCGAAGTACCGCAGCGGCGTCGTCCCCGAATCCCCGGCCGACGGCGCGTTTGGAACGCGATTCGGCGCGCTTCCCGAGCGCGTGGCAGCGGATCTCCGAGGGCTGGATTTCCGTTCTGCGCTCGAGGCGATCTGGGAGCTGGTTGCGGCGCTGAACGGCACGATCGACGTGCGTAAGCCGTGGGTTCTACACAAGCACGGGGATGACGTCGGCCTCGACGCGGTCTTGTACGACTTATGCGAGGGCTTGCGCTGGCTGGCACACCTCATCGGACCGTTCATGCCGGCAGCGGCAACAAACGTTTGGGAACAACTCGGCTTCGCCGGCGAACCGCACGGGGATTGGCGCTTGGAACTTCGCTGGGGCTTGATGCCTGCCGGCCTGCGAACGCGGCCGCTGGACGGGGCGTTGTTCCCGCGCATCGAGGCAACGGAAGCTCAGACGGGGTAGCCGTGCTCCTTGAGATAGTCGATTACATCGGGGTCGACGTACTGCGAGCGGTCGAGACGCCAGCCCCGGGGTGGTAACACGATTGCGTGACCGGCCGGCGGCTGCGGCGACCCATCCGCGCCGTACGAGATTTGACTCGGTCGATAACGCAACGGCCATGGGATCGCCTCATTGCGAACGCTGCCGTCCGCTCGCTGCGTAGTGCACGTCACGTAGAAGTTGACCAATCCGCCGGCTAGCCAAGTTTTGATCGGGACGCATACGCCTCGTGCTCCGTGCAGCGTCGCGTGGAGGCCCTCCGTATCGATAGCGTAACGCTTTACGGTGGCGGCCGGGCGGTTAACGTGCGACGCGGAGCTCACCGTTCGTTTGTTCGCACGATAACGGACAAGAGAACGGGCGAGGTCCGCTTGGATCGCCGCGAGCTGTGCGGCGTTGTACGTTTGCGGGCGAGCGAGGCGTTCGGCTTGAGCCGGCGGGGCGGCGCGTGGCGCGAACGCAACGCGGCGGGGCGCTTCCGTGCCAATCACCCGCGGCGCGACGGTGGCTTCGACTCGAGGGGATGCCAGGCGCAGCGCCTGCGGAGTGGCCCGCGGTCGGCGCTTCGCCAGCAGCTTTCGCGCAGCCGCGGGAGGCGGATAAGCGGCCTTCGGCAGCGTGACCAGATGCGCCGGCAGCGGCGCGGGTAGCCGCTGCGGATGGGGCGCTGCTACGGCGACGCGCGGAGCGCCAGGCGCGTGCGCGGCCTGGGCAGCCTTCGCAGGAGCCGGACGGGCGCGCCGCTCGATGTGGAGCACGGTCGACATGGCGACGCTCTCGTCAGCGGGCGGCGGACGGCGATGCGGCTGGAATCTCGCCACGAAGTCGGACGCGTCGAAGGCGACGGCAAACGCGAGGGCATGCAGCGCGAGCGAGGCAGCGATCCCGATGCGCGCGGCGCGGTCGCGTCGCGCCCGGAGCCCAGCGTCCGACCGGGTGATCATGCTACCATCCTGACGCTATGTTCGACACGCACGCTCACATTCACGATGCCGCTTTCGATGGCGACCGTGACGAGATGCTCGAGCGCGCGGGCCTTGCCGGGGTCGATCGAATCGTCACGATCGGCACGGACCTTGCTGATAGCCGGCGGGCCCGAGATGTCGCGCTCGACCACGGAATCGCCTATGCTATCGGCATCCACCCGCACGAAGCAGCCAACGCTCCAGAGGACGTGCTCGGCGCGCTTCACAATCTGGCAACGAGCGCGCAGCGGGGTCCGGCGGCAGTCGGTGAGATGGGGCTCGACTTCTTTTACGGGCACAGTCCGCGGGACGCGCAACTCCGCGTGCTTCGCGAACAGCTGCTTTTTTCGGCTGAAAGCGAACTTCCGGCCATTTTTCACGTGCGCGAGGCGTTTGACGAGTTCGTCGACGTTCTGCGCGACTGTGGCGCCGGGGTGCGCGGCGTCGTCCATTGCTTCACCGGAAACGAGGCTCAGGCGCGCACCTACGTCGACGAGTTCGGTTTCAAGCTCGGGATCGGCGGCGTCGTGACGTTCAAGACCGCCCAGAGCGTCCGCGATGCGGTCGCCGCCGTGGGCCTAGCGCACCTCGTCCTAGAGACGGACTGCCCGTATCTCGCCCCGGTGCCTCATCGTGGCCAGCGCAACGAACCTGCTTTCATTACAGCGACCGCCCGGCGGCTGGCCGAGGTGCTCGGCACGAGCCCGGAGTCGGTCGAGCGACAGACGGCGGACAATGCTCGGGAACTCTTCGGTGACGACGTCGGCGCCGCCGCGGCTACACACGCTGGATAAGTTTCTTTTCGGGCGCGGGGCCTTGCATATCGTCGTTTGCCGCGCACAGCGATGGCCGCTCCAGGCGTAGCCCCTTCCCGCCAGCCCAATTATGCTGGAAGCGGGCTTCCAGACCGGCCGCAAGAGCGGAGTCCGAGGAGCGCAATCCCCAGTCGATGATCGGCCCGGGCGAAAACGTGGCATTCGCCGACCCAACCCAGGCGTCGGTTCCCGCAACGCGGAGCTTCTCGTTCGCGGCGCTCGTTCGAATCTCGACACCTGCGGCAGCAAGCGAGGCGAGCGCGCCGCTCGCGGTCGGCGCCCATCCCGCGCAATTCTTCGGGCGAGACGATGAGTCGTACGTGGGTTCCACCGCGCGCGCGTTCCCGCAGTGCGACGGAAACTTCGGTGGCGCCGAACGATTCCGTCTCGACGTCGATCCGGTCGCCCGATGCTTGCGCGATCGTCTGCGCCTCGAGCCGTATGGCCGCACGTTTGTCGAGGGCGAACGTCGACGAAACGACTCGTGCCGAAACGTTGCCGTGCAGGACGTTCCCCACCGCGTCGGCGACGGCCCGACCGTCCGTCGTTATAAGTGCGTCGCGTTCGCCCGTCGTCCAATTACGGTCGTCGAGGTACGTACGACCGTCAACGACGGCTGCTTTCATGTGCATCGGCTCATCCGCCACATCCGTCAGCCGGACCGTCGCGCCGCGCGAGCGCAGTTCGCTCGCAACGGCGGCATTCGCGCGAGCAAGTTCGTTCTCGCGCTCTGCTTCCTGAAACGGGCGCCCTTCGAGAAGGACGTCGACAGAAGCACCGTGCTCGGCGGCATCTTCGAGCGCGCGAACGATCGGCGTTCCTTCATGCAGCACGTAGGCTGAAAGAGACACACAACGCGCCCTTTCGAGCGCCGCGACGAACGCAGCATCCGACGTAAGGGCTACGCTCAAGCGCCTAGCGCCGGAGCGTAAATGTAAGTGGCCAAAAAGCTACCTCGAGCGTCATCGTGTTAAGGATCATTCACGCATCGGCGGGTAAGCGACAAGGCCGACGCCCCCGGCGTCGAACCGGATGGATTCAGATATGGACAAAGCCGTCTACGTGCGCGACATGTTCGCGTCGATCGCGCCTCGATACGACGCGACCAATCGCCTGCTGACCGGCGGCATCGACGAACGCTGGCGCCGCCGTGCTGCATTGCTACTCGACGCACCCACCGGGGGCCGTATCCTAGACATGTGCTGCGGCACGGGCGATCTGGCATTTCATCTGTTACGCCGAGATCCAACGCTACGCTTGAACGCCGTCGACTTTTGCGAGCCGATGCTTGCCCGGGCACGAACGCGGGCCTTGCACGAGCCGGCCGGCGCTTCTTTCACGACTGCCGACGTCATGGCGCTGCCTTTCGCCGAACGGACGTTCGACGGCGCCGTTATGGGTTTTTCCATGCGCAACGTCGTCGACATCGTTACCGTCTTGCGGGAAGCTCGTCGGGTGCTTAAAACCGGCGCACGGTTCGTTAACCTCGACGTCTCCAAAGCCCCGAACCGGCTATTCAAACGTGCGTTCGATGCCTATTTTTACGGAATCGTTCCGCTCGTCGGCGGCATGGTCGGAGGCTCGAAGTCCGCGTACCGCTACCTACCGCAATCCTTGACGAATTATCCCGACGCAGACGCGCTCGTCGAGCACTTTCGCACGGCCGGATTCTCGCAGCCGTATTTCGTCAGACTCGCCGGCGGAGCGATCGCATTGCACGTGGGCACCGCGTGATCGATCGCAGCGAGGGATCGCTTTCGAAGACCGCTCTCGATCTCGTCCACCTCGTCGACGCGTTCTTCCGCTCATCGTTCTCCACCGACAACGCGCTCATCTCCGAAGCAGTCCGGCGAATGCTCGCCGCGGGCGGCAAACGGTTGCGGCCCCGTCTCACGCTGCTCGCCGCTGAAGCCAACGGGGCGGACCCACGCGACCATCTGCCGCTCGCCGCATACATGGAATTGATCCACGTCGGTACGTTGATCCACGACGACGTGGTCGATCGCGCCGATACGCGCCGCGGCGTTAACGCTACCGCCGTGGATTACGGGAACCGCGTTAGCGTTCTGGCCGGCGATTATCTTTTTGCCTGGATCTTTAAGAACGTTACCGCGACCTACCCGCATCCGGTGCCTCACTTGCTCGCCTCGACGCTCGCCGACATCACGGACGGCGAAGTGCTGCAGCATCGGGCGGTGGGCGATCTGGGATTGTCGGTCGCCGGATACGTGGAAATCGCGATCAAGAAAACGGCGTCGTTATTCGCCGCGGCGGCCGAGTGCGGCGCACTTATGTCGGGCGCGACGCCACTACGCGTCAAGGCCCTGCGCGATTTCGGCCTCTACTACGGCATCGCTTTCCAAATGCTCGATGACTTGCTCGATTATTCGGCCACCGAAGCTGAACTCGGAAAACCGGTCGGCGGAGATCTGTCCGAGCGGAAGATGACGATTCCGCTCGTTCACGCTCTTGAGGGAGATAGCGGCGAACTCCGCGGGGAGCTCGCACGTTTCTTCGCGGACGGCAACGGCGACGTAGCGACCGTCGAGCACCTGGTCCGCAGCGTTGGCGCTCGCGGCGGCTTTGTCAAGAGCCGCGATGCCGTAGCCGCCTACGTCGAGCGGGCGAAGATGTCGCTGGCGCCGCTCGGAACGGCGCCGGCACGAGCCGAACTTAATGCTCTGGCCGACGTACTCGCCCGGGAGAGCACGCAGCGGACGCGGTAGTCCCATCGTCTCGGAAAGAGAGGTCGACATGTTCGGAAATCCGATGGAAATAGCGATCCTGGCCGGTGCTGCAGTGTTGCTGTTCGGCGGTAATAAGATTCGCGACGTGGCGCGGGGGCTCGGTGCAGCGAAGAAAGAGTTCGCCGTCGGGCAAGCGGAGGCCGACGTTCAGATCGAGCGCACTCGCGCGGAAGCCCGTGCCGCGGCCGAGGCTCATGCGAACGCGGCGACGACGGCGCACGAAGCGCCGGCCGCAAATGGATTGACGATCGGATCGCCGTCGGTTCCCTCGGAGCCTCCGGTGCCGCGGCTTTAGCCGGTCGACGCAGTGCTCGCGGAGCGTCCCCCGGCCGTCGATCCCGAGTGGGATCAAAAAGAGATGCCTTTCACGGAGCACTTGCGGGAGCTCCGTGGGCGCTTGATCATTTCGCTCGTCACCGTCGGCGTTCTCGCGCTCGCGCTGTTCTGGCCGTCGCAATTCGTGATCGTCTGGCTCAAGAACGAGTATCTCGGACGCAACATCGTTCTCAACGCATTCGCGCCAACCGACGTAATCGTGACCGAGTTCAAATTTTCGTTGTACGGAGCGCTCGTGCTCGGTCTGCCCGTCGTCGTATACCAGATCTGGATGTTCATCGTGCCGGCGTTTCACCCGCACACGCGCAAGATCGTGTACGCCTACACGGCACCGTCGCTACTGCTCGCGGCCGCAGGCATTGCGTTCTGTCATTTCTTTATCATTCACCGCGTGTTGACGGCGCTGCTCGGTATTACGAATGCGATTGCAAAAGAAACGTTCGGCGTCGAGTCGACGCTCAACCTCATCTTGCTCACGTTCTTAGCCTTTGCGCTCGTTTTTCAAACGCCGATGGTGATGGTCGCCCTAGCGCGCATCGGCCTCATCAACGTCCGCATGCTCCGTACGTATCGTCGCTATGCGGCCATGTGCATTCTCCTATTCGGCGGCGTCGCCGCTCCGGACGCTTCACCGGTGACGATGTTGCTGATCGCCGTACCAATGTACATACTGTACGAGGCCGGCATTTGGATCATCGTCGCCTTGCAACGCACCTGGCGCCATGAGGCGGCGACGCGTTGAACGCTTCCGTAACGGCAGCGCGAAGGAGCGTTCACGAAGCCTTCGACGAGATGCTCGCGCAACTCTCAAATTTTTGGTTTGGCATGTCGCTACTAGCCGTTTGGGGCGTCATGACGCTGATCGGCGTCGTCGTTGACCAAGGAAAAGACGCCTCGTTCTACGTCGCGAATTACGCGCCGCCGCTCGCCAGGCTCGTGTTGCGCCTCCAACTCGACAACATCTACCATTCGCCGGCCTATCTCGGCATCGTCGGGCTCATCCTCGCATGCATGACGCTCGCGACGTTCTGGCGCGTGATCCCCACGAGATTACCGCCGCTACGCCCCATTAAGATCGACGCCGTGCCGCTCAACGCGAGCGTCGTGGTCGATGGCGACGAGCCCGGCGTCCGCGATCGCATCGAGTCGTTCTTCGCCGAGCGCGGGTGGCTCGTGCGCAAACGGGAACTCGGTGGTACCGAGTGGACGTTCGCGGACAAGCACAATTGGGCCCGCCGCGGTGTGCTCGTGGCACACGTAGGCTTCGTCATCATCGCGGCCGGCACGACGCTTTACTGGGCTTTCGGATACAGCGGACAGACGACCATCGTTTCCGGCGACTCCGTGCGCATCCCCGAGAACGGGACGCGCTTCAAATTGGACCGGTTCGCCTACCGCATCGATCCGATACGCACGCGCAGCGGCATCGTGTATCAGCCCATCGATTACGTTTCGACGGTCGACGTCTTGCCGAACCGGGGATCCAAACGCACGGAGGTCTTGCGCGTCAACCATCCGCTCGACGTCGACGGCACATCCTACTATCAGGCGTCTTATGGCTTTGCCGTAGCGTTCGACGTGAGCCGAGGCGGCCGCCCCGTCGCAGGCGGCCCGACGGCTCCCCTGAAGGAGGGAGAAGGCATAGCGATCGGCGATGGCGGCCGGTCGATACGGTACACGAAGTTCGTCGGCACGATCGGACCGGGGAACACGATCGGCTCCGACCCGCGGCCGAACGCTCCCGGCGTACTGCTCGACATTTTTGACGGCGATCAGAATATCGGTAGCATCCTCGTACCGCTCGGCCGGTCCATCGACTTAGGATCGCGGTATCGCCTCGCCGTCGGCCGTTACACGCTTTATAGCGGCATCCAATATCGCCACGACCCCGGTATACCACTGGTCGGCACCGGCGCTTTCGTCTTGCTCGCCGGTCTGTGCATGTCGTTCTACTTTTTGCCGGCTCGGCTGTACGTTCGCATCGACGCTGCCGGCCGACGTTGTAGGGTCGGCATCGCGGCGACGACCGTCAAAGGATACGACATCTACGAGGAGCAGTTTGCTGCACTCGTGACCGATCTCGCAAAGCTGGGCCTCAAGGTCCAGCGACCACTCACCCCAGCATTCCCATTCGTCACGTCCGAGGTACGGCAGCCCTCATGAACACAGACCAGTTGCTTATCGTCGTCGCCATCTCGGCGTATATCACGAGCACGATCGCGTTGTTTACGTTTTTTCTATCGCGCGACCGCTTACCGAAAGCCATCGGCATACCGTTCGCATTCTTAGGTTGCAGCGTGCAGTTATTCGAGCTCGCGTACCGGTATCAAACGAGCCATATTTGGCCGTTGACCAATCTGTACGGGTCGCTCTCGCTGTTCTCAGCGATGAGCGTCGCCATCTTCATCGGTTTCGCCCTGAAGTACGATCTGTGGTACATCGGCGGCTTCGTGCAAGCGCTTGCGGCTAGTTTTCTCGCCTACGCGCTGACGTGGAATGAGGGCTATCTTCCGGCCGTTCCCGCGCTACAGTCGTACTGGATCAAGATTCACGTGCCGCTCGTCGTCACGTCTTATGCAGCGTTCATGGTGGCGGCCGTCACGTCGGTGTTATACTTGATCCGGTACTACGGTGCGAAGGCGGTCGAACGGCGGTCGAACCGGCAGGTCGGCGTCGTCGCCGCGGTGCCCGCCGCAGTGTCCGCGGGCGCTCTGCGGATGCAGCGCCTAGGGCCGCAATTCGGGCGAGGGACGGCCGTTACGACGTCCGTCCCGATGAGCGAAGCGGCAGCGTCCGATCGTCTAGCGCTATGGCTGGAAACGTTGCCGGCACTTGCAAAACTCGACGTCTTAACGTACCGGATCGTTGCCGTTGGCCTGCCACTGTTGACTGTCGGCATCATTACAGGGGCCTGGTGGGCAAAAGAGGCGTGGGGTGCTTACTGGCAGTGGGATCCCAAAGAAACGGCCGCGCTCGCCTCGTGGACCATCTACGCGCTCTACATGCACCTTCACACGCGCAATTCGTGGCGCGGTGTCCGCTCGGCGTGGATGTCGGTGCTCGGCTTTATTTCGATCATGTTTTGCTATCTCGGCGTCAACATCTGGATCTCGGGCCTGCATAGCTACCGAATGTAGCCGTCAGGCGGCGGGCGACGTTCTATAGCTGAACGCTAGGGACGCACGTGCCGACACCTCTGCAATGGGGTCTTCCGCTACGGCGTCGCTACGGCTTCTTTTCATCTTGGACACGTACGCGCCGCATATCGGGGGCGTCGAGACCATGTTCGCTCGCATCTGCGCGGAAATGGTCGAACGCGGCCACGCGGTCCGTGTACTCACGCGCGGCGTCGCAGGTGCCCTAGCCCGCGAATCGATCGACGGCGTCGACGTCATTCGCGTACCCACGGCGTCGCGCTTCGTCTTTGCCGTACTCGCGTTGCCGTGGGCGGTGTGGTTGTCCCGCCGTGCGGATGTGGTCCACGCGACGACCTTCGCGTCGTCTGTACCGGCGGCGCTGGCCGCAGCGGCGACGGGGCGTCCGTCGCTTTTGACCATCTTGGAAGTATGGACGGGGAAGTGGCGCGAGCGGACCACGTTCGGACCGTTCGCAGCGATGCTGCACGACGTGCTCGAACGAGCGGCACTGTGCATGCCCTTCGAACGGGTCGTGGCAATTTCACACGCAACGGGGCGCGATTTCGTCGCGGCCTTTCCACGTAAGGCTGCGCGACTTCGCGTCGTACGCAACGGTTTCGACATGCACGCCGCGATGTGTTCGGCAGACGCAGCGTCGGCGCGCCGTAGTCGCGGCATCGTTTCAGACGAATTTCTCGTCTGCGGCTTCGGACGTCCCGGGCGGAGTAAAGGTTTTATTTATTTGGCGAAGGCCTTCCATGAAGTGCGAGCTCGCCTGCCCCGCGCGCGGCTCGTGCTCGTATTAGACGATGCAGCGGAGTACCGCAAACTCAGGGACGAAATCGTCGCCGCCGCCCCGCAAGGATCGCTCGTCGAACCCGCACTCTCGCGAGCCGCGCTCGGAGCATTGCTGCGGGGCGCCGATTGCATTGCGGTACCGAGTCTTTGCGAAGGCTTCGGCTACGCAGCGCTCGAGGCGTCGGCGAGCGGAGCGGTCGTCGTGGCGAGCGACGCCGGGAGCCTGCCGGAAGTGCTCGGTGGGAAGCGCATTCTCGTCCCTCCGGCCGACACGCACGAACTGGCAGCGGGCATCGTTGCCGCAGCAGAGGGCAGATTCGAGACGCTACCGCTTCGATCGTTCCCCTGGGGCGAGACGATCGATGGCTACGAAGCGTGTTACCGCGAGCTGCTGGCGCGTAGAACGGGACGCTCGTCATAGTAAAGAGCGTCTTCAGCTTCGCGCAGCGACAAAGCGCGCGCGAGTTCGATCAACTGCGCTTCGAGCGATTTGGTACGAAAGTAGAAATGG
>JAABUZ0100009963.1_pt1 | contig 10692 bp, 4 predicted proteins | sample 5562091 | NCBI WGS metagenome assembly JAABUZ01 (sample SAMN12813069, study PRJNA571459) | rock metagenome | isolation source: Antarctica rocks | place: Antarctica: Victoria Land, Linnaeus Terrace sud | collected 2015-12-21 | reverse complement strand
ATCTTCGACAAGCCCAGCCACGACCAACTCCTTACCGGCCGCATCGATCACCAGATTACGGACAAGCAGTCAGCCTTTGTCCGTATGCGCAGGAATGGAATCTCCTCTCCTATCAGGGCTGCGGTGGAACCACGGTGCGCAACTGCTACAACGGTCAGATCCCCCGTCAGTCTCTTGTCGTCGGACACACCTGGACCATCTCGCCAACGCTGCTCAATCAGTTTCGTTTCCAGTACGCCTATGCCTCTTACCAACTCGGGCCGCCCAACGCTCCCATTCCCACCGACCCGACCAGCTACTCGCAGACAGTTCTGACCAATCTGCAGACCGCCTACACGTTTCCCGGTTTCAGCTACGGCTTCGGATACGCTGATACCGGCGTCGAAAAGCGCTTCCAGGTGCTCGACAGCGTCGGCTACACCCGCGGCAAGCACAACGTCCGCGCCGGCTTCGACGCCAGCTACATCCCCTTCACCGATGGCGCGGCCAGCAACTACAACAGCACCTGGAACTTCGGCACGGATCAGGCCTTCAACCCCAAGGATCCAGCGACGATTGCCGCGCTGAAGAACCCGACCAGTTACACGCAGACCATCCCGTTTCTTTCGACCAAGATTCCGACCACACCGCTCGGCATCTACGGTGAGGACGAGTGGAAGCTTCACCCCAGGCTCACCCTGAATCTCGGCCTGCGCTGGGAGCGGCAGTTCGGCTCCTTCAACGAGCGGGAGAACCTCACCGCAGATCAACAGACGATCCCGCTGATCGGCAATCCCAAGGTCCGCGGTGACAGCAACAACTTCGCGCCTCGTCTCGGCCTCGTCTGGGATCCCTCGGGAAAGGCCCGCGATGTGATCCGTGCCGGCTACGGTATCTATTACAACAACATCCAGACGCTTCAGAACTTCTCCGAGCCGCGCAACCTCCTCAGTTGCTCGATCACCATCGCCAACCCAACCTACCCGAATCCCTTCGGTGCAGGAAAGACTGCGCTGGATTACTGCGCCGCCAATCGGCCCAACGTGACGTACATGGCGCAGAACTTCCAGAACCCGTACGCGCAGCAATATTCAGCCGGCTATTCGCGCCAGATCAGCAACAATCTTTCCTTGAATGTCGACGGCCTGTACAGCTACAGCATTCACGACTACCGAACGCTGGACATCAACTTTCGCGACCGAACGTCTCTTACGGAGACAGCGCGTCCTTTTAGCAGCACGACTGTCCCCAAGAACAACTGGGCGGTCGTCAATGTCCGTGCACCGATTGCCGCCGCGAAGTACAAGGCGCTCTTCGTCAGTTTGGATAAGCGGTTCTCGCATCGCTACCTCTACACCGTTGCTTACACGCTCTCCTCGACGCGAGACAGCAATCCGCAGGCCTCGGTCACGAACCCTCGCAATCCCAATCTCGACTGGGGTCCCGGCGCCAACGATCGCCGCCACTCCCTTGTCGCGAGTGCCGCCGCGCAGCTTCCATTCGGCCTGGTGGCCAGCGGTATCTGGACGGTCCGATCTGCGCAACCGCTGAGCGCCTACCAGGGCGGCAGCAGCATCCCGATCAGCGGAGCGTGCCCCACCACCTCTGTTCCTACGCTCCCTCCTCCATACCAGAACGAAATCACCAACATCGACGGCGTCGCACAGTACGTTCCGGGGACAACACGCAACCAGATCAACCGCGACGTCAACATTGGCGCCATCAACGCCTACATCAGCACACAAAACGCCTACCGATCGAAATGCGGTCTGTCCACCTTCTCCGCCGTAAGCGCCTCGCAGATCCAGAACAGCAGCTTCAACTCCTTCGACTTTCGCCTGCTCGAATCCATCAAGCTTGGCGAGAGCAAGCGCCTCGAGATTTATGGCCAAGGCTTCAACCTCTTCGGCCACGTAAACTACACCAACTCCACCATCCCGACCACGGTCACCTCCGCCACCTTTGGCCGAGCCTCCGGCTCCAGCAACCTGCAGCAGGGCGAGATCGCTGCGCGCTTCATCTTCTAACCTACCGGGAGCCACAGCATTTAGCCGTGGCTCCCCTTCCTTGGCTTCACGCGGAAAACAGAGGTTACGCCGCCATGCGCGCACTCTCTGCCGGTCTCGTCTCCGGCATGTCCTTGCTCTGCTTCGCTGCGTCCCCGCTTCTCGCGTTCCAGAAGCATCTCTCTTCCAGCTCCGCGACGCGTCTGAGCGCCTACGGCAAGTCCCTTCCCCGCGTCAGCGTTCCGCCCTTCGGCGTCGCCGAGGTCGCTGCTCTTGCCGGGTGGCCGCTCTCCTGCATCGACCACCCGCAGGCTGCTCCCGAAGGCGCGCAATACCTGTGGCAGTATGGCTCGCGCCCGCAACTGCCCGCCGACTACGATAAGACCCGCGCCTTTTACGGCTGCTACGACTGGCACTCGGCCGCCAACTCCCTTTGGATGATGGTGGCCCTTTCTAAGGATTACGCCGATCTCTCGCTCAACAAGCTGATGCGCGAGAAGCTGATCGAACATCTCGACGCGAAAAACATCGCCGGCGAGCTCGAGTTCTTCAAGCAGGCCAAGGCGTTTGAGAAGCCCTATGGGTATGCCTGGCTGCTGAAGCTTTACGCCGAGACGAAGACCTGGAACGATCCCGACTCCGCCAAGATCGCAGGCAACATCCAGCCGCTGGCCGAGTTCTTCTCGGGCAAGCTCGTCGACTACTTCGACCATCTCCCCCTGGCCTCCCGGGCCGGCGTCCACCCGAACACCGCGCTCTCGATGACCCTTGTCCTCGACTACCTCACCGCCGTTCCGGATGCGAAGCTCCACGACTCTGTCTTCCGCAACGCGAACCGGCTGTTTGTTGCCGATCGCAACTGCCCGACAGCGTTTGAGCCCGGCGGGACCGAGTTCCTCTCGCCCTGTCTCGCCGAGGCTCATCTGATGAGCCGCATCCTTGCTCCGGCGCAGTTCCCCGGTTGGCTCGACAGCTTTCTTCCACCTCTTGATTCGCCCGAGTTCCAGACGCTTGCCAAGGCCGTCGACGTCTCCGGCATCACCTCCAAAGAGGAGTTCGCCGGCAAGTCGCACCTGATCGGCCTCGCCTTCCAGCGCGCCATGGCCATGATCAAGATCGCCGACGCGCTCCCTCCGGGCGATCCCCGCGTGCCCATCCTGCACCAGCTCGCCGACATCAACGCCACCCACGGACTCGGCGCTCTCGCCGACGCCGGCTACCTCGGGTCTCACTGGCTCGGCACGTATGCGGTGCTCTACCTCCGAGCCGCCCACCATACCCCGTCCGAGCCCACTGGACCCGCAAAGCCGCTTCCGCCTTCTACCCACCCGCATCCCCCGAACGAGGATCCCGCTCGATGAACCGTCTCCCGCTGCAGGCCGCACTCCTCCTTTCCGCTGCTGTCGCCTTCGGAGGCGGGCCGCTCCGCGGGCAACAACCGCCGCCCGCAGATGCCCCGCACACCGCCGCCGTTCCGGTCGAGCACACCGCCTCCGCGCCGGTCGAGCACGAGAGCTTTCTTGAGAATCCGTTTCACCTCGGCACGCTGCTTCAGGACACAAATGCTGACGGGATCCCCGATGCTGTCTGCGGACACATCATCGTCTCCTCCAATCCTTCGGCCGCCGAGAACACTGCCGCTGCCAACCTCGCCGCACGCGTTGGCTACGAGACCTCCGCCCTCACCCTGCCCATCGTGGTGCAGGGCTCGCCGAAACCGGTAGCTGGATGCACCGGCCCCGCACAGAACATCTGGATCGGCGCGGCTTCACTTCCTCCCGAGGCCGCTGCCTCCATCAAGCCCATCGCGGCCACACTCGGCCTGGGCGAGGGCGCTGTCGTCGCAGTCAACGGCGGCATCGCAATCGTCGCTCCTGACCCGGTGGGCCTGCTCACTGCGGGAGATGCGCTCGCCGCGCGGAGCCCATACCTGTGGGCGGTTCCCGGTGACAAGGCTCTCATCCTCGCGCGCAATATCAATGCAGCGTTCAGCAAAGCGAACGGGAAGATCTCGTCGGAGCTCATCGCTCTGGTCTTTGCCCAGAGCACCCCGGGCGTGCGTCGCGCGGTTCTAAGGCTCAACGGAACCTCGGATGCAACGGCCGTCCAGAAGCTGCTTCGTCCTGAAGACGGAACTCCGGTCCAGCTCGGCTCCGTGCATGAGGTCGAGCTCCTCCTGGGTGAGACGCCGCTGACGCTCGCCAATCCTGACGGCAACGCTCGTCCCGCAGCACTCCCCGCAACACCCGATAGCTCTGGCGGCGACTCCCGGCCGCTCGACCTGGCACGTCTTTACACGATCAAGGGCCTGCTCACCGGAAGCGCCAAGAAGCCCATTCCTTCCGGCACGGCCGCAAAGCTCTACGTTCCCTCCGGCATCCAGGGCATCGCCATGGCCAACCTCGCCGCGCGCCTTGGCCTCGAGACCATAGGCATCACTCTCCCTATCGCGTTCCCCGATCCGGGGCTCAGCGCCGCGCAGGTGCAGGGTGCAACCGTCGCCGTAGACGGCACGGCCGCCGCCGACCACCTCAAAGACATCCTCTCGGCGAAAGGCGGAGCCGACCTGGATAAGCTCGCGCCCGGTCAGTACAAGCTCGCCTCAACGCAGTTACCCGAACTTCCGCCGCTGTCCCATGGAGAGGGCGAGCTGCGCATCGTCGAGCACGGCTTTGGGAAGTCCGACGCTCTCCTCATCCGCGGCGACGACCCGGGCGCCTCCGCCGCGCTCACCTATGCCTCCCGTCACCTGCCCTATCTGTGGGAGGCGGACAAGCGCTTCGCCTCGACCGAGGAGGTTCGCAACGACCTCCGTCACCTCTTCGGCCTGAAGTCCGATATCGGACAGGCCACCGCTGCCCTGTACCATCTCGACCGTTGGAGCCAGGAGCTCGGCAAAAACCATCCCGCCAAATTCGCCACAATTCATGCTGAGGTCGACGTCGACCAGGCGGACCCAGTGCTGGGGGAGTTCACACGCAAATTTCTTTCGAGCCGCCTCCATGCCGACAGGATCGACGTGGTCACCGGCAACCTCCACGCGGGCATCAAGTGCTGTGCTGGCGAGGTTCCCCAGCATCTTCAGTCGGACGTCATCCCGTTCAAGCCCGCCGAGCCCACCTTCGCCGAGGACCTCACGCTCGAGTGGGAGGGCAAACGCCTCCTTGCCGCCGCCCAGAGCGCCGCCTCCTCCCTGCCTAAAGGCCAGCACCTTTCGCTTCAGGCCGGGGTCAGCGAGAGTCCGGCCGAGCGCGCCAAGCTGACCGCGCAACTCCGGTCCACGCTCGCGGCGAACGGCATCAGCGACGCCGAAGTCGAGGTCCTGTGCGCCTACAAGCAGGGCTATAGCTGGCTGATGGACAGCATCGCGCCCGCACTCGCCGGCAAGCCGGTCTCGAAGCTCACCATCGAGTTCGCTCCGTACAAGGACCCGCACAAGGAGTCCGCGATGCGCACCGAGGAGCGTTGGGTCCAGGAGCTTTATCCCGTCGATGAGATGCTCGCAACCAAGCTCAACCTGCCGCTCGCGAGCGTCACCTTCGCCAAGCTCCCCTCCGATTCAGGACCGACCTACCGCGTCCACGCCTTTGGCGCGGATGGCAAGGAGATCCTTACCCGCGACTTCACCGAGCATCTCGCCGAGAAGCCCTACTCGAAGGAGTTCAACGTCTACGAGCAGATCGGCGTCGAGACCGGCTGGCTGACCGTCACCGCTAACGACAAACCCGTCAGCACAGAGCGCATCGCCACCGATCTCGAGGAGTTCTGGGATCACTACCAGAAGGAGACCCTGCCCAGGATCTACAACACCATCCTCGCGGAGAACAACGGCCGGCCGAAGCTCGAATATCAACCCCTGTTCGACACCATCAAGATCGACTTCCATATGAGCGAGCCCGATTTCCAGCTCGGTCTCGACCAGGAGCGCATCTCCTCGCTCGAAGGCCTGCAGGAGGATCTGCTCTTCGCCACCCAGAACGGCTTCTACATCTTCGGCAACACCTTCTCGACCGGCCTGATGGACTACATGGGGCGCATCCTTCCCGTCGCCCATCTCTCCGACGAGGGCCAGGACAGCCACGTCCGCATCGAGTTCTACGCGAACGACGCCGCGCATCCGCAGGTCAGGCTGGCCTGGAAGGAGTCCGCGAACGGGCCCGAGCAGGAGCAGCGCCGCGATCTTCCGGCCATCGCCGCAGGTGACCCGCGTCTGATCGCCGCCCGCGTCAAAGCCGATGCCGTCTCGTCGCTTACCTGGCAGCTTCACGTCGCGAGCCGCGAAGACAGGTTCGCCGAGTGGCGCAACCTCGTCAACGAGGAGTCGCTCGAGCACACCGTGCTCTCGGCCGAACAGGCGCAGGCTCAGCTCGCCTGGGTCGAGAAGCTCCATGCCGGGGGCCTCTACCGTGCGCGCCTGGCATACCCTCACCTCAGCTCGATTGCGATGGAGTTTCTCCTTCCCCTTCCACTCAATCCACCCGAGCACACCAAGCCCGAGGCGGTGGTGGCGCAGCTCGCCATCCTCGCGCCGCAGCACCCGCGCCCACAGATCGCCGACGTCGCACCCGCTCCTCAGAACGCCGATAAGAGCTACGTCCAATGGGACCGGCCGATTGGTCTGGCCGAGAACGAGAGCCTTCTCTCCAGGCTCGCTACCTTTCCCGGCGTGGACGTCTATTGGATGGGACACAGCTATCTCGGCAATAACATCTGGGCCGCGGACATCATGCTGCCCACCCCCTCGGCCCTGCGCTCGATGGCCAAGGAGACCACCCTCAAAGCCGCCATCGTCTACTCTGGCCGCCAGCATGCGAACGAGGTGTCGAGCACCAGCCACATCCAGAGGCTCGCCGAAGAGCTCGTCCTCAACCCGGATCTGCGGAAGTCGCTGAACAAGGTGAACGTGGTTCTTCACCCGGTCACCAATCCCGATGGCGCCGAGCTCGCCATGGATCTCGCGAAGATCACTCCCGACAACATGCTTCACGCGGGCTACCACGCCTCGCTCACCGCCGATATGGTGACGGGGCAATGGGACGAGGACCCCGTCTACCCCGAGTCCCGCACGCGCCGCCAGCTATGGGAGGCCTGGCTCCCGGACGGCTTTCTGAATCCGCACGGCTACCCCTCGCACGAGTGGGTGCAGCCCTTCTCCGAGTACTCTGCCTGGGTCATCTCCCGCACTGGCGCGGAGCTCGGCCGCGCTTGGTGGATCCCGCGCGGCTGGTTCACCAGCCTCAACTACTTCGAGGACCAGGACCACCCGCTCAGCAAAACCGTCACCTACACCCTTCGCGACTACATCGTCGACTCCATGTCGAAAGCGCCCGGCGTCCTCGACATGAACGCCAAGATGAACGCCCGCTACTTCCGCTACGGGCAGCAGTGGGATCAGCGCGCCTTCCAGCAGCCCATTTACAAGGGGGTCCGCGTCTATATGGCCGTCACTGGCGCCATCCCCGCTCCGCGCTCCCCGGCCTTCAGCGCCCGCTTCCCGGATGTGACCTACGACGACGGCTATACCGAGGCGCCCGACGAGACCGCTCGCGGCCCCTGGCTCCACCTGGTTGCCGGTGCCGGCCTCGCGTACGACCACGCCCACCTGAAGTACCTCAGCGACGGCAGGTTCAAGATCAAGCGCACACAAAAAGAGTTCTTCGACGGCGTACAGTGGCAGGTCAATCGCGACCGCCCCGTGCTCCCGCCGAACCCCACCCGTGAGTCAACTCTGAATGCAACACCGACTTTGCCGGGCGGCTCCAACGCGCCATCTACGACGCCAACCGGAACCACCGGCGATCCGCTGGACACCAACGCCACGCCCTCGACGCCCGCCCCCGAGACACCGAGTCCTACCTCACCACAGCCTCACTGATCAGGAGATCGATGGACGGCACACTTCCATTGGCGCCGGCAAGCGCGTCGCAAAGCTCCTTCTGGACTCTCGCGAAGGAGCCCTTCCGTCGCAACGCGCTCCTTGCCGCCGCGTTCGGCTGGATGCTCGACAGCATGGACGTGATGCTCTACTCCATGGTCATCCCGGCCGCCGAGCGCGACCTCCACATGACCTCCGGCACTGCCGGCTTTATCATGTCGCTCACCCTCATCGCCGCGGCAGGGGGCGGCATCTTCTTCGGCTTCGTGGCCGACCGCCTTGGCCGCACCCGCGCCCTCTCGCTCAGCATCCTCATCTACTGTGTCTTCACCGGCCTCTGCGCGTTCGTCCACAGCGTCCCGCAACTTGCTGCCTGCCGCATGCTGCTCGGCCTCGGCATGGGCGGTGAGTGGGCCGCCGGCGCCGCCCTCGTCGCCGAGACCTGGCCCACCGAGCACCGCGCCAAGGCCCTCGGCATCGTCCAGAGCGCATGGGCCATCGGCTACGCGCTTGCCGCCCTCGTCGTCGCCCTGGTGATGCCGCACTTCGGCTGGCGCGCCGTCTTCCTAGTCGGCCTGCTTCCCGCCCTCGTCACAGTCTGGATCCGCCGCCAGGTAAAGGAGCCCGAGATCTGGCGCCACGCCCCCGAAGTCTCCACCGGCCAGCTCTTTCGCGGCCCTCTCGCCCGTCGCACCCTCATCATCACCTCCATGAACGCGGCCAGCCTCTTTGCCTGGTGGGGCCTGTTCTCCTGGGTGCCCTCTTTTCTGTCACTCCCTGTCTGGAAGGGTGGTCATGGTCTCGACATCCTCCATACCTCCTCCTGGACCATCGTCATGCAGCTCGGCACCTTTCTCGGATACATCAGCTTCGGCGTCCTTGCAGACCGCTTCGGCCGCAAGCAGGTCTACATCACTTTTCTGCTTGTCGCTGCCGCCATCGTCCCCATGTATGCCCTCGCCCGAACCCCGCTGACCCTTCTCCTTCTCGGCCCATTAGTCGGCTTCTGGGGATCGGGCTACTTCTCCGGCTTCAGCGTCATCGCCAGCGAAGCCTTTCCGTCAGCCCTCCGCGGCCGTGCCCTCGGCTTCGCCTATAACCTCGGCCGCATTGTCAGCGCCGCCGCGCCCTTTCTCGTCGGACATATCGCACAGAGCCGGGGCATGGGCTTTGGCCTCATGCTCACATCCTCCGGCTTTCTGGTCGCGGGCCTCATCGCGACCGCCATCCGCAAGAGCTGGTCAGCCACTGCCTCCCAGGCCGCGGGGTAACTTGCCGCACCGTGCCGGAGGTGCGATCCGATGTGTAAAATGACGGTAGGCGGATAAGACCAATTCTCGCCAAATTCAGGAGATTCAAGCCATTATGAAGTTGACCCCAGGGAAACTTGCCGGCCTCAAGGCCGTTTCCGATCAACGCGGCGTCATCGCCGCCGCAGCCATGGATCAGCGCGGGTCGCTCCAGAAGTCACTGGCCAAAGAGCGCGGCGCTGCAGCCGATGTCCACGATCTCGAACAGTTCAAAATCCAAGTGACCGATGTCCTCACCCGGCACGCCTCCGCCATCCTCCTCGATCCCGAGTACGGTCTTCCCGCAGCAAAGCACCGCAACGGCAGAGGCCTGCTGCTCGCCTATGAGAAGACCGGCTACGATGCCCAGACACCTGGCCGCCTCCCCGACCTGCTCGATGTATGGAGCGTCCGCCGCCTCAAAGAGGCCGGTGCTGACTGCATCAAGATCCTCCTCTACTACAGCCCCTTCGAGAAGCCCGGCATCAACGACCACAAGCATGCCTGGATCGAGCGCATCGGGGACGAGTGCCTGGCTCATGACATCCCCTTCTTCCTTGAGTTCGTCGGCTACGACGCCGAGGGTGGGGACGAAAAGTCCCTCGCCTATGCGCTCAAAAAGCCCTCCATCGTCTCCGGTGCCATGGCCGAGTTCGGCAAAGCCCGGTACAACGTCGACGTCCTCAAGGTCGAGGTTCCGATCGAGATGGCATACGTGGAAGGTACCCGCTCCTATAAAGGCGAAAAGGCCTACACGCGCGCCGAAGCCTTGCAGCACTTTCGCGACGCCGAAGGCATGACTCACAAGCCGTTCATCTATCTTTCAGCCGGCGTCTCCAATCCCGTCTTCATCGAGACCCTCGAGCTTGCCGGCGAGTCCGGAACCAAGTTCAACGGCGTCCTGTGCGGTCGCGCCACCTGGAAGGAAGGTATCCCTGTCTTCGCCAAGCAGGGCCCCAAGGCGTTTCAGGATTGGCTCGAGACCGAAGGCGTTGCGAACATCAACAACGTCAATAAAGCATTGGAAGCTGCCAGCCCCTGGTACCTCAAGTTCGGCGTCAACAGCATGGACGAGCTCGCATAACACCTCTTAAATCTTGAACTGATGGCGCGGAGCATCCTTTCCGCGCCATTTTCTTGTACATCGAAGCCCTTCGTTCCTGTCGACCGTCCAAAGCTCATAAGGAGAGGAATGACTCTCGCAAACCTTCGCCCTTCCGCTCGATCGGCTACTTGTCTGCTCTCTGCTTCCCTCTCCTCTTTACTGCTCAGCCTCTCGCTCGCACAGGCACAGACTCCATCCGCAGTCCTTCCCTCCGGAACGCCGCTCGTGATGCGGGTTGTCGACAACCTGCCGATGCGCGCCGGTCTCCCCTTCTTTGCCGAGCTGATCTACCCCGTCTACTCCGAGAACAGGATCGTCCTGCCTGAGAAGACCCGGCTGAGCGGCACCGTCGTCGCTCTCCGTCCGGATACGAAGCGCCGCATCCGAGCCCGCCTCGGCGGTGATCTCACTCCCTTCCATATTCCAGTCGTCCATTTC
>JAABUZ0100009962.1_pt1 | contig 10692 bp, 7 predicted proteins | sample 5562091 | NCBI WGS metagenome assembly JAABUZ01 (sample SAMN12813069, study PRJNA571459) | rock metagenome | isolation source: Antarctica rocks | place: Antarctica: Victoria Land, Linnaeus Terrace sud | collected 2015-12-21 | reverse complement strand
CCGCGATGCACGACACGGCGGGCGATCGGCCGCGCCAGCTGGCCTGGTTCGTCGTTGGCCTCGTCGTCGCGGCGGCCTGCATCGTCACGCATCACCTGACAAGCTATATCATGGCCGGGCTCCTCCTGCTGGTCGCCGCGACGACTCTCGCCCGCGCTCGGGGACCGGAGCGGCGGGCGACGGCCCTGCTGACGGTTGTGCTGGCCGGGCTCACGACGACCGGGACCGCCCTGTGGACTCTCGTGGTGGCGCCCCGCACGCTCGCGTATCTGACGCCCGGCCTCGTCTCCGGGCTACAGGAGATCGCGCGCCTGCTGGGGCATTCGCAAGGCTCGCGCGCGCTCTTCGTCCGCAGCACCACACCCGACTACGAGCGCATCTGCGCCTACCTGGCCCCCGTCATCGTGGCGCTCGGCGCGGCGTTGGGCCTGTGGCTGCGCAGAGGGCGGCGTCAGTCGCCGGCCCAGTGGGCGCTGATCCTCTTCGGGCTGCTCTACTTCCCCTCGGCCGCGTTCATCTTCACGCAGGCGGGCAACGAAGGGGCACGCCGCAGTTGGGCCTTCACCTACGTCGGCCTCTGCCTGCTCCTGGCCCCGGTCATCCCCTGGCTGCTGTCCCGAGGATGGGCGCGCGGCGCATCGGCGCGCCGTGTGACGCTCGGGGGCAACGCCGCACTCCTCGGGATCGTGCTCGTCGGCAACGTGGTCGCGCACGTCAACGAGCTGTATCGGTTCCCCGGCGCCTATGTGTACGGCTCCGATACCCGGTCCCTGACGCCGGAACTCACGGAGGCGACGCGTTGGTTCCGCCAGACCCAGGGGACCGGGCAGCCCATGCTCGCCGACCGCTACAACGAGGTGGCCTTCTCCGCGTTCGGCCTGGAGGACCCGCTCACCGCATGGTCGGGGTTTCCCTTCTGGCAGCTCTACTTCTGGCCGGCGCCCCCCTCCGAGACCCTGCTGCGCGAGATGCAAGGCGCCGGCGTGCGGTACATGGTCATCGACAAGCGCATGACAACCACCTTGCCCCGCCTCGGCGATTATGTCGTCGGCGAGGAGCCGTATCAGGCCACCCCGCCGCCGCCGCACGCGGTCAGCAAATTCGTCGCGCTGCCGTGGGCCATCAAGATCTACGAGAGCGATAACCTGCAGATCTACCGCTACAACTTCGCGGCCCTCCACGTGGCGGTCGGCCGCGGGCGGAGAGGGGGATGACGGGTCCCGGCGCGCCGCGCCCTGTCCGTCCGGCCCGTCGTGCCAGCCGCGCGCCCCTGCCGCGCGCGGCGCTGTGGGCGCTGATGGCCGCGGCCGCGATGAGCATCGCGGCGCTCGCGCCGATAGCGGCTATCCGCGCCCTGGTCGCGCTGCCCACGGCGCTGGTCGTGCCCGGATATGCCGCGGCGTTGGCAATCTTTGGCCCGCGATGGCGGGGCGACGCCCTGGGCCTCGCCCTGAGCGCGCTCTTGAGCGCGGCGCTCTACCCACTGCTGGCGCTCCTGCTCTACGCCGCCTCCATCCGGTTGTCGACAGCCAGCGTGCTCGTGGCCACGGACGCGCTGATCGCGGCGTGCGTCGGGATCGTCGCGCTGCGGGAGCGTCGCGCGGGATGGGTCGGGGCCGCGGGCGTCCGGGTCGGCACCGACCGGGACCTCGAGGGGGTGAGCGAGCCCCGGTCCGGCTGGCGCGACATCGGGCTGTTCGCGACCCTCGTGGCCGTTGTCGTCGGCGCGCTCGCCCTGCTGATGCCGGTGCTCCCGTCGCCGGTGGCCTCGCCATACACGCAGTTCTATCTCGCCGGCAGTTGGGCGCGGGTCCACTCCATCGCGCGCACGGGCGTGGGTCGCCGCCTCTCGGTCACAATCGGCGTCGTTAACCGCACCCATCTGCCCCAGCGCTATCTTATCGTGCCGCGGCTCGACAACGCCCCGTGGCGGGGGCGCATCTTGCGCCTCGGGGACGGCGGCGCGTGGTCCGGCGCGATAAGTGGCCCGGTGCCGGCGGGCGGATGCGCGCATCAGCTCGCTATCCGCCTGTACGCCGTGGGCGGCGGCTACCGCAAGATCGGCGAGCTAACCCTGTGGACCCACGACCCGTCGGGCCTGCCCCGCACCTGCATCCGGCCATGAAGCGCGAGACGACGGATGGTCCGCGCCCGGCGGCGCGGCGCGCCTGGGGGAGCGCTGCGCCCATCCCCCGAGCGTGGTCGGTGCGAAGCCTCGCATGGGCCATCGGCGCGCGCGCGCGCGGCGCGCGCGCCGACTCGCTGCTGCGCAACAGCCTGTACATCATGACCACGACGGTCGTCACCTCGCTGCTGGGCTATGTCTACTGGATCGTCGCCGCGCGCACGTACCCGGCGCGCGATGTCGGGCTGGGCTCGGCGCTGCTGGCCGCGATCACGCTGGCCTCGGGTCTCACCAACCTCGGCCTGGGCCAGACGCTCGTGCATCTGCTCCCGCAGCGCGCATCCGGCCCCCTGTGGTCCCGAACGGTCAACGCCGCGTTCGGCGTGGCGGGGACGACCGGCCTGTTCGCGGGGGGGGTCGCCGTGCTCGTGTTGCCGCTCGCCTCCCCGCAGCTGGCGGTCGCCGGGCGCGATCCGATCTATATGATCGCCGTCGTCCTCGGGGTACCCCTCTGGACGATCTCGTCGTTGCTCGATTCCCTGTTCGTGGCCGAGCGGGCGGCGGGCAACATGCTGGTGCGCAACGTGTTCTTCGCCATGCTCAAGATCCCGCTCCTGCTCGTGCCGCTGCTGGGCCTCCGGCTCCTCGCGCCGCTGGCCATCCTCGGCTCGTGGGTCGTCGCCAGCGCCGTCGCGGCCCTGGTGAGCTTCGTCGTGTTGATCCCGCGGCTGCGACGCGGCTATCGTCCTGTGGTGCACGGGCTTGTCGCGCAGGTGCGCCCGATGCTCTCGTTGTTCGCGGGCCATCACCTCATCAATCTCGGCAGCGTGGCCTCGGTCTATCTGCTGCAGATCCTCGTCTCCGTGCGCCTGTCCACGGCGGACAACGCGTATTTCTACACGACGTGGATGCTGGGCGGCTTCTTCTTCACGCTGGAGACGTCGGTGGCGTCGTCCCTCTTCGCCGAAGGGGCGCACGGCGGGGATCTCGGGCGGAAAGTTCGGACGAGTGCGCTGGTGATCGGGGCGTTGCTCATCCCCGCCATGATCCTCTTCCTGGTCGTGGGGCGGTATCTTATGGGCGTCTTCGGTCCGGGTTACCGCGAGCACGGCACGGCGCTGCTGACGCTACTGGTCGTGGCGGCGATCCCGGACGGGATCACCAACGTGTACGTGAGCGTCCTGCGGGTACGGCGACGCCTGTGGGAGGCGGCGACGTTGAACCTGGGCATGGCCGCGCTGACGATCGCGCTCGCGTGGCCGCTATTGCCGCGGCTGGGCATAGAGGGGGCGGGGTGGGCGTGGCTGATCGCGCAGGTCGCCGGGAGCTGTGTCGTCGCGGTCCACGCGCGCATCGCCCGCCCGCCCCGCCCGGAGGTGGGGGCCGGCGCTTGAGGTTGTCCGCCGATCCGTGCCCCCACCGGCGGGCGCGGGGCACGGATCGGCGGGGGTAGCGACCCGGGGTCGCCCTCGCGGGGGCGCCTCTTGAGATCCTCGGGTCCCGAGAACGGGGATGTGGCCGGGAGCAGGGGCCAATCCTCCGGCCGTCGGTCCCGCCCGCGTTGCGCCCCGTGCGGGCGGGACCGACGGCCACGGCCACGGCCGCGGCCGGCATGGGGGGCGGCGGTGGAGGGGAGGTCGTTCCGGGCGAGCGAGGCCGCACCCGGCGCTCATATATCGCGGGATACTGCCGATAATGTTGAACGGGGCGTATAATCCATGGGGATGCCCGGCACTTATCGGGCGCTCCGGGGCCGACGCGACAAACATCGCTGGGGGTAGAAGGGGCTGGGGTTGACATCGTTGTATCTGACGGGAGGCCGGCAACGCGCGCCGCGCCCTCTCATCTCGGACCCGAGGGAGTGGTACGAGTATCAAAATGGGCTCATCCTGGATGTGGATACAGGGACGGGCACGGCCGTGACCAGGCTGTCCTACGTCTCGCCGCCCGAGTCCTGCGCGGCGCACGATCCGGAGATCCTCTTCAAGTCCGGGACCGTCCAGGATGGCATCCTCTACGCCTGCACTCAGACCGAGGTGCTGCTATGGGCGCTCCCGAACTTCGAGATGCTGCACTACATATCCTTGCCTTGCTTCAACGACGTGCATCACGTGTGCCCCACCGTGCGCGGCACGCTCCTGGTCGCCAACTCCGGCCTGGACATGGTCCTGGAGCTCTCGCGGGAGGGCGAGGCGCTCCAGACGTGGAATACCCTGGGCAAGGATCCATGGGAGCGGTTCTCGCCGACCACCGATTATCGCAAGGGGATCAGCACCAAGCCGCACCGGTCGCATCCCAACTACGTCTTCACCCTCGGCGACGAGGTCTGGGCCACGCGCTTCCAGCAGAAGGACGCTCTATGCCTCACCAACCCCGAGCGCAGGATCGAACCGGGCATGGAGCGCATCCATGACGGGGTACTGCACGGCGATCACCTGTACTTCACGGCCGTGGACGGGCGGGTGGTCGTCGTCGATCCGCGGACGCTGGCGATCGACGATGTCGTGGATCTCACCACCATGCACGACTCGGGGGTGTTGCTCGGTTGGTGCCGCGGCCTGCTCATCGACGGGCCGCTGGCGTGGGTTGGCTTCTCGCGCATACGAGCGACGAAATTCCGGGAGAACGTCGGATGGGTCACCCACGGCTTCAAGCGCGTCCTCCCAACCCACATCGCCTGCTATGATCTCGCGCGGCGACGTTGTGTCGCCGCGATAGATGTGGAGGGCTTCGGTTTGGACGCCGTCTTCAGTATCTTGCCGACCGTCGACAGCGGGACCTCGCTGGCTGCCCCGCCGCGCCATTGAGCGCGCCGTTCGCTCCGGACGATCGGGCGGCCGCGCGGGCATCGGGTTCGGCCGGCGCCCGGACGGGGCGCGGCCGTGGGCCGGGAGGTCCCGTGGGAGGGTCGCCGCGCTCATGGGCTAGCCGGCATCGGACCGCGCGATGTCCGTCGTCGATCGGACATGTTATGATACGGGCGGCATCCGCACGCCGACATCCCGCGGCGGGCGCGGCGGGCGCAAACCACGACTCAAATCGCAACTCTGAGCACGAGGGCACAACACCATGTGGCGTATGCTGGTCGAGGCGCGCTCCCGCGGCGCGCATGACGGGGCGGCGGGAGGTAGGGGATGGTGACCCATCGACGCGACCCCGTCTCTCGCTTTCCAGCCGCGGGCTCCCGCGGCCGCCGGTTCGCTTTCGTCGTCGAGCAAACCCTCGGGCACGCGATCTACTACCAGACCCTGCGCGCGGTCCTCGGCGGGGACCCGTCGGTGGAGGCGTCCTGGTACCCGATCTCCTACCCTTTCCGCGCTGGGGAAGGCGCGCCCTGGGCCACGTCGTCGTCGCGCACGACTATGACGCGTGGACGACCTGGGCCAGCATGCGCGCGTGGTGGTTGCTCAGGCGCGATCACGCTCCCGCCCGGTACGACGCGCTGTTCTTCCACACGCACTCCACCACGCTGCTGTGCGCGCCCCTGATGCGGCGCGTGCCCGCCGTGATATCGCTCGACGTGACCCCGGCCCAATACAACACCATCGGCATCGGCTACGGCCATCAGCCCTCCCCCGCGCCTGTGGACCGCCTCAAGCGCACCCTATACACGCGGACGTTTCGGGCCGCGCGCGCGTTCGTGGCGTGGTCGGACTGGGTCCGGCGCTCGCTGATCAACGACTATGGCATCGACGCCGCGCGCATCAGCGTCGTGCCGGTTGGTACGGACATCGGCCTGTGGGCGCGTCCGGCGCCCAGGCATGAGGGGGACCCGGTGCGCGTCCTGTTCGTCGGCGGCGACTTCGCCCGCAAGGGTGGGGAAGTCTTGCTGCAGGCCTTCGCCTCCGTGCGCGACCGCTGCGAGTTGCACCTGCTCACGCGGGACCCCGTGCGGCAACCGCCCGGGGTGCGGGTGCATCGCGACATCGCGCCGAACAGCGCGGAGCTGCAGCAACTCTACGCGACGGCCGATATCTTCGCGCTGCCCTCGCTGGCCGACTGCTCCCCCATCGCGGCCGTCGAGGCAATGGCCGCGGGGTTGCCCGTCGTCTCGTCGACGGTCGGCGGGATCCCGGAGATCGTGCGACATGGCGAGACGGGGTTGCTCGTGCCCCCCGGCGATGTCCGGGCGCTCTCCGCCGCGCTCTCCGCGCTCATCGAGGACACGGCACGGAGGCGCGCGATGGGCAGCAGCGGGCGCTCCCTCGCCGAGCGCAACCACAACCAAGCGACGAACGTGCGGCGTATCCTCGACATCATGGCGGGCGTGGCGGTCGGGTACGCGGGCGAGGCCTGCCCTGGTCCGGTCGCCGGCGCTTGGCGCGGCTGATCCCGCACATGCGGGCGCTGGGCTGGGTGGGCATGGCCGGCCATCCGGCGCGACAAATAGACGGATACGGAAGGATGGGCGTTCCCGAAACGATGGGAGAGAAAATGCAGCACCCCGCCGCGGCGCAGCCGCGCCGCATCCTGATCATCTCCGACTTCTATCCGCCCGTCATCGGAGGGATGGAACGGTACGTGCAAACGCTCGCCCATGAACTGATGCGCCGCGGCCACCACGTCGCGGTTGCAACCCTGGGACGGGGCGCGGCCCCCTTCGAGCAGGATCGGGGGGTGCGCGTCTACCGTGTGGCCGGATGGAGCCGCGCCCTGGCGCCGTTCTACGAGAGCGCGAGTCGCCAGTTCCACCCTACGGCGCCCGATCCCGGGGTGATGGCCGCGCTGCGCCGCGTGATCGCGCGGGAGCGGCCCGACATCGTGCATGCCCAGGGATGGATGCTGTACTCCTTCCTCCCGCTCAAGGGATGGAGCAAGGCCGGCCTGGTGGTGACCTTGCACGACTACGGGCTGGTCTGCCCCAAGAAGAACTACCTGCACGACGGGCGGGCTTGCGACGGGCCGGCCGACGCCAAGTGCGTGCGCTGCGCCCGGGAGCAGTACGGCCTGGCGAAGTCGCTGGCATTGACCACGGGCCTGCGGGCGAGCGGCGGGCTCCATGCCCGCGTCGATCGCTTCCTGGCCGTCAGCGAGGCGGTGCGCGCGGCGAGCCGCGTCGGGGTGGGGCAGCCGCCGCGCCCCATCGAGGTCGTGCCCGCTTTCATTCCCGACGATGCCTCCGAGGAAGCGGCGCGCGTCGAGACGCCGGCGTATCTGCCGCCGCGCGACTCCTACATCCTTTTCGTCGGCGCGCTCACCGTGCATAAGGGACTGCGCGTCCTCCTGGACGCCTACGCGGATCTCGCCCCGCGCGCGCGGTTGCTGCTGATCGGCACGTCGCACGGTGCGCCGATCGGCATCCTCCCATCCGGGGTGACGGTGGTGCGCGACGCCCCCCACGCGGAGGTGATGGCCGCCTGGGCGGGCTGCGCCGTCGGCGTGGTTCCTTCCATCTGGCCCGACCCGTGCCCGCTGGTGGCGATCGAGGCGATGGCTTGCGGACGCGCCCGCTCGTGGCTTCGGCGGTGGGTGGGCTGCCCGATCTGGTGGCCGAGGGCGAGACGGGCCTCCTGGTACCTCCCGGAGATGCGCCGGCCCTGCGCGACGCCCTCGTCCGCCTCCTATCGGACCCGACGCTGCGCGAGCGTATGGGCCTGGCGGCGCGGGAGCGGGCGCGGCGCTTCACCGTTTCCACGGTGACAGACCGCCTTGAGCAGATCTATGCGGAGGTGGCAGCGGGAGTCGGACGGGATCGCGGCGATCGACGCGCGCCCCGCTAACCCGCGCCCCCCCGCGCGCGACCACCTCTTGGTAGAGAATCTCGGTGCGCTCGGCCACGTCGTCCCATGAGGCGATGTCCGGCAAAGGCGCCTCCCTGGACGCGCCACGACGCGCCGCCACGTCTCGTATGGTGGCCGCGAGGGTCGCGGGCGGCGCGTCGAGCGGGGCGAGGGCCGCCCCACTCGCGCCCCTCGCGACGATCTCGCGATAAGCCGGGATATCGGCGGCCACGACGCCAGCGCCAGCCGCCAGCGCCTCGACGAGCGAGATCCCGAACGCCTCCCGGCTCGACATGCTGACGTAGACCGTCGCCGTCCGGAACCATCGCTGGAGCGTCGGCATGTCGACGCGCCCGAGGAAGTGTGCGCGGCCTTGCAGGCGTAGCCGGGCCGTCATCGCTTCGAGGCTGCGCCGGTCGGGTCCTTCTCCAACGATGTACAGGACGAAGTCGTCGGGGAGGTGTGCGAGCGTCGCGATAATGCGCTCCACGTTCTTGTAGCTTTCCAGTCTCCCGACCGACAGGATGATCGTCCGGTCGGTCGCGAAGGGCTCCGCCATTCGCAGCGCCGCGCTGTCGACGCCGTTGGGGATGACGGTCACGCGCCCGGAAACGCGCGGGAAGTGCCGCCGGACCAGCGCGCTCTCGGCCTGCGAGACACAGATGACGCTGCGCGAACGCGCGAAGATGACAGCCCCGAGGCGGCGATACGGCACGTGCAAGAAGCCGCGCAGCCGCGAATGGCCCGCGCCATGATAGTGCGGCGTGAAGACGAGCGGCTGGCGCGAGAGGATCGCCGCGCCCAGGGCCGGGAGGGCGTGGTAACTATGCGCGTGGACCACGTCGTAGTGCCCTCCCTCCCGAGCGAGATAGGACCACAGGCCCGGCGCGAACGCGTAGTGCCGCGACGCGGACACGGGGGGGGAAGCGCCGTACCACGACGCCGCCGATCGATTCTACGGGCGGCGAGCGACGATCGCTGGCCTGGGTCAGGACCTCGACGGCGTGCCCCTTCGCCGCCATGCGGACGGCGATCTCCTCCACGTGGGTCTCCACCCCACCCCGGAACGGGGCGTAATGTTTCGTGACGTATGCGATCTTCATGGAGCGTATGGGGCGTCGCGCCGCGTATCGCGCGCCTTTGTGTCGTCCGCGCCTCGGGGTAGACGCGGCAGGAGCCCCACAAACTCCTCATACAACCGGGCGGTCGTGGCCCAGTCGCGCGGGTCATCGAAGCGCTGCCCGCTCAGCAGCGTCCCCCGTCGGATCGCGTCGAGCAGCGCCGCCGTGTCGCCCGGCTCCGTCAGGATCGCGCCCTCGTAGCCAGCCACCGCCTCTGTCAGACCGCCCACGGCGCTGACCACGACCGGCAGGCCATAGTGCAGCGCGATATGCAGGGGGCCGCTCTGCGAAGACCGACGATAGGGCAGGACCACGACATCAGCCCCCCCGAAGATGCGGTCGACCTCGTCGTCGGGGACGTAGGAGTTAAGGAACGTGATGCGGTCGCCGTAGCGGCTCCGCGCGATCAGCTCGCCCGGCAACGTCCAACCCTCCCACGTCTCGCCGACGACCGTGAGCCAGTAGCGGTGGATCTCGTCGGGCGGAATGGCATCGAACGCGCGGATCAAATCCTCGACGCCCTTGAAGGGGCGGATGACGCCGAAATACAGCAGGTTGCAGCAGTCGAGGGGTGCCGCCCGCCACTTGCCGCCCTGGCGATAGTGGTCGTACGTCGCGTGGGGGATGATGCGGACCGGGATGTTCGTCGCGCCGTAGCGCGCGGCGACCAGGCGCTCATCGAAGGACGAATGGACGACGTACCCGGAGGCGAGGCGGAACAACCACGGGGCGACGATCCTGACGTACAGGCTGGCCACGGCCAGACGATCCTCGCCCGTGTCGAGCACTTCGTGGAACTCGATGACGATGCGCGCGCCCAACAGCTGGGCGAGGAGGGCGAGCACGAGATAGGTGTGCAGGACGGTCCCGGTCCACCACTGCAGGATGAGGACATCCGGGCGCTCTCGGACGAGGAAACGCAGGGCGCGGGGAAGGGACGGCCCCCACCACCAGTCGATACCGTCGAAGATCGGAGCGTCGGGCGGCAGGGTCAGCGTCGAGATAGCCCTCCCGACCCGTTTGCGCCCTGGATAGAGCGCCGTCGGGAGTAGTTGCCGGATGAGGATCGCCGAGATCGCGAAGCGATCGCTCAGCGCGTTGCACAGACCGAACGTGTAGTACGTGATCCCGCTCAAGAAGCGTGTGCCGGGGCCGACGACGCAGATGCGTCGCATCCGTTGAGCCATAACGTCGCATATCTCCAAAAGAACAGTGGCGCGGCATCGGGACGGCGAGTGGAGGCTTGCCGCTCACCTCTCCCCGTAAGCGGCGCCGGCAGAGGGATATCCCAATCCTGTGTAGTATCGGCCATGGGGAAACATCGTGTCAATCAGAAGAATTGGCCATTGGCCTCGATCCGTCGCGCAACGTCCACCGGGCTGGGGGACGCCTACGGGGTATGGCGATGGCCGCGGACGCCGGGCGCGCGCATACGCCCGGCGGGACTCTGAGCCGTTCTCGGGCTAATACTACAGCGACACTTGCATCAGATGCTCACATCGACCTTACGAATCGATGCGCTTGGCCCTACTCAGTATGCGGCCGTTGACACGAAATGTTGAAGCGTCAGATAGGTCAAATAACGAAGTGTCGCTGTAGTACTAACGAGGCTCTGCCTCAGACCGACAAGGCATGGGTGGGGGAGGCAGAGAGGACGCCTCTGGTTGCGGGCACAAACGGAGTACGGTATACCGTCTCCAGATAGGACCGTCAAGCGGTCGAGATG
>JAABUZ0100009961.1_pt1 | contig 10693 bp, 10 predicted proteins | sample 5562091 | NCBI WGS metagenome assembly JAABUZ01 (sample SAMN12813069, study PRJNA571459) | rock metagenome | isolation source: Antarctica rocks | place: Antarctica: Victoria Land, Linnaeus Terrace sud | collected 2015-12-21 | reverse complement strand
GTGCAGCGATCGCGGCAACCAAGGTGAGGGCAGAGAGTAACTTACGCACGGTGAATCCTCCAGTAAAGCTTCAGTACATCTGCACTCTACTGAAGCACTTGGCTGGCCATCCGGTTGACCGATGTCCGTCGTCGTCGCGGCTGTGGTTTTGCCCGGGTGTGGTCCCTTTCAGGACAGACGTTTCACATGAAAGACGTCACACCGACTGCAACTTTGGATAGGCCGGAATCGACCTACGAGGACTTACTCCCTTCTGCAGCTACGCAGACTATCAGGCAGAGACACCCAAGGTCTGCAAGGACTCGCTCATCGAGCACTCGGTTAGCGATGTAACCCAGTAGATGTCTCCCGAGAGGTCTCAGTCGCATGCGCATAGCATCTGTAGCCACAGCCTACCCTCCTCATCGCTACCCCCAGGCAGCCATCACCGAAGCCCTCAGAAGCCATTGTCAAGATACGGCTGGGGAGTCTCGCCTGAGAGACCGCCTCCATTCCAACTGCGGCGTCGAGTACCGCCACATCATGTTCCCCATCGACAGTCTGGGTAGCTTCTCCGGCTTCGGGCAAACGAACGATGCCTGGATTGAAGGAGCACTTGACCTTGGCCAGCAGGCCGTAAAGACAGCGCTCGACCGCGCGGGTCTCAATCCGGCCGATATTTCCGCCATCTTCTTTGCGTCTACCACTGGTATCGCCACACCCAGCATCGACGCTCGCCTTGTCAACCTGATGGACTTCCCGACCAACATCAAGCGAACCCCGATCTTCGGACTGGGGTGCGTGGCTGGGGCCGCAGGCATCGCTCGGGCAGCAGATTACGTTCGCGCTTACCCCAAGCAGTATGCCCTGCTTCTCGCCGTCGAACTCTGTTCGCTAACATGGCAAGAGAACGACCAATCCATGGGTAACCTTGTTGCGTCCGGTCTTTTCGGAGACGGTGCCGCCGCCGTCGTCCTCGCTGGCGAAGAGACGCCCCACGCTCAGAGGCCCAGGTGCGTAGGCGATCCGTGCCCCCGCGTTCGCGACACCCGCTCCACCCTATACCCCAACACAGAACACCTGGTGGGGTGGAAGTTCAACGATAAGGGATTCAACGTTGTGCTCTCTGCTGAGATCCCTGAACTCGTTAGCAAGTACCTGCGGACCAACGTCGATGAGTTCCTTTTGGACAATGACCTGTCTATCAAAGAGATCTGCAGCTTCATCTTTCATAGTGGAGGCCCTAAGGTCCTGGAAGCGATGGAGGCCAGCCTTGAGTTACCGGCTGGTGCTCTCGCGACTTCTTGGGACAGCCTTCGCGACGTAGGGAATATGTCCTCCGTATCCGTTCTCTCCGTGATGGAGAATGAACTGTTGAATCGGCCCGGGAGCCCCGGCTCCCACAGCATGCTCGCAGCCATGGGACCGGCCTTTTGCTCGGAACTCGTTCTGCTTGAGTGGTAGGGACTTACGGTTAGCTCCTTTGCACGGCAGAACCGGTGGATGAACCCACTAGTCCTCATGCTGATTGCCCAAAGCGCCCGCGGTTTGGCAGACGCTGCAGTATTCAATGTGCTCTCGGAAAGCGCGTTGGAATGCCAAGGTCTCCTCGCGATGTGGGTGTGCTACGGACCACGCCGGAAGGGTTTCGAAGACCCGGATCGTTCCCTTCTCTTGGAGCTCCCGACCGATGGCGCACAAGCGCATGCGAAGTAGCTTACACAACTTGGGCGGGGACATGACAGCGGCATGGTGCTACTCACCTACGTATCTGATAGGGAGAGGTCACGCTAGGGAACGGCACACGAATGTGGGATCCGCTGATTAGCGCGGCTGTTGTTCGGCGTACCGGAGCGTAGTACCCGGAGCGAATTGTGACGCTGCTCACTCGCTTCAACCCGGAGTTCGGTGCGGCGAGTATGTCGTAATACGAAGCCACCGGACTCCATATCTCGGTCTTGGTGAGTGCCCCTTCCAGATAATTGCGGTTGTAAAGGTTTGCAAGGATTCGGCCATCTACGGCCCAGTCACGAGAGACGATCGGACCACTTCCTGAATTCGGTTGATCTTCGCTTGACCACAAGGGTCTGCCTACCCTCTTTGCGGTTTCGGGCGTCGTCAACCGACCGTTCTCCTGTGGGTAGTGCACCGCAACAACATCGATGGCCTCGTGTAGCGTGGGATCCTTCTGCATGGCGTCGACTATGCTCCACTGACCGCGGCCCTCTCCAGGATACTCATCGCAACAGACGAGCTTCGTCGGGAGAGATCTCTGCTTTATGGCATCATGCAGCTGACGCACATACGTAGCATCGTATTGCTTCTCGTTCCAGACGCCGGTGTAAGCGATGGAGAGACCGTTTGTGTCCTTCGCACCTTTCAGGAAGTCGACCACGTATCCGACCATCGCCGGTTTATACAAGGTTTCGTGGCCAATCCATCCGGGAGCACCCCATGGGAGCGTGTCGAGCTCTATCCTTGGATTTCTCTTTTGTGCTTCCGCCATCAGCCACCATTCATATCCACGGGTATAGTCGTGATCGCCGGGTGTCCGCATATGGCTCGGCTCCGAGCCATCGGTAGAGTTCACGTCTGCGCCGATCTCGACCTTGAGGTGCTGCAGTGCCGCACCATAGCGGGGTCTGAAGAGGTAGTCCAGGATCTGACTTCGGAACGGTTCCGGATAGTCAATAAGCAGCCGGGATGAAGCGCCGGCGCTTACTGCACCGAGCCCGTCGAAGCGTCGGCCAGGCGATTGCCCGTCGAGGACCACCGTCCCCTTCGCTTGTTGCGCCGTCGCTGGTCGTACGCTGCACATAAAGAGAGCTACACCGGCTGCTATGACGGCCAGCGGTCCTCTATAGCCTGTCCTCATTGGCATCGTGATGCGCCTCACTTTCATCGACCGCTCTCGACTCTAGAACAGGTACGCGGGTCTCTGGCCAATTCCAAATGTCTAACTCTAGATGGCTAAACATCTAGGCTGCTGGAGCCGCTTGGGATTACCCTAGGACAAGTGACCTTGTCGGGTAATCTCTCTCGCGCTTCTCTCCTCCATTACAGTCTGCCTCACAGAGCTACTATTCCCCGTTCCGCTCTGACCCGGTTGCCGCCCAACCGGGTGAACAACTCACCCCGGCAGGTCAGCACAAGGATTTGCATGCGGGTTGAGGCCTCAGCCAGGACGTCGAACATCTTTTCGAGGCGGTCGCTGTCCGAGTAGGCTAGCGCATCATCCAGTATGACCATCGCCGGCCGGCCGCTGTCGAGCAGCATGTCTGCAAATGCGAGCCGGGTGAGCACGGCAATCTGTTCCTGCGTTCCGTCCGACAGCCCCTCAAAGCGCTCAGTCTGCTCCCCTTCACGTACCACTGCGGTGATCTGGAAGTTTTCGTCGCAACGAATCGAGGCGTTTGGAAAGAGCCTTTGCAGATACGGGGTGATTCGTCGAATTACCGGGGCCATATATCGCTCCTTGGCTTCACGTTCAGCCTGCTCCAGGGAGTCGCGAAGGAGCTCAAGGACTTGGACCTCGCGCTGGAACCGGGCGCACTCCTGATCGAGCTCGTCACGGTGCCGTCGTGCCTCTTCTGATTGTTCCTCGACCCCGACACCCTCGTCCCTCGCTATGCGGCTTTCGAGGACTGCGATATCTCGCAAACTTTGGCCACGTTCGGCGGAAATCAGTTTCTTGGCTTCCTGGTATCGGAGGATGCGGGCGTCCATGGCGGTGACTGAGTCAACCGGCCGATTCCGCTTCATCTCCGCGACGATCCCTCGCTGTACGAGCACATCCGCTGCAGCCGAGCTACGTCGACTGGCTAAAGCTTCATCCGACTCGCGGCTACAAGTCTCTTGGAATTTGCGTGTTAGTTTTAGATGCTCGTGGCGAGCCCCCTCGAGGACACTTTGAGCGAGACTGTGCGATCGCACCGTTCTGATGTGCTCCTCTTCAAGCTGCTTCAGCGGTGCCTGTGCAATGCTGGCCGCCTCGGAGAGCCGCCCTTCTCTCGCCTCCGTATCCACAAGAGCCTGCGTGGCCACTTCCAACTCGGGTGCGCTGTCCAGAGCAACACGGGCGAGGTCCGCTTGAATCGTCGAGCGAAGGACGGATAAGTAATTTCTGAGCGGCTCGACCCCCGCGGCGATCTTTGGGGTGCTCTCTGCAGGTGTATACCGAACCACCTCGCGCTGAGCCTCCTTCAACTCCACTTCACACTGACGCCGCCCCGCAAGCTGCTGGCGGGCATCGTCAATGGAGGTTGCTGGTATGGCCGTCAAAGCCTTACGTACGGTACGCTCCTCGTCTGCCTGTCGGGAGAGCTGTGCTTGCCGGTCCTTGATGCCGGGCTGGATCCGGAGCGTCCCGACGCCCTCGATTTCAATGACGAGATCCTCGATGACTTGGAGAGGCGACCCCGCGACCTCAATCCCGTTCAGGCGAACGCGAGGAAGGGCATCGGGGAGAAGGTCAAGCGCGACCTGCGTAGCTTGCGCCTCCAGGACGGCACGGGTCTTCTGCAGTTGTGCCTCCGCAGATTCGATCACTTGTACGGCTTCCTCTGTCACTGTGAACGAGATGAGTTGGGCCCTCAACTCGTTCACGCGACTCTGAGCATGCTCAGCCTGGATCAGCCTGCTTTCGAAATTCGTCAAGGACCGGGACCGGACAGAGAGGTCGTGCAAGGTCCTCGCCCGGCGGAATGCCTGTCCTGCAGCATCGCAGGCCTCGGTTGCACCATGGGCTCGCTCGCGCTGCTCCTGCAACGCAGTCTCAGCGGCTGAGTGCTCACGAGATGCATTGCCCTCTGCGATGGCAGCGACGTTGACCCGCTTGGCGGCCTCAGAGATCTCCGTGTTCAGCTTGCTCCGTTGCTCAACATCCCGCTCAGCGCCAAGCAACCGTTGTTCAACCAGCTCCAAACTGGCAACTGCGTGTTTCTCTTGGTCGGCGTGCCGCTGAGCCGCTTCACGCTTTGCCTGTGCCTCCGCTAACATCTGATCGGTGCGAGTCAGTTCGCCCGACCTATCCGCCTGCGTGAGCTTACGCTTCGCTGAGAGTAGGTTCGAAATATCGTTTGCCAGTGCTTGCTGCTTGTCTTCGAGCGAAGTGACTCTACCCTTGGCGATCTCTAGCTCAGCAGATGCATCTTTATACCTGCCAACGGGCTTACCATTCCCGTTCTGAATCTTGGCAGAGTCTGCCCGCACAGCCGCCAGAAGGGTCGTTCCCCGGGTTCCGCCAGCAAGAGCGCCCACTTCGCGATCAAGACAGCTGTGGATGGTTTGTCTTGCGGACACGGGCAGCTCTGGCTGATCGACTGAATAGCGCTGTGTGACCCAGAGCGCTCCCCACATTCCGATGTCTTCGGCTTTGGAACCTGTCTTCCCGGCACGAGTGAAGTGAAGCACCCGTTGCAGCTGATCCTCTGCCTCTTCCCCGTGGTAAAGAGAACCATCCGGCATCCTCAAACGTGCGTAAGGCTCTCGGTGAAGGAAGCGCTTCTCGATTCGATAGTTCTGGCCCTCGAGTTCGAAGTCTAGACAGACTGTGGGCGAGGTTTTGTTGGTCCAGTGTTGCATCGAGACAACACCTTGTGCTTTTGAGCCATGCCGCTCGAAAAGCACGCCGCAAACCGCAGCAAGGATCGTCGACTTTCCAAACTCATTGCATTCGGCCAGCACATTGACACCATCGGCTAGGCCCGACAACGAAATAGGCTCCGTGAACTTGCGAAAGTGTTCAAGCTGCAGCGAGCGGATCTTCATCATGCGTAAAAACCCTCTCGCATGTGCAGTAAGTAAAGCTTCTGTAGAGCTTCGGCCGCGAGTTCACTATTAGGGTTCGCCAAGTCTGCCGTCATAGCGGTCAGCCGATCGGCGGCTGTACGCACGAAACCGACGTGGTCGATCCCTTCAAGATCCGCCGCCGAAGGCTTCAAGTGCAGATCGTCGAGGTCCAGCCGCAAGGTGCGAAAAGCGCTACCTAACCCAGTTCGGATTCGCCTTTCAAAGAGCTCACGGCCGAGCAGGTCGAGAGTTCCTTCCACGTTCAGTCGCAACAGAACCGTGCTGAGATCGGGGCATAAGTTCCGCAGTCTTATCTCGAGCGCCTCCACGTCCGCCGTCGAGGAAACAGAGGTCCGCTCCATACGCCAACTGAACCTCCCAACAGGAAGTGGCGTCACCTCCGGCGCGAATCCTTCTCCGAGACGAGCCGTCACATCGAAATCTACGAGGAGAACTTGACCTCCTCCTTCCCCGCCGAGATCGAAAGCGTCAGGCTCCGGTGTCCCCGAATACCAGGTCCTCTCGTCGATGCGGCTGAGACCGTGCCAATCTCCCAGGGCTAAGTAGTCGAGCCTTGCCCTCCTCGCACGATCGGTTGCGATCACGTTGTTCGTGGAACTGGCCGTCGAGCCAAAGCTGCGTACTGATCCATGCGCCAGACCAATACGCAAAGCTCCTTCCGGAGTCACGGCCTGATCCATGCTCGCGGTCGGATCTTCCGTAGCATGCCGCTGGGTGAGCACCGCCGGGAGAACCCAAGCCGAAGTGTCAGCGAGGGCCTTCGGTTCAGCGGTGGTATGTACAGAAATGTTATCGGGCAATCTCGTGCGTATGAGCCGCTCCCATGGGCCGTTCGAAACATGGGCGTCGTGGTTCCCGGGAATCAGGTGCCACCTAATCTCCTGAAACTGCCGCATGCGCTCGATGGGCTTCAACAGAGTCTCGACACTCACATGACCCACATCGAACACGTCTCCGGCAACCAGGACTGCGCAAGCGGTATGTTCCCGTGCTAATCGTCCAATCCGGCTGATCACGTCGAGACGCTCCGCCCGGAGAACCGAAAGGGTCTCATCATCCACAAACCGAAATGCTTTGCCGATCTGCCAGTCAGAGGTATGGAGGAAGCGCATCGCCGTTGGATTACCATTCTATCCAGTGGGGCGAAGAAGGCGCGAACCAAGCTGTGAACGAAAAGGGAAAAGCTTACCAGCAGGGCTTTCTGCAGGCACACCGTCACCGAGCGATGGCGTAGCCTCTCGGAGACTCTAGTGATTTATTCATCTAAATGGCTCAAGCGCAGACCCGTACGGAGGCTCTTCTTACCCCACGACAAAACCGCATTGCCCTGGGCTGAAGGCGTCGGCTCACAAAGCGGCTAAGCGCTGGCAGACCGGCAGCTGATCCTGCTACTTTGCTGACGATTCAGGGCCGGTCGAAGCAGCGTTCGGACTCTCTTGTGGGATCGCCCTCTTTGGAAGAGCTCCCTTTGTCGGCGTGGCGGGTGGCGTGGGCGCCTTTCCAGTCGGCTTTTTCAAAATAGTCGTTCTCGTGGCGACCTTCTGTCCGATAGCCCCTTTTGAGGCGGTCTTGTTCACCGCCACCGCAGTTTTGCTACGGGTGACCAACTTTGCTTCCGTCTTCTTTATAGACGGCGATTTCCTAGCAGCTGGAGACTTCGCTCCAGCCTTCGTCGGCAAGATAGGCCGCGTCGGCGCCGGCGAAGCTTTGGATGAGCTCTTGGCGGCAAGATTCACGCGAACAGCCTTGCCCGCAGCTGAGTTGTTTGCCGCTGGGGCCGCTGCATCGGTTCCGGGCTGTCGCGCCCACCGTGCCCGCTGCGCTGCTGCAATCCTGGCCTTCCCTTCCGGGCTCATGGTCCTTCGTTTCGGCAGGCTGAACTCGCTGGGGTCGATGCGGGTGGCGTTGTTATTGGACCCCTCAGGTCGGCCACGCCTCGCCGCAGTGCTCGACGCAACCTGCTCGCTAGAAGAGCCGATCGTGTTAAGCCCGCCCAGCAAACTTCGGGCTTGCGTGAGGCGGGCGATCTCTCCATCGATTAATGCGAGAATCTCAGTCGTGTTCATTCGTACCAGGATACGCGACACTGCCTCATGCGAGAGTGGTTCCTGAACTGTCCCGCCGCTCTTGGATCGGCCCGGTCGCAGCACAGGCCACCACCGATTGATGAGATCACTTCCGGGGTGACGGTGTACTCGGAGAATGACTCCTACTGCACATCTTGACATCTGGCAGGGCCCAGACGACAACGGCTCCGGCACAGCCGGGGTGATCGAACTTGCCCATGCGTTTGCGGCCACTCCCAATAAACCAAAGCGCTCTATCCTTTTTGTTGTATTTGCTTCAGAAGAGCGTGGTCTGGTGGGCCCTACTACATGGAAGTTAGCGGCTAATCTAGCGCTGAGCAAAGATGTTCCTACGAGGAGGCTAGGGATCTCGCTTGGCGCGCACGTTAGCTAAGTCTTGGCAGTTGGGCCGCCTTGTCGAAGGATTGGACTCGCCGAGGTACGCAGCTGAGACCACGGATAGATCGCCCTGCCGCTAGATAAAGCCTTAACGCGCCCGTAGACGTCTCCGACGGGGTCTGAAAGGTTTCGGGAAGCTGTACCAACTCGGACGCGTAATCTCTCCCCACTGGGAAATGTCTTCCATCACCTCCCCGCGTCAGGCCAAGCCGGTCCTCGCGAAACCAGAGTGACCACGGCCCTATCGGCTCCCGCTCGTACTCGCGGCCGTACAAATAGCGGCATAGCGTCCGCAGGCCAGCTTTGGATTCGTGTAATGGCACCCGAAATGCTTCTCTATAAGCTGTCACGCTGATCCACTGATTCACTTTGGAGTTGCCGCCCATGGACGTCACTGTCGTTATTCCGGCCTTTAATTCCTCCCTGTATATCGCGCAGACCTTAGAAAGTGTGCTCAACCAAACCGTAAAGCCCTTTGAGGTGCTGGCAGTAGATGATGGCTCGACAGACGATACTGCCGAGATCGCTGAGCGCTTCGGGCATTCAGTCAGGGTCATACGAACCGCCAATATGAAGCAGGCCGCATCCCGTAACTTCGGCGTGCAGGCCGCAGTGGGGGATTGGATCGCCTTTGTGGATGCGGACGACTTGTGGGAGCCAAACAAGCTGGAACTTCAAATCGCCGAATTATCGCGACATCCAGACGCCGACGTCTGCTACACCTCGCGTAGGGTTCTGATCCAGGATGAAACAGGCTCCAGGTTGCAGGAGGTAATTCCCGCCGCGCCTCCTGAGACAATTCGCCAGGCTTTATTCGAGAACACGAACTTCCTGCCCAGTTCCGTACTGATCCGGCGATCGACCTTTCTGGGAATCGGCGGCTTCGATCCGCACTTCGTATTTGTGCAGGACTGGGATTTGTGGTTGCGCCTGCTCCACTCCGGAGCCAGGTTCGCAGCCTGCCTTGAGCCTCTGATGCAATACCGTGTTCACGATCGAAGCGTGACCATGAACAACGCCCGTGCCGCCTTCTATCTGAAAGATGAGATCTATCGTCGTCACGTCCTGCCCTACTTGCCGAAGTTCACCGCGTGGTTCAGCTACCAGAGATGCCGTAGCGGCCACGAGTCCTGCGCGGCCTATCTGCTCCGCAAGGCAAACGATCGTAGCTGTATTCCGTTCATGGCCGCGTCGATCTTCCGCAATCCCCTCCGGGAGCCTAAGCGGTACCTCGTCTTGGCCCATGCCCTCTACATGCTCGCTACAAAGGGGATGGTGCTACCTCAACCGTCACCAACGACCTTCCCATTCGCCTCACCCGAAAACAAAAGGGCACACGCCCGGCATCCAGATGCCGGATACGATCTCCTCGAAACGACCGCATAGATCAGCCTTGGATGCCCGCTTACTGGTGCGATACAGACGCAGGTTAGCCACGATGAGAACACGGCCCGGCTCCCTTCGACAACCACAACCAGCAACAATCCAACAGAGACTCCAGTTATGAATGGGTGAGAAAAGGGGGAAGGTCAGCTGCAATACGCATAAGCAGGTGGAGAAATCTCTACTTCGGATGGGCAGTTCCCCTCCATCCAGCTTGCTCTCAGGTGTCCGAGACTGACGCCGTCTCATTGGGGAGAGTGGCGCACCAACTGAAGGGCTCGCTGGAGCCCCCCCATTAGCGGAAGATCCGCTTCAAAGCCGCCATCTCCTGTGAGTCTCCCGCACGTGGAGAATGGTATGGCGAAACAGCTTCCGGCGTCTGCTCAAGCCCGCTCTGGTGCTCTGCCGGCGTGATCGACAGGGTCTCTAACCTGGGTTTTCCCAGAATCTCAGTTGTGGTGTTCCTTAGGCCGAACCGTTTCTGAATGCCCCGTGGCAGATGGACGGCAAGACGGGCACGTGTCATAGCCACGTAGAGCAGCCGGGCCTCCGCGTCGAACGACGACTTAGCGCGACCCACATCCAATCGAGTTGTCCGTCCAGCACGTATGAAGCCACTCTCGAAATCTGCATCAAGACGCACGTAATCCCACTCGCGCCCTTTCGCTTTGGCCTGCCCGATCTTTTGTACCAGTGACGAGTTAGTGTAGCGCAGCGAGTTTTGCAGATATCTCGCCGCCGTCGAGGGTGTGGGGAAGTGGGAAGCGCACTTTGCTTTCCACTTCCCCATACCCTGATCTGAGTTCGGGCTGCCACGTTTCCGGAGCGGGTGGTCGATAGCCCCGCGAAGAGTGTGGCCTGACGGTGTTGTAGTGGATGCGCCAGCGCTCGGCCAGCACCCGCAGCTCCTTCATCGAGTAGAAGATCGCTCCGTTCAGGAACTCATCCCTAAGCTTGGAGTTGAAGCTCTCACAGTAGCCGTTCTCCCAAGGAGATCCCGGCTCGATGTACAGCGTCTTTGCTCCTGTGTCAGCCAGCCACTGACGCAGGTCCTT
>JAABUZ0100009959.1_pt1 | contig 10696 bp, 6 predicted proteins | sample 5562091 | NCBI WGS metagenome assembly JAABUZ01 (sample SAMN12813069, study PRJNA571459) | rock metagenome | isolation source: Antarctica rocks | place: Antarctica: Victoria Land, Linnaeus Terrace sud | collected 2015-12-21 | reverse complement strand
GCCACAGCGGAGTGCGCCGGCCGGGATCGCGGCGGGGCAGCAGCAGCGATCGCGCGGCGCACTCCCGGAAGCGGGCGGCGAACAGCGCCGAACCGCCGACCTCGGCAATCACCAACTGCTCCACCTCGTCCGGGTCGAGGACAACGTCCTCCGCCCCGGCCAGAACGTCCGTCCCGGCGTCGTCGAACGCCTCCGGCAGGCGCAGCACGATGCCGTCGTCGGCGCTGGCCACCCTGGCGTCCACGCCGCGCTGTTCCCGTATCCGCGCCCCGATGGCCAGCGCCCAGGGCCCGTTGACCTGCGCGCCGAACGGGGAGTGCACCGCTACCTGCCAGTCGCCCAGCTCATCCCGGAAACGCTCCACCACGACGGTGCGGTCGTCGGGCACCCGTCCGGTGGCCGCGCGCTGCTCGACGAGGTAGGCCGCCAGGTTGTCGGCGGCCCAGCCGTCCAGGCCGGCCCGACCCGCCCGCAACCGGGCCTCGGCCGGGTCGGCGGCCACGATCTCGCGCACGAAGGCGCCCAGGGCCCGGCCCAGCTCCAAGGGCCGTCCCACCGACTCGCCGCGCCAGAAGGGCATCCGGGCCGGTTGACCGGGGGCAGGAACGGCGATTACCCGATCGCGGGTGATGTCTTGCACCCGCCACGCCGTCGAGCCCAGCAGGAAAGTGTCGCCCACCCGGGACTCGTAGACCATCTCCTCGTCCAGCTCACCCACCCGAGAACCGGGCTGGCCCTCGGTGCCGGGAGTCATCACGGTGAACAGGCCGCGATCGGGGATGGTGCCGCCGGAGGTGACCGCCAGCCGCTGGGCCCCGGGACGGCCGCGCAGCTCGTTGGTCACCCGGTCCCAGGTGATCCGCGCCCGCAACTCGCCGAACTCCTCGCTGGGGTAGCGGCCGGCGAGCATGTCGAGCACCGAGTGCAGCGCCGATTCCGGGAGTGCGGCGAACGGAGCGGCGCGGCGCACGAGCGTGCCGAGCTCGCGGACCGTCCACGCCTCCATGGCGAGCATGGCGACCACCTGCTGGGCCAGCACATCGAGCGCATTGCGCGGGTAACGGATCGACTCGATGGCGCCGGAGGCCATCCGCTCGGCGACCACCGCGCAGGAGACCAGATCGCCCCGGAACTTCGGGAACATCACCCCGGAGGAGACCGCGCCGACCTGATGCCCGGCGCGGCCGACCCGCTGCAGCCCGGCCGCCACGCTCGGCGGCGCCTCCACCTGCACCACGAGGTCGACCGCGCCCATGTCGATGCCCAGCTCGAGCGAGGACGTGGCGACCACGCAGGGCAGCCGACCCGCCTTGAGGTCTTCTTCTACTAGGGAGCGTTGCTCCCGCGACATCGACCCGTGGTGCGCGCGGGCAACCACCACCGGGCCGCCGGCCGTGGTGCCGGACTGCCCGACCGCCTCGGCGGGAAACGGTACGTCCTCGGCGGACGCTTCACTCGCCAGGTCGTTGAGCCGGGAGGTGAGGCGCTCGGCGAGGCGGCGAGAATTGCAGAACACGATGGTCGAGCGATGCGTCTGCACCAGCTCCAGCACCCGGGACTCCACCGCGGGCCAGATGGAGGTGCGCTGCTCGGCGCCTGCTGCCGAGCCCTCCACCTCTCCGGTGGGCTGGCCCAGGCTGGCGAGGTCCTCCACCGGGACCTCCACGGTGACCTCGATCGTCTTGGCGGTCCGGGGCTGCACCACCTGCACCGGCCGTCCGCCCCCGAGGAAAGCGGCGACCTCATCCACCGGGCGCACGGTCGCCGACAGCCCAATACGTTGCGCGGGCCGCTCCAGCAGCTCATCCAGCCGTTCAAGGGACAGGGCGAGGTGGGCACCGCGCTTGGTGGCGGCCACCGAGTGCACCTCGTCGACGATGACGGTGCGTACCCCGCGCAGCGACTCGCGGGCCGCCGAAGTAAGCAGCAGGAACAGTGACTCGGGGGTGGTGACCAGGATGTCCGGGGGCGTGCGGTTGAACGAGCGACGCTCGGCGGCGGGGGTGTCCCCGCTGCGGGTACCAACGGCGATATCGGGCACGGCCAGTCCCAGGCGCCTCGCCTCGTGCCGGATGCCGGTCAGCGGCGAGCGCAGGTTGCGCTGCACGTCCACCGCCAGCGCCTTGAGCGGCGAGACGTACAGCACCCGACAGCGGTGCAGCGGGTCGGCGGGAGCGGGATCGCTGACCAGCCGGTCCAGCGCCCACAGGAACGCCGCGAGCGTCTTGCCGGAACCGGTGGGGGCCACCACCAGCGCGTGCTGGCCCGCCTGAGCTGCCGTCCACGCCCCGGTCTGGGCGGGTGTGGGCGCGTCGAAGGCGCCGGAAAACCACGCACGGGTGGCAGCGGAGAAGCCACCGAGCTCGGAATCACTCACCCGACCATCATCGCGTGCTGCACCGACAATTTCCGTATGCGGCCTAGGCGACGACCACCGGCTCCTCGGCGGTGAAGACCGTGGCGGCCGACTCAGCCCGGGCGTGGCAGGTGAGCAGCGCGGGAGGCTGGCTGGTGCGGGCCACCACGACGTCGATGTGCGGCGGCAACGGGGCCGTGCTGGCCAGCCGTACCCGCCAGCGGTCGGGGGAGAGCATGTCCAGCGACTCCGCCCGGATCGCCCGCGCGGGTGCCGGACCGAAGCGTTCGTGCGCCGCGACCAGCGCCGCCTGCAGCGCCGGTGGCAGTGCCGCCGAGCCACGCAGGTGCCGGCCGTCGACCTCCCCGCGGAGGTGGCCGGCGACGACGTCGACCGCGGTCTCCGCGTCCAGCCTGCCGTAGTACAACCCGTCGGGCGCCACCAGGAGGTTGGCGGCGAACCGGTCTCCCCCGAGGTGTGAACACTCCCAGGTCTGCTCCGGCCAGCGCTCGGCCAGCGCGTTCACCACGGGCCTGCCGAACACGGCGCAGCACGTGTCGTGCCTGCCATGGGTGCACACCAAGAGCACCTGCTCCGCCGGAGGGTACGGCGGCGCGGGTTCCTCGGACAGCGCCATCACCGCAGCCATCAGGTCATCGGGCTCGGACCAGCGGCCCCAGCGCGACCATCCCGCACGCTGGTCGAGCACGCCCCAGGCCCGGTCCGGATCTGGCAGGCGGCGTCCGGGTCGGCGTACCAGCAGCGCCCTGGCCCCCTGCCCGCGGACCGCCGCCACCACTTCCTCCAGCACCCCAGCCGGTAGTCCCATGCTGCCCAGCGCGTCATGCTGCCACGGCCCGGGGTGTTCGATCAGCAGCCAGCGTCGCGTGGTCGGAACCGTGCCCGCCATCGCGTCGCCCCGCAGGCGGGCGGTCGCCGCGCACAGGGGTCGGTGCTGTGGGGTCACTGCTGAGCCCGAGGATGAGCGCATGAATCGTTGACCGCGATGCCGGCGAGCAGCAGCCGGCGGGCCAGCGCCACACCCAGCTCCGTCACGGCAACGGGCTTGCCCCGAAGCAGGTCGGCGGCCCGCGTCGCATCCTCGTGCGTGAGGTCCAGGTCTCCGACCCGACTGTGCACCACGACCGTGCCATCGGCGTGTTCGGTGAACCGTGCCGCGAGGTGCTCCCGCAGCCGCAGCCGGGCGTCCTCAGTGAGTGCGTCGGCCGCCGCGAGCTGGGCGAGTGGTCGGATGGGCTCGGGGCGCTGCGCGGCTCCGGCGACCTCGGCCAGCCTGCGCGCCAGTGCCTCGCCAGGGACGTCCTGCACCGCCCGGAGCAGGCGAGCCCGCACGAGTTCCAGGTCGTCGGTGAGCTCGCGCGGGTCGGAGACGTCGGTCCCGACCGGCAGCGAGCTCCGCACGTCGACGTCCGAGCCCAGCTCGGCCACCGCCTCGGCGACGAGCTGTTCGAGCAGGTGGAAGCGGGTCCAGGTGTGCACGCCCATGGTCAGGTGCGTACTGACGCTGCCCATTGCGGTCGCGGAGTGCAGCCAGCCGCGCGGCAGGTAGAGGGTGTCGCCCGGGGTAAGTACGACGTCGAGTTCCGGGGCGGTCTCGGCTGCCTTGGCGACGGCGCCACGGTGGTCGGTCCACGGCTGGTCGCGCAGCGGGTGCGGGTGCACCGGCGGACGCACCCGCCAGTGCTTGGTGCCGGCCACCTGCAGCACGAACACGTCGTGCACGTCGTAGTGGTCGTCGAAGCCGCGGGATTGTGGCGGCGTGACGTACCCGTTGACCTGCACCGGGTGGCCGAGCTCAGCGGTGAGGCCCTGCGCGAAGAGGATCAGCGGTTCCCACGTCCGGTGCAGCCCCTGCAGCACCATCGTCGCGCCGTCGGCGAACTGCCGCAGCAGCTTGTCGTCGCTGAGCTGGTCGGTGATGCTCGCGCCCACCCCGCCGGAGGCGGTGAAGGCCCGGTCGGGCAGCGTGGCGCCCTCGCGCGCCATCCGCAGAAACGGCGTGCGCAGGCCGCGGGTGGAGACCAGCTCGTCGACCGCAGCGGCGCTGAAGAGCGCTCGGGCATCGCCGGGAAGCTCCGCTGCGCTACTAAACAACGGGCCGCGACCCCAGAACTCCGCGGCAAACCTCTCCGAATCGGCTACCAAGGTACGCAGCCGGGAGTGCCGCGTTGACGATGCGGTCACTCCCGGCTGCGGAACGCTGCTCACTCAGACGCTGCCGTCGGCACCGCCGTCGTGCTGGCCGGCCACCCCACTGGCGCCACCATCCGCGGGGCCCTCGGCTCCACTGTCCGCCCCGCCGTCGGCACCGCCATCCGCACCGCCATCCGCACCGCCGTCTTGCTGGCCGGCGACTCCGCTGGCACCGCCGTCGGCGGAACCCTCCGCGCTGCCGTCGGCACCGCCGTCATGCTGACCGGCAACTCCGCTCGCACCGCCGTCAGCGGGACCCTCCACACCTTCTGCCATCGTGTGCCTCCTCGGCCTTGAAACTGCGCAGTCACCACCCGGTGCCGCGCCGCTCATCATGGGGTGCGAACGGGGTTCTGCGCCAGTCCGAGGCGTCTCGAGTGGCAGCGCCCGGCGTGGGCGGCGATGATCGGACCATGTCCACCAGCGAACCCGACAACCCCGCTGTCGATCCGGACACGGGCATCCCCTTGGTGCTGCCGACGGAGAAGGCGAAGCAGCCGATCCCGCCGACCTCGGGCCCACCGGCGACCCGGACGACGACGACCCCTTCTTCCAGGCGCCGGAACCCCCGGCCGAAGACAGCGCCATGTCCGTCAGGGAGCGAGACGATGCTCTGGGTGGTCCCGGCGACGTCGTCGACGGCTGAGCGCCGCCGCAGAAGGAGACGACTGCAGAGGAGACGACCATGGCCAGTACCCGGAAGGTTTCCGGCCGGGCCGCCGCACGGCAAGTCGATGACGCCGGCCACGTGGACCTGGAGTTGCCGCTGATCGGCTCCATCCGCCTGCCCGAGCGGCAGCAACTCGGCTACTACGTGGCCATCGGCGCGCTTGGCGTGCTCGGAATCATCGAGTGGCCGGTGGCACTGGTTCTCGGTGTGGGGCATGCCCTGGCCTCCGATCAGCACCACCGGGCGCTGCAGCAATTTGGGGAAGCGCTGGAAGACGCCTGACGCGATCGGAGCCCATTACCGACTCTGCGGTGAGAGACTCTCCGAGGACGCGTCGGGTGGGGCGTCTTGGCGGCGCGCGGAGGAGGATGCAGGTGTGGGTGAGCCCTCGCTGATCGGCTGCGTCGGTCGGTTGCTTGTGGGGACGAGGGGGCGGGAAGGCGTCGGCGAGGTCCTGCTGACGGTGCGTGGGTCCAGGGAGGCCTATCTCGCGTGGTCAGTTGAACCGCTGCCGCGGGGTGCTGAAGTCCTCGTCGTCGGTGTGCGCGGGGCGCGAACGGTTCAGGTCGAGCCGTGGGCCGGATTCGGTCTGTGGGTCAATTCAGCTGAGGTCGACGAATTCGGTGAGGGAGAAGATTAGCGATGTTCGGTTACCGGGTGCCAGCGCCAGACGAGGCGATGTTAATTTCGGGCGGAAAGAGCGGAGATAATGCGCCGTTCCGAGTGGTGACCGGGCATGGCAGCTTCATCATGCCATTCTTCCGAAAAGTGCGGTTCCTGACCCTGGCAATGTGTGAGGCTGAGGTCGAGGAGAGGTGTGTGACGCAACAGGGCATCAGCCTCAATGTCCGTGCCGTCATTGCATTCAAAGTGGGCAACGACAGCGAAAGTATCATCAGTGCCGGTCAACGATTTCTCTCCGACCAAGATCAGATGGCGGTTCTCACCGGGCGAATTTTTGCCGGACACCTCCGGTCGATCATCGGGTCGATGACGGTCGAGCAAATCATCAAGGAACGGCAGAAGCTGGCAACGGAAGTACTCGACGGGTCTAAAGCGGAGATGGCAAAAATCGGGCTGACGGTCGACGCCCTACAGATCCAGTCCATTGACGACGGTTCCCTCGGCTACATTCTGGCTATGTCGGCTCCGCATAATGCCGCCATTCAGCAGCACGCAAAGATCGCCCAGTCTCGGGCCAACCAGGCCGCCGCCGAAGCGGAGCAGGAGTCACAACGCAATCAGGCCCAGTTCGCGCGGCAGACCGCTGTCGTGCAGGCCCAGTACAAGGCGGAGGTGGATAAGGCGCAGGCGGAGGCGGCTCAGGTGGGGCCATTAACGCAAGCCCAAGCGCAACGCGAGGTGTTGGCGATGCAGACCGAGCTGGCCCAGCGTGCGGCCGAACTGCGCCAGCAGGAGCTGGTCTCCGAGGTGGTCAAACCGGCTGAGGCAGAGGCCGAACGGGTGCGGATCCTCGCCCTCGCCGACGCCGAAAAGATGAAGATCCAGGCCGAGGCCGCGGCTTCGCACAATCGCGTGGCGCTGGACCGGATGCTGATCGACCAGCTGCCGGAAATCGTCAAGCAGGCGGCGCAAGGCCTGTCCGGCGCGAACCTGACGGTCCTCAACGGTGCCGACGGCCTCGGGGAAATGGCAACCGGCCTCGTCGGTCAAGGACTGGCGATCTTCGAGTCCCTCCGCGGAGGTGTGGGTCAACAGCAGCAACGCGAGGAGTCCGAGGATGCCTCAGCGAACCGGGTTCAACTGAACTAGCTGTCCGCTGTCGGCCGCCCTGATGTCGCGGCGGTTCTCGGTGCGAGAGAGCACCGAGGCCAGTCGCGGCGTCAGGGTAGGAGCAACCGCCGAGGCCACCGTCGCTCCCGCCGCGCAGGCACCGACCACCATCCATGCGCCCGGCCCGAGCGGTCGACAGCCGAAGAATTGACTGACTCCCGGAGTCATCACTACGCCGACCAGCACCGCTCCGCTGCCCACGACCGTCAGCCAGACCAGCGGACTGTGGCCGCCGACCAGGACCGTCTGGCCCAGTTGGGTGCCGACCAGCGCGACCAGTCCCATCGTGCTCGCCCGCCGAGTGGTCCCGGTGAACCGTCCGACCGTCCATGCGGCTCCGGCCCCGGCTGCCGTGGCCAGGCCTCGGGCGACCACGGCCCGCACCAGCTGCTCGCCGAGCTCGGGCGCCGGCGTGGCCGCGAGTTCGGCACCGGCGGCGCGGGCGCGGCGCTGCACGCGGTCGTCGGCCGCGCCGTCGAGCTGCTGCTCCAGCGGCGGGCGGGCATGCGATAAGGCGACTGCCATCGCCGGGAACATGTCGGTGAGCAGGTTGACCAGCAGGAACTGCCGGGTGCCGACCGGCGCCCGACCGGTGATCGCCGTACCCAGCAGGGTGAACGCCACCTCACCGGCGTTGCCCCCGACGAGGATGCCCACCGCGTCGCGCACCCGGTGCCACATCGCTCGGCCCTCGGCCAGTGCGTCGAGCAACAGGGTGACGTCCGGTTCGGTGAGCACGAGGTCGGCTGCGTTGCGGGCGGCCGCCGAGCCGTGGGTGGCGATGCCGATCCCGACGTCGGCGGTGCGGATGGCGGCGGCGTCGTTGCTGCCGTCCCCGGTCATGGCCACGACGTGCCCGTTGCGCTGCAGTGCGGTGACGATGCGCACCTTATGTTCCGGGCTGACCCTGGCGAAGACGGTGGTGCGTTCGATGAGCGTGTCCTGATGGGCTTCGTCCAGCTTGTCCAGGTCCGTTCCGGTGGCCAGGCCCGCGGTGGGGATGCCCAGCTGCTTGGCGATCGCCTCGGCGGTGACCGGGTGGTCGCCGGTGATCATCCGGACGCCGATGTGGTTGCTCGCGAGCTCGCCGACCACGGGCAGGGTGGCCGCTCGTGGAGCGTCGGCCAGGCCGACGAAGCCCAGCAGCGTGAGCTGTTCGACGGCCTGTTCCACGTCGTCCGGCGCCTCGGCGAGGTCTCTACGGGCCACGACCAGCACCCGGAGGCCGCGGCGCGCCAGCCGGTGGACCACGGCCATGGCCTGCTCGCGCTGCTCGGCGGGCAAGCCGCGAACCCGCCGTCCCGCCGAGTCCTGGGACGCCTGCAGGGCGCGGGTGCAGCGGGGCAGCAGCACTTCCGGTGCCCCCTTGACCACCAGACGCAGGTGCCGGGAGGTGTGGCCGAGCGTGGCGGCATAACCCCGGTTGCTCTCGAACGGCAGCTCCTCCACCGGGTCCCAGACGTGGGCGGCCTGTTTGCCGAGGTACGCGTGCGCGCCCTCGAGCACGGCACGGTCCGTCGCGTGGACGACGGGTCCCTCCTCGGGTTGCGGGCATGCGCGCGCGGCCGCGCGGAGCAGCCTGCGGGCATCGGGGGCGTCCTCGGCATCCGCGGTGTCCCATTCCGCGTCGAGATCGGCCATCGCCACCAGCCGCAGCCGCCCCTCGGTGAGCGTGCCGGTCTTGTCGAAGCAGATGGTGTCCACCCGGCCGAGAGCCTCGACGGTGCGACTGGCGCGCACCAGCACCCCCCGGCGGGAGAGCCGACGTGCCGCAGCCAGCTGCGCGACCGTGGCGACGAGCGGCAGACCTTCGGGCACGGCCGCCACCGCAACGGCTACGCCGTCGGCGACGGCCGACCGCAGCAGCTGCCCGCGCACCAGCCCCAGACCGGCAACGGCCGCACCACCGCCGAGGGTCAGGGGGAGTGCCTTGTCAGTGAGTGCCCGCAGCTGCGCTTGCACACCACCCGGCGGCGGTCCCTTGGCGGCCGCCACCGCGCGGCCGGCCTGGGTGCCCGCGCCCACGGCGACGACCATCGCGCGGGCGGCGCCGGCGACCACGGTGCTGCCCTCGTAGACCATGCAGGCCCGCTCGGCCAGCGCGGCGCCGGGGGTGGCGGCCGACTGCTTGGCCACCGTCACCGACTCGCCCGTCAGACCGGACTCGTCCATCTCCAGGCCGTCCACCGCCAGCAGCCGGGCATCTGCCGGAACGACGTCGCCGGTCCGCAGGGCGATGACCTCCCCGGGCCGCAGCGCGGTGGCGGGCACCCGGGTTCCTGCGCGACCGAGCTCGTCGTGGGCGAGGCTGCGGGCCCCGGGACCGGCGAGGCGACGAGCCGTGGTCTGCTCGCCGACGAACAGCTGGTGCAGCGCGGCGTCCGCGCGCTGGCGCTGCAGGGCGGACATCAACGCGTTGACGCCCATCACCGAGCTCACCAACGCGGCGTCGGTCGGCGAACCGATGATTGCCGAGGCTGCCGCTCCGACGCTGAGGACCGGAGTCAGGGGGTCACCCAACTCATCACGGACGTGTCGGGACAGTCGCAGCGCGGCGCTTGCCGGGCGGCGAACGGGTGCGGCCAGGGGTCGCTCAGCCAGCTGGTGCACGCCGTGGATCGCGGCCTCGGCGAGCTCCAGGGGCCAGGCTCGGCGGGGAGGCGTTGGTCGGTGCGCCTTCCGCGGGGCCGCCGGCAGTCGGGCGAGTACCTCGTCGGCCTCCAAGGCGTGCCAGGGCACCAGCGGCACATCACCGTTGCCGTTGAGCCGCCCGGCGCGCCACCCGGACAGGACTCCCGAGGTGAGCCCGACGAACGCAGCTGCGGTGACGGGGCTGGTCGCGCGCACCCGGGCACTGCGTCGTGGGCCGGCCACCAGCAGCAGGCCGCCGAGCGTGCTGGCCGACAGCGCCAGGGTGCGTCCGCGTTCGCTGACTCGCCGAGCGGGGGCGGTCGCGGCCAGCAGCTGCTCCACCGGACGGAGATCGTCGCAGACGAGGTCGGCGCTCCACGGAACCTGGACCGCACCATCGGCAAGGCGGCTGGTGAGGCCGATCGCCACGTCGGCCGCGGCGAGGGCCCGGTGGCTGTCGCGGCTGACGAGGGCCACGACGTGTCCCTGTTCTTGTAAGCGCCGCACCAGGGCGGTGGTCGACCTACCGGAAGCGACGAACTCGTCGGCACGCGGCCGGAGGTCAGTGGTGCTCGCATCCCCGACGAGCACCACCCGCAGCTCCGACCGGCGGGCAGCCGCCAGCACGCTGTCGGCCCGCGGGTGCAGTTCGCTGCCCACCAGCGCCCGGCCAACCGCGACGCCGTTCTGCCGGAGCTCGCGCCACGACGGGTCGCCCGGGCGGGCGTCGCGGTGGTGGCGACGACGGGCCGCGGTCAAGGTCAACCGGCTGCCCGCACGGCCACGCGGAGGCGGGATGGGCAGGCTGGCCGGCTGCCGCCCCTGCCCTTCTGTCCACAAGAGACGTTGGGCGGCGCTCCACACGTGCTCGGTGCTCCAGCCCGGTCCGTGTGCTTGCGCATCAAGCACCAACGCGCGATCACCCCGGACGGCGTGGCTGTCCACGATGACGGCAGAGACCCGGTCCAGACGGCGCCACACCGAGGTGTCCAGGGACAACACGCCGCGGCGGGACATCACCGTGGACAGCG
>JAABUZ0100009955.1_pt1 | contig 10700 bp, 10 predicted proteins | sample 5562091 | NCBI WGS metagenome assembly JAABUZ01 (sample SAMN12813069, study PRJNA571459) | rock metagenome | isolation source: Antarctica rocks | place: Antarctica: Victoria Land, Linnaeus Terrace sud | collected 2015-12-21 | reverse complement strand
GAACTGGTCCGCATCGCGGCCGAACGCGGCCGCTCGGTTCGCCCCGGACTCAAGCTGGGCGTCTGCGGGGAACACGGCGGCGACCCCCGGTCCATCCACTTCTTCGACTCGGTGGGCCTGGACTACGTGTCCTGTTCGCCGTTTCGGGTCCCGGTCGCCCGCCTCGAGTCCGGCCGGGCAACCGACAGGAGGGGACGACCTTGAGCCGCAACGGACCCCGACGACTTCGCGTTAGCCCACCCGAGAGTGCTGCGGCCGGCCTCAAGGCGGTCGAGATCTCCACTGCCTTCGCCCTGGGCGAGATGGGGCCGGTCCGCACGCCACGGGTGTTGGGCCAGCTAAACCAGACGGACGGCTTCGACTGCCCGGGGTGCGCGTGGCCGGAGGCCGAGCACCGCAGCGTGGCTGAGTTCTGCGAGAACGGTGCGAAGGCGGCGGCGTGGGAGGCGACGACGAAAACGGTGGACGCCGCGTTCTTTGCCCGTCATTCGGTGGCGGATCTGCAGCAACGTGGGGATCACTGGCTGGAGGCGCAGGGCCGGTTGACCAGCCCGATGCAGCTGCAACCGGGTGCCACGCATTACACCCCGGTTTCCTGGGCGGATGCCCTGAGCACGCTCGGCGGAGCGCTGCGCGAGTTGCCCGACCCGAATCGGGCGGTCTTCTATACCTCGGGCCGCACCTCCAACGAGGCCGCGTTTCTGTACCAATTGTTCGCCCGTCGGCTGGGAACCAACAACCTGCCGGATTGTTCGAACATGTGCCATGAGTCCTCCGGAGTGGCGATGAACCGGGCGATCGGCATCGGCAAGGGCACCGTGACGCTGGAGGACATCACCGACCACGCCGAGCTGGTCCTCGTGGTCGGCCAGAACCCCGGCACCAACCATCCCCGGATGCTCAGCGCGCTGGAAAAGGTGAAGGAACGCGGCGGACGCATCATCGCTATCAACCCACTACCCGAGGCCGGCCTGATCCGGTTCAAGAACCCACAGAAGGCGCGGGGCGTCCTGGGGCGCGGGTCCCCCATCGCGGACCTGCACCTACCCGTCGCGCTCGGCGGCGACCAAGCCCTGTTCGCCCCCCTGATCAATCGCGCCCTGGTGCAGCGGGAGGACGCCACCCCCGGCGCCGTGCTGGACCACCACTTCATCGACAACCACACCGCGGGCATCGGCGCCGCGCAGGACTACTGGCGTGGCCTGGACGTCGAGGCCACCCTGGCCCAGACCGGGCTCACCGTCGGCGACATCGAGCGGGTGGTCGAGGAAACGGTGCGCGCCAGCAGTATCGTCGTGTGCTGGGCGATGGGAATCACCCAGCACCGCAACGGTGTTGCGACGATCGAGGAGATCCTCAACTACCTCCTGTTGCGCGGCAACCTCGGCAAGCCGGGCGCCGGCGCCTGCCCGGTACGGGGGCACTCGAATGTGCAGGGCGACCGCACCATGGGCATCTTCGAGCAGATGCCCGAGGGTTTCCTCAGCACGCTGGACACCGAGTTCGGCATCGTCGCACCCCGGGAACCTGGCTTCGACGCGGTCAACGCCATCCGGGCCATGCGGGACGGCAAGGTCGACGTCTTCGTGGGGATGGGCGGCAACTTCGCCGGCGCCACCCCGGACACCGACGTCACCCACCGGGCGCTGCGTTCCACCGAGCTGACCGTGCACGTATCGACCAAGCTGAACCGCTCCCACCTGGTGCACGGCCGGCAGGCACTGATCCTGCCGTGCCTGGGGCGCAGCGACCTCGACGTGCAAAACGGTGAACGCCAGATGGTCACCGTCGAGGACTCGATGGGCGTGGTGCACGGTAGCCGCGGACGGGTGCAGCCGGGTTCGGCGGAGATGCGCAGCGAAGTCGCAATCATCTGCGAGCTGGCTCAGGCCACGTTTCCCGGCGACTCGATTCCCTGGGGCCAGTTCGCCGCGGACTACGGATCCATCCGCGAGCGCATCGGTCGCGTCGTGCCCGGCTTCGCCGACTTCAACGAGCGGCTGCGCGCCCCCGGTGGCTTCACCCTGCCCAACCCGCCCCGCGACGAGCGTCGCTTCGACACCCCCACCGGCCGCGCCCACTTCCGCACCGCAGACCTCCGACCCTGGCGACTGGCCCCCGGGCAGCTGCTGCTGCAGACGCTGCGCAGCCACGACCAGTACAACACCACGATCTACGGCATGGACGACCGCTACCGCGGCATCCACGGCGGTCGCATGGTGGTCTTAGTCAATCCCGACGATCTGGCCGCGCTGGGGATCGAGGACGGAGACCTGGTGGACCTCACCAGCATCTGGAGTGACGGCGAACGGACCGCGCCCGGCTTTCGCGTCGTGTCCTACCCGACGCCGCGCGGCTGCGCGGCCGCCTACTACCCGGAGACCAACGTCCTCGTGCCGCTGGACTCCACGGCAGCGGAGTCCAACACCCCGACCTCGAAATCGATCGTGATCCGGCTGGGCAAGCGATGACCGCGTCCCTGTCGATCCAGCTGAACGGGCTGCGCGTACTGGAGACCTTCTCCCTCACCGAACCCGTGCAGGATGCCGCCGCGATCGCCCAGAAACTCGCGATGCAGGAGACCAGCGTGTGTCGAGTCCTGGCGCACTTGGAGCAGGCCGGCTACCTGGAGCGGGAGCGCGGAAGCGGCCGGTTTCGGTGCCCGGACCGCTAACCGCCCGCCATCGCCCCCACCACGAGAAACGGCTCTGCCCCGGAGGTCACCCGCTCGGGCAACGGCGAGTCCGGCGACTCGTGGGACAGGTCCTCCTCGCACGCAAAGAAGCGGACGAACGCTCGCCGCTTACCGGAATTGTCGCGAATGGTGTTGCGCAGCATCGGATACTGCGCCTCCACCGCATCCAGGATCATCCGCTGCGTCGCCGCGCCCGCGACGTCCAGCCGCACCTCACCGTCGACCTGCGCGAGCTTGCGCAGATGCGCTGGCAGCACCACGCGGATCATGGCAGCGTCTGCACTTCCACCGAGAGCACCGGCGGCAGGTCCCGCACGATCGGCGCCCAGCTGTCCCCGCTATCGGCCGAGGCGTACACCTGCCCGCCCGTGGTGCCGAAGTACACGCCGCACTCCTCCAGCGAGTCCACGGCCAGCGCGTCGCGGAGCACATTGACGTAGCAGTGCTCCTGCGGCAGTCCCTTGGTCAGCGACTCCCACTCGTTGCCGCCGGAACGGCTGCGGTACACCCGCAGCTTTCCCTCCGGTGGCACGTGCTCGTAGTCGCTCTTGATCGGCACCACGTAGACGGTGTCCGGCTCGTGTGCGTGCACCGCGATGGGGAAGCCGAAGTCCGTCGGCAGGTTGCCGCTGATCTCGTTCCAGGAGTCTCCGGCGTCGTCGCTGCGCATCACGTCCCAGTGCTTCTGCATGTACAGCACATCGGGGCGGGAGGGGTGCATCGCCAAGTTGTGCACGCAGTGCCCGACGTCCGCGGCCGGCGAGGGGATGCCATCCGACAACAGACCTTTGTTCACCGGTTGCCAGTTCTGCCCGGCGTCCGCACTACGGAACACCCCGGCAGCGGAGATGGCGACGAATATTCGCTGGTCGTCGCGGGGATCGAGCAGAATGGTGTGCAAACACAGACCGCCGGCCCCTGGCTGCCACTGCGAGCCCGAGCCGTGCCCGCGGAGCCCGGCGAGCTCCGCCCAGTTCTGCCCACCGTCGGTCGAGCGGAACAGTGCGGCATCCTGCGCGCCGGCGTAGACGGTGTCCGGGTCGGTGCGCGAGGGCTCCAGGTGCCAGATCCTGGTGAACTCCCACGGCCGGGGCGTCCCGTCGTACCACTGGTGCGTGCCGGATACGGCGTCGTAGGAGAACTCGTTGCCCATCGGCTTCCACGTGCTGCCGCCGTCATCGGATCGTTGGACGACCTGGCCGAACCAGCCCCCCGACTGCGAGGCGTACAAGCGGTTCGGGTCGGCGGGCGATCCGTTGACGTGGTAGATCTCCCAGCCCCCGAAATGCGGACCGTCGATCGCCCATTTCTCGCGCTGTGCGTCCGAGGTCAGGATGAACGCACCTTTGCGCGTCCCGACCAGTACTCGTACCCCACCCATCGCCACCACTCCTCTGCGGACTTTCCTCTGCGAACTTTCCTCTGCGAACTTCCGGCTGCCTGCACAGGTAAGACCGGAGCCGGGCAGAAAACTCATCGCTCGCCGATCAAAACGTTAGAGCGGTGACAAGCCGGCGTCTACGCTTCGGCACAGGCCCACTGACCTCGCTCTGAAGACGATGAATGCCGCTCTCCGTGTCCTGCTGGAGGTCACCGGTCAACGCCCGGGGTGGGAGTTCTCCGGGATGCCCGCACTCGAGCTCACACCACGGGCCGCAAGAGCGGACAACCTCGCTCGGTCATGCTCACCGCACCCTTGCAGGAGGGCACGACACTGGTGGTGGTCGCCTCCCGCGGGGGTGACGACAAGTCGCCGGCCTGGTTGCAGCGCCGGCGCGCCCGCCGTGGCCACCGCGATTCCGCTCGTCCTGCTGGAGACGGTCAGCTAGTGGGCCATTAGCCGTCGATGAAGGCGCAGATTTAGCGTTGAGGTCGCGAACGGAGCCGAAGATCCCGCGCGAGCCAGTCGCCCACCTCAGCGCGCTGTACGTGGCGTAGGTGAAATGATCGGGCTTGTTGTACGGGGAACCGAGCGGGGTGCCGCCGCGTCGCAGGACGTGACGACTGGATCAGGGGGAAGCGAACATGGCAGGTATTGCGGACGCGGCTGGGCCGTCGCTGGCGGCCTCACACAGCCAGGCGCAGCAGTCGCAATCGGAGTGGACGGCGCTGAAGGCAGCCGCAGGCGCCGGGGAGTTGCGCTTCGAGCCGGTTGCGGCGGAGCGGTGTGCGCAGGTGTGCCAGGAAGCCACCGACAAGATCGAGGAGCTGCTTCGGATGGCCCAGAACCTTGCGTACGTGGAGGGTTTCGGCGACACGAACGCGGGTCGTGCGTTGGCCGGAAAGTTCAAGAGTAAGGCCGATGAGGCGCGGACCGTATTGTTGGCTCACCGCCAGGTCTTGTGGGACATGCGCGATACATACCGAGCGGCGGGCAAGGCGTATGCCGAGGCTGAGGCTGCGAACCAAGACCGATTCACCGGCGCCGAATGATGGGGTCGTCAACTCGGTGGCGGGTGGCTGTGATCGGCGCGGGCGTTGTCGTGACAGTTTCTGGCTGCAGCGCTGAGTCCGCCGGGCAACCCGCTGCCGAGCCGGCGACAGCGTCGACCGGAGCGTCAGCGGCGCCTTCCACCCCGAGTGGTCCGCGGACGGTCGCGAGCATCTCGCCGTGCGATGACCTCACCACAGTGAATGTGATTGCCTTGGCGGTAGACCCGGCGACGAGGCAGGACACGAGTATCCGAGGCCAGAAGGTTGCTGACCGGGGATGCGGATGGACCGGCAAAGACATCCTGGTCGACGTTCACGTGACGAATGCGACGGTAGCCCTTTACCAGAGTCGTTCTGACTTCGTGAATTTGCAGCTACGGACGGTGGCTGGCTTGCCATCGCTCTCATCGCAGCTCCGGGAGGACCCTGGCGGATGCCGGGTGATCTCGGACATCCCCGGCGGCGGGTTGGTCGCGCAGGTGAGGATCAAGGGTGAGCACGAGGCTGCGGTAGGTGTGGACTCCTGCACGGCGGCCGTTCGGGTGATGGAGCAGGTCGCACCGGTGTTGTTAAAGGGGAAGTGAGTCCACGGTGACCGCCGAGGCTGAGTAGTGCGCGTGCCCGGGCCTCGGCGAGCACACACGCCGCACCGGCCCCGTTGCCACTGGGTAGGCCGCACGTGGCGACCAGCATCTCGGCGTCCTCGTCGAACTCGATCCGCTCAATCACGGTCTTCTCGACACCCCAACAGCCGGCGTGCGCTCGTTCAGGCGCGCTCAACACCCACGGATCAGTCAGCAGCGCCCTGAATGGAGCCGAGCCGTGTTCGGCCGACGCCGATGGTGCTCAGGCGGCGTGTTGAGGGTGGGGTCGCCGGTTGTGGGCCGGCCTGGGTTGTCGGTCGGGGTCCGTCCATTCCGGTGGGAGGAACCAGGCGTGGCCGTCGTCGCCGGCGATGACGTCCCAGCCATGGTGGTGCACGGTGGTGTGGTGGGCGGTGCACAACAGCACGAGGTTCGCCAAATCTGTTGGACCCAAGTCGATCCAGTGGCGGATATGGTGCGCCTGGGTCCAGGCCGGGGGTCGTCCGCAGCCCGGGAACGCGCACCCGCCGTACTGGGCGATCAACGCCCGGCGCTGCTGCGCGGACACCAACCGTTGGCTGCGCCCCAGATTCAGCGGCACACCACCCTCATCGAGCAGGACCGGGGTCAACTCACAGTCGCAGGCGATGCGGCGGGCGGTGGTAGCGGAGATCGGGCCGATCCAGGGCATCCAACCCGGTGCGACCGGATGCGCCCCGAATAGCGCCTGGTAGGCACCCCGATCCGCCGCCGGCCGCGTGGTGCCAGCGGTGCCACCGTCACCGTCACCGTCGGCGTGAGGGTCTCGCGGGCCCGGGTCATCGGCAGCGGCAGCGGCATCGGCCTCGTGCGGGCCTGGGCCGCTGGTGCCGGCGGCGGCGAGGTCCTCGGCGCGGATCAGCAGCGACAGGTGCGGGCGCTCACCGCCCTCCACGGGGCCCTCCCCGCTGTTGAGGTAGCGGCGCAGCAGTTCGGTGAAGGCATCGGCCCGCCGCCGCGGGGCCGACCGCGGATCCGGGGTGCCGTCCGTGGCGGGCTGCGGCTTCGCCAACCCGGACAACGCCGTCTGCAGCATCTCCATCGTCTCCGCGTCCAGATCCGCCTTCACCACCCCGCGCCCACCCAGGGTGGTGGCGGCGAACAACTCGTTCAGCGCCGTGTTCTCCGCATCCGGCACGCTGTCCTCCACCGGCTCCAGCAGATGCCGCAACGCCGCCGCCCGCCGCGCCAACTCGACGGGGTTGTCGGCGGCGGCAGCCTGCAGGAAGTACTGCTCACACTCCCCGTGCGCCTCCACAAGCACCCCGTCCGGCAGGTGAGCGAAAAACCCCACGATCACCCGCGCGTGGGCGGTACTGATCGCCCCCGCCGCCAACGCCGCCGCCGTCGCCGGCCACTCCCCCAACGCCTTACCCAGGTTCACAATCTGAGTGGCCGTCCCCGGCGACATCCGCGTCACCCCCGCCAACCACGCCGCCGTACTCCCCGCCCCCAACGTCTTCGCGGTCCCCCGCCCGTCCAGGTCGGCGACCATCCGCACCCGCAACGCCTCCAACTCGCCGATCCGCTGCGACAACTCCCGCGTCACCCCGACCAGCTCCGACTCCCCCAGCCGCCACGTCTCCACACCCGTGGGCTGCAGAACGAGCTCGGTCAAGTCCATGGATAGAACACTAGTTCGAACCACCGACATTTTTCGGCGGGCCCCGGAGCCGCACAATCTCCCGTGGCAGCGCATCGATTCTCCTACGCCAGTTGCCCGACAATGCAGCAATAGCGCGGGCCACGTGGGGAAAGCCGAAGTTGGGAGTGGCAATCACGGCCCCCGGAAACTCAAGCCTGACTAACGCCCACCTCGTCGAGAAAGGCGCTGACGGCCGCGAGGAACACCTGCGGCTGCTCGGAGTGCACCCAGTGCCCCGCGCCCTTGATGCGCACCAGCCGGGTGTGCGGGAACAGCTCCGTCATCCGCTGGCGGCTGTCCTGCTGGATGTAGTTCGACTCCGCGCCGGCGATCCAGAGCACGGGCCCCTCGTACACCGCACCCGGTGGCGGATCCGGGAAACCGCCCAAGGAGCACAGATCGCGTTCCAGCACATCGAGATTGAGTCGCCAGCGCCAACCGTCGTCCCCTTCCCGCACCAGGCTCTGCAGCAGGAAGCTGCGGATGCCGGCATCGGGCACCGCCTCGGCGAGCGCCTTGTCGGCATCGCCGCGAGACCGCAGCGATGACGGGTCGATCTCCTGCATTCCCTGGATGTAGCCGGCGAACTGCGAGTCCGAACCCTCCGTCCGGTAGTCCACCGGCGCAATGTCCACGACCACCAACGCGTGCAGCAGCTCGGGCCGGCGCAGCGCCAGCGTCATCGCGACCTTGCCGCCCATGGAGTGCCCGACCAGGGTTACCGGATCGCCCAGATCATCCAGCAGCTCCGCCACCCGCCGCGCCACCTCGCCGTAGTCCTGGGTCGGCGACCACGGGGACTGACCGTGGTTGGGCAGGTCGACCGTGGTGACCCGGTAGCCCCGCTCCGCCAGCCGGAGGCCGATGGTGTGCCAATTCTTGCCCTGACCGAACAACCCGTGCAGGAACACAACGCGGGGCCCGGAGTCACCGGAGGTGCGGCAGGCGAGCGGCGAGGCGTCGGGCACCTGCCCATCTCACCAGACGCGGCGGCGCTCGGAGATAGCCCCTGGGCGGATGACCCCCTGCGCGTGTAACACTGCCGCACATGCGCGTGTTGGTGGCGGGGTCCTCTGGGTTCGTCGGCAGGCGGCTGTGTCCGGCCCTGGTGGAGGCGGGCCACGAGGTCCGCGCGATGACCAGACGTCCCGAGGACTACCGCGGCGCCGGCGAGCCGCTCTACGGTGACGTCCACGAGGGCCACTCGCTCGCTCCAGCCGCGGCCGGCTGCGACGCCGCGTACTACCTGGTGCATTCCCTGGACGATGCCGACTTTCGCCGCCGCGACGCGCTGGCCGCGCGCGCGTTCGGCTACGCCGCGGGCAAGGCGGGTCTGGCGCGCATCGTCTACCTCGGCGGACTCGGTGACGACGACGACGACCTCTCGCAGCACCTGCGCAGCCGCCGTGAAGTGGAACGGCTGCTGGGCGAGTCCGGGGTGCCCGTCACCACCCTGCGCGCGGGGATCATCGTCGGCCACGGCGGCATCTCCTGGGAGATCACCCGCCAACTCGTGGAGCGGTTGCCCGCCATGGTCACGCCACGCTGGGTGGGTACCCGAACCCAGCCGATCGCGGTGGACGATGTGGTGCGCTACCTCGTCGGCGTCCTCGAGCTGCCTGAGGCGGCAGACCGCAGCTTCGACATCGGCGGTCCGGACGTCCTGCCCTACCGGGAGATGCTGCAGCGGGTCGCCGCCATCGAAGGACGCAGCATTCCGGTGGTGCCGGTTCCGCTGCTGTCGCCGCGGCTGTCCTCGCTGTGGCTGGGCCTGATCAGCGACGTGGACGCGCCGACCGCGCGCGCGCTCGTCGACTCCATGACCAACGAGGTGGTGGTGCGCGAGGACAGCATCCGCGAGCTGGTGCCCTTCGAGCCGATGAACTACGAGCACGCCGTACTCCGGGCCCTCGGTGAACGGGCGGAGGCGGGACGCCGGGCATGACCCAGTCAGCCGCACCCCTGCGCCGTCGGCGCCGGGCGGTCGCCGGGGTCAGCGTCGCCGGCGCCGGATTGCTCGGCGTGTCGCTGTCCACCACCCCGGGCTCCCCCCGGTTCTACGTGCTGACGTCGGGGGTCGCCGCCACCTGGATCGTCGGCGGTCTCGCCGGTGCCCCCCTGCACCTGGGACGCACCCGGCGCGGACGCCGGCCGGTGATCGCACCCGTGCTCGCCGGGACCGGGGCGTTCGGCATCTTCTACGGCGCGGCGCTGGTGGCTCGCCGGATCCCCGTGCTCCAGCGGGCACTCGATAACGTGCTGCAGTACTCCGACCAGGGCTCACCCGGCCTGGTGCTGGCAACCACGCTCGCCAACGGCGTGGGCGAGGAGGTGTTCTTCCGCGGTGCCCTCTACGCAGCCGCGGGGCCCCGGCACCCGGTGGCCCTTTCCACCGCCGCCTACGCCCTGAGTACCAGCACTACCCGCAACCCCGCGCTGATCCTGGCTTCCGTGGCCATGGGCACGCTGTTCGCGGGGCAACGCCGGGCGACCGGCGGCATTCTCGCCCCGATATTGACCCACGTGACCTGGTCGGCCCTGATGTTGCGCCAGCTTCCGCCACTGTTCCGCGCCGCCGCGCGTGCGCGGGTGTGAGAATGGTGGAGACCGATCCGAAAGGGGAACCCATGTCCAAGTTCGTGGAGAAGGCGAAGGACAAGGTGCGGGGGCTCTACGCCGAGGCCTACGAGGAGCTGGCGACCTTGGAGGGCGTGGACGGCATGGACCCCCTCGATCAAGGCGAGCAGGACCAGCAGGAGGAAGAACAGCCGAAGTAAGGAACGCTCCCGCCCGCCGATCCCCGGCCATGGGGACGAGCGAGCGGGAGCGCGGATTCAATTACCCGTAGTCCTTCGATTACAGGGTCCTTCGATTACACGGCCCTTCGATTACACGTAGTCCTGGTACTTCTCCAGGAACCGGACCGGCTTGGACAGCGCGTCCTTGCGGAACGGGTCGCCCAGCTCCCTGGTGCACATGATCTCGATGACGGTGGTCTTGCCCTCGTTCATCTGCGCATCGATCGCCTTCTTCAGCGCGGGTCCGACCTCGTCGAGCTTCTCCACCACGATCGCCTGGGCACCCATGGCCTGGGCGATGGCGGCGAAGTCGTCGCCCTCCAGCTCGGCAGCCACGAAGCGACGGCCGTAGAAGTCGACCTGGTTCTTCTTTTCCGCACCCCACTGCCGGTTGTGGAACACCACGGCGGTGACCGGGATGTCGTGGCGCACGGCGGTCATCACCTCGCCCATGCTCATGGCCCAGGCGCCGTCTCCGGCATAGGCCACGGCCGGACGCTCGGGGG
>JAABUZ0100009953.1_pt1 | contig 10701 bp, 10 predicted proteins | sample 5562091 | NCBI WGS metagenome assembly JAABUZ01 (sample SAMN12813069, study PRJNA571459) | rock metagenome | isolation source: Antarctica rocks | place: Antarctica: Victoria Land, Linnaeus Terrace sud | collected 2015-12-21 | reverse complement strand
GCCTCGGCACTGCTCGCCTACCTGAGAAAGGAGCCTGGTGGCGAGCGCGTGCTCGAAGCCATCGTAGCCGGCGGTGCAGTTATGGCGACCGTCAATTTCAGCGAGGTCGCGAGTTGGTTTGCCCGCAACGGTGCCGATGAGGCATTCGTCCGCTCGTTGCGAGCCCGACTTGTCTTTCCGCTCGTGCCGGTTGACGACGACCTTGCAATCCGGGCGGCCCTGCTCCTGCCACTGACGCGCGCGGCTGGTTTGAGCCTTGGGGACCGCCTCTGTCTCTCCCTGGCTGGTCGCCTTCGACTCCCTGCCTTAACGGCCGACCGGTCTTGGCGTGAGGTCGCCGACGCGGTAGGCCTAACAGTGGATCTGATCCGCTGAGCAGGCCAAGCGCCTGCCGTGGGCATTCTCGAGCACTGCCTGACGACTGGAGTTGTGAAGGGTTTCAGATGCCGGCCGTCGACGCGGGTGCGACCGGGATCACGGCCGGCGTCTGAAAGCCTCCGGGGAAGGAAACCGCGTGCCGGTTGGCCGCACCGACCGTCCGAGGCACCCGCTATGGGGTTTATGGCCGGCCGAGCAGGGGTGTTTGCGATGCGAGGCGGCCGGATCGCGGGAAGCATTGCGACGCTCGATGAGACGCAGTCCGCCCGGGGGCCTGATCAAGGGTCCACAAAGGCCCGCCGCGTAGTGCTGGATGGCGTTCCGGGACGCGTGGGGTCGAGGTCGTCCATAGCGTTGTCGAACGCGAGGGGCGGCCGGGTCGTTCTCCGTCGTGGGTCGGTATGGGCGGCGTCATGAGCTGTCGACCGTGAATGCGGAGGTGGGGCGGGAGCGCGGCGTGCAGCCCCGATCGAAGGTCTCGATCACAAGCATGCGGCCGCCACAGCACGGACATGGTCGAAGCTCCCGCGGCCCGTCTCCGGTCTCGTCCTGCACTCCACCGCCGGCGCGATCTGGCCGGGGTAGCGTCGCTGCGAGGAGTTCACGGGCGCGGGCGACATTGGCTCTGCGGCCGGCGCTAGCCAGGAGGCCGTAGTGCCGGATGCGGTGGAAACCGCCCGGCAGCACGTGGATCAGGAAGCGGCGGATGAACTCGTCCCCCTCGAGCCTCATGGTCTTGATCCAGTCCTGGACTCCGGCCTTGCCGCGGGCGCGGTAGTCCTTCCAGCGGAACGCCACGCCCTGATCGTCGTCGGCGATCAGGCGGCTGTTGGAGATGGCGACGCGGTGCGTGTAGCGCGACAGATAGGCCAGCACGGCCTCTGGGCCGCCGAAGGGCCGCTTGGCATAGACGACCCATTCCGCCTTGCGCAGGGGCGCGAGATGGGCCGCGAAGGCGTCGCGCTCCGCCAGCCCGAGGGCCTCGCCGAAGAAGGCGAGGCGGCCGGCCTCGTGCAGGGCCACGAGCCCGTCGAGAAACAGGCGGCGGAACAGGCGCGACAGCACCCGCACCGGCAGGAAGAAGCCGGGCCGGCAGGCGATCCAGCGTGCCCCGTCGGGCGACAGGCCGCCGCCCGGCACGATCATGTGCACGTGGGGATGGTGCGTCATGGCCGACCCCCAGGTGTGCAGCACCGCGGTGAGCCCGACGCGGGCTCCGAGGTGCTTCGAATCTGCCGCCACCGTACTGATGGTCTCGGCCGCGGCCTTGAACAGCAGATCGTAGACCGCGGCCTTGTTGGTGAAGGCGATGGCGGCGATCGGCGCCGGCAGGGTGAACACCACATGGAAGTACGGCACGGGCAGAAGATCGGCCTCGCGCTCTGTCAGCCACCGCTTCGCCGCTCCACCCTGGCACCTCGGGCAATGCCGGTTGCGGCAGGAATTGTAGGCGATCACGGTGTGGGCACAGTCGGAGCAGCGCGCGACGTGGCCCCCGAGCGCCGCCGTGCCGGTTCAGGATATCGGCGATCTCGAGGCCGGGCCGCGCCACGGCGGCCTCGCCCTTCAGGCGGGCGGTGACGCCTTGGGCCGAAGGTGCGCGAGCGGGCTTTCCACGGCCCGGATCGTGTTCAGCGCCACGCGGGTGTAGAGCGCGGTCGTGTCGAGCTTGCGATGGCCGAGCAGCACCTGGATGACGCGGATGTCGGTCTTGCGTTCGAGCAGGTGGGTGGCGAAGCTGTGCCGCAGCGTGTGCATCGACACGCGCTTGTCGAGCCCGGCGGCTGTCGCGGCGGCGTGGACGACGCGGTTGAGCTGGCGCTGCGTGATGGGCTGGGAGGGCTGCTGACCCGGGAACAGCCAGCCGCGCGAGCGCCTCACCTTCCACCAGGCGCGCAGGATGTCGAGGAGATCCTGCGACAGCATCACGTAGCGGTCCTTGCGCCCCTTGCCCTGCTCGACGCGGATCAGCATGCGGGCGCTGTCGATGTCACCCACCTTGAGGTGGACGATCTCCGATACCCGCAGGCCGCAGCCGTAGGCGATGCTCAGCGCCGCCTGATACTTCAGCCCCGGCGCGCAGCCGAGCAGCCGCGCCACTTCCTCGGTGCTCAGCACGACGGGGAGGCGCTCGGGCGACGGCGTCGCGGCCAGGCACTCGCCGAAGCCCGTGCGGCCGAGCGTGACCCTGAAGAAGAACCGCAGGGCCGACACCGCGGCGTTCATCGTGCTGGGCGAGGCGCCCTCGGCCGCCATGTGCAGCTGGAAACGACGCAGATCTTCGGGCTCGGCCAGGTCGGGCGACCGGCGCAGGAAAACCGCGAAGGCCCTCACGTTTCTGATGTAATCGCTCTGCGTCTTCGGCGTGAAATGCCGGATAGCCATGTCCTCGATCATGCGGCGGCGCAGCGGGCTAACGGTGTCCTGGTTGGTGCTCACGGGGTGCTCCTGTCTGGAACGGGGTTGACCCCACGATCTTCAGACAGGCCCCACGGACCCGATATCTCAGCCTCGCGGCTGCAGAACGCTCCTACCGCGGGAGCGGTTTAGTTCCTTGACCCTAAGCAGACTTCCGGAAGGTCCGCTTACCGCTGCTGCCGAGCGACTGGCAGACGCCGCAAGCTGCGCAAATATACTGCGCGTTTCCGTCGTGAAGCGATACGTGAAGTCCGCCAGGTTGCGGCGCGCGTCCGACAATTATCAGCACGAAGGCATTCAGGTTGTGGCGCGAGCTGCGAACGCCGTCCGCTGTGCTTCTCAGATCGATGTCGGAAGGGTGTGGCCAGTCTTCAGGGTGCGTGTGCCAGTCCCCGAGAAAGTGAAGCCCGAGCGGGAATCGGTCGTCGATCTCGCCTTGTTCGGCAATGCGATCTGGCTCGTAACGATTCCGGGTCCTTCGATCCGTCCGGCGCGGTCCAGTCGCTTCGGCTACTTCAATTTCATCATTCCGGAAGCGAGCGAAGAGCTGGCCGCCCGCTTCCCGCTGCCACCACCGCATTTGCCGGTAGCGCTGAAAGGTTGCAAGCACCTCATCGACGAGAACGATTCGCTGCCCGGATGTGCCGATCGGGTAGGCGATCATCCGGCACCTGCGGCGCAGATCACGCATCCGGCCCGGGGCTGCCAGGGCCGCTCCTCCATATAGCCGCCTCTCGGCGCGCCGTCGCTGGCGGCCACCCAGGTATCGCTCCACGCGCCGCCGGCACGCCGCAGAGTCGCCTCGCGCCCAACCCAGACACGATGAAATGGCGCGGCGACGCGGCGAAGAAGAGCGTCGACGGCGGCCCCCGTGACCAGCGCCGCCACGTGAGACATCTCGACCGGCCCGTAGGGTTGGTACAGGACGCCGCATGCCGGCTCGCCGCGCTGCCCGGCCCCGTTCGGCCAGGCCGCAACGTTCAAAAAGGGATCGCCCCAGTCCGACAGCCCGCACGCGAGGCATCCTTCTCCCCTAACGAGACCGACTGCATGCCCGGCCACAGCGTGCGGCTCGGTCCATCCGAAGAGGAGGTCCGGACAGGAAGCGCAGTCCTGCCGCCACGCGTTTAACGTGGCTTCCGGAGCCCAGTCGCCGATGGTCGAGACGATGAGATCGGCTTCGAGAAGACGCGCAGGCTCGCTGACCGCCACGTCCTCCCAGCCTGCGAAAGTCGCCCTGCAAGATCCGATGTGCGGGTAGTCGGCCTGGATGCGGCTGGCCAGAGCCTTGGCCTTGGACAGCCCGATCTCGGTAGTGCCGAGCGGATGGCGGCCGACATTGGCCGCCTTCAGGACATCGGGATCGATAAGATCCAGCGACCCGACTCCGGCTTGCGCGAGCCCCAGGGCAATCGGGCCGCCGAGGGATCCACAGCCGATGAAGACGACCTTCGCCGCGCGTAGTCGGGGGAGTTCGGGATCGTTGTCGCGGCCGTGTATCCAACCGGCATCCACTCGCTCAACGGTTGCCTTAGCGAGGCAAGTGGAACCCAGGAAGCGCTGGGCGAGCACCGGCGGCGGCGCGTGCCCCGGCCGGAAGCCGCGTTCGATGCCTCCGTTCGGTCGCGGGCTGAAGCCGCTGCGCGCCGGCATTTTCGGCTTCAGGATCACGGCTGCGAAAGCGGGGCCATGTGGCGAAGGGGCGCCGATCATCACCACAATGCGCTGGAGCTGATCCGCTCCCAGCCGATCCAGCTCGGCCCCGAGCCCTACCTGGCGCACGCGCTCGACGATGTCGGCCGAGGAGGCCGGGTACTCTGACGGAAGCATCGGCTGATCGAGCCACAGGAGGAGTGCCGGATCGAACTCCCGGGCCTTGGCTGGCGTGCGGCCAGAAGCGTGGTCGAGCCAAGTCGCGAGTGTCGCGCGGTCCTCGCCAACGAGATAGAGCGGTTTCGTCCGGTGAACTACGATGGCCCGAGAAGGGCCGCGAGGCTCGAGCAGGCTTCGAACAAGCGGCGCATCCTTGTCCGCCGACCAGTAGGACAAGAACTCGGCACGGAAATCACCGAGGTTGCCTTCCGCCTCCGAAACTTCGACCAGTTGCACGGCCTCGGCTAGCAGATGCTTCAGCAGAGCGACCGGATCCCTAGCCGACACCGCCGCGGCATTCGGGAGGAGACAGAGATACCCGTCGGACTCAATATGCGGCCAAGTTAGGTGAGGCGGGCGGTCGACCAAGAACAGGCGCGGTGGCTGGAACGGAAAGCCGTTCACAACCAAGATGTCGAACCGAAGCTTGCGTGAGCCGAAGGAGATCGGCACCCGCCAGCCGTCTCTGGCCTTGCGGGCCGGATAGAGGCGCGCCGCCTCAGAACCCAAACGTGAGATACCTGCGGCCGAGGTGGCGAGCCAGTGATCCAGCCTTGCGTATGCCTCGTCCCAGCGCGTCGTCGCGGCGCCGAGGTCGGGGCCGTCAGCCATACCGTCGGGAACCCTCGCGCCTTGTCGCCTGCTGGGGCTCACGCTCGCTCCCCATCTGCTTGACGAGGCCGGCGGTGAGAACGGCGGGAGCGGGCACGCCCTCTGGCTTGATCAACGAACAATCGTCCGGCAGTCGATCCCCAAACGCGCGGATCAGGCTGGCGAGCGAACGCGCGGCGTTGTCCGTTCCGGTGATCGCCTCGCGCAGCCGGGCAACCAGCGCCTGGGCTTCCACCACGAAAGTCTGGCGCTGTTCTTTGGACCAACCTTCATCGAGATACTGGCCATCGACCACGGGGTTGCCGATGCGGCCCTGAAACAGCGCCGGCAGGCGCTCCGCCACCGCGAACAATGCCAGGTCGTCGCGATTTTCTGCCGGCCCCTCCGCCGCCTCGTTGTAGGTGGTGACGACGCAGGACATCAGCGCGATCGACGACAAGCTGCAGGCTTCCCAGTTGAAGTCCCGCCAGCCCTTCAGATAACGGCAGACCCGCCGCAGTTGCTCGCCGTGCGTCCGCAGCGCCTCCCGGAACCAGTCCTCGAGCTTGCGGGGATCGGAAGGCTTCCAGCCCTCCTCGCGATGCGCCAGCATGATGTGGTCCTCGCGCAGCCCGCGGTAGAGATTCTCATCAAGCTCCATCTGGTCTTGGAGTAGCGCGCGGTCTTGCGCCTTCATGGCTTTCGCCAGCACTTCGGCCTCGACGAGGTCGTCGAACTCCTCGTCGGGGATGGCGTAGAGCGCAAAGTCGATATGCGCGTCATCGGCGAGTTCAACCCGCACGCAGGACGGCTTATCGGTAACGAGCGTCCACCCGTGTTCCTCGCATGTCGGTGCGAGCAGCGCCTCGACGGCCTTGAAGTAACCCGAGCTGATCAGCACCGGGTGAGCGCCTCCATTGTCGTTCAGGAATGACACCGGCACAAAGACCCCGTCGTCGAGGTCGATCTCCTGCGGTGGGCTGTGTGCCGGCTCGTTCAGGGTGCGATAGGCGAAGCTGCCCTGCATCTTGAACTTGGGCTTGAGCGACGTCGGCGCGGCGTCTGCCGCCAGGGTCTCGAACAGCACGGACTTGCGGATCACGCCCGACCAGTTCCTCAGGCCAGTGCGAATCGCTTCCCGGCACGTCTCTCGCGCTTGACGCAACATCTGCTCGCGCTCCGCTTCCAGCGTGAGCGCAGCGAGGAAGTGCTCCGCGTCGGCGGGCCCGGTGAACACGCGGTGGGCGTTGCAGGCCATGATATAACTTCCTTCTACAAACTCCGTCATGTCGAGCCTATATAGGAGGCGCGAAATGCAGGAACAAGGCATGAACGACGAATGTACCAGATCCTTGGCATCAAGAATGCTCTGAGCCTTTTCGGCCTGTTGTGCGCCGCCGTGATTGTCGCGTGGGCTGTTCTCTTCCCGCCTGCCGATCTTTCCTCGATCTCAGGGTGGTGGAAGATCGCTTCCGGGTCGGTTTCAGGCAGCGCGCTGGTGGTCGGCCTGATCGGACAGAGCCCCCTGTTTCCGCTCCTCTGTCGGCTGCCTTTTGTCCGTAGCTGGCTTCCGCCAATCAACGGTGAGTGGAACGCCGAGCTTGGGTCGAACTGGCCGGTGATCCAGCAACGCGCGCAGCCGGACCGCCCCCTTATGGCACTTGCGCCCGTAACGGCCGACGTTAAAATCATTGCGCGGCTGTTTTATATTCGAATCGATATGACGTCGGAGCATCGCTATTCAATTTCCAAAACCGTGTTCGTGAGGGCGGCACGCGATCCCGAGGATGGGTCGGTGACGCTTCACTATCTATATCGTAACTCGACACGGCTTCCAGAAGCGACCGACAGCAGCTCACACGAGGGCGCCGCCTGTCTGACGGTAGAAAGCAGCGGCAGGAATGTTACGCTGGAAGGCGTATACTGGACAAACCGTAATTGGCACCTCGGTCTGAATACAGCCGGTACCATCACGCTGCGCCCGACCTAACCACAGGCGAGGCCTCTTCGGCATCCAAGAGGGGTGATTTTTAGGCGTGATGACGACACGGGTCACGCACAACGCTGAACAAATCTTAGCGTCCTGGATATTATAGGCGTGACCGACGCGGCGCAGCGCGTTTTCTTGGTCTACAATTAATACAGATTTCATTTGAGTATCGTCGTAAGAGTTTTTATGGATTTCAGATATTCGAATCATGCTTCTTGCTACAGGCGGCGTGCTCGATAATTTTGTGCAACATAAAGGACGTTATGATGCGATAGCGGTTGCCGCGAAAAGGTAGGTAGGACAGGACCTTCGGCTGGCGAACGTTCTCGTTCGAATGGACGCTTTCGAGGGTCGACGTTGGGCAGGCTGAATAGCGTTCATTGGCGCTGAGCGGAACGTCTGAGGTTGGGCAAGTCGCCGATTTCGGCTGTTGGCACCTCCTGACCGCAACATACTTGCGCGACTTGGCCGAGCGGAACGAGGCAATACTCTCCCGATATTTGAAGCGGCTATCGAGGCGCAGCTCTCAAGGACGTTCGCTTCGCCCCGGAACGCGGGAGGACATCGCGCAAGAAGCGGACGCTTTTGGATACGAGCGGCATGACGCTCACCGCCCCGTTGGCAATGGCGCCTCAGTTGCCGTCCGCACGCCGCGGCGCGACCTTGCCTTCGGTTCCGGCAGGCGGCGCAACCGACTCGCGGCGGATCAGCGTTGTGGCGAGCCGGCGACGGCGGGGAGGGCCGGCACGGCCGGCGATGCGATCGGCCAGCAACTGGGCAGCCTGCACCCCGAGCTCATAGGCGGGCTGCGCCACGACGGTAACGGCGGGCGTGATGGCGCTTGCCCAATCCGCATCGTCGAAACTGATCAGCGACAACTCGTTCGGCAGGCTAAGGCCGAGCCGGCGCGCGGCTCGGAACACGTGCAGCGCGATCTTGCTGTCGGAGGCCAGGATTGCGGTCACGCGGTCTGGGCCTGACAACAGCGTGTCGAGGATGTGGGCCGCACGCGCGTCATCGGTGGCGCCCAGGCGAATGCCGACCTCGGGGTCCTCGATTCCCGCCGCTTGCAAGGCCCCGACGAAGCCTTCGATGCGGTCCAGCACCGTGCTGATGGCCACCTGTTCCGGCCCGCGATAGCGCGCTTCTGCCGCCTCCGTTGCCGTCACATAGGCCAACCGGCGATGGCCAGCTCCGAGCAGAAGCGCGGTCGCCTCGGCGGCGGCGCTCCGGGTGTCGACCAGGGACGCATCCACGGCCAGACCGGGGATGTCACGGTCGAGCAGCACCAGCGGGCAGCCCCGGCCCACCAGGTCGGCGAGGTGATCGGCCCGGTCCATGGCGGCCGGTGCAACGACCAGCCCATCGACCCGCTTGGCAGCCAGCACGCGCGTGGCGGCCCGCTCGGCGGCGGCCCGCTCGCCGGAGTTGGCGAGGATCACGTTGAAGCCAAGCTCGTGCGCTCGATCGCTGAGGCCACGGACCGCCAAGCCGAAGAACGGGTTTTCGATGTCGCCGACCACAACCCCGATCGTGCCCGATCGCCCGGTCGCCATGGTGCGGGCCAGTTCGTTCGGCCGGTAGTCGAGCGCGCGCGCCGCCTCCAGCACGCGGACCTTCACGGCTGCACTTACCGAGCCGTAGCCGGCTAAGGCGCGCGCCGCGGCCGCCTTGGAAACGCGGGCGGCGGCGGCCACGTCGGCGACCGTGACGATCCGTGGGGGCAGGCCCTCGGTCATAGCTTTGATCCTTCATCGGGCAGGTGACGACCGATATTTGAGCTTGCTTTGAGACCGGTTTCCAGCTGTTCTGAGACCGGTCTCAACAAAGCCTTCCGGCAAGGAGAATGTCGCATGATGCATCGTCCCGCCCGCCGTCTGCTTCTGTCGTCCATTCTGCTCGGCGCGGCTGCGCTCCTGGCCGACCCCCTCGCTGCCGCCCCGGCTGCCAACCCCAACGACCTGATCGATCCGACGACCATCAGCGTGGGTACCATGGGTGATTCCAAGCCTTACACCTTCACCGACAGCAACGGGTCGTTCGACGGCTTCGACATCGAACTGTTCCGCGACGTCGCCCGCCGCATGGGTTTCGACAAGGATCATGTGACCTTCACGGGGCAGGACTTCTCGGCGCTGCTGCCGTCGGTTGCCAATGGGCGCTTCGACGTGGCGGTGGCTGCCATCGGCACGACGGACGCGCGCAAGAAGACGGTGGACTTCTCGGACGGGTACCTGGCCGGCTATCTCACGGTGCTCAGCGCCGACCCGGCGATCAAGAGCGCCGACGACCTCGCCGGCAAGCGGCTCGGCGTCGTGCAGGGCACGCTGCAGGAAGGCTACGCCAAGGCGCACTTCATCAAAGCCGATATCGTCGACTTCCCCGACAACAACTCGGCGGTCTCCTCTCTGAACAGCGGCTCGATCAACGCCCACTTCCTCGATTACGAGGCCGCCAAGCAGTATGGCGAGCAGTACAAGGGGCTGAAGCTGGCGATCAACATTCCCTCCTTCGACGCGCCCGCCGGCTTCGTGGTGAAGAAGGGCAACGACACCTTCCGCGAGGCGCTGAACAAGCACCTGCACGCGGCCATGCAGGACGGCACCTGGGAGAAGCTCTACATCAAGTGGTTCCCCGGCTCGCCCATGCCCGAGCAGTACCTGCCCAAGAAGTGAGGCCACCCTCGCAAGCGGAGCGCGGCGATCCATCGGCAAACGGCGGGGGGTCGCCCGACAGCTTCGCTCCTCGCGCCCCCGATGGGGCGGCGCGCCCGTCTGAGGCTCTGAACCTCATCCCCTCCCGCCCCTGACGGCCCTCCCATGAGCTGGTTTGAAATCATCCAGCGGAGCTTCTTCGACTGGCAGGCGATGGCGGCCGTGCTGCCGAACATGATCGTCGTCGGCCTGAAGAACACGCTGCTGCTGGCGGCGGCTTCGACGCTGCTCGGGATCGTCATCGGCATGATCCTGGCGGTGATGGGCATCTCGCGCTCGGCCTGGATCCGCACGCCGGCCCGCGTCTACACGGACGTCTTTCGCGGGCTGCCGGCCATCGTCACGATCCTGCTGATCGGACAGGGCTTCGCCCGCATCGGCCGGCAGCTGTTCGGCCCTTCGCCCTATCCGCTCGGCATCCTGGCGCTGAGCCTGATCGCCGGCGCCTATATCGGCGAGATCTTCCGCTCGGGCATCCAGAGCGTCGAGCGCGGGCAGCTCGAAGCCTGCCGCGCGGTCGGCATGACCTATCCTAAGGAAGCGTCGATGATTTACCGCGCTGATTCCTGCGATCGGGGCGCGATAGTATAGTTCCACTCGCCATGGAAGTCGCTGCGGATCATGTTCAGTTCGGCCATTTGCTGGTCGGAGATCCTGATGCCGGCAGGGTAGAGGTTTTCATCGAGTTGGCAACGGACTGTCAGACCCGCCTTTGAGGTGGTGGCGCCGATGAGTTCG
>JAABUZ0100009950.1_pt1 | contig 10708 bp, 12 predicted proteins | sample 5562091 | NCBI WGS metagenome assembly JAABUZ01 (sample SAMN12813069, study PRJNA571459) | rock metagenome | isolation source: Antarctica rocks | place: Antarctica: Victoria Land, Linnaeus Terrace sud | collected 2015-12-21 | reverse complement strand
TTTTCGTTCTAACCCGCGTTAAGGCCAACACTTTGATTACGGCCCAGGCAGCTGCTGTCTTATCGAAGCATGGTCAAGTTGCAGAGACATTCGTAAACGATCGAACCGCGTACAAAGCACCGTATGCCAAAGGGCAGACCATAACAGAAGCCGAACCGAAAGGCCCGGCGGCGAAGGAGATTGCCGGCCTGTGGCAAAACATAAAATCATGCTTGCATGTTTCCATGCAGCGGAATCGAGAGGAGATGACTGTCCATGCCTAAAGCCTTGGAGCTTACCGAAGAGACACTCGCTGCTGCGCCCTTAGTTCCGCGAGCTGCGCAGAGCAGGGAATCGATAGAAACGATAAGAGCTCGTAAACCAGCCGAGAAGGTGGATCAAATGCCCTTGCAGGTTCGCTTACCCCGTCAGGAGGTAAAAGCGATCAAGATCGCCGCTGCTCAATCAGAGCAGTCCATCAGCGACTTCATGCTTGCATGTTTTCATGCATTCATGAAATCTGCTAAGCACGAGTAAGGCCAAGGCGGAAGGTCTATGACAGCAATCACCGAGCAATTCTCGGATTCCAAGCGCGATCACGGAGTAGAGAAGCACGTAGCTTTGAGCCGCCGCGCAGCTAGATTTGCCGACATACGGCAACAGCGCGATGATGGCTCACTCTCGCAGGAAATCTTCCAGGTCTCCCAAGCCCTCATCCTCTGTGGACTTCCATACCAGCCAACCACGGCCCGTCACTTCACCCGTAAGGCTAGGCTTGCTGACGGCAGCACCGTTGCCGTCACCTTCAGCACGGCTTTGGAAGCATCGATGCCGTACGGCAGTGATCGAACACTGCTGCACTTCCTCATGGACAGGGCAGTGAAGACCGGCTCTCGCTTTGTGAGTTGGGAAACCGCGACAGAGTTCCTAAGCACGATGAATCTTGCTACTGGAGGAAAAAATCGGCGGGATCTTCGGGAGCGGTTCCGGCGGATCGCCGGTCTCACTATCGGCGTCGAGCGCAAGACAGCTGACAGCTATAGCGGCCGGGTGATGCCGGTGATCGGCGAATACCATTTGCCCACTAGTATTGATGTCCGAGCGGAAAACCACGGCGCCCAGGTTCTCCCACTGACGGACAAGATCATCTATGGAGTGGAAATCGAGGACAAATTCTTTAAGGACTTGCTCGCTCACCATGTTCCTATTCCAGCCGAGATCATCCGAGCTACACGCAAGCAATCGCAATTGCAAGATTTGGTTGTGTTCCTCTACTGGCGTTGCTATGCGGCCGAGAGTACCAGTCTCATCAAATGGGAGTATCTGCGACAGCAGGTCTGGCAGGACGACAAAAAGGAGCGCCGTATTCGAGAGCGATTCGTGGAGGCCATCACCTGCCTGCGCACCCTCTGGCCCGAGGTCAACGCCGAGGCGCTATCGACCGGGCTGGCGGTAGGAAAGCCGCGAGGAGGTCGCTACCTCTTAGTCGAAGCAACTAATACTCGCAAGCTGTAGAGGGGACTTCCGGGGGCAGTAGGAACGATCAAAGTCGCCGTTATTCCCGGGGGACTTCCGGGGGCACTTTGCAGCCTAACCCATTGAAAACAAAACTTCTCGCATAAGGTTGCAGTAGGGGACTTCCGGGGGCACCTCGCTCGAACTGCACCAGAAGCGCGAAAGTCCACAGATTGGCTTAGATAAGTCCTTTCGGTGGGGGACTTCCGGGGGCAGCAAAGGGGACTTCCGGGGGCGAAAAAGGGGACCTCCGGGGGCACTTTAGGGGACTTCCGGGGGCAAAACGGCATTGCTTAAAGGAAGTCAAGAAGTATCAAGAAGAACAAGAGGAGTAGCAGGATGTACACCCTATGGATTTTGTGGATCGGTGGAAAACCCCTCTTAAATCAAACGGAGAGCCTCTACAAGAGCCTCAAGACGAAGAAGGCAGTGGAAAAATTGCGAAAAAAAACATTGGAACGCGTCTACCAGCCTCATAAGTACGTCTAGAAAATCAGCCGAAATAGTTGGCCTATTATTTCCGGGAACGTAGGGGGGGAAGCAAAGCCAACCGCGATCCAGACGACTTGACGGCCTCAAGGGCACGGTCTAGGTTTCCAGCAGGACAATTACCACTTGAGTACTCCCGGCACGACCGTTCCCCAACCCCGAAACGCCTCCGCAGGCGTGGAGGAGAAGCCCGGGCTTTCGCACCAAAACCGTCGCCACGCGGATCACGCCCGAGGAGCTGCGGGAGGTCGAGACCGCCGCCGAGGGCGAAGGAAAATCGCTGGCCGAGTGGCTGCGCGATCTGGCGTTGAAGGCGGCGCAACAACGTCCGGCGGACCCGATGGAGCTGCTCCTGAGTGAGCAGTCGGCGACCCGCTACATGCTTGCGCCGGTGCGCTTCCGGCTGGCGAAGAAGCGGAAGAAGCAGCCCGAGTTCATCGAGCGCAAGATGGAAAAACCCGCGCCCAGAAAAGCAGCGGAGCTACCAGCGCCCGCGTTCACGCAGGCACCAGCTCCGGCGCAAGTGCCTCAGAAGAAGCCGGTGCAGCCCGCGTTGCCGCTCATTCACACGCCCGCCGTGAAGCGGGAAGGGTTTGCTTGGGATACCAGCCAGGAAATTGAGTGAGATGGCCGTCATTCGTCTGCAATCGAGCGGAGTCACCCTGACCGAAGAGCCGTAAGTCTGGTCGCGCCACATTAACCCAAGAACGCCCTTGACTCTATACCTAAGTACAGGGTTTACAGTCAAACCATGCAGCAGTTGACTATCAGCCGATTAGCTCAAGAGGGCGGCGTCAATCTTCAGACGGTTCGATACTACGAGCGGCAAGGGCTCTTAGCGCCCCCGGCTCGTACCGAAGCTGGTTATCGCATCTTTCAGCCAGAGACAGCGCGCCGGATTCGTTTCATCAAGCGCGCTCAGGAGCTGGGCTTCTCGTTGAGCGAGATTAAAGAATTGCTCTCTTTACGGGTAGACGCCCATACAACACAATCCGACATCCGCAAGCGGGCGCAGTCAAAGCTCGCAGATATTGAGCAGAAGATGCGGCATTTAGAGGCTATCCACGTAAGCCTCTCGCGTCTGACAAAAAGTTGTCGGGGCTGCGGATCGGTAGCGGATTGCCCAATTCTTGAAAACCTCAATGGCGAGGAGTTCTTATGATGAATCGCGGTTGGAAGCAAAGCCTCCTTGCTGCGCCCGGAGTCGGGCTATCGCTGCTGCCTAAAATCGCCTGTCCCGCTTGCTGGCCCGCCTATGCGGGTTTGCTCTCCTCGGTCGGCCTCGGCTTCCTTATTCCGAATACGGCTTATCTGCTGCCTTTGACTGCGATATTCCTCCTCGTGGCTCTGGGGATGCTGGCGTTTCGGGTGCGCGGACGGCATGGTTATGGGCCGCTTGCCATTGGCGTCGTGTCTAGCAGCCTCATTCTGTTTGGCAAATTTTCTTTGGCTTCCAATCCGGTGTTCTATGCCGGACTGGGTCTGCTCATCGTGGCCTCTGTGTGGAACAGTTGGCCAGTAGCTTCCCACTGCGGTTGCGCTCCAGCAGAGGAAAGCTTCAACAATCTGGAGTGCTCAAGGAGAAATGGAAATGACGGCCAATAAGAGGAAAGTCGAAGTATTCAGCGCAGGATGTGGAGTGTGCGACGAGACGATTGCGCTCGTGCAAAAGTTGGCTTGTGGCTCCTGCGAGGTTGTTGTGCAGGATATGCACAAACCAGAAGTGGCCGCGAAGGCCAAGCAGTATGGAGTTAACAGAGTCCCCGCTGTGGTAATCGACGGTAAGCTTGCGGATTGTTGCTCAGGAGCAGGTCCGCAGGAGCAGACGTTGCGTGCTGCTGGACTGGGCGCTCAGCTCTGAGCTGTCTTCATCAGAAATAAGGCGTGACATTCTGCGAAAGCAGTGGCCGTGTGTCACGCCTTATTCCCAAGCTGCTTAAGATCTTTGATCGATGGCGCAAGCATACTATTTTGACGTTTGGTGTAGAGACCCCTATGTGGCTTTCATATCGCCTAAAATCCCAGCAGCAGCATCCAGGCAGTAACGCTACTTTGAGCCGGTCCCCATGCTCACGATGTCCTCCAAACCGCTTTCGGCAGGCCAGGCGCGGACGTACCACGCGCGGGAGTTTGCGTCGGAGCGGCAGAACTACTGGAGCCGTGACCAGCAGGGTTTCAGCGAGTGGCAGGGCAGACTTACGGAGCAGTGGGGACTCTCCGGCGCTGTCGGCAATGACCACTTTGCGCGTCTGAGCGAAGGCCAGCACCCGTTCACCGAAGAGCAGCTTGTGCGGCATCAGGTTTCCCGGACCTACGAGGGCAAAGGCGGCAAGGAAGTGACGAGCGTGGAGCACCGCGCCGGATGGGATGCGACGTTCTCCGCGCCGAAGTCGGTTTCGCTGACCGCGCTTGTCGGCGGCGACGAGCGGGTGCGGGAGGCGCACCGGGAGAGCGTCCGCGTGGCTCTGGGCGAGATCGAGCACTACACCCAGGCGCGGATCGGCAACGTGCATGCCCCGGAGACGACCGGCAAGTTCGCCGCCGCCACCTTCGAGCACGATACGGCGCGGCCCGTCGATGGCTATGCCGCGCCGCAGCTCCATACCCATGCCGTGATCTTCAACGTGACCGAGCGCGAGAACGGGCAGACCCGCTCCGTGCAGTCGCATGAGTTGTACGCTTCGCAGCACTACGGCACGGCGATCTACCGCGCGGAGCTGGCGACGCGCTTGCAAAAGCTCGGCTACGAGCTGGAGCGCGGCAAGGACGGCCAGCCGGAGATCAAGGGTTACACGCGGGAGTATCTGGAGGCGTCGAGTCCGCGACGGCAACAGGTGCAGGATTACAAGCGCGAGCAGGGAATCGACGGCGCGGCGGCCGGGCAGATCGCCGCCCATCGCACCCGCGACCGCAAGGAGCTGCTATCGCCGGAAGAGGTGCAGCGGCAACATCGAGAACTGGCCGGGCAGTACGGCCACCAGGCCGACCGGGTTGTGGCCGAGGCACAGGAGCGTACGCAGAAGCTCACCGTCGAACATTCCCCAGCGCAGACTCGAACGCCTGAGCAGAAGGCGCAACAGGCTGTGACCTATGCCCGCGATCATCTGTTCGAGAAAGACGCTGTGCAGGATCGGAGAGCGCTGTACGAAAAGGCGCTCAATCGCGGCATGGGCGAGATCACTTACTCGCAGGTACGGCAGGAGTTCGAGCATCGGATGCAGGCAGGCGAGTTCCGCGAGGCGCAAGCGTCTGTGCGCGGCCCGCAGATCACGACCGCGCAGATGGTGCGGATGGAGCGGGAGATCGTCGGCCAGATGCAGCAGGGCAACCGGCGCGGCTTTGACGACCCGATGCTGTTACAAGGCCGGGAGCGTTTCGACACGCTGGAGCGGCACCCGGAGCTGAACCGTTCGCAGCAGGAAGCCGCCCGTGAGGTCTTTGCCTCGCACGAGAAAATCGTCGGCATCGACGGCGTAGCCGGAGCCGGAAAGACCACGACGCTAGCCGTCATCCGAGAAGGTGCCGAGGCCGAAGGATATAAGGTGGAGGGTTTCGCGCCCACGAGCCGCGCGGCGCAGAAGCTCGGCGAAGCCGGCATTGAGACTTCAACCTTGCAGATGCACTTGGCGCGACGGCAAGGCCCGGACACGGGAGAGAAGCGGCTTTATGTGCTCGATGAATCTTCCCTCGCGTCCACCCGGCAGATGCACGAGTTTGTGACGCGCCTGCACCCGAACGACCGTGTGCTGTTAGTAGGCGACCGGCGGCAGCATGAGGCGGTCGAGGCCGGAAAGCCCTTTGCGCAGTTGCAGGAAGCCGGGATGAAGACCATCTCGCTGGATCAGATCGTGCGCCAGAAAGAGCCGGAGCTGCGGCAAGTAGTCGAGCAGCTCGCGCGTGGCGAGGTGGCAGCTGCGGTCAAGAACCTGGACAGCCAGGGCCGGGTGCATGAGTTCCGAGGCCGCGAGGAGCGGATCGACGCCATTGCGAAGGAATATGCGAAGTCGCCTGAGAACACCTTGGTGGTCTCGCCCGACAACCGCTCCCGCGCGGAGATCAATCAGCGCATCCATGCCGAGCTGCAACGGCATGGCGTTGTGGGCAGAGAAGAGCATCGCATCGAGGCGCTGGTGCCCCGCCAGGACCTCACCGGAGCGGCCCGCACGTGGGCCGAGCGATATGAGGTGGGCGAGGTGCTGCGCTACAGCCGCGCATCCAAGGAGACCGGCATCGGCAAAGGCGAGTACGCCCGCGTAGTCGGCATCGACGCTCCGCACAACCGGATCACGGTGGCGCTCAAGGACGGCACGGAGCGGACGTATGACCCACACCGCCAGCAGGGAGTTTCGGTCTACCGCGAGGAGCCGCGCAGCTTCTCCACGGGCGACCGCATCCAGTTCACCGCGCCTGCGAATGACCTGAAGGTTGCGAACCGCGAACTGGGCACCGTCAAGAGCATCACCGAAGGCCGCATGTCCCTGCGCATGGACGATGGCCGCTCCGTGCAGCTCGATCCAGCCAGGCATCCGCATCTCGATCACGGCTATGCCGTGACCAGTCACTCCAGTCAGGGGCAGACCGCCGAGCGGGTGTTAGTGCATGTGGACACGGAGCTGGGCGCGAAGGACCTGCTCAACAATCGCATGGCCTATGTCGCCGTCTCGCGTGGAGCGCACGATGCGCAGCTCTTCACCAACGACCGCGAGAAGCTGCCCGCCGCGCTGGGGCATGAGGTCTTCCGCGAGAGCGCCCACACGCCGCAGCACAAGCAGGAGCCGGCCATCCAACCGCCGCAGCAGGAGATTGCGCCGAAGCAGGAACACAGCTATGGATTGGGACTTGGCCTCTAAACGGCTTTGGCTATTTTGCATCGGTAGAAATTGTCTCCTCTGTGGCGGCGGTTTTTCTGATGCGCACAGATCCACTCGGGAAAGTGCACCAACTGCGCCCGTAACAAACTAGCCCCTTGACTCTTGACCTAGGTCCAGACTGTACCCTTAGTTGTAGCCAGGGTGATGGATGAATAGTGGCCTACAGATCGGGAAAGTCGCCGCTCAAACCGGCCTTAGCATCGATACCATCCGGTTTTATGAGCGGGAGGGTCTGTCATCCGAACCGCAGCGGAGCGAAGGCGGATATCGGCTCTACCGTCAGGCCGAGATCGACCAGCTCCAATTCATTCGGAAGGCACAAGAACTAGGCTTTTCCCTTCAGGAGATACGCGAACTTCTGATCTCGAACGAAGAAACCGAAGCCTGCACCCATGTTCGCGATCTCATCGATCACAAACTGAGTATGGTCCGGGAAAAGCTGCAAGCCTTAAAACGCATGGAAAAGCACTTGAAGGCCGCTCTCGCGAAATGTACCGCTACGTTAGGCCATAGCGCCGACCAACAGCACGAGCGTTGCCCGGTGATCGAGCAGATCAATCAAACGAGAGTGAGGTGAAGTCATGAAGGTAGAGGTGTTGTATTTCGAGGGCTGCCCCAACCATGCTCCCGCGACAGCGTTGGTGCGCGAGGCACTGCGAAAGGAAGGAAGGCGCGCCGATATCCGGGAAGTTGAGGTGCACACACCGGAACAGGCCCAGGCTCTCGGTTTTTTGGGATCCCCAACCATCCGCATCAATGGCGTGGACGTGGAACCTGAAGCGCGCCTAGCAAAGACCTTCGGCTTCGGTTGCAGAACCTACTTCAATGAGAATGGCCGGAGCGGGACACCATCGGAAACGATGGTGAGAACGGCAATCAACGAGCAAGCAGTAAGCTCCCCGATCCCGGCACCTTCTTCGTCGGGAGTTCTACCAGGCGCGAGTACGAAGAGCGGCTCCAGCGCCGGGGTGCTCGCGGCGGGAGGCATAGCCGCACTTCTTGCCTCCACTTGCTGTTTAGGACCACTGGCCCTTCTCGCGCTTGGCTTCTCAGGCGCATGGATCGGGAACCTGACGAGACTCGAACCCTATCGGCCCTACTTTATCGGTGCGGCGTTGGTGACGCTGCTTTTCGCTGCGAGACAGATCTTCCGTCCCGCAGCGGCCTGTAAGCCGGGTGAGATTTGTGCCCTTCCCCAGGCACGCCGAGGGTATAAGACACTGTTCGGGGTCACGATCGCACTTGTGGCGGTGGCTCTACTCTTTCCGTATATAGCCAAACTTTTCTACTAATCCAAAGGAGTTGTACTCAAATGAAGATCATTCAACGTACCTCGATTGCTTTCGCCGTAGCCGTAGCTCTGACCGGTTCTGCATGGGTGGCGCCCAAGACTGTAGCTCTCAACGTTCCGGGTATGACCTGCCCCACTTGCCCCATCACGGTTAAGAAAGCTCTGAACAGGGTGCCCGGCGTTTCCAAGATCGATATCGATCTATCGAAGAAGGAGGCCATCATTACCTTCGACGACAGCAAGACCAGCACGCAAGCCTTGGTGGCCGCTACAACGAACGCTGGTTATCCATCAACTCCAGAAGCCGCAAAGTAACCTCCGGCGAATCGATCCGAGAGTCTAGCTGCATTCACCGGGACGATAGGTTCGGTTCGCGTAGAAAGGGAAAGCATGGCACAGCATTTTGACCTCGTGATCCTGGGGTCTGGGTCAACCGCGTTCGCGGCGGCTTTGCACGCAGCGGAACTTGGTAAAACAGCGGTCATGACTGAGGTGCGCACGGTTGGCGGAACATGCGTCAACCGTGGTTGCCTCCCTCGAAAAACCTCATCGAGGCAGCCAGGATCTTCCACGAATCGACACATCCGCGTTATCCGGGCTTGGGAGAAGCTGCCCATCGCTCTCGGGCATGAAGTTTCCCGCGAGAGCGCCCATACGCCGCAACTCAGGCAGGAACAGTCCATCCAGCCGCCGCAGCGGGAGATCGCGCCCAAGCAGGAGCACAGCTACGATTGGGAATGGGACTTGGCCTCTAATTCCTATCCGCCCGGATGCAGCAATGCTGGGCGATATAGAGGAGAGCCCGGAGCGTTCCATGTCTTACGGCAGACTAGTCGGTTTCATAATCCTAAGAAGGGGCCGTCCACCGACATTCTCAAGCGGGAAGTAAACCAGGTGCGTCACCGGGTCCACGGCGACCGTATGAGCATGGGGCATTTCGAACTGCCCAAGTAAGCGCAATGCTTTATCTCTCTCCTGAAAAACCGAAATGTTACCGGATTCGGCTGAAACGTAAAGACGTTTGAGTCCAGGATCGAAGGCAAGCACGTCGGGATCGTCACCTACTTGCTGGACAGCAAGGAGCTTCATCGTCTTCAGGTCGAACACTGCGAGTGAGTGGTTCTCCTCGCCGGCGATGAAAGCGAGGCGGCTGTCCAGATCGAGCGCGATGCCGTGGGGGTTCCTGATTCCAGGGAGCGGGGATCGCGAGACGATCTTCATGGAAGCTGGATCAATCGAGACGAGATCGTTCTTACCGTGCACGGCGACCAGAATGTGCCCCGAGCCGGGGTCGTAAACAGTGTTGCCCGCACCGCCGCCAAGCGGGATGCTCGCCATAAGTTTATTGTTTGCCGTATCGACAACAGCATCGACGCCGCCGTGTTCATCCGAAACGAAGATCCGCTTGGACGCCGGAGAATATGCGAGTCCGTCTGGGTAAGTCACAGGACCGCTCGTTCCGATAATCTTGAGCGTTTGCATGTCCACTGCGGCGACCTTCCGGTCACCGGTGACAGAGGCGTAGACGCGCCCGATTTCCGGCACCGCAAGGACGCCATGCACCTGCGTAAAACCATCCAGATTCGCAACGACTTGCTGAGTCTTGGTGTCGAAGACTACGAGCTGATTGGCGTTCATGTGCGAGATATACAGCCGCCCATGCTCCGCATCGAGGCTCTGATAATCGAAGCGGACGGCAGGACCCGGCATCGGAACGTCTGCAATTTCAGTCAGAACACCCCCAAAACTCGTACCAGCTTTCGCACTTTGTGAGAAAGCAATGGGTGCAGTAAAAATCAAGGCCAGGACTGCGGCCGTAAAGCTCTTCTGCGAGTTGCCGATCATTACTGCCATTGAGAAGCCTTTCCGTGTGTGGCGCGACTCCAAATCGAGTGGTTAAGGAGCTGTTGTCAAACCGAAGGTTGCTCCAGTAACATGCATCTGTTATGAAAATAACATCTCGGAATGAAGGGTCGCCATGGCTCCTGCTGGTTTTTACCCTTCCGTCGAGCAAGGCAAGTCAGCGAGTCGGGATTTGGAGGAAGCTCCAGAAGATCGGCTCTATACCCCTTCACAAGGCTGGTTACGTGCTCCCAAACACCGCAGAAAACTTGGAACGATTCGAGTGGCTTGCAGCGGAGATCAGAGGCTTCGATGGAGAGGCCTCCGTTTTAGTCATCGAGAGCATTGACGGTGCTCCGCCACGAACTCTCGAAGAGCAGTTCCGTCAAGCCCGAGCCGGTGACTACGCCGGATTGATCGAGGAGCTCGGGAAGCTCAAGCCCACGACCAAAGGAGTTTCAGCTCAACTCCCCCGGCTAAGGCGACGCTACGAGGAGATCGCAGCCATCGACTTCTTCAAGAGCCCACTTCGCCGGCAAACGGATGAGGCCCTGAAACTCGCTGAGGAACCCCGAGATCGAAGCGCGAAGCACCAGACAGCCAACGCCGTAAAAAGTGAGTTCCAAGGGCGCACATGGTTGACCCGTCCGCGCCCTGGAATTGACCGGGTTTCCTCCGCATGGCTCATCTGCGGCTTCATCGACCCAAGAGCATCCTTCGC
>JAABUZ0100009949.1_pt1 | contig 10708 bp, 13 predicted proteins | sample 5562091 | NCBI WGS metagenome assembly JAABUZ01 (sample SAMN12813069, study PRJNA571459) | rock metagenome | isolation source: Antarctica rocks | place: Antarctica: Victoria Land, Linnaeus Terrace sud | collected 2015-12-21 | reverse complement strand
GAACGGTTCAACCGCCGACCCCACCCACCCCGCCTGCCCGAGCAGACGTGGATCAACCAACCCAACCCGAGCCAACCCAACCAAGGATCTTGTCTCGTTTGACTTGACACCTACCGGACCCTTGACCTGGCGCCCGACCACTACGAGCGCCTGCACGGCTGGTCGACGGAGACGGCGCGGGCGCTGGGCGTGATGCCAAGCAAGGTGAACGCGCAGACCACCTTGCGGGCCCTGGTGGCCCGCATGCTCGACGATCCCGAGCTCGCGGCTGCCGTCCGCGAGGACATCAAGGAGTCCTTAGCTACGTAGAGAAGGAAGTCCGTACATAAGGACCAGTCTGGCAGACATACGTAGGTACGTAGCTCGGTACGTCCGTAGGCAAGGAGTCTGGTCAGGGGCGAGAGCCACGGCCAGGGCGAGCTCGGCGACGCTCGGCGAGCTGGGCAGTTCCGGGGAGCTGGGCGAGCCGGCCCTGCCAGGGGCGCAAGCGGTGGCCGAGGACACGCAGCGGGTCGCGGGCGCCCCGTAGGGCGTCGCCGCGGGCATGGTCGGGCTGGTCGGGGTGGTGGTCGGCGGCGTGTAGCAGCCCGGCCACACAGGCGCCCTGGGCCCACCAGCAGGCCAGCAGGGCCCGGAGCCGCCACATCGGGCACCTACGGGGGTCCAGGCCGATCCGGGCCGCGAGCGTGGCCGCGGCCGCAGAGCGCTCGGCCGGGGTCTCGGGGACCTGCCAGAGCGGCCACGACCGGTGTTGGGGCGGGTCAGCGGCAGCTCGCGGCGGGGTCGGCGGAGCGGTGCTGTTGGGGCTGTACTTCGCCGCGCCGGCGGTGGAGGCCCCGCTGGGGCGGCTGGTCTACGGCGGGCCGCCGAGCACCGCGGAGATCGCGGCCGTGGGAGCGCGCTACCAGCTGCTGCTGTCGGTGGGGACGTGGCTGCAGGCCACCGGCGCCCTGCTGAGTGTGGTGTTCTTCCTCGGGCTGACCCAGCTGGCCGGGTCCGCCTCGTCGCTGGGTGGCCGGCTGGTCGGGCTGGGCTCGGCGGTGCTGGTCGCGGTCGTCCTGGCCGAGGGCGTGTTCACCTTGACCTGGGTCAACGCTGCCGCGGTTGGTTGGCGAGGCGGGCAGCGCGCGGGCCAGCTACGACCTCATGGCTCGGTTCATTCAGATCTTCCCCATGGTGCCGGCCCCGGGGGTGTATCTCCCGCTCTCGGCTGTGCTGGCCGGCAGCTCCGTGTTGCCGCGGTTCTTCCACCGCGCTGCCGCTGTCATCGCGGTCGGATTCCTGCTGCTGGGCCTCGCCGGGGTGCTGAGCCCGCTGGCCCAAGCCGGATCCGGGGGATGGTCGGCGCTTCAGGACCTATGGATCCTCACCGCAGCGGTCACCCTGCTCCTCCGGAGGCCACCGACCGCTGATCAGTAGCGTCGCACCCCGACCCTCCCCTCCGGGCGTGGCGCGTTTCTGGCTCACCAGGGCCGACCCGTAGTTGGCGGTTCGTGTCACCGACCCGAGTACCGGGCCTACACCGCCGGCGTCGACGAACTCGCCATCATGCGCCACGGCCGCTGGCGCTCCGCCGCCGTCATGCGCACCTACATCGCCGAAGCCGACCGCCACCGCACCGACAGCCCCATCACCGCGCTCGGCCTGGCCCAGACCACACCCTCGTCCTCACCCGACGGCCCGCACCGATGACCCCCGCCGTCCCAGTTCCGGTAGTGGGACGCTCCGGCGCCGCTCGGCAGCGATGACCCGGGCTTCGGCGTCTCGCGGACGTTCCATGCCCGGGTGCAGCTCGGTGATCTCGCTGGAGCCGGGGTTCCTGCCGGGGCCACACTCGCGGGTGACACGGACTCGGTGGAGGTGAGCAGTGTGCGCCACCATGGGTACGCCCTGCTGGCCTGGCTTCTGCTCCTTGGGGCAATCGTCTCGCTGGTGTTCGGTCACCTGATCATGGGTCTCGTTCTGGGCCTGCTCGCGCTGTTGCGCTTCAGGGTCAACTATCGCCACCGACCGGGATTCCTGATCGACCAACGCGGCGCCGACCAGGAAGGCCCGCCCACCGTGCGGTAGTTGTTGGAAGCCCCGCCGGCCCGGCGGACAGCCGGGGGCTGGGGACGCGGGGTGTCCGGTGACGCCCTCGCCGTCGTGGCTCGGCTCACGCTGGGCGCGGCGGAAGTCGGAGTCTTCCTCGCCTGCAGGCGACAGCGCACGGGCGCGTCGTCGTTCGCCATCGCAAGCGTCAGGGGCCATCGGCCGCAACGACCCCGACTACCGAGAGAAGCTCGTCAAGTTCAACGAGCTGCTGGCCAACTGCCCGGGCTCGACCTCACCCGGCGCCCTGTTCAGCGCCAACTGACACCACCGGCCTGGGGCACACGCCCGGTCGGGTCCGGCCGGCCGAGTCGAGCCGTGCTTCCGCGTCAGCGACGGGGTCGGTCGAGGGGGTCGGTTGGAGGGTGCCACCGCGATCACTGTCCGGTGCTTGATCGGTCGGACGCAGTGTCGGGGAGGGCCCGGTACCGCCCGTCCAGGTACTCGGTGATCACTGGCCCGAACACCCGCAGAGCGCGGGCGAGCCCGTCGGCCAGCGCGGGTCCTGGCCAATCGGCGGGCAACAGTTCGGTGGGCAGGTCGGGATCCGCAGCAATCACCTCGTAGATCGGCAGCGTGGCCGCCGCGAATGCGGCGAACGCCGCGCGGCCGCGGGGCAGGTCGTGTTGGGCGCGGGTCGCGGCGTCCCCGGCCGCGCTGAGCACCCGTTCGTAGCGGCACGCCAGCGCGGGCAGGTCCCAGAGTTCGCCGGCCAACCGGGCGCTCTCCCCCGCGGCCAGCTCGATCCGGGCCCGCAGCACACGGGCGCCGGCCGCCGGGGCGTCCGCCATCACCGGTGCGAGCTCGTCCCACCGCTCGGTCGGTGCGATCAACAATCCGGGACGGAGCACGGCATAACCGGCCAGACCCGCCGCCCGACGCAGCCGGTCACGAAACCCTCGGTGGGCCTCGGGAACCTCGAACAGCACCCCGGCGAACGCCCCGTCCCACCCGGGTCGCCGACCCTGCAGCTGAGCCGCCAGCCGAGCCTGCACTGCCACGACCGGCGCAGCCAGGCGATAGTGCGCCACCCGCCCGCGACGCACCGAGACCAGCGCACCCTCGCGGCCCATCCGCCCCACCAACGACCGGGCTGCCGACATCGACAACCCCAGATCGCCCAGCAGCGACATCAGGACCGGACCCGGCAGCTCCTCACCACCGGACGCCCCCGCCACCCCGAAGACGAAGCACACCAACCCCATCCGCGGCGAGACTCCCCCCGACCCCGGCACCGCTCCCAACGGGCATCGACCCTCTCCCGCAATCGTTGTGCTTGCACGTTCACGCTCGTGCCCTATTGTGCATCACATGAGCGGAGTCCTCGACGACCCTCCCGCGCCGCGGCCGCCTTCCGCGGCGGGTCGAGAGCACCGTCGGCGGACCCGTAGCTGGACGGGGTCGCGTGCCGTGCTGCGGATCGGGCTCGTCGACGTCGCCGCCCCGTTGCTGACCTACCAGATCGCCCGGGCCTCGGGCGCCGGCGAGGTGACCGCGCTGCTCCTAGCCGGAATCCCTGCCGCGGCGGGTGTGGTGGTGAGCGCTGTTCGTCGCGCGTCCCTCGACGTGATCGGAGCCCTGATCGTCGGCGGTCTCGTGCTGTCCGCAGCCATCGGCGTGTTCACCGGCGACCCCCGTCTGATCCTGCTCAAGGGCGCGGTCGGCACCGCCGCCTTCGGCGCGGTCTGCCTCGGCTCGCTGTTCGCGTCCCGACCCCTGCTCTACGGGCTGGCCCTGGGCTTCCTCGGCCGCGACACCCCCCGCGGCCGCGACTACGCCGACCGCTGGCAGTACCCCGGATTCCGGCGCTACAACTACGTGATCACCGCCGTCTGGGGAGCCGCCTACCTCGCCGAGGCCGCCGTCAAGGTCGGCGTCATCCTCACCCAGGGCCCCGACACCGCGCTGGTCGTCACGAAGGTCCTGCCCTACGCCGTCCTCGCCATCCTCGTTCCCTGGATGCTCCTCTACGGTCTCGCTGCCCAACGACGAGGACGCCGCGTCGCCGCGCGAACGGCGGGCGCAGCACCCCGCGACACCCCAAGCCCGACCACCGGGACCGGGCACGCCACGACCCGATAAACCCTTCCCGCCGACCGGACCATCCGGCACGCCCACACACGCATTCCCGGCCCGGCCCCCGCCCGCCGCCCGCGGCCCCTGGGCAACGACGAGGAGACGACCCCGTCGCCGGCCCGGAACCAGGGCTATCGGTGACGCCCGCGTCGGGCAACGGCTCAGCACCGGGCCGAGGAAGCCCCTCGGCGGGCTCGGTGTCTCCCTTCGTCGACCGACGGCCACTGCACCGACTCGCCGACAGCACGCCGTGGCACGCGGCCAGCGCGTTGTCGGTCAGGGAGTGGCGTCTCGCACGGACGTCTCGACAAGCCGAGCCCCTGTTGTGGCCGCTCTGGCAGGTCCCCGAGACCCCCGCCGAGCGCTCCGCGGCCGCCCGGACCCTCACAGGGCAACTGGTCCAGGGCCCGCCCGACGGTGAACATCGCGAGGCTGTTGGCCAGCACGTCGATGTGTCCGCCCGCCGGCGTGCGGGAGTGCTCCACGGCCAGGTCGACCGTCGGGCCTTCGTACGTCCCGGCCAGGGCCCCGGCCAGGCTCGGCCCGCTGGCCGGTTGGTCGTCCAGCCCGAGCGCTTCGGCGCTCAGGTGGCCTTGGGGGTCGAGGTCGACCAGCAGTACCCGGCGGCCGCGCTCGGCCAGCGCCCCGCCGACCCCGGCCGTCAGACCCGTCTTGCCGACGCCGCCCTTCTGGTTGGTCATCGACGTGATGCGCACGGCGGGACCGTAGCGTCGCAGACCTAGCACGTCTCGCAGACACGCACTAACGCCTGCGAGACGTGCGAGCCCTGCGAGATGCCAGGACCGCGCGTCGCTCACGGTGACGTGTCGAGGCCGTGCCAGGGGACCACCAGGTGCAGCTCGGGCGCGGTGACCGGGCGGGCCAGCACCCGCAGGTCCGCGGTCAGCGGCCCGGTCCGGCGCACCTCGATCATCTCCAGCCGGGCCCCGGCCGGGGCGTGATCGACGTAGACCGGCCCCTGGTCGGTGGCCAGATGCGCCGGGTGCGGCGCCCACAGCGCGGCCGGGCGGCCCGCCCAGCGCCGGGTGAGCCACCGGTCCACCGGGGCCGCGCCGGCCGGCGGGTCCAGCACGGCCACCGGGGCGGGCTCGGTGGCCTGTAGCTGCGCCCGTCGAGCTGGGCGGGGGCCCCTTCCTCGCGCGGCCGCGGGGTGTCGCTGGGCTGCTCGTGTGCGCATCCGGGCCTCCTCACGCGCCCGGGAACCAGGCCCCCGGGGCTCAGCGGGCCCATCCTGGCGCCCACGCCCCACGGCGCCATGCACCGACACGCGCCCGGCCCTCCGGGGTGGTGCTACCGCTGGTGCGGGCCCGGCCGGTAGCCGAGCAGGGCCTCAAGGCCGAGCTCGAGGTCGCTGCGGCCCATCACGGCCTCGATGGTGTACGGGGCGACCTCGTCCATCAGGGCGAGGATCGCGTCCAGCACCACCAGGTGCTCGTCGACCCGGGCCGTGAAGTTCTCGACCCGCGCCCGGGTCGCGACATCCAGGCCGGCCTCGGCCTGCCACGCCTGGGCTTGGGTGGCGAACAACTCGCGGTAGTCGGTGGCCATCCGCCCGTACACGCGGCGGGTCTCACTCACAGTCGCGTCGTCGAGCACAGCCGCGTCCGGCCGGGTCGGGCGGGCCTTCTCCAACTTGGCCAACATGGTCCGGCTGTGGGCGAGCTGCTCGTCCACCACCACGGTCAACGCCGGAACCATCGACACCGGGTGCCACACCCGCTGACCGCGGCCATCGTCGCGTCCACCGTCCCCGCCGCCCGCCTCGTCCCCGGCCATGGACATCATCGTCCCAGCGCACCCGCCGCGCCCGACGTCCGGCTCGCGCCGGACCGGGGCCCCTGCTCACAACGGGCGTTTTCGTCCCCGCCGGGAATGGCGCCGCCGGGGCGGGAGAGTGCATGACCAGTACACCGCAGGACCCCGCCCACCTCGTCGAGCACCCGCCGCCGGCGCGCGACGAAGTGACGACGTTGTTCGCCCGCGCGCTGGCCGGCGACGACGCCGCCCACCTCGCGCCGGCCGAGCGGGTGTTCGGCCACGGTGATCCAGACCCGCAGGCGGTGCGGGCCCTGGGCGCGGTGGCCGAGATGCACCTGGCCGAGCTCGACCGCGACGGCTCGCCGGTCCCGGAGCTGACCGTCGCCGAGTTCGACCAGCACCAGGCCCAGGTCCGCGACACGTTCACCGCGGCCTGGCAGGCACACCAAGCCCGGCGGGACGCCGGCGAGTAGCGGCCCCGGGCCGGTGGCTGGGTCGACCTCGCGCTCATGGCCACGCGGGCCGAGAACCCCGATCGACGCCGCTGCGCGGCGGCCCACTGGCGGGCCCCGGAGCTTGATACGGCCGTCCCTCGGCCCAGCCGGCGAGCTCGCGGGCAACGGCGACCGCGGCGACGGTGGGGCGCTTGTGGATGCACTGAGCGCGGCGCTGCCGTCCGACCAGCGCGCCGCCCTGACCGCATCAGCATCAGTGCCGCGCGGGTTTTAGGCTGGTGACGCTGGGGGGCAGCGTGGCCGGTCTCGCCCTCCTCGCCTCGGCGACGCTCGGCGCAGGAACGGCGGCCGCCGACCCGGCCTGCAGCGTTGGCCAGCCTGCCGCAGCTCACCGGGAGCGCCCTGACCGCCTGCGAGGCCACGCACGGCCTCACCGGGGCGTCCTCACAGTCGGCACGGTGACCGGCTCGAGCTCGCCGTCGGGCTCGTTGTCGGGCTCCGCGCCCTCGCCGCGCTCCTCGAGCTCCGGTTCCTCGGCCCGCAGCACCGCCCGGCCCGACCGGCGACGCCTGCCGCGGCCGCCCCCGCTCCCGCCCCGGCAGCGGCTCCGGTCGCGGCCGTGCCGGTCGCCGCGGCGCCGGCCTACGGGACGCTGCTGTCCTCGTCCTACGCCCGCGTGCCGGGCTCGCTGCTCGGGACCGCCGCCCCGGCCGGCGGCGCCGGCGCGTCGCTCATCGCGCCGACCGCCTACGACCCGGGCCTGTTGCTCTCCGGGACCCCGGGCCGCACCCTGGCCCCGGCCGGCGCGGCCGGCGGCGTCACGACCACCAGCCACACCGGCCCGGTGCTGACCCCCATCGGCGGGAACCGGCTGGGCACCCCCCCTGCTGCTCGGGGTGCTCGCCGTGTCCACGGTGGTCGCCCTTGGCGTGCGGCGCAGCGTGCTGCGTCGCAGTCGCCGACGCACGGCCTGACCCGGAACCGGATCGTCCAAGCGGATCGCCAGGTAGGCAGGCGGCGGCGACCTCCCCGTTGGGGTCCCCGGCGGCCAGGCGGCTGCGCAGCCGCGTAGACGCGGTCGGAGAGCCGGTCAGGCGGCGACGCAGCAGCCGCCAACGGCGGAAGAGCGGGTCGTCGGCGTGTCTACGGCGGCCGAGGGTGGCCTGCCCGTGTGGCCCGGTTCCGGAGCCCCAATAGCACCTGTGGCCTTGACTTGCGTGTGAGACCGGTGGGTGATGGTGAAGCCCACGTCGCTGATACCGGCGGTGGTTACCGTGGGGCGCTATGGATCGCCGGACCGCTGCGCCGGCCCGGGTGCCCGACGTGGTCGGGCTGCCGGTCGGCCGGGCTCAGGATGCTGTGCTCGATGCCGGGCTGCTGCCGGTGGCCGCCGACCAGCAGTCCGGCCGCCGCCCCGACCTGATCGTGACCGGGCAGCAGCCGCGCCGCGGCGCGCAACTGGGGGTCGGTGGCCGGGTCCAGTTCTGGTCCGCTCCGCCCCCACCCGGTCCCGACAGCGACGACGGCCCCGACCAGGGCGGGGGTGGTGGCCTCGCTCGGTTGGGTCCGCGCCCGACGGCGCCGAGCGGCACTAAGAAACGGACATGACCCGCGTCGGCGCGGTCACTCCCGCTGCCACCGCGCTCGCCGCAGCGTCGAGCCGGTCCGTAAGCACCCTCAGCGCCCCACCCCACCTATAGAGGTCCCGCTATTCGACCTCCCCGCCCCGAGCCCGCTTGTCCACCTCGGACTCCAACAGGCCCACCACGGTCCTCAACGCATCTCCGGCGACGCTAGCGAGCACGCCGACCGCCAGACCGACACCGCCGCCGCTCGGGGCCGCCACGCTCCGAGTCGTACCTGCGGGTTGGAGACCCGTATGGGGGGCCGTCGCCCTCGGCCCGCGCCCGCGCTGTTCACCGACCAGGATCGGGTCCTGGTGTCAGCCGTGCCATGGGGATGTGTCATAACGTCCATCGGCGGACCCGGGGAGAGCAGCGGCGTCGTGCGCGCCGGACCACTGGGCTGATCAGTGAGTCCTGGGGGCGTGTCGGTGCGCGCGCGGGGGTCGGGCGGGGACGAGCATGGCGCGATCAGGCCCCTTATCAGGTGAAGGACGAGGAGACTGCCATGGCGCTCCCGAGGTTGACCCCCGAGCAGCGCGACGCCGCACTGGTCAAGGCCCGCGAGGCCCGTCAGGCCCGGTCGAGCCTGTTGGCCGGTATCAGCGCCGGCGAGCAGACGGTGCCGGCGGTCCTGGCCCGCGGCGAGTCCGATCCGGTGGTCGGGAAGACGAAGGTCTCGCAGTTGGTTCGGGCGGTGCCCGGGTACGGGCTGGCCAGGACCAGCGCCCTGCTCGAGCAGGCGGGCATCCCCGGTGCCCGGCGGGTCGCGGGCCTCGGTAGCCGCCAGCGCGAGGCGCTGCTCCGCGCCCTGGGCTGAACTCGGACGTTGAATCGGCCTGTGACGAGGATCGGTACAGGATCCTGCGCCGTGGCGTGAGGCCCGGTCCAGCCGTCGGCGTGACGGCGATGATGTTCAGGTGGTGGGCGTGGGCCGCTGGCGGTGCAAGACGCGGTGGATGGTGGTGCGGGAGACGGAGTATTCGTCGGCGAGGTCGGTGAGGCTGACCTCGCCGGTGGCGTAGCGCGCGACGATGGTGCGTTGCGCGGTGGGCGGGAGCTTGGGCTGCTTGCCGCGCAACTTGCCCTTGGCCTTGGCGACGGTCATGCCCTCGCGGGTTCGCATCCGGACGAGGTTGAGCTCGAATTCGGCCACCACGGAGAGGATCTGTAGGAACATCCGGCCGAAGGGGTCGGCCCAGTCGTAGACCGAGCCGCCCATCGCGAACTTGACCTGCATCCGCGACAGCTCGTCGAGCAGGTCATGGGCGTCGGCGGTAGAGCGAGCGAACCGATCGAGCTTGGTGACCACCAGCACGTCGCCGAACGCGGAGGTTGCGCAGCAGCGCCTCGAGCTGCGGGCGCGAGGCCTTCGCCCCACTCGCCCGGTCCAGGTACACGTCCTCGGGACGCACCCCGGCCCGGTGCAGCGCGTCCAACTGGTGATCGGGATTCTGCTCCCCCGTCGTAAGCATTCAGCCGGTGGGCAGGGGTGATGGCCGGTCGGCGGCGGGGCTTCCGGTTGGGGTGTGGTTCGGTGACCGCGCTCAGGTGGGCGCGGGGAGCGCGGGCATCCAGGGACGGCCGAGCATGGCGTCGCGGAGCACGGCGAGCGCGTTGTGGCCGTGTTTGACCGCGGTGGAGACGTAGCCGCGGATGCTGTAGCGGTTGTCGGTGCGTTCGACGCTGGTCAGCCGCCCGGAGACGTTCTGTTGGCACTTGCTGGGCCGTAGGTCGCGTTCGGCCTGGTTGGAGGTGGGCGGCACGTCCAGGTCGTGGGCGAAGCGCAGCACGTCCTCGGGGCGGTCGCGCAGCACCTGGAGCAGCAGGCGGGTCTTGCGCTCGCCGGGGCGGGTGTCGTGCGAGGTGGTGTCGGCCAGTCCGACCAGCACCCCGTGGCGGAACCGGTGGATCAGCGCAACCCGGATGTCCTCGGTGATGGTGTCGAGACCCTGGTCGCGGGCGAGGTTGGCGTGGTGGATCAGCTCGCGCAGCGCGTCGGCGATCTGGGTCGGCCAGGTGGTGTCGGGGTAGACCTCGGCGGCGCCGTCGAGGTCGCGCAGCAGATGCTGGCAGCACAGTTGGTGGACCAGGGTCCCGAGTTCGGCGGAGTCGTAGTTCTGGTAGCGGTCGTGCACGATCACCGCCGGATCCCCGGTGCGCGAGCCCAGCTCGGTGAGCACCGAGGCCTTGAACGTGTCCAGCGAGCGGTCGCCGAGCAGGTAGTGGGTGTAGAGCTCGGTGCAGAACACCAGCAGGTAGCGCTCGGCCTTGGTCTTGCCCGGCTTCGGGGTCTTCGAGCCGACCTTGAGCGGGGTCTCGTCGCAGGCCACCACGTGCGCGAGGGTGATCAAGGTGCGGATCCGGTCGTGCACCTGAGCGAGCATCCCGGCGGTGCGGGCGAGCATGCCGTGCACGAACCCGACCGAGGGCGCGGCCCCGGTCAGTGATTCCAGCAGCGCCACCACCCGGTGCGCGGGCAGGAAGTGGGCGACCATCAGATACACCGCGAAGGCCTGCAGGTTCGGCCCGTAGCCGACCGGTCCCGGCCGGGCGCCCTCGGGCCGGGCCGCGGTGTGGGTCTTGCCGCAGCCGCAGCGGACCTGGTGCTGGTCGTGCTGGGTGACCCGCACGCTGACCTGCGGGATCTCGTGCTGCTGGTAGCGGTCGACCACGCCGAGGTCC
>JAABUZ0100009948.1_pt1 | contig 10709 bp, 8 predicted proteins | sample 5562091 | NCBI WGS metagenome assembly JAABUZ01 (sample SAMN12813069, study PRJNA571459) | rock metagenome | isolation source: Antarctica rocks | place: Antarctica: Victoria Land, Linnaeus Terrace sud | collected 2015-12-21 | reverse complement strand
TCGATGATCTGCGCTCGCGGTTTTCCTTCGTCTACAGCACGAAGCACCCGTTCTCTCAAATCTTGTGAATATGCCTTCATATCCCCATTCTATCAGCTGGCTCAATCTTTCTGCTAGCCGCTGTAGTATACAAAAAAGTAAGAGAGGAATGTCAAAATTTCAAGTGTTTTTGACATTCCTCTCTTACCTTTTTGTAAATCGTACTTCCTTTAATCAGCGTGCGCGCACAAGCTCGCGTTCGTTGACTTTTGGTCCATCGACACGCTTGCGGCGTCCAATGCCCAACTCGCCCTTTTCCCACATAACCAGCAACATACTGGCATTGAAGATGGAAGAGTAGGTTCCGCTAACAATACCAATGAGTAGGGCAAGCGTGAAATTATGCACACTTCCCGCGCCACCGAAGAGTGTGAGCGCACTCAAAGTAAAGATAACCGTCAACGATGTGTTGAGCGAACGAGCCAGCGTCTGCACAAGGCTTGCATTCACCACTTCGTCAAAGGTTTCAGAGGTACGACGCTGCATATTCTCACGGATGCGGTCAAACACCACAATCGTATCGTGGACCGAGAAACCGACAACCGTCAGTAGAGCAGTGATGAACAGAGCATCTATCTGAATGTGCAATGCCCAGCCCAGGATTGAGAAGATGCCAACAACGACTAGCACGTCGTGGAGCAGTGCAATAATAGCACATGCACCATAGCGCCAGGGTCTGGAAACCTTGCGGAAAGCGAATGAAATGTAGGCTAGGATCAGTACAGATGCGGCGATAACCGCCAGAATCGAGTTACGGATGGTATCACTCGCAACTGATGCACTGACTTCATAGTTGCCATTCAATGCCACATAGGTACCAGTATTGTTCAGTATTGCTGCATAGACCTTTGGCAGGTCGGCTCCACTGATTGTCGAGGTTGTTGCCAGGCTCACAACTTGCGTTGAGTGCCCCTGCTGTATGTTTACCACATTGACTGGCGTACCTGTTGCGGCTGGTGTCGTCGTTGCAACAGGTGTGCTAGTAGCAGTCGACTTTGTTGTAGGCGCGGGTGTCGCGGTTCCCGTCGTAGTAGGTGTTCCTGTTGTTCCACTAGATACAGATGTGCCACTACCAGTATTTGGTAGCTTGGCGAGCAGGGTTTGTATATCACTTATCTGTGGGACGTTTGTAAAACCTGTAAGTGTTACCTGTGTAAAGAGTTTGCCCGCGGGATTGGTAATATCAGCAAAAACCACCTTCACATTGCTGCCGTATTTGTTCTGCACGTCTGTGGTGATTGCGTTCTGCACGGTAGTATCAATTTGGGTGTTGAGACGGACCCAAACGATTTTATCCCCTGCTTGGACTGCGCTACTGCCAACATCACCAAGCACAACCTGGAGGTCAGCGAGATTGAGCGACTTGAGTGCCGCTTGTACCTGTGTAGCTTTCAGTGTACTTTGTGGACGCAGGTCAACAGTTGCACCACTACGAAAGTCGATGCCTACATTGAGCCCTGTAAAGATGAGCGAGATTATGCCTGGTACGATGACCAGGAGCGAAATGATAATGAATAGCCAGCGATATTTTACGAGATTGAACACAACATACTCCTCTACACGGTGCTGTTCCGTCGTGCCAACGACGATGAAGCGGTGGATGCGGCAATTGAGCCAGCAGGAAGCCCAAACAACGCAGGATGATTTATAACACCTGTCGGTATAAGCAGGTTCAGGAAGGCACGTGTGACGACAACCGCCGTAAACATACTCACGACAACACCTAGGAACAATGTCGAGGCAAAACCAACGATAATGCTCGCACTGAAGTTGCTACCAAAGAAAAACAGTACTGCGCATGTAATTAGGGTCGAAATGTTTGAGTCACGGATAGAAGGCCATGCACGCTTCCAGCCGATATCGATTGCTGAGGAAAGCAGTCTGCCTGCGCGTAATTCTTCCTTGATACGCTCAAAGATGAGCACGTTCGCATCTACTGCCATACCAATCGAGAGAATGAAGCCCGCGATACCAGCCAACGTGAGCGTAACTGTTGCAATTTTGAAGATGGCAAGTGTGAACAGGGCATACAGCACCAACGCTACGTCGGCCAATAATCCTGGCAAGCGATAGTAGAGCAACATGAATAGGACAACGATACTCAGTCCAATTGCAGCCGCGAGGATGCTCTTGTTGATAGCATCCTGACCAAGTGTTGGTGAAACTGTTTCTTCACTCGCGATATGCAGTGGTACAGGAAGTGCTCCATATTTGAGCACGTTCACAAGCTGAGTCGCCTGATCGAGCGTGAATTTACCTTCGATAATGCCACTACCAGGAAGTTGCGAGTTAATAGACGGCGAAGAGATGACTTGTCTATCCAGCGTGATCGTGAAGAAGTCGCCAATATGTGCTTTTGTGAAGTCACCCAGGCGTCCGAAGGCTGAACCTTGCATTGCGAAGTTGATCACGTAGCCAGTGCCACCAGTTTGCGAGTTTTGACCAACGCTGAGTGAATTGGGGTCCAAATCTTTACCAGTAAAGAGTGGATTTAAGCTCCCATTGCTCTTCACATATTGGGCGGGATCAAATATCGATCCTTGTGGAACACTCGTCTGACCCGTATCCCAGAACTCTAGTTTTCCACTTTTTAGCAAGGTATCGATCTGCTGTTGCTGATTACCGCTATTCAGACCGGGTAGCTCAACCGCGATGCTATATTTGCCAGCGGTTTGCTGAACACGAATACTCGGTTCGTTGACGCCCAAACCACCGTTGACACGGTTCTCAATCTGGGTGCGTGTATTATTCATCTCGTCTAGCGTAGGATTTTGACCGGTAGCAGGGACCAGCAGGACACGCACGCCACCTTGTAGATCGAGTCCTTGTCTAAACGCAAAGGGATTAGGAATACCGTGAAATGCCTGACCCGTCTTCGCATTCGTGTTGGGCCAGAAGATGACATATGATGCGCCCACCGCCAACAAGATAATGAAGAAGAGGAGTGTGAGTGTTCCTCGACGCATAACTATTATTTCCTCTCACCATGACTAACCATTTTACTATTTTTATACAATGGATGCGCTCGCTGTATTGAGCTATTGTGCGTCCATCTATTGCCTACCCAGCTTCTTAGGATGCAAGAAAGAACGTCCCCAAAGGGAATGTACGCTCGATTTGTAAAAAAACCACAAAGAGACGCGGCACATGCCATAATTATTCGTGTGCAGTATAGCATAGTTACCCTCTGTTGCATATACACGATGATAGACCAGACTATTTTCTCATCCACACTTTTTGATAGAAAACACCTGGACACGTATAATAAGGAAAGAGAGCTACAACTTTCATTGCCCTATTGCGTAGCTATCTACAAGCCATAAACTGTCTGAAGACGTAAATTTACAACATATGTGTCACCTGCGCACGTTAATTTATTCATTAGAAGCTATATTTACAAGGCAAATACGAATCAAGCCAACGCACTATTTGGATTGCTCGCCGCAGAGTGCTTCCCCATCGAAAAACATTTCAGAGAAGGTTACCATGAATGAAACGGTAGGTACCTATAGAATGGTGGAGCGTGTTTTGCCAAAAACGGAGTAGAGAAGAAGGAGCTAATTAACTATGGACGAAACAAGAACTATGCAGGGGCCAGAACCGGAGTCTTCAACCACACCCGCTGCAGCACCTACACTTGATCCTAATCGTAAAGTTGTGATGGATGTAATCAACATTACAAAGAGCCTACCGCTTGGTCGTGAGCGTATTGATATTCTCAAGGGTATTAGTTTTCAAATTTTGAACAGCGAATTTATTTCTATTGTCGGTCCTTCTGGCTCTGGCAAAAGTACACTACTCGGTATTATTGCAGGACTTGACAACCCCACAAGTGGGCAGGTCTTTATCGATGGTGTAGACATCACGCGCATGGGCGAGGGACGACTGGCATCGGTGCGCAACAATAAAATTGGTATGGTTTTCCAGGCGTACAACTTGATTCCAACTTTGACTGCACAGGAAAATGTCGAAGTGCCCCTCTATGTTGGCAAGCACAAAGGGCTACCATCAACACGCGCAAAAGAGTTGCTGGCGCTTGTTGGACTCTCACATCGCCTGACACACCGCCCAAGTCAGCTTTCCGGTGGTGAGCAGCAGCGTGTTGCAATTGCTCGCTCGCTTGCCACAGACCCTGCGTTCGTTATTGCCGACGAGCCAACTGGAAACCTTGATGCCAAGAATGGTGAAAATGTGCTCAAGCTGATTTCCGACCTGCGTGATCATACTGGCAAGACATTTATTATCGCCACTCATGACCCAGAAGTTGCACGCCATGCTGACCGTGCCATTCGTATCGTAGACGGTTTGATTGCGTCCATTGACAATGTCGGTGGGAGAATTACACAGTAATGAAAACCTCAATGTACTTCAACTACACCACGCGTTCGCTCTTTCGAGGTGGACAGCGCACACTCTTAGCAATTTTCTGTGTCGCTGTCGGTGTGATGGCGATTGTTGCGTTGCAGCTTGTCGGTATCATGATTAATAATGCCTTCACTGCCAATGTGCGCGATGGCAATGGTGGCGATGTAGCAGTAACGTCGCAAAATCAACCGTTTACGCCGAGTGACCTTTCATACTTTGACAAGCTTAAAGCCGATAACAAAATTACGAACTATACACCCATTATCAATGTCACTGGCAGAATCAGGGTGAGCAGTTCGAAGCGACAAAGCTTTACCCTCCGTGCTGTAAATCCCGCAACATATCCTGTAGTAACACCCCCTACTTTTATCAACCCTACGAATGGTACTATCTCTGATTTGCTCAAAAATGATCAGGTGATCGTAACGAAACCATTCGCCGATCAGTATCATAAGAGAATTGGGGATATTGTTGATATTCATGCCTCTTCGTCACAGTTGAGTGGACGTACTATTCACGCAAAAATTGCCGGTATCGTCTCCGAAACAGGTGTATTGACGCAAGCGGGGAGTGTTGTCTTAGTCTCGCTCAACGATTATAAAGCAGCAGCACCTAATGAGCCGATAACATTTGACACTATTGATATCACGACCTCGACAGCAGCACAGGCTGATGCAGTTGCGAAAGATATTCAGGGCAAGTTCCCTATTGCAACAGCGCAGACGGCATCCAGTGCATTGAAACAGCAGCAGGCTCAGGTTGACCTTATCAAAAACTTCCTGGAAATCTCCGGTCTGTTAGCTCTACTGATTGGTGGTATTGGCATCGTCAATACGATGCAGGTACTCCTCTCACGCCGCAAGACGGAGATTGCCATGCTCAAGACAACCGGCTATCGTCGCTTCGATCTCTATCTGCTGTTTGGGCTAGAGGCTGGTCTTCTTGGTCTGACAGGAGGCATTATCGGTGCTGCCGCAGCCACTGGTGTCAGCTATCTCGTGCGTAACCTTGTACAGCAAACATTTAACGTAAGCCTCCCTTTTACACTTGATCCGCTAACCATCGGTGGTGGTGTAGTCATCGGACTTGTAACTGCCTTAATCTTTGGTTTGTTGCCGATTGTACAGGCTGCAAATATTCGTCCGTTGAACGTTATTCGTGACATGCCTGAAGGAAACGGTGCTGGGAGCGTCTTCCTCACTATTGGTTTGCTTGTTGTGCTTTCGGTGTTATTCTGCGGTTTAGCAATCGTTATTCTCAACGACAACGTTTTTCTGGGTCTGATCTCGGTCTATGGAACATTTCTCTTCCTGGGTCTGTTGAGCCTGTTCCTGGTACTGATAATCTTCCTTGTCAGCAAATTGCCTGTCCCTGAAAAATTCAACATCTGGCTCCTGGGTCTCGTCGTGCTTGGTAGCGCGATTGCAGTCCTGGTTTATTCCTTCTCCCTTACGCTTAGCGTTCTCATTCTCGTGGTGTCGCTGCTCGGACTTGTCATTATGTTCTTGCCACGTCCGGCGAAGGCAACAACCAAGATGGCCTTTCGTAATCTTGGACGAACACGCTCACGTACCGCGACAACAATGTTGGCACTCTTCGTCGGCGTCTTCACGATTGGCCTGATCCTGGTGCTGGGACAAGACATACGTGATAAGATCAATGGTGTGCTTGCGAACTCGCTAGACTTCAACGTGATCTCACTTACGTCGGGCAAGGATACCACCATGTTGCATGACAATCTCCATTCGATTACTGGTCTCTCAGTGTACCAGCAGCGAAATCTTGCGACACTTGCTCCTATTGCTGTAAATGGAACGCCAATTCAGACGCTCTTACCTAAAGATGACTCAAAAGCCTCACAAATGAATTTAGGGCGCGGGGGCACGTTGTACTTCTTAGGGGGCATCGAAGGCTACGATGTTGGCAACAACCAGTTGCCTAGCAGGCAGAACCTGACAATTAAGCAGGGACGTAACCTTACACTGGCTGATGCGGGTACGGGAAATATTCTGGTAAACTATCAGTTACTTGCTGATGCTCCTCTGCATCTCAAGATAGGCGATACGGTCACTTTTTCCAGTATTGACCGTAGGGCAATAAAAACACTGACTATTGTGGGCGCGTATCAACAACTCACATTAGGGTCTAATCTCAATCCTATCCTGGGATCGTCCGATATTGTGAAAGCGCTGAGTCCAGCCGTGTTCGATCAAGCAGTGTTCTATATGAAGATCGATACCGCAAAAGTGGGCAAAGCTGTAGACCAGATAGGCAATATCGTGCCAAACGCGTTTGTTGTGAACCTGGCGAACATTGGAAACATCATTAACACGTTCCTGAATGATGCTCTCCTGACGCTGACGACGATTGCTTCGCTTTCGCTGCTAGCAGGTATTATCATTATCGCGAACGCGGTAGCATTGGCGATGTTGGAGCGCAGACGTGAACTTGGTATTCTCAAGTCGGTGGGCTATACCAGTAGCACCATTCTAAGTGAGGTACTAATCGAGAATGGTCTTGTAGGTGGTATAGGTGCCCTCTTAGCGGTACTGCTTGTAACACTTGTAACAAGTTCGCTTGGGACCTTCGTCTTCAAGTCCGACTTTGGTGTGAACAGTGGCATTGCGCTCGCACTCATAGCTGGTGCCGCTGCACTTTCTATGCTAACAGCCGCGCTTGTTGCCTGGGGTTCTGTTCGTGTGCGCCCGATTGAAGTGTTACGCTACGAGTAATCTTTACCATACAAGAAACGCTTGCCTTGATAACGTGCATCGAGGCAAGCGTTTCTTGTATATTGTTGCTATTGTTCTAATGAATTTGGCCCTTTCAGACCGTTTCATGAGCGTATGTAGTTGTCAATATATCATTGTTATCTTTGTAACAGACTCCTTACAACGTCACCAATAGCAAAGGAATTTCCATCTCTTCGCGTGTCAGGCCACCGTGATGACCGAGAAAATTCATCGCATATTTTCCCTCCTGACTCCACCAGACTGTTTCGTTTTTATAAGGTAGAATAACAACGTTACCTAGCCGACCTAAGAAGGTAGGTGATGGCTCCTCTAGCCCAAAGAAGTGTTGTGCAAGCAAGTCCTGTGTATGATAGACCTCAGCTCGTCCCTCAAGCTTTTGACGTAGCAGAACAACTGCCTCATTGACATACTGCTCTTTGACGTACAGAAACATATCGCGTGCCGACCCGGCAGGTACAAGCAAATGCCCTTGCTGGTTTGTGGCGAGATACTGTCCAAATTCTGGTAGCTCTTTATCAAGATAATAGGTTGTCTTAGGGTTGACCTCCACTTGTCCGTGATCGGCGGTCATGATGAGCAGAGTGTTTTTTGCTTTACCCTGTATATTCTTGTAAAACAGCTCATGCATCGCTTTGAAAAAACGGTCGACCTCCTGCTCAAACTCTTTTGAGAAGGGACCGTAATGATGACATGTGGCGTCGATGCGATCAAAATAGACAAAGTAGTACGATGGGGGCGTGTTCTCAACCGTAGTCAGTTCTGAAAGATAGAAAAGAGCTTGCTCTATGCTCTGATAAGGGTGCGTTCTTGCGCCACGAAACACAACGTCGGAGTAGGTTGAAGGCGTGTAGTTTTGATATTGTAGGATGTGCGAGACGATGCCTTGTTCCTTGAGACTGTTATAAAATGTTTGCTGTGGAAAAAATGCTTCAGCGGGCACATTAGTCTTTTTCAGTGTGTCACGCTTATATTTTTCACCTTCAGCATAGTTTACGTATGAGAAAAGCAATGGCGAGATCAGATCATCTACTAGAGGTTCGTAGTAGTTCCATTCATAGATGCCACTTTGACTCACGGGCAAGCCTGTGTGAATACTAGTAACATGAGCGGCAGTCGTCGAAGGAAATTGCGACGTGAGCTTGGACACCACTCCCTCGTTCATGATAGTTTTGAGAAAATCATATTTCTCTGCGTATCGCTCAAAGAAACGCCAACCGAACGCATCGACAAAAAAGAAAACTACTTTGTCATAATGTGTCGGTAGGTTACCCAACACATCATGAGGAAGTGCATTGCGCTCATTGTTCGTCATGAGAAACTCAATTGTTGCGGGAAGATTGGCGAAACAGTACGAGCCATGCAACGGCTTCATAAAATACTGCGAGAACTGTGCCTCGTTGACCGCCTGTACTGATGCCGTATTGAGCATAGTTTGTGCCTTACTTCCTGATGATAATTCATAGCAACTGTCGTCGCTACTGAGTATATCATGAAGCTGTGAAGTGTGATAAATCTAGGCCAAAGGAAGAAAGTGATCACAAAAAAAGAAGCGAACGGATGGGCGAGCACAAGAAGAGTGGGAGCACAAGAACGAACGGGCGACCACAAGGGATCGCCCGTTGGTCTATTTGTACAATTCTACGATCTAAAATTTGACCTAAACATACTACTTTTTGGTATGGTAGTGATGGTGTAGCGCATGTGCTATGACGAAGGGATGTTTCTGGACGAGCGTTTTGAGATGCGTCGCTTTTGTCTGATTGATTTTACCCGTGTTCAAGGCATTTGCGATCACTGTATCTGTGCTTTTGATGAGAATTGCCTTGAGACTGTCGCGTGAAACACCTTGTGCCTTCGCAATCTTTACAAGGCTCTCGCCGCTTTGCAACTTCTGCGTGAGTTGTGTTGTACTCAGATGAATCTGAGGTGCAACCTGTGCAACAAGTTCGCTACTATAGTTCTTTGTAAACGCTTGCAATGGATGTTGATGCCCACAAGTATGCTTTTTTGTTGTCTTGTGTGTCGTAGGTGTCGTCGTAGGTGTCGTGGCTGTGCCATGAGCAGAAGCCAGGATTGGGCTTGCGAAGACTGCCCCAGCTATGAGAGCAAGCAGTAGCAGAAGACTTCCGCCACTCATATAAAGTAACTTTTTCATAAGTCTTGTTCCTTTCAGACCTTATCATTCAAATGTTTTTTATATCTTCAGTTGCATACTGATAGTTTTGCGTCCCCTTTGTGGGAACATTTATAGTATAGTAGGAAATTGTGAATTACTTGTTTCAGAACTCTCATGATTTGCTCAAGTTTTTTATGAAAAAGTATAGAGCTTTTATTGTTGTAGACGTGCTCTTTCCCATGTAAATAATCGTTTGAGGATGATACGTAGTGTGAAGATTGCGGCAAACATGAGTATTTGTTGCCATGAATGTATCACAATGGTTTTTAGGAGTGTGCCTGCGAGCTTGAAACTCAAGCCAGTGATGGCACCATCAGCGACGATAAGGCGTGCCTCGATGATATGACCCGTGCGGAACAGAGTAAAGAGGGCAATAATGATGTACCACACAATAATGAGGGCACCAATGAACTCGATCAGTGACGCCCACAATGTGTAGTTGAGCAGGTTAGCGAAGAGCATCTCTAAACCTGCTTGCTATTGTGTTAGGAGGCTGTGTAGATTGCACAGGTTGGATGTGTTGCGAGTTAGCGTTATTGTTATTCTGCGCCTGGGATTGTTGTGTTGGCTCTACACCCTGCTGCCTACGTGCTGCACGGTCTATTTCTTGCTGTAAGAAGTAGTTCAGGAGTGTTCGGATGGTAGCAATAGCGGCAAGTTGACCAATTTCAACCCATGTCGGCGCAATAGCGGTACGGAGAATGTCTGCACCAAGCTCGAACTCAAGTGCAAGTGCGAGCCATCTACCGAGTCGTAGGCGTATGTCTTCTGTCGTTGGATGCTCCGGTTGTGTCTCTGACTGCGACTTGCGGAAAAATTGCAGAATTGCGCGTATCGTTGCCTGTATCGCCGCCAACGCGATAAGCACAGCCGCACATCCTTCGATGCCTGATGCTAGATATTGTGTTGCCGTACCAAGAATACTTGTCCATTGATTGAGGTTCAACGCTCTACACCCTGTTCTAGCCTGGAAAATGGAACCAAAGCAATTGAGAGATGATTGTATTTACTATAACCACGATGAGCAAATATAAATCGTTACACAGTGTGGACATGCCTTCACTACAGTTTAGAGAAGAATTAGATAAAAAGACTATGGGCGATCACACGGACCCAAACGGAGGGTGGGAAGAAAGCGTCAATGGAACCAAGAAAAAACCAAACGGGCGACCACAAGGGATCGCCCCTACTATACCCTCACGGATATCAATTGTATGACCCACCGGATATAGTAGGGGCGATCCCTTGTGCATTGACTCCAACAAAATAGGAAAGGGGGTTGCCAAAACGGGAAAAAACGAGGAAAATCCTAGTAGATCAACTTTTCCAAGAAAGGATTTCCTCGTATGTCAGATCCTACCGCATTGGCGTTAGCA